>Ga0302138_10000352_pt1 | contig 26479 bp, 17 predicted proteins | sample CBN3_321_MG_FD_203110 | JGI IMG/M metagenome (GOLD analysis project Ga0302138, IMG submission 203110) | Marine microbial communities from Western Arctic Ocean, Canada - CBN3_surface | ecosystem: Environmental > Aquatic > Marine > Oceanic | place: Canada: Western Arctic Ocean | collected 2017-09-15 | reverse complement strand
AAGCGGGTTGCGCGTGATGAAGTGTCGGTGTCGCTCGATACGATACGTGTAATCCAACCTGGCACAACTGAATCGCACGGAAAAAATAATGAACGCACGCGTGTTTGCTTTCAAAGTTGATCGCCGAAGCGATGAGATGGTTGCACTTGATAGACGAGTTTCATAGGATGCTTGACCGACCGCTTTTTTTCATTCTTTCACCCGTCGCGCGTCCTGCTACCACAGCGAGAGGCACGCGCGACCCCTAGACGAAACCCCGGCGCCGGTCGTTTGGTTGTCACGATGGGAGGCCCCACCACCGTTTTCGTGCGTAACTTGCCGTACACGTGCACCGACGCCGGCCTGGAAGCCGCGTTCGGCGAGATCGGCCCGGTCAAGGAAGCGTTCATCGTGGCGGAGAAAGGCACGGGAGGCGCGAGCAAGGGGTTCGGGTTCGTGCAGTTCGCGCTCGCGGAGGACGCCGCTGCGGCGGTGGGGCTTAGCAAGACGCACAAAATCGACGGGCGGTGTGTGACTATTGACATCGCGAAGCAAAAGCCGTCCGCGAAGGGCGATACCAAGGCAGATGGCACGACCACCGGCGGCGGCGGCGGCGGCGAACACGACCATCCGCCCCCGTCTGCCGTGGACGACGGCGGAGCCGAAAGCGACAGCGACGCTCCGAAAACCATAGCCGCTGATGCTTCCCGGCCCAAAACAGGAGCGGTTTCCGTGTCCGGCAGGCCACTGGGTGGTGGTGCCCCCGGGGTGGCAGGCGCGCCTCGGGTCGCACGACGCAAGCGAGGCGCCGACGACGAAGCCGACGCGGCGCATCCCGCGCTCGTCGCAAAGCGCGCCGCGCGGTCCGTCGCCATCGCCGGCCTGAAACTGTCCGGCGAGCCCGACGGCATCGACCCGGAGGCGGCGATGGCTTTGGCAAGACAGTGCGGGGGCGTGGAGGAGATCCTATCCCCGGCGCCGAAGGTAGTGGTGGACTTAACGAAGCTGCGGCACGACGGCGCGACGCGCGGCGTGGTCATCGTGGTGTACACGTCGGAGACGGCAGCGCAGAAAGCGGTGACAATGCTGCACCGCGCCATGCCCGGGGTGGGGAAAAGGAAACAGCAGAAGGTGCAGGCGAGGATCAAGGAAGGCGCGTTGGGTGCGTCTTCGGGAGGTGCGGCTCCTGAAGGCCAAGTGGGAGTTAACGCTTCGCACGCGTCGGCGTCCCTTTTATGGGCGAGGGCGCTTGGCGGGTGCGAAGGCGCCAAGCCGAAAAGCTGGCGGGTTATTATCCGCAACCTGAACTTCAAAGCGACGGACGAGGACATAAGAAACGCGTGTAGCAAAGCCGGGTTCGTGTGGGACCTCACCGTCCCGAGGGACTTTCACCGGAAACCCAAAGGGTTCGCGTTCGCGGCGTACACGAAAAAGGCGCACGCCGAGAAAGCCGTGTCTTTGGTGAACGGCGTTTCTATCGCGGGCCGGCCGGTCGCCGTTGACTGGGCGCTGTCGAAGCACACGTACGCGGAGGCGAAGGCGAAGGCGGAGGCGGAGGCGGAGGCGGCGGAGGTTAGTGACGAGGAGGACGAGGAGAGCGGGTCGGAGGATGGGTCTGATGGGTCGGAGGACATGGAGAGCGGGTCGAGCGGGTCGGAGAGCGACGAGGCGTCTTCGGATGACAGCGACTCCGACGAAGACAAGGTATACTCCGGATCGGACGACGATTCGGCTTCCGATGACGGCTCAGGCTCTGACAGCGACACCGACGCGGCGGCCTTAATTCCGGTCGTCGCCCCCACCGCGGAAGACGACGACATGACACGCCGAGTCATGTTACGCGTGATGGACCACCCCGACGCTGGGGAGAACCCAGCGGAGAGCGCGGCGCTGGACACGAAGCGCGGGGGAACGCGGCGAGAGGCGCGGGAGCTGGCGAGGGAAAAACGAATCGCGGAAAAGATCGCCGAGAGGGAGAAAAAGAACAATTTGAAAGCTGCTGCGCGGGCGAAAGAAGCACACGCGGTGGCTGGCGGTTCCGATTCCGATTCCGACGCCCCTCCCCCGTTGCTCGGGTCGTCGAAGCGACCGGCGGAACCCATACGAGGCGCGTCCGTGTTCATCCGCGACGTCCCGGCGGAGTGCACTAAAAACGAGGTGTACGAGAAAATGCGAGTTTTCGGCGCGGTGAGGTCGTGCCGGCTCGTGATGGACAAAGCCACGGGTAGAGCTAAGGGAACCGCGTTTGTGGATTTCCACGAAATGAAAGGCGCGCGAAGCGCGGTTGCCGCGTCGGAGGCGGAGGAACTGGGCGGCGTTAAAATGGCGGGCCGGCGCCTCTCCATCGCGCTCGCCGTGAGCGCGTCGGAAGCGGCGGACCTCGCCACCAAACGGTCGAAAGAACTGACCGGCAGGACGCACCGGGACAAAGACACCCCACGGGACAACAGGAACCTTTACCTCGCGTCGGAAGGCGTGGTGCACGAAGAAGGCCCCGCGGCTCGCGGGGTTTCCCAAACGGATATTCAAAAACGACGGCGCGCCAAGGAGGAACAGGCGATGAAACTGAAGAACCCAAACTTTTTCATTTCGAAAGTACGTATGACGTGGTATTTCCCAAATCCGACACACACTGCGCTTGCCCATACTCGTACCAGAACGGACGGTTATCACCTCGGCCGATTGACCGCCCGTAATTACATCGTAACTACGTAATACACGCGGTCTTACAAGACTGACCCTTTTCTTTCACAAAAACAGACTCGTTTGCAAGTCAGGAACGTGCCACTCGAGATGGACCAGAAGGCGCTAAAAAAAGTGTTTTTCGACGCGGTAACGCAACGCGCGACGAAACAAACCCCGCGGGTACTACACGCCAAGCTTCTGTTCGACCCGAACCGGCACGACGAGGCGGGGAACCCGAAGTCGCGAGGGATCGGTTTCGTGGAGTTTGCGGAGCACGAACACGCCCTGGTAAGTATTTCCCACCCACCACATTCCGCCTCCCTGATTGCCCATACGAGACTGACATTTATTTTTTTACAATCAGGTTGCGCTGCGCGAGCTGAACAACAACCCGACGATCTTCGAAACGACGCGCCGGCCTATTGTGGAGTTCGCGGTGGAAGACGCGCGGGCGGTACGGAAACTGGAGCGACGAAGGGACGCCCTGGACAAGGCGCAGCGAGATCGGGTGGAGGCCAGCGCGCTGGACGGGTTGGCTAGAAAAGCGGCGGAGGACGGGAAAAAGACGCGCGGGCAGAAACGCCGGACCCGGGAAAAAGACGGCGACGAGACATCGGTGAAAAAGCCGTGGGCGAACAAACAGAAGAAAACGAGCGGGGTGCTTTCGGGTGATGCGGGAGGTACTGACGGTGGTGTTGCGCGGGTACTGAGTGATGGTGGCGTCGCGAGCGTTACGACGGGCGTTACGACGAAAACACCATCTTTCAAAAAAGAGACCAAGAAGCGCGCTCCGCCCGTCACGAAACCAAAACCCGCGAATGAAAAACCCGCTGGCGCCGCGAAACAATCGCAAAAGCGCGCGCGCGACGACACCCCACACGGAGACGGTCCTTCCGAGAAAAGCCGCCGAGGTTTAGCCACGGGGCCTGAAGGCCGCCGCGCGAAAGGCGAACGACGGGACAAGACGGATGACTTGGTGGACCGGTACGTCGCGACCGGCGCGACGCCGGCGGGTGACACGAAGAAAAGAATCGGGGGCTGGGCCGAGTATTAAACAACGGTGGTGTGACGGTTTTAGTATCAAGAACTGGTATGACTCTTTTAGTATCAAGAACGCCTGTGAGTTTGTGTTCTGAAAGAAAGCTTCCACGCATCATGAATACATCGTGACGAGCGCGTCACAGGACCTACGATAGTGCATTAATAGGGACCTACGGTGGTCTATTACTACGGACGGCGCGCGTTTCTTTCCTCAGAAAGTTTTTCGGTAAAAGTGTAACCTTATTTTCGACTCGGCGACAGCTACTCTCGGTGAAACCGTCCTTCCCGTCGGTGTTTCGTGATTGTGTTTAGGGCGAAACACGTTCGTGGTTACGTTTCGACTTGATAAACGTCGACTCGCCAAGTCCGTGGCGTTAAACACCAGGCGACGCCGGGCGCTTTCGCGGTGGGCGGCGTGGGTTCAGGAAAACGACGAAAAAAAGGAAAAAATATCTGGTGGGGTATGTATGGACCGTTTTGGGGAGTCATAACCAGAAGACCGCTTAACTCGTCGTTTCGGGTTGCGATCAGTCGCGATGCGCGATGTTGAACGTGGCCGCAAAAAGAATAAGTCCTGGAAAAGGAGATGACCGGACGGGTACATTGTCACTTCGTCGGTCGGTCAGAAGCGACGTCGTGGCGTTTCGGCCGAACCTGCATCGCGAGTAACGCGCACATCGTAGTCGCACAAAGCGCACGCACCATGCTGGATTGAGCCACGTCACGACACCATGAAACGATTCACGAACACCGACCTATCGAAATCAATCACGCACGGCGATCGGTTGCTCATCGTGATCGACGACCGCGTGCACGACGTGTCGGGTTGGGTAAACTCGCACCCCGGGGGTTCTTCGTTGCTGCGCAGGTACCGAGGCCGCGATGCGAGTGACGTTTTCCACGCGTTTCACGGCCCGGAGGTTACCAAGAAACTACGCGCGTTCGACGTCGGCGGGGTCGGGGACGGGGTCGGGGACGGGGACGAATTCGACCCTGATACGTCTTCTTCCACGGCGCGAGAAACCACGGCGTTCCGGGCGTTGCGCGACGAGCTGTGGAACGAAGGCGCGTTCGAGTCTAACGCGTGCGCGGTGCTTGGCCAACTGGCCCGCATGCTTCTCATCCTGGGGATCGCGATGTGGCTGACGTTCGTGTGGCGCGAGTGGGTCGTGCTCGGCGCCGCGGCGCTCGGTTTGTTCTGGCAACAGTCGCTTTTGCTGGCGCACGACGCGTGTCACCGTTCGGTGACGCGGCACACTTCGGTGGATAAAAAACTGGGCTCGGTGTTAGGAACCCTGATCGGGGGCGTCGGCGCGGGGTGGTGGAACCAGGAGCACTGCGAACACCACGCATGTACCCAAGTTATTGGGCCGGAAGGCGACCCAAGCGCCGGGTCGGAACCCGTGCTGTGCCCGCACGTCTCGATGACCCAAAAGCTGTCGCGGCGCGCGCGGTTCTTCGTGAACTTCCAGGCGTTTTACTACGTCCCCATATGCGTCTTTGTGGGCAGGGTGAATCTGCACGTCATATCGATCATAAAAGCGCCGAGCGGAGAAAAAGCACTGGACACTTTGTTGATGTTTGGGTACGTTTTGTACAACGCGGCGTTGTTACTCGCGGTGGACGGGTCGCGCGCGCGGGTGGCTTTTTTCGTCGTGAGCAACGCGACGTGCGGGGTGTTACACCTGATTCTCAACATGAACCACTACCCGATGCCCATGCTTGAGTTCGGTGATGCGGTTTCAATGGGGTTTCTTCGGTTTCAATGCACCACCACGCTGAACATCGAGGCTGGTTTTTTTGCCTGGTACTACGGCGGGTTGGAGCTGCAAATAGAACACCACCTGTTTCCTTTGATGCCGCGAGACTACCTGCCCAAAATATCTCAACGCGTCAAGAAACTCTGCATGGACCACGACGTGCCGTACACCGTTGCATCCGGGTTCTGGAACGCCAACGGGAAGGTGCTGAAAACCCTGAACGACGTCGTGAAACGAGACGCGGATGGGGTGCGTTGACGTGTTGACGTGTTGATGTGTTGCGTTGGATGCCATTCATTCTTTATGTAGACTATTTTTATTGCTCGCGCTTCGGCGGGAGAAAGAAGTATTAATACCGTGTTGACGTGTTGATGTGTTGTTGGAAGTGTTTCTTTATTTTTATTTCCGCAAAATTGTTCTCCGCTTCGGCGGGAGAAAGAAGTACCCGCCAAAAAAGCGGAAGTTATTCTTTTTGGGGGGGCGGCAAGCAGAACGAGCTCTTTGGCAATCTTTTAGGCGATTTCCATGCTGGTTTGCCCATACAAATCGATGTCAACCTCGATTTTTGGCCACTATTGTTGTTATTCGATTTGACTCCCCCTTTCACAGGTAGATAAAGTATTTGGCCATCACACATTCGCCTGCGCAGCCGCAGCGCTGAGGCCACCCCGCTGTCAACGTAAACTCACGGAAACCACCCGTGCGTGCGATAGTACGCGCTCTGACTGCCTTTCCTCGCGACTTCAGGTCGTGCCGAAAGCGTTGTTAGCGCCTGCGTCCGCGCCCAACGCCGCCCTGCCCCGAAGGCCCGCGAAAACAGCTCTTCTCCGAGCCTCGTCAGCGCCCTGCTGCACCTCGTCGAACCACGCGTACCCTCCCGTATCCGTCCCGATACCTCCCTTCGTGGCCACCACTTGATTAACACGCAAATCACGCCAACGGAATGTGCCCTCCCAACGCAAACACCACAAGTACCCCTACGCACCGTGATCGACACCAAGTCGTCGTGATAGGCGGCGGCATCGCGGGTCTCACCGTGGTGAAGATTTGCCAAGATCACGGCATAGACGCGCACGCGTTTGAGCGCACTGACCTGGTCGGCGGGGTGTGGAACCACACTTACAAGAACGTGCGGTTGCAGCAGCACAGGGACGACTTTACGCTGTCCGGAACGGAGTGGCCTTCGGGGGTTCCGGATTTTCCCGACGCGAAAGCGGTGGAGCGGTACGTTGAAAAGTTTGTGACGGAACACAACCTGCGCAGCAAAGTTTCCCTCGGAGTGGAAGTGGTCAGCGCGGTGAAGGACACGGTTGAATCGAAGGACGGTACTGACTCCAAAAATGGTCACACTCAAACGGACTGGATCGTCACTTTATCCACCGGCCGAGTCGTCCGGTGCGAGCACCTCATCGTGTGCACCGGCGCGCTCGGCAAGCCCAAGTTTCCCGCGGGGCTTGTGAAACGGTTCGGTCCGTCCTTCCCCGCCGGCGGACTGATTCACTCCAGCGAGTACTACGACTCTGCTCCGTTCCACGGCAAGGACGTGCTTGTCGTCGGTGGCGGGTCGTCCGGCATCGAAATCGCGGTTGACTTGGCCCGCGTTTCGAAATCAACCACCGTTTGTTACAGGAGCGACCCGGATTGGGTGTGGACGCGGCACGGCGCGTTTGGCAAATCGCTGCGGCTGTGCGGCGCCGGCGCCAGTGCGCCGCTGTGGCTGCGCAACCTTTTTGCACGCGTATCGTTCAAACTGAAAGTGGGTTCCCTATCAAAACACGGCTTGAAACCAAGCAACCCGCCGCTGAACCGCCGAATCGTCGTGTCAGACGAGTTCTACCCGCTCGTCGCGCACGGCGCGATCCGCGTGAAATGCGAGGGCGTGCGATCCGTGGACGGCGCCCGCGTCGACTTCGCCGACGGCAGCAGTGGCTCGTTCGACACCGTGGTGCTTTGCACCGGGTACGACGTGTCTTTGTCCGCGGGCGCGCACCCGTATTTGCGGGAACAGATGGAGAAAAGCGGTTACTTGAAGAACAGCGTTGACGGAGCTCCGAACGTCACGCAACCCGAAACCCGGTTAGAGTTTTACCTCGGGTGTTTCCTTCCCAACTTGCCAGACGCGTACTTCGTGGGCGGGTGTTTCGGGTTCGCCGCGGTGCCGCGGATCGCGGAGCTGCAGGCGAAAACAATTGTCAACGTGTTACTCGGGGTCAAGACCTTGCCTGACTCTGGGGCGCAGACAAGGGAAATACGGGAAATACTGAAACACAAAATTCAAGGCGGGAACACGAACGTGTACACCGCAAACTCGTACTACAGGAAGCTGCTGGAAGCGAGCGGCGAGATGCGCAGCGCTCGCTCGGTGGACTTAAGCGTGCGTTTGAAGGGTGTATCTGCGATCTCTGCGGTGTTGTCGTCCGTGAGCTTACTCGCTTCCAAGATAAGTAACAAGTGGAAGGGTAAGAAGGAACTGAAAGAGCTTCCAAAGGCCCTGGCGCTCGCGGCTGGGGTTTTAGGTTTGGCGGGCTCGGCGCTGAACAAATTCGGTCGGCTCAAAGGCGCGTCGCCGAACGCGGTGTCCCGGATGCCGGCGTTGTCGAACACCGTCCCGAAACCCGTACGCGCGAACGCGGCGGAAACGCAACCGCGACTGACCGCGATGCACACCAGCGATTCCGTGTTGTCCATGTGCAGCATCGGGGGCGAATCCTCTGGGTCGTCCAGCGCCGGCGCACCGGAAAAATCGCCGTCCCCCGCGTCGCCCATCAAGATGGCGGAGGATACCACTTTGGAAGGGCAGAAGATCGCGTCCTCGCGATTCAAAACCCCCAAGGAACAGGTCCAGGGCGCGTACGACACGTGGGCGGATGCGTACGAGCACGACTCACTGGAGAAACTAGGCTTCGCATCCCCGAAGGCGTGCGTGGATACGTTTCTTTCGTTCTGCCCGCCCCACGGAAAGGATGTGTTGGACGTCGGCGCCGGGACCGGGGTTTTGGCGAACATGATTTGCGCGCGCGGACACAAAGCCGCCAAGTTCGACGCCATGGACCTGTCACCCGGAATGCTGAAGCACCTGGTTAAGAAAGGCATTTACAACAAAGTCGAGGCGCATGACATGTCGAAATACCCGTGGCCTTTTGCGAGCAACAAATACGACGGCTTGATGTGCAACGGCGTGCTGATTTACGTCGACGACCCGGAGTGTCTTGACGAGTTCGTGCGTGTCACGAAACCCGGAGGGGTGTGTGTTATTATGTGGCGACACGACGGCTACCCCGACTACCGCGCCAAGGATTTGCAGCTAAGAGCTCAAGGCAAGTGGGAGCTAGTCCACGTAACCCCCGACCAGCGCAACTTCGATAACATGGAATTCGGCGAGAACGAGGAGGACGTTATTTTCAACCAGTGGGTGTTCCGCGTGCGTGAGACGAGCGCGGACGTGGAGGTGTGAGACGGTTCTGATTCCACCTGATAAGCGTACCCAATATACCCAGAGCTGGGCAACCAAAGGTGCTGCCCTAAGGTGGGTTTGGTACGCTGGGATGGCTATCTCGAACAAAACTGCGACTGCGAAACTATACGACTCCGCTTTCCGAAAGAATTGCGACGAGAAACGTCGCGCGTCTTTAAATATGATGTGCATTTCCCGGTTGTTATTAAAATACAAAAAGTACGTCTCGGGACACGTGTTTCATCACCACGCACGACTTTGTGCGCTATGCTCTATGCTACTTTGAACCCTAAACATCTAAGAGCGGTTGCTATCGCCCGTTTCGGTTTGAAAGCTTGCTCATCGCGGCGCGCCGCGGCTCGCGCAAAAGCGGCGCGTCGTCGTCTTCGCTTTCCAAAGCGTCTCTCATTTCCAAAGCATTTCCATTTCCATTTTGCGTCGCAGGCGCGCTCGGAATGCTCGCCACCGCCCGCACGCTGGCGGGCAGTATGCACGGCGCGCACTGGTTCGCGGCGACCGCGACCCTCGCCAAGCGGTTGACCCACGCCGGCGGCGCCGCGCCCGTTAACTCGAAACAAAGCGCCTCCACGAACACGTTGCAGTTGCGTTCCAGCAAGTGGTACTGGTTGCCGTGGAAGGATTGGTCAAACTCCGCCACCAAGTTCCCCACCTCATCTGGGGTCAAGTCAGTGTACCCCACGATCACAGAGCTTCGAAACCGCGCCGGAGCCGGGGCTTCACGTGGTGAGGTCTCGAAGATGCCACTCGACGCATGGTCATGCCCGCCGAACGCGTATTCCCGGCCGTGCACCTCCAGCCCGCTGTGGAAAATACCCACCCCTAACAGAAACGCGTAGTCGTTGTACTCGTGCAGGTCGTACACGTTCACCGCCACTGGGGTGGGCATCACGAGGGAGACGCGCGGTCGCGCCCTACGATCTGCCGCGGGTGGTGGAAAAGTGAATCAGTAGAGTGTCACTTCAACGCGAATAACTCGGCCGGTCCCATTTTTTCAGATTTCAGTGATGCGTAGTCTGCAGTTCGCGAGGCGCGCACCTGCGTTTCGGCGTCTCTCCGCGACCCCTGTGAGCCGCGCTTCGACTCCACGCCAACTCGAGGCTGTTTTCCGCGTTTGTCTATCGCCTTCCTCGCCCGTGTTCCTCTCTTCCGAGCCTGGATTGTCGAGACACGAGATTGGCGTAATTCCTCCTTCCATCCCCGGCCAAACCGAGGTTCTTTTTGGAGCACCGGGCCCCGTGGTGCTCACCCTTTCTACACAGCAGTCGGTGCTACGCACCTGGCGCCTGGCACGTGCTTGATAAACAGAAATGACCATTCGTTTCATCCTGCTCGTCAACAAGCAAGGCCAGACTCGTTTGGCGTCGTACAACGAGGTCGTGCCACTGGACGAACGAAGACAGATCGAGGGGGAGATCGTGCGCAAGTGTTTAACCCGCGGGGATAAACAGTGCGCGTTCGTGGAGCACCGCGGGGTGAAGGTGGTTTACCGGCGGTACGCCAGCCTGTACTTCTTGGTAGGCGTGGATTCCACCGAAAACGAGCTAGCGATTTACGAGTTCATACACGCGGTGGTTGAAACCCTGGATCGGCATTTCGGAAACGTGTGCGAACTCGACATCATGTTTCACCTGGAAAAGGCGCATTTCATTTTGGACGAGATGACCGCGAACGGCGCGATTTTGGAAACAAACAAAGCCAACGTACTGGACGCGGCGACGAGGTACGCCGCGGATAACGTGGAAAGGTAGTCGGGAAGGAAGTTTTTTAATTGAAAAAAACTACTTGTGTGATATCGTAAAAGGGTAATCTAATCTAATCACCAAGAGTACCCTACAACACTTTGTCGAAGCGGTCCACTCCGGAAATCGACCCGTCGCCCGTCAAGCCGCCGCCGGGCCGAAACCGTGACTTACCGTTCCCCTTGCCTCCACACACAACAAGTAGCACGCGCCGGGCGCTACCAGGACTGAAAAGGTTGCCCACGTACGCGGCCGTTCCTTTCGGTGACAACGCGAAAACGGCGACGAACAAAACGCACGCGCACGCGGCAAGGAAAAAAAGAAGCGAGTCCTTTTTTCTTTTGTTGGACACACCAACCGACCCGAGCGCGGTTGTTTTCACGCCATTTTTGGCAACCCGGTGTTTGGCAACTCTTTTTTTGGCACCAAATGCGTCCTCCCCCAGGCCCAACCTCGGCGCGCCGAGTCCGTGAAAGAACCTGGTGAGGAAATTCACGGTCGCGTCTTTGTCCCATCGAATGGTTTCGCCGTTTTCGCCCACGCCAACAATCGGCGCGCGGCAAGCGGGGCACGCGTTCGCGTCCGGCCATTGCGTTTTGGGATACGCCGGGTCCCCCGACCCCGTGCCCTCTCCTTTTTTCTCGCTCTCCGCCAGATCTCTGTTAACCCTGTTGTGCGCTTTCCACGCCCAGAGCTGTGCGTCATCTCTGGTGACCACTTTCGGAAAGGCGCCGACCGCGTCGCCCGCCATCGCTAGAAAATGATCCCGGCACTCGTCGCACGGAAAAAAGTGTTCCACCCACGCCACCACGCTTTTGAACCAAAACGCGCCGCTTTCATCGATCAAAACAGCACCACTTTGATCGGAAACAACACCCGTTGAACTCACCGGCGCGGACCTAGCCGCGAGGGAGTGGAACAGCATCCACACCCCGCACGTGTATCCCCGCTTGCCTTCCACAGACCCCGCACACGAACGCCAGCGCGTTTTGCGAAGCGTAAAATCGGGATCCAAAGCGTGGGCTTTTGTTTTTTTCCCGTCGGGATCCCCGCCCGACAGGAGTTTCCCCAAGCCGTCACCGCAAATGCGAATCCCCCCGAGTCGTTTCCGAATCGCGTGCATGTCCCCATCCTCGATGGGCCACAGTGTGTCGAAGGACGCGGCCACATCGCGCGCGCCATCCGCGCACAAACGCAACGGGTGACTTCGCGCCATCAACGCCGTAAATCCCAAAAACGCGTCTCGCGAACGCGGAGTGAGCAAGTTGGGAGAGGTCATCTCGTGCCACGATTGAACGGTCGCGAGTGCGATGTCGTGCAAATCAGCGTGCGGGGCTGTTTCAGGGTCATCACCGTCGGCACTGTCCGGGGGCGCCGCGGCCGATTCCGCCCGCGCCGTCTCCGCCGCTCGCGTCTCCGCCGTGCGCGTTTCTTTCGTCAACGCGTACTCGCCCCCCGTCACCGCGCCAATCGCGGCCAGCATGTCCACCGCCGATTTCACCCCGAGCTTCGTAAGGCCGCCCGCGTTTTCCGTCGCCCTCACCAGCTTGAACTGCGCCGCGGTGCCGAACAGCACGGTGGGGTACCCGCGCACGCGGAACGCATGGCACAAGTCGCGCTCCGCGACGCAGTCCACGGAGAACACCGTGACTCGCGGTGTCGGTGGGACCCCACCCGCCGCGTGCTCGCCCGTGTTGAAGTAACCCGCCACGGTCTCCCAGGTTGGCCCGAAGTTCTGGCAGTGCGGACACCAAGGCGCGAAGAACTCGATCGCGGCGAAGGCGTCGTCCGTAATCGTGCCGAGACGACCGTCCGCGCCATCGGAGGTCAGGTGCACCGCGGAAGGCGCGGCGGCGGACTTGGCGCTTGCGACGGGAAGGACAACGGCGAACAGCGCGAACAACATCACGACGGCACGCACGTCGCACGACCGCATTGTCCTACCCATGTCCTCCACCACCCGCGGGCCACGCCCGCGCAGGTGCGTTGTAATCAGAGGCCGCGTGCTTGTGGCCACAAGTTTTGCTTCGGGACGATCCGATTTCTTTTGCGGTCAATTTATTTTTCACCACGCTACCCCTATCGGAACCGCTACGTTTCTACCCATCCCTCGCCAAGCCTACCCCTCGCCCTCGGTTCGCGGCGCGTCTAACACCCTGGGAAGCCTCGCGGCTAAAGCGGACAGCCCGAAGAAACTAACACTAAATAAAACGAACGGCCACCACGTCGGCGGAACGGCTTCGGCGAGTGAAAACTCGAAACCGTTTTTTTTTTCGCCGTCGCCGCCGCCGCCCACCAGCGTCCGCGTGGCGTGTACCATTCCCGCCATGAGCCCCCCCCCCACGATGGGCGCCAAGGCTCTGGCGACGTTCGTGAACGTCCCCGCGAACCCGTTAACTTTACCTAACGATTTCCGGGGCGCCGAGTTGTTCAGAATCAGCGAAACGCCGCCCATCACGATCGGCCCGGCGCACCCTCGGGCCAGCGCGAACGTTGTGAGCAAACTCCAAGTCAACGCGGAGTCACCGCTCCGCGTGGAGTACCACGCCAGGGGGTGCGCGAGGTAAACCACGCCGTTTGCGGTGAGCGCGGCGCGAACCGAGGTGGTAACCCCGAAGTTGTTCGCCAAAACCGCGAAAAGCGTCGCGGCAAAGACCAAAATAAAAAAACCCATCACCCCGCCGAAGGTTCCAATCTCCACCGCGCCGAACCCGAGCCCGCCGTTGCCCACCGAGGTGGCCATCCAAATAGGCGTCAACTCCGCGCCCGTGATCGTGATGAACGCGCACCACACCTGCGCGTGCGTCGCGAGACGCACGTTCGGGTCGGAGTGCCACGGCTTGGCGGCAGGCGACGAGAACTCCGAACTGCAACTTGTGTGCGTTCGATCTGTTTTCTTTTTCTTTTTGTCGTTTCGCGTACCCGGCGCCGGCATCAGTAACCGGGATGACTCCTCCTCGTCGCTCGTCCCGTCCGTTTCGTGCACGGTACCCGCTATGGAACACACGGGCCCTATCTCCACCTCGTTGGACTGTGACTCACGCGCCGACTCGGCGATTTTCTTTTCCGAAGCGCGCACGTAACCAGCCTCCCCATCGCCCTCCGGGATTTTCATAAAGAAAAACGCAAACCCCCACAGCAAAAACCCACCCATCCCCACCCACGCTGTGGACAACAGAAACGGGTACTCCACGAGAATCTGGGTTTGACACTTCTTGATCAGCGGGATGCTGTGGCTTTTGGTCCAGGACGAATTTGGGTCCCCGCCGCAAGGGTACGCCAACAGCGCCGCCACGGTCGGCCCTATTGACGACCCCAATCCGTACGTCACTCCAAACGTGGAAAACGCCTTCGCGGCGTTGGTTTTGTTCGATATAGACGCCATCGCGCTTTTCGACAGCATCATAACGCCGTCGCAGAGCCCGGTCGTGGCTCGTAACACAAGCGCGGCGGGGAACGAGGTGACGCAACCGAGCGCCGCGGTGAGCGCCGCGGTTATCAACGCGCTTGCCAACATGGAGCGCCTGAGATTGTAAAAATAAATGTCAGTCTCGTATGGGCAATCAGGGAGGCGGAATGTGGTAAATGGGAAATACTTACCGGAACCCACACCGACCGTCCCCCAAACGTCCCCACGCGTACGACGACAGCGCGCTGAACCCCGGTTTCGCCGCGATCATCAACCCCGCGTGTGCCGCGGCGCGCGCGTCGTCCACCGCGCCCCACGTCCGGACCATAAACACCGCGGTGCTGAACACGAACGTGCTTGACAGGATGGAGATCATGGACAACGCCTGGATGCCGAGCACGGCGTGCCAGTCCAGGGGGTCGGGGCGGGCGCGACTCGGCGAACGCGCGGAGGTTCTCAAACCGCTGAAACTCACAAACGAACCGGAGTGCGAAAGATGCCGCCACCCGCCCCGGATGGGAACCAACGCGGACTCCATGCCACACGCCCCCGAGTCAAACTCGCGCCCACGCCTGTGAGGAGAGAAGATTACCAGATTAGCCGGAAACGTGGAGGCCGGCGAAGAAAGGCGACGACCGAAATGTGAATCCGAGGAAAAACGAACACGCCGGAACTACATGTACCGTGGGTACCTACCGTGTTCGTCGTCGTCAGGGCGCCATCGCGAAATCCGCGTGGCCCAGTTCGCATCGAAACGCAGTCCTCCTGAGAACCACCGAAACGGATCACGGTATCTCGTTCCAGCGGCGACGATCACGCAGGGTCCCGGGTGTGTTTTAAACGGTTTCCACCGGAGAAAAGCGCTTGACATGTGGCAAAAACTCCGACATGGGAATTCGCAAAAATTCGGGTCTCCGGTTCGACAGAGCTTGCCTCCATGTTCTGGCCCTCCAACAACCCCAAATCATCGCACACCTGAAGAACGAGGGTTCAGAAATGACCCACTCCTTGCACCTGATCCAAAAAATCCCCCGAAGATTGTCGTACAATGAATGCTTCGTTTCGAGCTCGTGTGCACTGGCAACCAGTCATGTAAAAAATATCTCGGACTGGCGGCCAAAACCAAGGCGAGGTTATTAACGCTCCCCCATCGCACTGCCACACGCGCGCGCTGCACACGCGCACGCCACCACACCACCCTCACCACTACCTCGCACCTCTCTCAACACGTTGGGCTAATAAGGTACGAAACTTGGCGACGCCGGTGCGTCCGTTTTCCCCGTCGACCGCCCGCGTCCGAGATGATGATTCAGCAGATGTTGAACAAACATTTGTTCCATGCACACTTGCCTGGCTGTTCCCGACGTGACGCGGGGACTCGTCGGGAACGCGTTCGTGGCCCCGGCGTGAACGAAACCTCGTGTGGCCCGCGTTTCTTTTTCGAAACGTTTTCGCACGCGACATCGCGACTCTTTTCACGCCCGAGACGCGTCCCCGGACCAGGAACGCACGTCGGAACGATATGGGATAAAGCCCCGGTTTCGCTGACGCACCAACCCCACACCCACCTTCCGCGTCGCAGCGGATATCATCATGGTCAACAAGTGGATCGAGAAGATAATCCCGGAGAACTTTTACGACACCAAGGTTCGTGTTCTGGCGTGTTCTGTGGCGGTTTTCGAACGTCGTTCCGTTCGTTTCCAGTCTTCCTTTCCGCGTCGCGTCGCGTTTCGCGTTTCGCGTCCCCGAGAGCTACGCTCTCCAGTTATTACTCATCAATACTTGTCCCATCTCGGTTGTTTTACGATCCGTCTTTCCTCAAATCCGCCACTAACTCTCCCCCCCCTCCAACCTCAACACAGTTCACATGCTCCCCCATCGCGCCGAACTCGGTGCTCTATCCGTGGACCATCGTCGTCAACGCGGTGTGGCTGTTTTCCTTCGTCGGGTTCTTCTGGTGGTACAGCGATCCGAGCATGAACGTGGTGCAATCCATCATTCAGAAGGAGTATCACAAAGACGGGATCGTGTGTTCCCCGTTGGGGTATGACGATTATTACGACGCCGACATCGGATACCAGCAGTGTCTGGACTTGGTCCTCACCCCAAATTCGACGAACGTAAACTTGACTGGAACTTCGTACTCGTTCGTTCCCTTCGACCCGGCCGTGGTGAAAACCGCGGACGGCGAGGGCGTGGACGTCACGCTTTACAACCCCGTCGGCGGCGGGACGTCCTTGGCTGACATGATGGCAATTGGTGACCCTGCCGCGGATACCAGCGGCGAGGATGCCGAGTACGCGGGTTTAAAGGACTTGAGCGGATGCACGTGCAACATGCTCGTGCAACCGGTAAGTTCGGCACTGAAGTTCTACAGCGCAGACAGCACCGTGTCGTCTTGCCGCGACCCGACGGCCGCTTACCCGCCCCCGCCGCCCCCGCCCTTGCCCTCGCCCCCGCCTGCTACTGCAGACCCGGGCGCGCCGCCGACGGAAACGCCCCCCACCGGCTTCCCCTCCTTTGGACGTAAGCTTTTACAAACAGTCCCCCCCGACTCCACCACCGCTTACGTATCACCAACCTACGAGTGCGACATGGACATCGCCACCGCGGTTTTGATGTACAAGCATTTCATGTCCGTCAACGATCCGTGCGAGTTTGTTAAACGAAACTCGCCGTTTCAGTGCGTCAAGGAGGAACCCCAGCCGTTTATTCAACGTTTGTCCCTCGCGTACGCCAACTCTGGGCTGTTTTACTCAATCATCGCCGCATTGGCGGTGAACTACATGTACGCCGCGAAGAAAGTGACGCTGCAGGAGGTTGACATCGAGCAACTTCAAAAGCTGGCGTCCATGAACCTGGACCGCGCGCCGCGCGAGGGAGAGGAGGAACCCGCCAAGTGAGGCCCTCCACGAAGCGGCCAGTTTTACGCCGTTTACCCATAAAACAACCCGGGGGAGCTGTGAATAAACCTTTCCCAAAAATATAATATAACTTAATGCGACTGTTTGAATGACGTGAGGAGAGTTTACTCGTAGTAGACCGGATTTATGAATGAGAACTCAAGACCTTTCTGTAATAGACGCGCCCCGGCCGCGTCGCGCGCTTGACGACGAACACGACCGGCGGGGGCAAACGCGTGGTACGCCGCCGTCGCCGCGGGTCGCCGATTATAGAAAACGAAAGAACCGACCAGACCCGGGTTTATTAACGCGACGAATTCTTTTTACACCCGCGTCTCCCCTCCACCCGCGTCCCCCTCGCCTCCCTGCCCACCCGGTTCCCGCGCTCGCAGTCGCCGTAACAAACGCGAGATTCGCGCGTTTCGCCCACCCGCTTGTTCCGCGACGGGCGGAAGCGCCGCGAGGCGCGCGTTTAGCCAAGTCGCGCCGTGCGCGGACGCCTCCGCCTCTCTGGACGCCTCTCCGGCGTCCATGTTGCCGTACTCACCCCCCGGGACCTGTTCCCGGCGCGGCGTTGTCCGGCCGTGCCCAGTATCATCACCACTCAACTCAGCCTCGTATATCAACGCGTACGTCTCGTGTCGCCCCAGTCGCGAACGGCAAAGCGGACACTCCAAACTCACGGCGAGCCACCGCAGGTAACACTCCTCGCAGTACGCGTGCCCGCACTTCGTGACCGTATCCACGGTACCGTCCATACATATTGTACACACCCCGTCGTCGTCGTCGTCACCCGCATCACGTCGAAACGCGGTTCGTAGCGTTTGCGTTTGCGGATAGGGGCTCGGCGCCGCGGTCGCCGCAGCGTCCACCGCGATGCGACGCATCGCCGGTCGAAGCAGGGTATAAAAAAAACTCAAACTCGCCCGCCTGCACGGCCCGGCGACGTGTTCGTACTCCGCCTCCGCGTCTCGCGTCGTCTCGTGAAAGTTGCCTTCGCCTTGGTCCGCACCCCTCATGTTGTCATCAGCAGCAGCAGTGCCCGAAACCGCCGCCACCTCCTCCAAATCCACGCACACGGTGCCCATCAAGGACGCCAGCCTGGGACCAATACGAAGCGCTCGGAAGAACGCTTCTTGGCCGAGACCTGGTTTGTACACCAAGGTCGCGCGGTAGCGCCATCCAGGCCGGGGCGTAACCCCCAGCGCGGGGTTGGCGAACGCGCGGTTCACCTCGCCGACGTCGCGTAACGCGGTGGCCAGGTCCAGTGTAGGACCCTGCGGTCCCGCGGTCACGCGACTCACACATCTCGCGATGGTCTCGCGTTCGCGAAGCACGAGTTCCTCTACGTTGTCGATGATGATGCGGCCCACCACGAACGCGGCGAACACCGCGACCGCGGACATCTCGACAGGTCAAGGCGTACCTGAACGAGCGCGGTGTGGGGCAGGTGTGGTTGTTAGCCAGACTGGAGAGTTTTGGTAGCGCTGAAAATCATTACTTCCCCAGTCCACGGCATTCGTCGGGCACTCCACTCCGCGCGCCTGGCGCGCCCCGCGGTCCGACGTTGCGATGTCCATGGCGTGTGGGTTCGCGGCATGTCGCGGAATTTCCGTCCCCGCCACGGGGACGTCGCGGGGTCGCGCGTCGCGTCGAAGGACGCGTGTATTCTCATCCCCGGCTGACCCTGGCTCGAGCTCGCCTTGGTGGGCCTCGCTCCCCGCCGTGCACGTGCTCGTGTTCCACCCCGAGAGTGACGACGAGGCGCTGTACACGGTTTCGCGTAGGGACGGCGACTTCGCGGCGAACGACTTCGTGGCGTTCCAGAGCCTACGTGACGCGACGAGGGCGTCCGTCGTGGTGAGCGACCTTTGCGGGGAGATGCCGGTGGTGGACACGGTTGACGTGCGCGTGGTTGTTTTCCTGGCAGAGCAGTGCGGGTACGGCGTGGACGTGGTTCCAACTGGTACGGCTTTCGAACCACCTGGTGTGCTGATCGACGAAGCAAAGACCAGCACGTCCCAGGCCAACAACAAACACAAGACAAACGAACCGCTCGCGATTTCCACCGCGGACCTGAAGCGGTATCTCGCGGACGGCGGGGACTTCGCGGCGAGTACGTCGTCGTCGCGCGAAGGCGAAGAAAATTCAGACGCAGTTTCATCATCGTCAGAAACCGAAACAGCAAAAACGCACCACGCTCGCGTTCGCGCGGCGGCCGTGATGCGCAGCGCGTTGGCAACCCCTGTGAGGCGCATAAGCGGTGCGGTGCGGGAGGTCACGACTTCCCCGGCGCACGCGATGATGACCCCGATGCGGCAAATCATCAGGAGCGTGCGCTTCGCGTCGGGCGTCCCGACTGGTACGGAAAACCTAGACCCTAGCTGGGGCGAGGAAACGCCCATGCCCTTAGCGGCGCAAGCCGTGTACCGAGCGCTGATCGTGCTGGCGGAACAGAGGATACACGAACAGTAGTATAGACGGATGGAAAATCAGGGTGGAACGATTTAAGCGGGTAGAGCGCGGAAGTTGAAAGGATCATTGACAATGACCGGGTTTGGGATTTTCGGGTTCCGGGGTAATAGTCATAATAATAGAGTCATAGAACCAAGATAACTATACATGGAACCTACCGTTCGGTGCGGTCGTCCGGGTGAATCTGGTACTCGTCGTCGGGTCCGGAGGAGCCCGCTTCGGACTCCGCGCTTTCGTCTTTATGCCCGGCACGTTTCGCCGCCGTTGTTTTTTGCGGAATCGAGTTTCGTCGCTTGCCGAAACACCCCCCGAAACACCCCCCCCCGCTGCGCCCCGTACTCAATCCCCGAGAAGACCGCGTCTCCACCCCGAGCTCGGTGGTTTCCAGCTTTTTCAAACCTTTCGAGTTACCCGAGAAAGTCGGAGACGGCGGTTCGGGGTCAAACGCGTTCGCCGCGGCTTTTTTGCGACGACGCTTCCAAAAAGAGTTTCGTTTCTTTTTCGGTGTGTCGGAATCGAGACTGGGTGTTTCGTTTCCTTCCGTGGCGGATTCAACCCCGTGTCTCTCGTGTCTGGAAGCTTGCTTGGTGATACCCGCGGACGACCCTCCCTCCGTCTGCCTACCCCACGACCACCCCTCCACCGTCCCATCCCCACCGTCGCGCTGACTCAGCGCCCGGAACGCGGACACGTCCGCGGGTTGGAACCGGAACTTGAAGTGCGCGGCGCTGCGAATGAAACGAAAAGGGTCAGTCTTTCGGACCATGTGTATGAGCATTCAGTCAGGCTAATCGGGCCTCCACAGTGTGCCTGGATTTGGGAAAGACAACACGTACCCGCTCTCCACGCCCCCGAGTGCCACGCGCTCAAACACGGTCTCGCCGAGCGCCGTTAAGGATTTCCGCACCACGTTTCTCAAAACAATCCGCGCGTCGCCCATGAAGTCCTTGCCCACGATGTCCTCGTCCCAGCACTCCAAATTCAAAGAAACGCCCGGGGTTAAAAAGTCGTCCGGTGTGACGAAAAACTCGAAACACGCGTCGAACGTGGGGTTCAGGGTTTGCCGCGCCGTTTGCGACCGCCATTTTTGGGCGTTCAAGCTTAACTCGAAATAAGGATCCGACAACCCGGAGGTGTCTTTCGGTACCAACCCCTCGCCCCGGACGAGGGTGACGTGTAACAGGCCGTACAAGTGCGGGCGCAGTCGGTGGAAATCAACCGAGGGAGTCGCGGTTGCGATTTCGTTTTGGCCGCTGTCGAGAATTTTATCCGCCTCGCCGCCCAACACGCCCCGCACCAGAACCTCGACGTCGTCGGCTTTTTTTTTCTGTTCCGCCTTCTTAGCCCTCGCGACTCGGTCCGCTTCCGTTTCCCGCTTGTCGTGCTTCTCCAGCATCCGCTTCACGAAGGTTTTCTTGTCAACCACACCAAGGCTCGCTCTGTGTTCGTTCAAAGCGCGCGTCGCCGCCGCGCCCGTAGTCGCCAGCGCGCGCGCGGTGCGCGTGACGTCCGCGCTGAGCGGCACCAAACGCAACCGCACGTCCAGGGTGCCCGCCGCGTTGGCTTTGCGTTTGGACCGCGGGTCGTTGGACCCGAGACCGAGGCCGGAGTCGTTTATTATGGAGTACGCGCTTTTCGTGAGAATCACCCTGCGCGCGGTTTCCTGAAACGGCACGAGGTTTTTCAAGCTTACCCGCCCGGTTCCCATGGTGGTTTGAAACAACGAAAAATCGGAATCGTCGGTATCCGCGCCTGGCCCGATAAAAAAGAAAGTGTCAGTCTCGATTGGTCTATCAGGGAGGCGGAATGTGGTGATTGGGAAATACTTACCCGTAGTCACAGCGCGCTCCAGCTTGGCGCCTTTCTTGTACGTCTTCCGCACGCCCCCGATGTTGTACACGCGTCTTCGCATCACCCGCTGCCACCCAAAGCACGCGCCGTTGATTTTCAAAAGCGTCTTGCCCAATTGCCGCACCCCCGCATCCTCCGCGAAGGGCGAGTAGTCGCTGACGTTTATGGAAACTGTTTGCGTTGTGGGGTCGTCGATAATTAGCTTGAACGTTTCGTTCCACCGCGGGTTCCGCGAGCCGACCACGACGGAGCTTTTCTTCACGGTTCGCGAGCTCCCTGTGACTTTGGACGTCACAAACGGGTCGCTCTTACCAAACGCGCGGACGTTCCGTAGGTTGTTCCCTTTCACAAGCGTCACCTCCAGCACCGCGCGCGCGTCGCCTTGGGAGACGCCCGCTTTTCCGTTCTTGTTAGCGATAGGAACCTTGACGTACTTGGGCCAAACAATAGCCTTGGCTAAGCCTTTGGCGATGATTTCCGTGATGCTTTCCTTCACGCCAGGGAACATCTCGATGTCCCCGCCAACCAGGGAGAGGGAAAAATCCACCAAAGGCTGCTCCACGAAGGCTATTTTCATCAAGTGGAAACACGGCATTCGGTCGTCAAACCCGCCGAGCACCAATCGCAGGGGCCCTACGAGTTGCAGTTCCTGTAGCCTGACTTGCAGGGTGAGGCCCATGACCCGGACGTCAAGCACCACGGTGGGGTCGCCGCACCACCGGACGTCCAAGTCCAAAACCACCTCATCGTCCCCGGAGGTTGTGGTTTTGGACGATGTGAAATTGGAGCTCGCTTTGCGCACGGAGAGGACGTTTAGCGATTCGTTACCCAGCGCGAACTCCCTGAAGGATAGGGAAATACCTAACGGGGAAATCTTGCCCACTATTTTACCTAGCGCGGTGCCTATTTTCTGGGAAAGCGCTCGAGGCAAAAAAGAAAGTGTCAGTCTCGTATGGGCAATCAGGGAGGCGGAATGTGGTGATTGGGAAAGGCCCTTACCGGCGGACAAGTGCGGCCACAGGGTCGTGATGACACCGTTCAGCCACAAAACGGTTTCGAACTCAGGGCGTTTGCACCACTCCGGGAGGTCGCCCACTATTCCGCGCAAACCCCCCGCGCTGACGAAGGATTCGCAATCCGCGTGGTTCAGTAAATACGGCGTTAAAAGACGCCGCGAAACGAGCGCCTTTTTCTTCAAGCGAGCGCGCTCGGTGCCGCGACCCTGTTATTTGTTATTTGTTATTTTTGTGGGGGGGGGATGGAAGGGAGTTGAGAACACGTGATGGGTCAGCTACCGCCTACGCGAAAAGCTTTGGATGTCCATGAATGAATCAAAATCGCACGAATCCGTCGGAGGAACGCAGATCACCTTCAATCCCGAAATCAGGCGCCCTCCCAATCTAGGACCCTTGGATCGGTCGAGCGTGAGTCGGGACACGCACCAGCTTGAATCCCACGCCGAACAGGGTTAGGCGACGTAGCCAGTCTAGCACTTCCTGCGCGATGCGAGGAACGGGGGGGGGGAAGTCCGTCTGAGGTCAGGACGTCGAGGGTGTGATTACGACTGCGGCAATGCGCACTGTCGGGATTGTGGAACGATTGCGCGCGAATCGGGCCGGAACCGGAACCGGTTTCGGACGGCACGTACCGGGGGTAAGTTCGTCGTGGCGCTCGCCACGCTCAGCGCGGAAATCGACTTGAGGAGTGCCGCCATTGCGCCGACACCGACGCCCCAAGGCGCGACACGGTCTGGGGCATGCGATGCGGGACAATTTGGCTAAAATATCGGAAATAACGAGTGCCGACTGGGGCGCCGAGTTTGAAGTGGAGAGACTTTTGGTGAAAAATGTTACAAGCTCGTCGTCGTGCCTTACCCACACCCCTTTCCTCCGTCACTCTCCTTCCCCGTCCCGTTCCTCCATGGAGTCCGAGTCCGACCCTGCGTGTTCGTGCCCCCCCCCTCCCCAAACCGTCGGGTCCACCGCGTCCAAATCCATCAGGTACACGATCCCGTTTCCCGCCGGGCCGACGGCGTTTTTCCAAGTGACCATCTTTTTTCGCGCCGACTTTGCGAAGTTTTTCGGTAGCGAGTTTCGGCACTCCGCGAACGGCGCCACCGAAACCAACGCGCCACCAAACGCCAGGCCGACTACGATTTCGTCCGTCTGGTCTTTCGTCGCAGAGGCCTTTTCTTTGTCAACAGTGTCGTCACCGGTTCGATTCTTCGTGGTTTCTTTTTCTTTTTCCCTGTCCCCGGCGTCGTCGCGGCGCCGCCGCGCCGCGATAACCGCGAGCACGTCGGGATCGTTCGCGTCGCGCAACGGCGCGAACGTCGCGTGTTTGATTCGCGCGCCCACATCCGAGGTCAACGTCGTCCACAACCCAGTCACCGGGCACTTCAGCTCGGAAGGAACGTACTCCGCCTTGTAACGCATCTTTGGGCAGTCGTGGATGTAGTACCCGAGGTACAGGTACTTCAGCTGCATTTGCTGTGACTGGTTTTGCGACGCTGTTGTGTGAGGCGTCGTCGACGAAGCCGTCGCCGCCGCCGCCCTTTTGACCCACTCGATTTCCCTCAGCGCGCTGAGTTTCCCCAGGCTCGCCCACTTGAACTTTGGGTCGTAGAAGAAGTACTTGCTGCTCAAACACTTCGGCAGCACGTCAACCACCCCAACCGCGACGAGCCGGCCGTCCACCAGGTACTGGTGGTGGAAGGACCCGAACCCGAGGGGGGGGGCGGGGGAGACTGTTTCCTCGTGTTTTTCCTCGTCATCACCTCCAGTACTTGCGTCACCGCCCGTGCCCGCCCTCAAACAATCGGGGTACCCGTCCCACGCGATCCAGCCTTTTTCGTGTCCGTCCAATTCACACGCCACCGCGTGTTTCGTGGGTTTCAGGGGCGTATCCACCAGGAACCGGCGGTACGCGTTTTCGGTCAAACTCGTTTCGTCGTCGCCGTGCACCGAGGCTTGGTACTTTTTCCACAAAAGAAACTCGGTTTTGTCGAACGACGCGCGGGATTCTTTGATCTCGAACTCGCGAGGCACCGGGGGTTTAGTTTTCTTTTTTTCAGTATCAGACCCCATAGCATTCACGGTGTCCTTTCCTTGTTTGCCCAAAGCGTTCGTCTTTTTCTTCCCGTCATCCTCCTCCTCATCCGTCTCATCTTTAATTTTGTTCCCGTCGTCGTCCAAGTGTCCGTCCAGGTACGCGCACCATTTCTTCACAACCTTCTTTTGTGTTTTCGATGGAACAAACTTGGCGACATCGAGCCTTATCGTAAACGCGGGGCAGCACGTATTACTGAGCTCAGGGCGGTACATCCAGCGCCCGGAACGTCTCCACCCGCGGTCAAGCAGGCGCTGGTACGTCTCCACGCTCATCGCATGCGCCTGCATGCCGTGCGCCCTCGAGGTATTCGATTTGGAGGCGCAGTACCCGCACGACGAGTCGTACACGCCTTGGTCCTCTATGATGCTGGTACAGGAAGGGTGCGGGCTTTGTTCAGAGGTGCGGGGCGATGAAGAGGGGCCCGATTTTGGGGCGGAGGGAGCCATCCAGGCCGCGCGCGTCACACGTCGCGGGCACTTCACAAATCAACACGCAGATCTCGGCACCGAACCCTCAATCCTCAAACCGCGGAGAGACCACCGCGCGATCCCGGTGGCGAAGGGTTATGTCCAACGCACACCTCCGCACACGTCACCACGCGAAGCGGTGGGTGCCAACCGGTGAGGACGATAACCCCCCCGCGCGCGCGTGTGTCCCGGCGTCGCGTCGGCCGAAAGGGATATGAGAAATGTCTGCTGGCCGTGACGTTTTTTTTTTTTTGAGGAGTTGCTTTGTTGCAACTTGCTTGGTGTGGGCGTGCAGCGCGTTGGCGGTTGGCGATGGTGACTCATTAAAACGCGTTGCTTCACGCGTTTTGGGCATCCAAGCCTGCCGCACACCAACCGCGCGCGTGCGTGCTGCTGACGTTCACCTCGCGAGGCACGCCACGGCGCGTTCACCAAGCGAAGCGGGTTGACGCAAACCACTTGCACGCGCGTTTTCCGAGTTCCGGTGTGGCTCGTTGGACGAAATCGAGTTGTCAGTCAGCCGCGGGAAGGAAATAACCACCTGAAATAACCGAATCGACGTGACGTCTTCCAACATCCAACACCATGGCGACCCTCAGCGCCCCGCCCAGCGCGTTCCTGGGCGGCGGCGTGAGTTTGAAGGGCGTCCGCGGTTTCGGCGCGGTCAAGCCGCACACCGTAACACGCGTCACACGAGCCGTGCTTTCGGACCCGGGAGACGCCTTCAGTGGAGCCGGATGGACCGAAAACGGAAGAGCGCAACGGAGCGCGAAATCTCTGGTGAAACTCAAAGCGATAGACCTGTGGCAATCCGCGCAGCGCATTCGCCAGGCGGCTTCGGGGGTTTCTTGCTTCGCCGCGCTTTCCGCCAACGGCGCTGCGTTCTCGCAAATGCAAAGCAACGCACACGCCGCGGAGCTTTGGCGGAAAGCGGGGAAACTGGAGGACGCGGCGGTGGCGCTGTGGGAACAACTCGGGATGGATGTGGATGTGGATGAAAACGACGACGACGAGGACGAATTTGACTTAGGCGAGTGACGAACAAAGCGACGCGTCGCGGTGACACTTTTTGTACGCCCGCTGTAATACTTGTATAATACGAACCATACTGTGATGCATCCCATTTAGTTGCACTGCATAACGCATGGGTAACAACTCCTACCCAATGAACTGCTCAGGTCATTCAATGGCCTTTGTATCGCGGAGAGCGATACAGGTTGAGCACCTGTGTTTCAACTTACCATGAGGGCATCCGACGCACTCCGCGCAGTTGCGTTTCATCTTTCCGTGGAGGCAAGGGTTGCAGTCCACGCAGCTGTCTTTCCGCTTGCCATGAGGGCAGGGTTTGCACTCCGCGCACCTGTATTTTACCTTGCCGTGAGGGCAGGGTTTGCACGCCGCGCACCTGTATTTCACCTTGCCGTGAGGGCAGGGGATGCACGCCGCGCAGCTGCTTTTGATCTTGCCATGAGGGCAGGGATTGCACTCCGCGCAGTGGTATTTCAGCCTGCCGTGCGGACACGGGTTGCACTCCACGCAGCCGGATTTCTTTGGCTTCCCGTGTGGGCAGCGTTTCATTTCCAA
>Ga0302138_10000349_pt1 | contig 26656 bp, 24 predicted proteins | sample CBN3_321_MG_FD_203110 | JGI IMG/M metagenome (GOLD analysis project Ga0302138, IMG submission 203110) | Marine microbial communities from Western Arctic Ocean, Canada - CBN3_surface | ecosystem: Environmental > Aquatic > Marine > Oceanic | place: Canada: Western Arctic Ocean | collected 2017-09-15 | reverse complement strand
ATGTTTTTAACCACCCATATACCCATAAATAAAAACACAGGTAAAAAAATGCTAATTTCTGTTTTTATCTTTGGATTAAGTATTATTGCTTTTGGGCTTTCTTCTCTTTTTTGGGTAAGTGTGCTGGCTTTATTTTTAAGTGGTGCCGCAGACGGAATTTCTATGGTGATTAGACAAACCATTTTACAATTAAAAACACCAGACGACATGCGGGGTAGGGTTTCTTCTGTAAACTCTATGTTTGTTGGCTCTTCTAATGAGTTGGGTGCTTTTGAAAGTGGTTTAGCGGCGAAGTTAATCGGACCCGTAGCCGCTGTTGTTTTTGGTGGAACCATGACAATAATTACAGTGGTAACAACCAGTATTGTAAATCCTGTGTTGTTGGATTTAGACCTAACAAAAGAAATTGAAGAAAACGAAAACGAAATATAATACGTTCTTTTTAAGGCATCATTTTTTATATATAGTTAGAAAAATATTCTATAAAATATTCGTATATTTTTTGCTTTTTACTGCATTCAACTACTTTTTTTTCAAGAAGTTACACAAAGCGTTTCTTTTTCTGCAACACATCTTAATTACGAAACAAAAAAAATTGTTTTTTTGAAAGAAAAACAAGAAACCATAGGTGGTATAGAAACTTATACAAAGAGGAGTCTTAAAAAAACCATTGGTTTTAAAAAGCTTCTAGACACACCAAAAGCACTATATGTATTTACGTTTTTTATAAATGATGATAAAACCTGTGTTTTTGGAGACAAGTTGTGTTTATTTTTGAGTTATAATAAAAAGGGTTTTACAGAGATTGAATCTTTCGGATTAAATACAGCGCAATAGAAAAAAAAGGAACTCTTTTTGGGTGGATGAGAAAACCGGCAACAACCAAGGATAAAGAATTTATTTATTTGCAAGAAGATGATAAAATAATAACATTCAAACTAAAAACAAAAGCCTTAAAAGAGTATAACCTAGACCTAAAAATAAAAGGTTCTGAAATGCATTTTAGAAACAACAAACCCTATATTATTGTAGGTTTTTAGCTAGAGTGTTATAGAAAAGCATTTTCCAAAGTTTTTATTAAAAATATAATTATATAATACGTTTAGTATAATAATAATACCATTTTCTTATTATTATTTACCTAGATGTTAAAAACCGTTAGAATTTTAACCGAAAACAGTTATTAAAAGCAGTATATTTGTTCTGTCAAAAACCAAAAACATTAAACAAACACCATGAAAAAACATAACTTTAAGTATTTAACTGTTTTGTTTCTATTACTATCTGTTTCAATACTTGCTCAAAACAAGAAAGAAAAAAAACAAATAATAAAAAAGTATAAATTAAAGGAACTAAATATTTTAAAAGAAAAATATTCAGAAGCTTACTATAAAGAAAAAAACAAAGCATTATTACTTGCCTCCAAAAAGGGTTGGAAGACTAGTTATATAAATGATAATGGTTCTTACTTCGAGCTGATTCGTGTTTCTGAGGAGGGAAAACCACTGTATTATAGAACATTTAATATAGATGCCGCCGCGTCTACAAGAACTAATTTTTTACACAATAACGGAGGTCTAGGATTAAATATTGAAGGACAAGGTATGACCGCCCATGTTTGGGACGGTGGTATTGCAAGGGCTACACACCAAGAATATTTTGGAGATGGAGAGGAAAGCAGGTTCTCTGTAGGAGATGGTTCTGCAGATTTAAGTTTTCATGCCGCGCACGTTACAGGAACAATGATTGCTTCTGGAGTAGATCCATTAGCAAAGGGTATGGCGCCTAAGGCCACTGCTGTTGGTTATGATTGGAACAATGATGAAGCGGAAGTAACGACAGCCGCTGCGAATGGAATGTTAATATCAAACCACTCTTATGGTTATGCTGTAAGGGATGATGACGGGGAGCCGTTACTTCCAGCGTTCTATTTTGGAGGATATATTAATGAATCTAGAATTTGGGATAATATTGCGTACAATGCGCCATATTATTTAATGGTCACCTCTGCGGGTAATAATGGATCTGACAACCTTGTAAATTCAGACCCTTTAGAGGGTGATAATGCTTTTGATAAATTAACAGGAAATACAACATCAAAAAACAATTTAGTAATTGCAAATGGAAATGATGCTATAATAAATACAAATGGTACGTTGGCATCTGTTTCAGTAAGTTCAGGGAGCTCGGAGGGGCCTACAGATGATCTCAGGGTAAAACCAGATCTTATGGGAAATGGAACCGGTTTATATTCTACCTATGAAACAAGTGATAGTGCATATAGATCAATTTCAGGTACTTCAATGGCGTCTCCAAATGTTGCGGGTTCTTTATTATTGCTACAACAATATTATAATGAAACCTATGGGAGCTTTATGAGGGCCTCCACCTTAAAAGGTTTAGCTTTGCATACCGCAGATGACGTTGCTGCCGAAGGGCCAGACGCAGCTTCTGGCTGGGGTTTAATGAATGCTAAAAAAGCAGCAGAAACAGTTACAAAAAAAGGTTTTCAGTCTATAATTTCAGAAATTGAGTTAGTAAATGAGAGTACTTACACAGTGGTGGTTAAATCAGATGGAATAGGGCCTTTATCGGCTTCGATTTCTTGGACAGATTTACCAGGGGTTGCAAATACAGGGGTAGTAAATGACCCAACTCCGGTTTTAGTGCAGGATTTAGATATTAAGGTTACAAACTCTTCCGGAGAAACTACAGCAACTTTTTTACCCTGGAAACTCACTTCTGTTAACACCAATGAAAAAGGAGATAATATAGTAGACCCTTATGAAAGAGTAGATATAGAAAACGCTTCTGGAGAATATACGATTACAATTAGCCACAAGGGAACTTTGCAAGGAGGCGTGCAAAAAGTATCGTTAATTGTTACAGGGGTGTCTTCAGGAATCGCTTTATTGACAAGCCAAAGCAATCAAACATCTTGCGATAATTCAGTTACATTTGATTTTAATTATGTTGAAACAATTGGAGGAACTACCGTCTTCTCAGTATCAGGCCTTCCGGCGAACGCAAATGTAAATTTATCTAACAGTTCCATGAGTTCAGATGGAAACTTTACAGCAACTTTTGGAAATTTAGACAATGTTATGCCTGGTTTGTATACTATAAATTTAACAGGAACCAACGGGAACGAGACCACAACAACACCTATCCAGTTAAGGGTAATACACCAATCCTTTTTAGGGGCGAAAATTTTACCATCATACCCTACAAATGGTTTATCTGGAGTTACAGCGGCAAAAATGGACCTTTCTTGGCAAAACAACAACAATGCAGAAACGTATTTGGTAGAGGTTTCAGAAAGCCCTTCGTTCAACACAATTTTATTTTCTGAAACTAGCTACGATTCAAAATTCACAATCGAAGGAATTCAAAATAATACTGTTTATTATTGGAGAATAAAACCTGAGAATTCTTGTGTTTCTGGAGATTACTCCCCAATATATAGTTTTCAAACAGGAATAAGTGACTGTTCTAGAACATATGAGGCGACAGATTTTTCATCAGCAAGCATGGATACTATCGCGGGTGTTACTGCCCTTGTTCCAATGAACGTATTAGACAATGCAATTATTGATAAGATTATCGTAAACACAGATATTAGTCATACCTGGCCGGGAGATTTGACAATCTCTTTAAAGGCACCAGGGAGTATAAATAAAGGGGTTATTTTATTCACAAGCCCCTGTTCAGGAGACGGTGTTCCAGATATTCAGAATATTACAATTGATGATGCGGCAGACGAGCTAGCTTGTAGTAGTAATGTTCCTGCAGTTTCAGGAACTGTTGCTCCAGAAAATAACATGAGCCTACCTTTTTACGGAGAAGATGCTATTGGTGTATGGGAGCTAGTTCTTTTTGATGCATACAATGGGGACGGAGGCCAAATAAACAGCGCTAGCATTACTCTTTGTGATTTGAAAGTAAACACAAATATACCTTCTCTAGAGCTTTCAAACGTTATCGTTGAGAAGAATACGAGCTATACAATTTCGGCTGAAAATATGCTTGCCACTACAGATGGAGAGTTTTCTAGTACACAAGTATATACTTTAGTAACGTTGCCTCAAAAAGGATTTTTAGAATATGAGGGAACTGTTTTATCTGTGGGAGATACATTTGTACAAAAAAAACTATCAAAAGGTGCTTTAAAATACATCAACACACAGGACACTGCTTTTAGTGATGAGTTTATAGTAGATGTAGTGAATGCAGCAAAAGGATGGTTGCCAGATAACACAGTAAGCATACGAGAGGCTACTTTAAACATAGATAGCAATACGCTTCAAGGGGTTTCTTTTTGGCCGAACCCTGTTAAAAATATTTTTAATGTTAAAATTACAAATCCAGATGCTGAAAAAGTATTTATAAGCTTGTTTGACTTGCAAGGAAGAGAGATTCTACAAGTGTCTGAGGCGTCTAATAGCGCAACTTTCACAAAGGAAATAAATTTAAGAAATATCTCATCCGGTATTTATTTATTAAGTGTTCAACAAGGAAAGAAGAAATCAATAAATAAGATTATAGTTTCTAATTAATTAGATTTAAATTTTAAATTTTAAATTAAAAAGCCAAAACAATTCGTTTTGGCTTTTTTTATAATTAGAAATTATAGCGGTTGTTGCTCTGTCTATTATAAATTGTCATTTAAATTATTACCTTTAACTAAATTAAAATTTCTTTTTATGGAATATGGATTTCTTTCAGTAATACCGCCAATTGTTGCTATTGTTTTAGCTTTGAAAACAAAACAGGTTTACATAGCACTTTTGTTTGGTATTTGGTTTTCTTGGTTAATTGTAGAGGGCTGGAATCCGTTAGCGGGAACCTTGGCAATGATTGAGGGCATGGTAAATGTTTTTCAATCTAAAGGAAACACAAGAACCATTATGTTTAGTGCTTTAGTGGGTGCGTTGCTAATTTTTATACAATACTCTAGAGGTGTAGAGGGTTTTATTAATATTATAAACAAAAAGCTGATAAAATTAGAAGAAAAGAAATCGGGGTATAGCCGGGTAATGGTTCAGGTATTAGCAATATGTACTGGCTTACTTTTATTTGTAGAAACCAGTATAAGCTCTTTAACTGTTGGTACTTTATATAGACCTATTTTTGATAAATTAGGAATTCCTAGAGAAAAACTAGCGTATATAGCAGATTCTAGTTCTGCACCATCTTCTATTTTAATCCCTTTTAATGCCTGGGGTGCATTTATTATGGGATTGTTATTAACACAAGGCATAGAACAACCGTTTTCGATCATGATAGCGTCTATTAAATATAATTTTTACCCGTTACTGGCAATTGTTATTGTTTTCATTGTTATTCTGACAAAAAAAGATTTTGGACCGATGAAAAAGGCTGAAAAAAGAACCAAAGAAACCGGTGCGTTAATGAACCCTAATTCGAAGCCTATGGTTTCAGACGCTGTTACTTCATTTCCGCCAAAAGAAGGAATTGAAGCCAAGGCTTATAACATGATTGTGCCGCTTTTGGTGATGGTTTTTATGATGCCAATTAATTTAATTTATACAGGTTGGGGCGCTGTTGAAAAGGCATCATCTTTGTTAAATCATGCTTCACAAGCCATCGGTAAAGGTTCTGGGTCGTCGTCTGTTTTATATGCGGTAATTACCGCTTTATTGGTTGCTATGATTATGTATTTCATACAAGGAATTATGAAGCCAAAAGAAGCGGTTACTTTAACTCTAAAAGGAATTAGCGAGCTTATGCCGTTAGCGTTGTTAATGTTGTTAGCCTTTGCTATTGGAGACGCCTGTAAGGTTTTAGATACAGGTAATTATGTCGCTAATATTACAGAAAGCTGGTTGTCTCCAGAATTATTACCCGCAGTAGTTTTTATAGTGAGTTCTTTTATTGCATTTTCTACAGGAACTTCTTGGGGAACTTTCGCAATTATGTTGGCAATTTCAATTCCAATGGCAAATATGCACGGTTCTGATATAACTATTATCGTCGCCGCAACTTTAGGTGGGGGAATTTTTGGAGACCATTGTTCGCCAATTTCAGATACGTCTATTATTTCTTCTATGGCATCTGCTAGCGACCACATAGATCACGTAAAAACACAATTACCATATGCACTTATTGGCGGTACGTTTACGGTTTTTATGTATTTAATAATTGGTTTTTTTGGGTGATACTTTTACTCCGCTAAAATTCCTCGTTTTTTAATTTCATCAATTACATGCAAGGCACTTTCTTTAACTGTGTTTTTTTTGAAGAGAAATGTTTTTTCACACAATGTATTTCCTTCGAAAAAAGTAACTTGAAAACGGTTATGGAGCTTGAATAGTTCTGGTTGAATATACTCAATTTTAGCAAAAGAGTTTGCTGGTAAAATAGCTAGTTTTTTGCGCAACAAAGAGGTTGTTTTTGTTTCAGAAAAACCCTGAGAAACAATTACAAGCATTTCTAAAGGCACGCTTTTATTGTTAATAAGGTAAACGTTCCAGTCGTCAGTTTTATAAATATCGTTGTATTCATAAACCATTGCCATTTCTACCCCGCTAACTTCTGGTATTTGTATGTCTTTTTTCAACGATGCAGTACTTATTTAAGAGTCTATATAATTTACCAAAGGCTATAAAAAGTTTCTTTAGAGACTGCATCGCCATCACAATCATCAATGGTTAATGCTCCCTCACACAAACCACCAAATTCGTCTTCTTGCTTCTTTAAATCGTATTTTGTAACCTTTCCGTTTTTATAAACTGTAATTTGTTTTAAAACCTCATCAACAGCATTCGTTTCAAAATACCAAGTAGAGGTTCCCCAACTTGCATATTCATCGTCTCTTTCTTCGTCCCAAATCTGTGTAAAGTAGTTCATTATATAACTGATTTAAATTGTTCCAAGAAACGTTTGTCATTTTCGTAAAACATTCTAATATCTGGTATTTGATACAGTAACATTGCAATGCGTTCTATGCCCATTCCGAATGCATAACCAGAGTACTTTGTTGGATCTATATTTGCGTTTTTTAGTACGTTAGGATCTACCATACCACAGCCCATAATTTCTAACCAACCAGTTCCTTTTGTAATTCTATAATCTGTTTCTGTCTCTAAACCCCAATAGATGTCTACCTCTGCACTTGGCTCTGTAAAAGGGAAATATGAAGGGCGTAGTCTAATTTTAGATTTTCCAAACATCTCTTTTGTAAAGTATAAAAGCGTTTGTTTTAAATCAGCAAAAGAAACATCTGTATCTATATACAGACCTTCCACTTGGTGAAAAATACAGTGTGCTCTTGCAGAAATATCCTCATTTCTAAAAACTCTACCAGGAGAAATTGTTCTAATAGGAGGTTTATTTTCTTCCATGTAACGCACTTGTACAGAAGAAGTATGTGTTCTTAGTAAAATATCTGGATCTTGTTCAATGAAGAAGGTGTCTTGCATGTCTCTTGCAGGATGATGCGCTGGTAGATTTAATGCTGTAAAGTTATGCCAATCATCTTCAATTTCTGGACCTTCAGAAACCGTAAAACCAATTTTATTAAAAACTTCAATAATTCGATTTCTTACCAATGAGATAGGGTGTCTAGAACCTAGGTTAATTGGTTCAGACGGTCTTGTTAAATCTCCATAAAAAGACTTATCACTTGAACTGCTTTCTAAAGTATCTGTTAATTCTGCAACCTTATCTTCTGCAGACTTCTTTAAAGTATTTAAAGCTTGACCGAAATCTTTACGAGACGCAGGAGCTACATTTTTAAATTCTGCAAAAAGGTCTTTTAACAAACCCTTGCTTCCTAAAAACTTAATTCTAAATGTTTCTACTTCATCTTTGGTGTTTGCTTTAAAAGCCTGTACATCACCAATAAGCTCTTTTACTTTATCTAACATTTTCGGGTAAAATTAAGGTACAAATTTAGTGTTTTTTTTAGCGTTTTATCTATCTAAGGTCAATAAAACAATATGTGTATTCGAAATCGATTGAAATAAGGTGATTTGAGGAATAAATAATTATTGTTTTTTTAATTGCGGATTCAGAAATTAACTATCTTTGTAGCCAGTAAATTTTATTAAATTCCTAAAAAATATGGTGAAAAAAGAAGAATTAAAGATAAATGAGTTTATGGAAATGGTTACAAAAAGAAATAACCATGAGCCAGAATTCTTACAGGCAGTGCAAGAAGTTGCAGAAACTGTAATTCCGTATATCGCAAATAACGATATTTATAGTGGAAAAAATATTTTATTAAGAATGGTAGAGCCAGAAAGATTAATATCTTTTAGAGTTTCTTGGGTAGATGATGCTGGTGAAATACAAGTAAATAGAGGGTATAGAATTCAAATGAATTCTGCAATAGGACCTTATAAAGGAGGTTTGCGTTTTCATCCTTCTGTGAATGCAAGCATTCTAAAGTTTTTAGCTTTTGAGCAAGTCTTTAAAAACTCTTTAACAACCTTACCAATGGGTGGAGGAAAAGGAGGTTCTGATTTTGATCCAAAAGAAAAATCAGATAATGAAATTATGCGTTTTTGTCACGCTTTTATGAGTGAATTATATAGACACATTGGACATAATACAGATGTTCCTGCCGGAGATATTGGTGTTGGAGCAAGAGAAATTGGTTTTATGTTTGGAATGTACAAAAAATTAAACAATACATTTACGGGTGTTTTAACCGGTAAAGGTGCATCTTGGGGTGGTTCTTTAATTAGACCAGAGGCAACAGGGTATGGGACAGTATATTTTGCGCAGAACATGTTAATGCGTAAAAACGATTCTTTTAAAGGTAAAAAAGTAGTTATTTCTGGTTCTGGAAACGTAGCGCAGTATGCGGCGGAAAAAGCGATAGAATTAGGAGCTACTGTTTTAACATTATCAGATTCTAAAGGCTATATTCATGACGCAGATGGTATAAATTCAGAAAAATTAAAACACGTTATGTTTATTAAAAACGAAAAACGTGGAAGAATTAGTGAATACGTAGCTAAGTATCCAAATGCGAAATTTATTGCAGGAGAAAGACCTTGGTCTGTAAAATGTGATATTGCTTTGCCATGTGCAACGCAAAATGAATTAAATGGAGACGAAGCAAAAGCACTAGTTTCAAATGGTTGTATGTGTGTTTCTGAAGGAGCAAATATGCCTTCTACGCCAGAAGCAATTCACGAATTTCAAAAAGCAAAAATCTTATTTGCTCCAGGAAAAGCGAGTAATGCGGGTGGTGTTGCAACGTCTGGTTTAGAAATGAGTCAGAATTCATTGCGTTTAAGTTGGTCTCGTAAAGAGGTAGATGATAAATTAAAAGATATTATGGAAGACATTCACGATTCTTGTGTAGAATACGGAGAAAACGAAGACGGAACAATAGACTATATTAAAGGTGCAAATATTGCTGGTTTTGTTAAGGTTGCAGACGCTATGTTGGCGCAAGGTGTTGTGTAAGTAGTTGGGAGTTTAAAGAAAATAGAATATAAACGCATCAAATTTTTTGATGTGTTTTTTTTGTGCAACTTATTTTTAAAAGTGATATTTACCAAACTTATTTTTTTATAAATGATTCTTATTTCTCTTTTTTTCTTCGGATTTTTCTCCTCTTTTATAGGCTCTATAACACCTAGTATGTTAAATATGACAGCCATAAAGGTTAGTTTAGAAAAAGGAATAGAAGCATCTAAAAAATACGCTTTAGGTGTTTCTTTCATTGCAATTCCGCAAGTAGTTATTGCTGTTATTTTAACCAAGTACATTGCAGAAAACCCGACAATACTAGAAACCTTAGAAAAAGTAGGAATTATTATTTTTATAGGACTGTCTTATTATTTCTATAACGAATCTAAGAAAGGAAAAATTAAAACAGAAAGCATAAAGTCTAAAAAGGAAAACCCCTTTTTAACAGGAATTACTTTATCCTTTTTAAACATGTTTGCCATTCCTTTTTTCTGCGGAATTATTGTTGCTTTAGATCTTTTCGAACTTTTTAGTTTTGAGGTTTTCCCTATCTTCTTTTTTATTTTAGGCACTATACTTGGTACTTTTTGTATCCTTTTTGTGTATGCAAGATTTGCAAATATAATTCAGCAAAAAACAGGAAAACTAACAAAAGACATCAATATTATTTTAAGTGTTTTAACCGCTTTAGTTGCTCTTATAACATTTATAAAACTATTTATTTAAAGAAAAATGCGTACTATAAAAGATATAATTATTGAAGGAAGACACAACAAACCAATTGTAACAGATGTTTTTTATGAAGAAACGAGTCAACCAAAAAAAGTAATTATTTTTTGTCATGGGTATAAAGGCTTTAAAGATTGGGGCGCTTGGAACTTAATGGCAGAAGTATTTGCAAAAGCAGGTTTTTTCTTCATTAAATTTAATTTTTCTCATAATGGAGGCACCGCAGAAGACTCTATAGATTTTCCAGATTTAGAAGCTTTTGGAAACAATAATTACACAAAAGAATTAGATGATTTAGAAAGTGTTTTAGATTGGATTTCTAACAATTCTGATTATAAACACGAAGTAGATATTCACGATATTTCAACTATTGGGCATAGTAGAGGTGGTGGAATTGTACTCTTAAAAGCAACGGAAGACAGCCGTGTTAAGAAAGTGGTTTCTTTGGCAGGAGTTTCAGATTATGAATCTAGATTTCCAAAAGAATCGAATTTTCAAGAATGGGCTAAAAAAGGTGTTTTTTATGTGAAAAACGGACGAACTAAGCAAGAAATGCCTCATTTTTATCAATTTTACACAGATTTTGATAAAAACAAAAAACGATTAAACATCGAAAATGCCACCCGAAACTTAGAGATTCCACAGCTAATAATTCATGGAAATAAAGACACAACAGTTTTAATTAAAGAGGCTGAAAGTTTGCATAAATGGAATTCTAAAAGCATTTTTAAGGTGATAGAAAATGCAGATCATGTTTTTAATGTTTCTCACCCCTGGAAAGAAGAGGTGTTATCTAAAGAGCTGCAAAGAGCAACAAATATTTGTGTTGATTTTTGTAGCTAGTTTTTAAAAGAAAAATAAAACAGGATAGATTCTTATCTGTTCAGGAATAACATCGAGCCTCTTTTTTCGTATTTTTGATAGATGGAATTGCTACCTCCTTTTAGAAAAATAATTCATGTAGATATGGATGCTTTTTATGCATCTGTAGCAGAATTAGACAATCCAGAATTAAGAGGTAAAGCTATTGCTGTTGGCGGAAGTGAAGCAAGAGGGGTGGTTTCTGCGGCAAGCTATGAAGCAAGAAAATTTGGCGTTAAATCTGCTATGAGCAGTTTTTTAGCCAAACAAAAATGTCCGCATCTTATTTTTGTAAAATCTGATTTTGAGAGATACAAAGAGCTCTCTTTAAAAATTAGAGCAATTTTTTACAAATATACAGATCTGGTAGAGCCGCTTTCGTTAGATGAAGCATACTTAGATGTTACAGAAAATAAGAAAGGGAATCCGTCTGCAAATGACATTGCGAGAGAAATCAGAGAACGCATATACACAGAGACTGGTTTAAGGGCTTCCGCGGGAATTTCAATTAATAAATTTATAGCAAAAGTAGCATCAGATATTAACAAACCAAACGGACAAAAAACAATTCATCCAGAGGAGGTGCTTCAGTTTTTAGAAGAGTTGCCTGTTAATAAATTTTATGGTGTCGGTAAAGTTACCGCATCAAAAATGTATAATTTAGGGATATTTAAAGGGAGGGATTTAAAGAAAAAACCTTTAAAAGAATTGGTAAAGTCGTTCGGTAAATCTGGCACGCATTATTACAATATAGTGAGAGGCATTCATAATAGTGCTGTTAAACCAAATAGAATACGCAAGTCTATTGCCGCAGAAAGAACGTTTAGCGAAAACCTTTCATCAGAAATTTTTATGATAGAACGGCTAGATAAGATTGCAGATGAGTTAGAAAGACGCATGAAGAAGACAGATACCAAAGGCAAAACGATTACTTTAAAAATAAAATACTCAGACTTTACACAACAAACAAGAAGTAAAACAAAAGGAAATTTTATGCAGACAAAAGAGGAGTTTTTTCCTGTGGTAAAAGAACTTTTATATCAAGATAAATTAGTAAATTCTGTTCGTTTGTTGGGGGTGTCTTTTGGAAATTTAAATACAGAAGAAGTCGTTCCGTTTTGGGTGCAATTACAATTTGAATTCTGATAGGACTTGCCGTTACAAAGGGGTGTAATAAAACAATCTATTTATAAATTAACAGATTGCTTCATTTTTTGTAACGACAAAATTTATATTAAAAATGAATATAAAAACAATAAGAACTAATTCTAAAAACAAAGATTTTATGAATTTAGTTAAAGAATTAGATGCCTATTTAAAAGTCACAGATGAAGATGAACATGATTTTTATAATCGGTTTAATAATCTTAATGTTTTAAAAGAAGTTGTTGTAACTTATGTTTCTGGAATTGCAGTAGGTTGTGGGGCTATTAAAAAGTTTGACAACAGTGCTGTTGAGGTGAAAAGAATGTTTGTTTTAAAAGAAAATAGAGGAACCGGTGTTGCGCAAAGATTATTACATGAATTAGAAAGTTGGGCAACAGAGTTAGGGCATACAAAATGTGTCTTAGAAACAGGAATACGGCAAATTAGAGCGGTGGCATTTTATAAAAAAAGCACCTATAAAGTAACACCAAATTACGGACAATATATAGGCATGGAGAACAGTGTTTGTTTTGAAAAAGAGATCTAAATGAAGTATAGTTATTGGGAATTAAAAGAGTGGTTTTCTAACATTGATTTCACAATTGTAGGTAGTGGTATTGTAGGCTTAAATTGTGCTTTAGAATTAAAGAAAAAACACCCTGCAGCAAAAATTGTAATTCTTGAAAAAGGAATGTTGCCACAAGGCGCAAGCACAAAAAACGCAGGTTTTGCCTGTTTTGGAAGCCTTTCGGAGCTGATAGATGACTTGAGTTCTCATACAGAACAAGAAGTGTATAATTTGGTAGAAAATCGTTGGAAAGGGTTGCAATTATTAAGAAGTAATTTAGTAGATAAAAACATCGATTTTCAACAAAATAAAGGCTTTGAGTTGTGTGATTCTGAAACTTTTTTTGAGGAGTGTATTTCAAAAAAAGAGGATATTAATAAATTATTAAAACCTATATTTAATAAGGATGTTTTTTCAGTTTCAGACAATACATTTAATTTCAAAAAAGTACACAATAGGTATATTGTTAATAATTTTGAAGGCCAGATTGATACTGGAAAAATGGGATACGAACTAATACAGAAAGTACAGAAATTAGGTGTTAAAATTTTAAATAACATTGCTGTTGAAAGTTTTACAGAAGGTAATACAGATATTGAAATAACAACAGATAAAATTACCTTTAAAACAAATAAACTTTTTATCGCAACCAATGGTTTTGCAAATAAATTATTAGAAGAAAAAGTCCAACCAGCAAGAGCACAGGTGCTCATCACAAAACCAATTAAAAACTTACAAATAAAAGGAACCTTTCATTTAGATAAAGGGTATTATTATTTTAGAAATATAGATGATCGTATTTTATTTGGCGGTGGAAGAAACCTTGATTTTAAAACGGAAGAAACTTTCGAGTTTGGACAAACAGCAATTATTCAAAATGAATTAGAAAATATTTTAAAAACAATTATTTTACCAAATACTTCTTTTGAAATTGAACACAGATGGAGTGGGATTATGGGTGTTGGAGATCAGAAAAAAGCTATTGTAAAGCAACTTTCTAGTCATGTTTTTTGTGGGGTTCGTTTAGGTGGAATGGGTGTTGCAATTGGCAGCTTGGTAGGTAAAGAATTAGCAGCATTAATTAATGAATAGACAAGTTTTAGATATAATAGTTATTGGTGGTGGCCTGGCGGGTTTGTGCAATGCAATTCACTTATCTAAACTGGGTAAAAAGGTTTTATTAATTGAGAAAAATGAATACCCAAAACACAAAGTTTGTGGTGAGTATATTTCTAATGAAGTATTGCCATATTTAGATTTTTTGGAGGTAAATCCGTTTGATTCTGGAGCTGTAAGAATCAATAATTTTCAATTGTCAACTACAAAAAGCAACATAATTTCGGCAAAGTTGCCCTTGGGTGGATTTGGGATTTCACGGTATACATTGGATCTTGCTTTAGCCGAAAAAGCCAAAGAAAACGGCGTTATGATTTTACAGGATACTGTTTTAGACGTTACCTTTTTAAAAGATTTTTTTCAAGTAGAAACAAAACAAAACAGCATTTTTACTTCCAAAATTGCCATTGGTGCTTTTGGTAAACGTTCTTTGTTAGATGTAAAAATGGAACGCAATTTTATTCAGAAGAAATCGCCTTATTTAGGAGTTAAAATTCATGTAAAAGGAGATTTTAAGGAGGATTTGGTAGCGCTTCATAATTTTAAAGGAGGTTATTGTGGGGTTTCTAAAGTAGAAAATAACGCAATTAATTTGTGTTATATTACAAATTACGCAACCTTTAAACAGTATAAAAATATAGAAGATTTTCAAGAACAAGTTGTTTTTAAAAACAATTACTTGAAGGAGATTTTTCACAGTTCTGAAGCTCTTTTTGAAAAACCATTAAGCATTAGTCAAATTTCATTTGAAACCAAAAAACCAGTAGAAAATCATATTTTAATGTGCGGTGACTCTGCAGGAATGATTCATCCACTTTGTGGAAACGGTATGAGCATGGCTATTCAGTCTGCGCAATTAGCGTCTAAATTGATTCTAAATTACTTTAATGGTGAAATTGAGACAAGAAAAGAACTGGAAAAGCAATATATTAGACAGTGGAATCGAAAGTTTAGTTTGCGATTAAAAGCGGGTCATTTTATTGCAATGTTGTTTAGAAAAGACACAATTGCATCTGTTTTATTGCAAATTTTAAAGAAGCTTCCTTTTTTATTACCAATAATAATTAAGCAAACTCACGGTAAACCAATGAAGATATAATGGATTTTTTTATCAGCACAAAAAACAGGACAGACAAAGAAGAGTTAATGGACGATTTTTCTATTGGTGGCGATTTGTTGCGCGATACTTTAGATAAACTAGAAAATATAAACCGTTGGTTGGGCGGAAATTTAATGACGGTAAAGGCATTGAAAAAAGTATTAAAAAACCATCCAAAAGAACAAGAATTAACCATTGCAGATATTGGCTGTGGGCATGGAGATATTTTACGAGATGTTGCTAAGTTCGGACGAAAAAACGGCTATAAAATGAAGTTGATTGGTATGGATGCAAACCCGACAGCTATTGCTTACGCAGATGAATTATCAACGGAATTTCCTGAGCTAAGTTTTAAAACGGAAGATATTTTCTCTGAGGCGTTTAAAAACAGAAAATTTGATGTGGTATTAGCAACGTTGTTTCTGCATCATTTTAAAGAAGCGCAATTGACTTCTTTTTTAGGAAACACTTTAAAACAAACAAAAATAGGGATTGTAGTAAACGATTTGCACAGGCATAAGTTAGCGTATTATTTATTTATGTTATTATCTGTTTTTATAAAAAACAACATGATAATTGAAGACGGATTAACTTCTGTTTTAAGAGGGTTTAAAAGAAATGAATTAGCGCATATCTCAAAAAAATTAAAAGTAAAACCACAAATTTCTTGGAAATGGGCGTTCCGTTTTCAATGGATTTTGAAGTATTAAAAAACAGAAAGTTATAAAGTATTCTTAGGAAGCTTTAAGTATAAAAAACATTGAAATCCCGGTCGAAAAATGAAAGTAAAAATAACAGCTGTTGCAAAACAACTTCCGAAATACTATAGAGAAACAAAAGACATTATACCTTTTGTAAAATTATGGATGCAAGATCAAGACGAACGTTTTCAGAGAAAAGTTACTAAACTTTTTGAGGGTGCTGCTGTTGATAAAAGGTATTCTATTATGGATCCTGAAGATGTGTTTGTAGCAACCTCTTTCGAAGAAAAAAACAATATTTACGCAAGAGAGGTGGTAATCTTAGGAGAACAAGCGCTTAAAAAATCTTTAAATAAAGCAAATTTAAAAGCAACTGATATTGATTTTATTATAACGGTAAGTTGCACCGGTATTATGATTCCGTCTATGGATGCATACCTAATTAATTCACTGCAAATGAAACAAGACATCGTGCGTTTACCTGTTACAGAAATGGGTTGTGCTGCAGGTGTTTCTGGTATTATTTATGCAAAGAATTTTTTAAAGGCGAATCCGAATAAACGGGCTGTCGTAATTGCTGTAGAAGCACCAACAGCAACGTTCCAATTAGACGATTATTCGATGACAAACATTGTAAGTGCTGCTATTTTTGGAGACGGAGCATCTGCGGTAATTTTATCTTCTTACGAAGAAGATAATGGGCCAGAAATTATAGATGAAGCGATGTATCATTTTTACGATGCCACAAGCATGATGGGTTTTAACCTTGTAAACACAGGTTTGCAAATGATTTTAGACAAGGAGGTTCCAAAGAAAATTTCAGATCATTTTCCGGCAATCGTACATCCTTTTTTAGAAAGAAACAACTTGACAATTGAAGATATAGATCATTTAATTTTTCATCCAGGAGGAAAGAAAATTGTGCAAACTGTAGAAGATTTATTTGGTGCTTTAGGAAAGAATATAGACGATACAAAAGAAGTCTTGCGTTTGTATGGCAACATGTCTAGCGCAACAGTTTTATATGTTTTAGAGCGTTTTATGGATAGAAACCTAGCCAAAGGAGAAAGAGGCTTAATGCTGAGTTTTGGGCCAGGGTTCTCTGCACAACGTATTTTATTAGAGTGGTAAAATTATTAAAATGAATCAAGAACAAATTATAAAAAACCTGCCCTATCAAAAACCTTTTTTGTTTGTTGATGAACTTACAGAAATTTCAGAAAGTGGTGTTGCAGGAAATTACACCTTTAAAGATAGTGCGTTTTTTTATGAAGGTCATTTTAAGGAAAACCCAATAACCCCAGGTGTTATTTTAACGGAAACCATGGCACAAATTGGCGTTGTTTGTTTAGGAATATTTTTACTAAAAGATAAAATTTCAACAACCATAAAACCACAAATAGCTTTAACATCTAACGTGGTTGATTTTTATTTACCCGTTTTACCAAATGAAAAAGTAACTGTAATTTCAGAAAAAGAATATTTTAGATTTAACAAGTTAAAGTGTCGTGTAAAAATGATAAATTCTAAAAATGAATTGGTTTGTAGGGGAACTATTTCTGGAATGATTATCGCAAAATAGAGACTGAAATGAATTTACCAAAAGTTAAAAACAGAGTTGTAATTACCGGTTTAGGAGTTGTGGCGCCTAATGGCGTTGGTTTGCCAGCATTTACAAATGCGATAAAAACAGGAACTTCAGGAATTACCTATCATCAAAATTTAAAAGACAAGGGCTTTTCTTGCTGTATCGGCGGAATTCCAATTATTTCAGAAGAAAAAAAATTACAGTATTTAACACCTTTACAATTGCGCGGGTTTAACAGCACCTCAATTTTATATGGCTGCATGGCAGGAATTGACGCTTGGAAAGACGCCGGTTTTTCTGTAGATGAAAATTCGGAATTAGATTACGATTCAGGGTTAATTTTTGGAACAGGAACCTCTGGAATAGAAAAGTTAAGAGAGGCTATTTATAAAATAGACGACCAAAACGTAAGACGCTTAGGAAGTACCTCTGTGGTGCAAACAATGGCAAGTGGAATTTCAGCATATTTAGGTGGAATTCTTGGGTTTGGGAATCAGGTTACAACAAACTCTTCTGCTTGTACAACAGGAACAGAAGCTTTATTGTTGGGTTTTGAGCGCATTAAAAACGGAAAAGCAAAACGAATGCTTGTGGGTAGTTCTAGCGATAGCAGTCTGTATACTTGGGGCGGTTTTGATGCAATGCGCGTAATGTCTTACAAACATAACGAAACACCAGAGAAAGGAGCAAGGCCAATGAGTGCAACTGCAGCAGGTTTTGTTCCAGGAAGTGGCGCAGGAGCCTTGGTTTTAGAGTCTCTAGAAAGTGCTTTAGAGCGGAAAGCTACTATTTACGCAGAAGTTTTAGGAGGCAATATTAATTCTGGCGGACAACGAAAAGGCGGAACCTTAACGGCTCCAAACTCAGAAGCGGTTCAAAAATGTATTACAGATGCGGTATTAGATTCGGGTATTTCTTCTTCGGAAATAGATGTAATTAACGGGCATTTAACAGCAACGTCAAAAGATTCTTTAGAAATAGAAAATTGGACAAAGGCACTGCAAAGAACAGGAACGGATTTTCCGTATATTAATTCTTTAAAATCGATGGTGGGTCATTGTTTGGCTGCTTCTGGAGCCATAGAATGTGTAGCAGCTGTTGCACAAGTTAAAGGGCAATTTGTGTTTCCAAATATTAATTGCGACGATGTGCATCCAGAAATTTCAGCATTGATTTCTAATGATAAAATTCCAACTCAAATAATTGAAAAAAACATTACTATTTTAGCAAAAGCAAGTTTTGGCTTTGGAGATGTAAATGCGTGTGTTATCTTTAAAAAATATTTAGATTAATATGATAAAAGAAGAAATTATATCAAAATTAAAAACAATTGTAAAGCCTTATGTTCAAAATGAAGAGGGTTTTAAAAACTTAAATGAAAACACAGATTTTATAAACGATTTAGAAATAAACTCTGCAAATTTAGTAGATATTATTTTAGATGTAGAAGATGAGTTTAAGATAGAAATAGACAACGATTCTATGGAAAAAATGCTCTCTGTAAAAGCAACGGTTGATATTATACAAACAAAAATAAATGCATAATATTGGCAATGATATTGTAGATTTAAACCTTGCCAAGATCGAAAGTAATTGGCAACGAAAGGGTTTTTTAGAGAAACAATTTACCCAAAAAGAACAAGACGAAATTTTAAGTTCTGAAAATCCGTTTTTAAAAGTTTGGTTGTTTTGGTCGATGAAAGAAGCGGCTTACAAATGTTATACTCAAAAGTTTAAAGAACGTTTTTTTGCTCCTCGAAAGTTTGAGTGCACTGCAATTACTAAAGACAATGGAATGGTGGTTTTTGAAGAAAACACATTTTATACCGTATCTATTTTTAATGCATTTTATATATCTACAATTGCCAGAGAAAAAAAAGAAGAAACTATTATTTGTTCTGCAGTTGTTTTGCCAAGCATAATAGATTTAGATTTAAAAATAAAACTGGCAGCTGAAACAGGTGTTTCAGTTGAAGGCATAGAGAAAAGAAAAACAACTATTGGTGCGCCACTTTTTTATTATCAAGAAGAATTATTAACAACATCATGCTCAATTTCTCATCACGGAAATTACGGAGCGTATGCTTTTAACGTAGGTTCTAAATTTTAATATATTTATGAGACTTAAAAAGATAGTACTGGTTCTTGTATTGGGATCTTTCACTTGTTTTTCACAAGAGTTGGTGCAAGATAAAACAGCCTCTGAAATTACATTTACAATAAAGAATTTTGGATTTAATGTGCCCGGAAATTTTAGTCAATTTATAGCTTCTAGTAATTTTAGTGCACGTAATTTACAGGGAAGTTTTTTGAATGTAAAAATAAGCGTAGCATCCATATTTACAGACTCAGAAGCTAGAGATAAACACCTTTTAGAGGTAGATTATTTTAATATTAAAAAGTATCCGAATATTTTATTTGAATCTTCTGTAATAGAGAAAATAACCCCCTCTAAATATTTATTAAAAGGCTTTATAACCATTAAAGGAATCAAGAAAAGTGTAGAAACCACATTAAATGTAACCACTTCTCAAACTACAGTAACATTTTTGACTGATTTTTCTCTAAACAGAAGAGACTTTGGTGTTGGTGGCAGCAGTTTTGTGCTTTCTAAGGAAGTGAATATTAAAATGAAGTATGTTGGAACTAAAAATTAAAGAAGCGCTTTTTAACCAATGCCAATCTTTTGTAAACAAGTACCCAAAAAGCTTACGAATACTTGTAAATTTCTGCGCCCAGAAGGAAAAGAGTTATATGTGGACAAAGCTGTGTCTTAAAACTAAGGATTACTTTTCAGGAAATAGTATGGTTTAGTTGATTTTTTTAAGTTTTAAATATCTACACTAAGCTAGTTTGTACAAGTTGATGGGACACTTTTCTCAGCCATAAAATCTACACAAGTATTAAAAATTAAACTTTTGAAAAAACAAGCAACACGGCTAATTCTAAAGTCTACTTCTTTTTTAGATCTATATATGCCATGACCGCCGTTAGGGACAATTGTTAAGTCGTTACATACTCCAGCCTTAATAAGCATTTCATGAATGGGTCTAGATCCAAAACCAGTCATCATACTTTTTCCGATGGGAACTGTGGTGTCAAGATCACCATGAAATGAAATGGTAGGAATTAAGTCTCCGGAATTAAAAACAATGGGTAGAATAGCTCCCATGAAATTATAAATTCCTTTAATATCAAATATTTCACTTAGACTATTATCCGAAGATTCTAAAGGGCCTAAATCAGACTCAAATTGAGGAGCTATTTTATTCCATTCTTCTTGACTTGCATAACTTGTGGACAGTGAAGTTATTGCTCCTGCACTGGAGCCCCCAATAAACACCCATGACATATCAATCTCAAGTTTTTCTTTTTGACTTGCAATATACCTGAGCGCTGTATTGGCGTCTTGTTGAGCCCTATAAACTGCTTTTTGAATATTTCCAAAAACTTCACGATTATAGCCAAGACGATAGCTCATTGTAGCCACCACAAACCCTCTCTTTGACAATTCCTTAGAGTGATAGGTCATACTTTCTTTAGTGCCACCTGTAAAACTACCGCCATGAATTAGAAGTATTAAAGGACGCTTCTCTTGAGTGTCAATGTCAGTATTTGGAAAATATACATCCATTTTCAAATCTTGTAAATTCCCCATATAATTAAGAGCTTCACCATAGGTAATATTTTTAAGTGAATCTATTTGGGATTTTGAAAAATAGTCAGTGTTGGCATAGCGCGTCTCCAAAATGGATTTTTGTGCAGTAGCATGGTTGATAGTCAATAACAAGCAAAATATGTGAAATAGCTTAAATTTGTTCATGTAATTTGATTCATTTATTTTTTAAAAAGATGACCCCACCATTATTTTCACTGTAATGATTCCCCTCAGTAGGAATAAATAGCGAAATAACGTATTTGTTATTTTCATTTTCAATTATAGATGGATTTGCAAAAGAGGTAGATTTTTTCGGAGTAGAAATTAAAACTTCAGAATAATACCCATTAAGACCTAACATTATTTTCCAAGAACTCCAATCATTTTTAATAAATCTGGCTTCTTGTAAGGTTAGCGATTTACCACGATATATAAATCCTTTTCGACTTCCGATATTTCCTTTAAAACTCATATCTCTTAAATTACTTTCAGCTAACGAATCTTTCCATGTTGTCCAATTATTACCATTTTGTAAGACACCCATAGCTATTTTATCGATAGTACCGTTATGATAATGAAATCCAATTAGGACGCTTCCATTAGCAGGATTTTTTCCAGTGAAATGTCTAATATCAGGGGTTCCTTCAACTCCAAAACTATGTACTGAAGTGTTTAAGTGTTTTTCAAATGTACTATGATTAGATATTAAGTGATCATAATTTGCATAATATTTTAAAGCAATATTATTAGCCCCTTGAATTTTATCTTCTTCGTATGCTATAAGATATCCGTCATTCCATTTAACGATATCTCCTTGATGAGCGTTTTGATCAATTTCAGTAATGAAGCTCCAATTAAATAAATCGTTAGATCCAGCCAATTGTAAATTAAAATTGTCTTTAGAAATTGTAACATGATAAACACCTAAATAAAGGAAACCATTAAGCACATCCTCATTAGTTTTAACAATTTTTATTACGCTCATTGGTCTTTCTAAATCATCTTTTAATTTAAACTTAGAACGCACAAGAGGTGGTGAATTTCCAAGAACATCAAAATTGATTAAAGATTTATATGTTTTTGGGAGGTACCAGCTGTAGCCTAATTGAATAAGTTTTTTTGTAGTTAGGGTTTGAAGGGTAGAAATGTTTAGGTCTAAATTTTCTGTATTTTCAATAATCAAGCTGTTTCTTAGTTCTACAAAAGACATATCTTTTAGTTCACTTTCAGTTCTAATGACTGCTGTTTTTAAAAAGGTATATAGCAAACAAAAAGAAGATAACTCAAAGTTAGTTTTGCTGTTTAGGTCATAATCGGTTTCTTTAGTTCGTTTACTAAGCTCTGTCTTTAAAAACTCTTTTAATTCATTGTTGGACATTTCTATAATTGAATTAAAATCAATCCATTTAGAGTGTAAAATTATTGAAATAAGTAGGTCTCTGTCTGCTTTAAGATCTGTTGATTTATGTAAAATTGATTTTGAATAAGATAGGGCGGTCTTTTTGTTTGTAGTGTTATGAGTTTTAGTCGCTTGTAAATTCATGAAATTAAATAATAAAAGAAAGGTAATTAGCTTCATGGCGGATATTAACTATTTATAATTTTTTTAAAACTCATTTTCTTGACGATTAATTATCATTTTAATTTGTTTTTAAGTTCATTAATTTGTTTTTGTTGTTCTTTAATCGCGTTAATTAATACAGGTATCAGCCCTTGATAATTTACAGACAATGTTTGGTCAGAATCACTTGCTGTTTTTACTAGTTCTGGAAATACTTTTTGAACGTCTTGTGCTAGCAATCCTATTTTAGACTCCAATTCATTCGTTTTCACAGTATAGCTTTTTCCATCAATCGTCAGTAATTTAGCTAGCGTGCTTCCTAAAGAAATAATATTAGACTTTAATCTCGCATCTGAGTCTATTGTTAATTCGCCTGAAAGTGTTGCTGAACCATCGTAGTTGACTATAAATGCATTCGAGGGGTTGCTTCCCGCCAAACTATTAGTAGAATTTACATCGCCATTCCCAATCACAAATGCAACGCCTACAGGCGTACCTGTATACTGACCATCCGCATAGTAATAACCCCCATAATTATCGGCGTCAATAGTCGTATCTCCAGCCCCTACCAAATTATTAACTCCTATTGCAAGCATTCCAAAATTATCAGCTGTTGTGGAAAGACCTAATGCAGCGGATGCATGGTTGCTAGCTGTGGTGTTGTTATTAGCTGAAAATGAGCTTCTTCCGGAAGCTTTAGTACCAGTGCCCATTGCTGTAGCACTGCCAGCAGTTCCAACTGCTGCGTTTACATCCCCTGCTACGTTTTGATGTCCAGATGTAAAGTTTGTGGTTCCCCAAGCAATATTCTCTTGTCCTAAAGCAATTGATCCAGCTCCTGCTGTATTATTTTTATAACCTACAGCAATAGAACTACCTCCTTGCGCCCAATTCTCTTTTCCAAGCGCTATAGTCGCATCTCCAGTAGCATAATTATAATTACCCAAAGCTACAGAAGAATCTCCAGAAGCGGTGTTTCTAAAACCTGTGGCAGTCGATTTATTTCCGATTGCTCTAGATGCATACCCTGCAGAGAATTGACCTACGTTACCACCATCAATTCCACCAGCCTGACTGCCTTGTGGCCCCGCTATTGTATTGAATCCCATGGCTACTGAACCAAGACCAGAAGACCTGTTGTAAGCATTAGCTCCAAAAGAACCCCAACCAAGCGCTCCGAAACCTGCAGAAAGAGTGGATTTTGTGGCATCTCCTAAATTATAAAGTGGGTGAGTGTCCTCAGTGAAATTCCCGAAACCTGTAGCTGCTTCTGGAGACATCTCTGAGACTACTAAATCAACAGACCAATCTCCAATGTTTCCAAAAATAGTACCACCTCCTCCATTGTCAAGACGTGAAGCCCCTCTAGCAGAAGAAGCGTAGATTTTTCCATTAACGACCCCTCCACCACCGTTTTCCTCAAAAACAAGGGCTGGCTTTTTATCAACATCTGCTGCGATGTTTCCGACTGATTCACCATTGAATATTTCATTTAAGGCAAATTCTACATTTTGAGGTGTAAGCTGTACATGCCCTTCATTTTGAGTTGGCATGCTCCAAGCATCAAATGGAGTGTTATTGGGATTCGTCATTCCTTCGTACCAATTATTGGTAAAATAACTCATTGAACTAATGGACGGAATAAAAGTAAAATAACTTGTTTGTAGCTGAGAAATAAAACTTGCAACTAAATCGTCTGATGAAGCAAAGGTTGCAGCGAGCTCTGAAATATCAAAAAGACCCCCGGGGGCAGCATCAATTCCGGATGTATGTCCGTGGGATTGTGCAAAGGCTTGGCTTTCAATATCACAGAAACATATAAAAGGCGCATCCACACGTATTTTACTAACAAGTTTTTTTTCATTTACGTTAGGTGTAAACCAGGCTTCAAGGTACGCGTCCGTTGATGCCGCAACATTGGCAAGGGTGGCATTTAGCACTTTTTGACCCGGACTGACTGCCTGCCCGTTTAAATCATAAAATGGAGCCCCAGGGCTGCTGCCATTTATGATCGATACATTTCTTGTGTTTTGAGGGAATTTAAATTCATTAATAGTATTTATTGCGTTATAAAATATTTCGAAAAAAGGATGAGGCTTAGGCAATGCATTATCATTGTCAAATTCGTTACCACCATTAACTAAATGTGGCTCAAGATGATCCCATAACATTTGCCTTCCGGCAGGAGATTTTAACATGCCGTCCACAAGCGGTCTTAAAGATTCTACACTAAAATCCCCAACCCATGTATTAAGTCCATAAGCCAAATAATTAAACATATGCTGAAATCCAATAGGAACATTAGCGCCTGCATGCGGAGTATCAAAGGAAATATAAAGTCTAGTTTCGTGGTCTAGGCCAATACTTTCCATATAATTTAAGCCATATCTTGCAACAAGCCCCCCCATACTTGGTCCGATAATCACATTTTGTTTATCTCCAACTTTTAAATTATTGATATACTTAATTAGTTCAACCAAAAGCATTGCATTACGTTCAATATAATCAGCCCCCCCCTTGATCCAAACCTGGTCTTCTTCTCTAAAATAGGTGGGGAAATTTAAAACGACGACATCATATCCGTTATCACGAACGATATCTCCTAAGTTTCCACCACTATAGTTTAGCGCCTGGTAGATGGTGTTAATATTTCTTGAGTCTAATGGGTCAAATCCATCTATTAAAAAAATAGGCTTATCTAGAACTCCGTCAGGGCTGTAAAATATATCAAATTCCCCCCAACCCTTAAAAGGGTATTCGTTATATGGTTGCAGGTAGGGAGGATCTGTAGTCCCAGACGTAAAGCCAACAATATTTTGATTGTTTTGTGTGTTTAATTCCTCATTAGAATAAACAATCTTCAAAGACGCACGACTCTCTAAAACCTCTTGATTATCGAGGGTAATCCTGAATTGTAAAATTTTTTCTCCTTCACTTTGGTAAGCGATTCGCGTAGCAGAGCCTAAACTTAGTGTTTGGTAGCCCTGATTGTCATCAAAATCAACCTCAACTCTTGTAATATCCCTTTCTGTTGTATTGAAAAATGACTCTTTATTTAGACTAAAAACGACATTTGTACCCTTATGGACAAGCTTTAATGGAGCCGCTATTAGAAGTTGGTGCTGGTCAAATATTTCTATTTGTTGTCCACCTCTTCGAAACGTATTTCTATCCGTTTTTTCTATTAGATTGTTCTTAGCAACAAGCTCATTGAAGGACTCATATTCTGTAAAAAGGAGCGCCAAAGGCACTTCTGAGCTTAATAATTGCTTTGTTGTGATGGCTTTTATGGTATTTAAACTAGGAAGGCGTTGTTCAAAATCTGAAAAGGAAATCGCTTTATAAGCTTGATAAAAATTATATATATTATGAGTCTGATTTGGGTAATCTTTAATATCACTAATGGAACTACTGTTATATAAAATACTCGTTTTCATCCCTTTTTTATCAAAATCGGGAAACAGATTATTTATGTTTTGTGAATTCATTAATAAGCTACTAAAACACACATATATAAAAATTATCCTTCTCATGATAGTCTTATTTTATTTTATTTTTAAGTTCTTTAATTTGTTTTTGTTGTTCTTTAATTGCGTTAATTAGTACAGGAATCATTCCTTGATAATTTACAGACAATGTTTTATCGCTGTCATTCGCTGTTTTTACTAATTCTGGAAATGCTTTTTGAACATCCTGTGCTAGCAATCCTATTTTAGATTGCGACTCGTTTGTTTTCATCGTATAGCTTTTGCCATCGATCATTAATAATTTAGCAAGCGTGCTTCCTAAAGAAATAATATTAGACTTTAATCTTGCATCCGAGTTTATTGTTAAATCGCCTGAAAGTGTCGCTGAACCGTCATAGTAAACTACAAATGCATTTGAAGGGTTATCTCCCCTTTGATATGCTGTTGTATTGATGTCTCCATTTCCAATTACAAAAGCAACTCCTGCAGGTGCTCCGGTATACGCTCCATCTGCATAATAATACTGGTCTGCTGTTGGCCAGCCAATTCCTGCTTCATTATTCACTCCAATAGCCAACATACCTAAGTTATCTGAAATTGTTCTAAAACCCATAGAAGTGGACGCTTGGTTTGTTGCCGTTGTTCCCCTGTTTAAAGCCATTGAAGCGTCCGCAGAAGCTGTATTATACTTTCCCATCGCAGTAGCACTGCCTCC
>Ga0302138_10000329_pt1 | contig 27393 bp, 27 predicted proteins | sample CBN3_321_MG_FD_203110 | JGI IMG/M metagenome (GOLD analysis project Ga0302138, IMG submission 203110) | Marine microbial communities from Western Arctic Ocean, Canada - CBN3_surface | ecosystem: Environmental > Aquatic > Marine > Oceanic | place: Canada: Western Arctic Ocean | collected 2017-09-15 | reverse complement strand
CGCGCCGGCCTTCCCGCCGGTATTTTGCAGATTGTGCCGTCGAATGACGCCTCTGCCTCCGGCAAAGAATTCTGTGAAAATCCAAAAGTGCGCAAGATTACCTTTACCGGTTCCACCCGTGTGGGCCGCATTTTGCTTGCACAAGCTGCTGAACAGGTCAAAAAATGCTCGATGGAACTGGGTGGCAACGCGCCGTTTATCGTATTCAACGATGCAGATCTCGATGAAGCCGTGATCGGTGCCATGGCCTGCAAATTCCGCAACAATGGCCAAACCTGCGTCTGCGCCAACCGCATCTATGTGCAATCCGGCGTCTATGCTGATTTCACCGCCCGCTTCAAAAAAGCCGTGGAAGCGATGCAGGTTGGAGATGGGTTCGAAGGGGCCGATTTGGGCCCATTGATTTCAAAACCAGCTCTGGCGAAGGTACAAGAACATATCGCGGATGCGCTGGCCAAAGGGGCTGTTGTAGCCACCGGCGGCAAGCCTCATGATTTGGGTGGAACATTTTTCCAACCCACAATCTTGACCGGTGTGACGCAAGATATGCAGGTCAGCCAGGAAGAAACCTTCGGCCCGATGGCACCTCTGTTTGAGTTTGAAGATGAAGATGACGTGATTGCCATGGCCAATGACACGATCTTTGGTCTTGCAGCCTACTTCTACGCCAAAGACCTCAGCCGGGTTCATAAAGTGGCTGAAGCACTAGAATATGGCATTATAGGCGTCAACACAGGGATTATTTCAACCGAAGTAGCTCCCTTTGGTGGCATCAAGCAGTCAGGCCTTGGCCGTGAGGGCAGTCATCATGGCATGGATGAATATCTTGAGATGAAATATATCTGCATGTCGGTTTAACCACTGCGGCCGCATGAGCAAAAAGGCAGGGATTTTCCTGCCTTTTTCTTTAGGTCGTGTTTAATTGAACGTTGTTACCCGACAGCGGCTTCTGCCTGAAACGGCGCTTTGGATTGGATCTCTATCCGCCGCGGCTTCAGTGCCTCTGGTACTTCGCGGACCAAGTCAATGTGCAACATGCCATCTACACGGCTTGCTCCAGTGGCGCGCACATGATCGGCAAGATGAAACCGACGATCAAAAGCACGGGTTGCAATTCCACGGTGCAAATATGTTTTTTCGTCCGAAGGTTCAGATTTTCGAGCAGATACGTGCAGAGTATTTTCTTTGACTTCAATACCAAGATCAGCTTCCGAGAAGCCGGCTACGGCAATTGAAATACAGTAACCATCTTCAGCGGTTTTTTCTATGTTGTAAGGGGGGTAGCTCGATTGGCCAGTATCATTAGTTGACACACGGTCCATCATATTAGCAATTTGGTCAAAACCAATTGTGGCACGGTAAAGTGGTGCAAAATCAAACGAACGCATAGGAGTATCCTTTAAAAAGCGATTCCAAATTGGCCACCCCATTCGAGCGTGACCTTCGATATAGATCCCCGTTTGGGCAATCTTTATTTTATTTAGTAAGCGCCTGTGAGCAGTTCAAGGGGCTGTGTCCAAGCTTCAAGGCCGCAAAAACTGGCACCACTTGAGGCTGTTGGGTCAACTCTGCTGGTCGATGCCACATCGGTCAAAATCACAATTTTCTCGACTGCTGTCGACCCAAGAGAAATTGGGTGGCCCGAGTAGGTCGACTTTGCTAAGATCACAGACAAAATCATCAGTACTCCCTGATCCAGCCTAAACACTGGCGCGCCAGAGGATCCGTAATCCATCTCACAGCCGAACACCGGCACCTTTTCTTTTCAACCCAAAATTTGAGAGCCGACGTAAAACTGCGGGCCCTCACTGCGATCATGGGCGTAAGATACCACCGCCACAGAGGCGCCTTTCAGTGGTATTTGCGCCACGGAAAACGGCTTTATGTCAGGCTGTTGGACCGGGGTGAGCAGGCGTAAAATAACCAGATCGCTCGGCACCCGTTATAAGCCCGTTTTCCTAGTGAAGGACAAATTAAGGTGAACCTCAATCGAGTCGACTTTACGATAAGCCTCCGCTTAGCCATTCTGCCAGCCAGCTCGGAATTCCAAGCGTTCGACATCTACCTTCCCTCCAGTCTTGGCATCATATATGCAATGTGCCGCGGTTAGGACGTGCAATCGTTCAATCAATGTGGCCGTGCAAAAGCCACCATCAGCCATATTCAACCGCCCAACCGCCAGCCAAAGCTTAGCCTGATCAGCCTTGCTCAATTTCGACACGGCATTTTGGGCCACAGCAGCCTGCGTTAGACAGAACAGAAGGACAGTGAGGGACATAAATATGCGCATGAGGCCACCCCACGGCAAAAACAGTTTGGAAAGGAAATCTAAACTAACCAGGTCAATGCGCTTTAGCGCAAGATTGGAACTTTTCCTGGGCCTCGGGAGCCAGTTAATGACGCCGGTTTCGGCCCTCCCGTAGCCCAGTCTAGCAATTCGACCGTATGCATGATTGGAATATCCGTACCGCTGCCAATTTGGATCATACAGCCAAGGTTGCCCGCTGAGATCACATCAGGGGTTTTCGCCTCTAATGTCTCAATTTTTCGGGCCTTCAGCTGGCCTGAAATCTTTGGCTGCATCAAATTATAAGTGCCCGCAGAACCGCAACATAGATGACTATCGGCCGGTTCCAGCACCTTAAAGCCAACTCTGCGTAAAAGATCCTTTGGATCAGTCTTTATTTGCTGACCATGCTGCAAGGAGCAGGCGGCATGATAGGCTACCCGCAGATTTTGATCCGGCAATTTTGGCAAATCTAGATCCATCAAAACTTCGCTCACATCCCGCGCTAAAGCTGCAACACGCTTGGCTTCAAATTCCAAGGGCTGACCTGCAAACATATGGCCGTAGTCTTTTACAGTCGTACCACAACCTGAGGTATTGATCACCACCGCATGCAAACCACGCGCAGAGTCTTCAGCGGCAAAGGCTTCAATGTTCACAGCTGCAGTTCGGTGGCTTTCATCAACTTTGCCCATGTGATGGGTCAAAGCTCCACAGCAGCCCTGTTTAAGCACCACAACCTCAGCACCATGCCGCGTTAGAAGTCGGATCGTGGCGTCGTTGATATCAGTATTCAAAGCTCGTTGCGCGCAGCCAGTCATCAGTGCCACCCGCATTTTTTGCGTACCCTGGGCTGGAAATATTTGCGCCTCATCATTTAAGCTGCGAGCTGGGATTTGCTTTGGTACCATTTCTAGCATCGCCTGCAACCTGGGATCTGGCATCAAGTATCGCAAAGGCCGCATGAGCTTCGCGCCCAATAAGGCCAGGCGGAACCGATTTGGATAAGGCAAAATACGCGCTAAGGTCCAGCGAAGCAAGCGGTCAGACAAGCCGCGTTTGTAAGTCTGCTCAATATAGGCCCGCGCATGATCCACCAAGTGCATGTAATTTACACCCGATGGACAGGTGGACATACACGCTAAACAAGATAGGCATCGGTCGACATGCTTCACCGTTTTCTCGTCTGGGGTCCGCTGGTTTTCCAGCATATCCTTGATTAAGTAGATGCGACCACGCGGGCTGTCCAGCTCATCACCTAAAACCTGATAGGTGGGGCAAGTCGCTGTGCAAAAACCGCAGTGGATGCAGCTGCGCAAAATATCATTGGTGTGCTTTATTTTGGGATCTTTAAGCTGGGCTTCAGTGAAATGTGTTTGCATCAGCTCATCCGTCCCAGGTTTAGAATACCACGGGGATCAAACTTACCGCGCAGGGTTTGCGTGACCATTTCTATCGCCCGGCTAAGGGGTTGGAAATGGCAAATGTTTTGCCCACGCAAAATTCCAGATTTTATCAAAGTGGCGTGACCGCCCGATTGAGCCACAGTCCCCTGAAGCGCATTATGCAGCTGCACGCATGCAGGTAAATCACCAAGCTGTTCGGCATCGAGACCAAGCCACAAAAGCCCACCACCCCAATCTAACTGACACTTAAAGCCAAAATCTTTTTGAAATTCATGCATCGTAGCGATGACACTTAAAGCATCCGTAGGTCGCACAGAAACCTTCCAAACTGTGTCGAGCGGGGCCCATGAGGGGAGATCTTTCACCTCGGACCATGGGCTCGAGATTTCTTCCGTCTCACCAAATTTAATAAGGCAAGTTTTCAATTCTGTCATGCGGTAACGGACCGACGCTTCAAATCCTTCAACTCGAATGATCACACCTAGCGCCCCATCAGCATCTTGAAGCGTCGCAGCACCACTCACATCAAACGGCGTACCCAATGCCGCTGACATACAGGCCAATGCCTGCGCCCAAGATGACACATGAATTTTCAATGTCGCTTGGGTTTCACTCACAGGTAAAACCTTTAGCGCAACTTCACTCAGTACCCCAAGCGTGCCCCAAGAGCCCACCATCAGTTTCACCAAGTCATAGCCGGTGACATTCTTCATCACACGGCCACCGTTTTTGAGTAACTGGCCAGAGCCATCTACGAAGGAGACCCCCAAAGCAAAATCACGCGCTGCCCCCACTTGGATGCGTCGCGGACCAGATACATTTGCAGCCATGACCCCACCCAGAGTTGGCGTGCCTTGCGTCCCCAACAAAATGCGATGATCCATCGGCTCAAAAGCCAACCTTTGGTTTTCAGCTACTAGCGCTGCTTCAATCTCTGCGATCGGCGTCCCTGTTTTAGCCACAAGAGTAAGTGCGCCGGGCTCATATAGAACGATGCCCTTGAGCCGCGCTGTGCTCAGCTTTCGATCCCCAGGAACCCGCCCAACACGACGAGTATCACCACCTAAAATTTGCAAAGGCCCAGCTGCGTCTAAGATTGCTGCGGATAAGGAGGCTTCATCTTCAGGAAATATTTCCGTGCTCATGATGCCCGTCGCGTTTCAGACACAGACAGAGGGAAAACCTTCGCGGGATTGAGCAACCAACTCGGATCGAACACATCCTTTACTGCCATCTGAATTTCTAGATCGTCTGCACTGTATTGATCTTCCATCAGGTCGCGCTTTTCGATGCCTACGCCATGCTCACCAGTAAGACAGCCACCCACCTCAACACAAAGCCGCAAAACATCCGCGCCCATAGCCTCACAGAGTTCAAGGTCTCCCTCCTTATTTGCGTCAAACATGATTAAAGGATGCATATTACCATCACCAGCATGGAACACATTGCCCACACGTAGACCGTAATGCTCCGACAACTCTTTAATTCGTCGCAGAACTTCTGGTAGCGCTGAGACAGGAATAGTTCCATCCAAACACATATAATCCGCAACCTGACCCACGGCTCCAAAAGCTGATTTACGGCCCAGCCAAATTGCAGCACTTTCAGTGTCAGATTGACTTTGGCGCAGCTCCACGGGGCTGTGTTTCTGCGCAATAGTGCAGATGCGGTCGAGTTGGTCTTGGATTTCGGCTTCTGAACCTTCCACCTCAACAATCAACAGCGCTTCACACTCTGGATACCCAGCTTTTGCAAAGTTCTCACAAATCTCAATAATTGGACGGTCCATAAATTCAATAGCCACAGGTAAAACACCCGCCTTAATGATATCAGCTACGCAGGCTCCCGCTACTTCGTTGCTATCAAAAGCAATCATCACTGGGCGTGCACCCTCAGGCTTGGGTAAAATTCGTAGTGTGGCTTCAGTCACCACACCTAGCTGCCCTTCCGAGCCACAGATGACTCCCAAAATATCCAAGCCAGATGCATCAAGGTAGCCACCGCCGATCTCAACAATTTCACCGTCCATCATGACCATTGTGACGCCCAAAAGGTTGTTTGTTGTCACGCCATATTTCAAGCAATGCGCGCCACCTGAATTCATCGCAATATTGCCAGCAATGGCGCAGGCCAACTGGCTGGACGGATCTGGTGCATAAAAGAAATCTTCCTCCTCAACGGCGCCAGAGACACTCAAATTTGTGCGCCCACTTTGCACGCGGATCAGTCGATTTTCGTAATCTGTTTCTAGCACTTGGTTCATCTTGGCCACGCCTAGAATTACACAATCGGCCGTTGGCAAAGCACCACCGGCCAGAGACGTACCAGATCCGCGTGGCACCACAGGAACACCTTCGCGATAGCAAATCTTCAAAATATCTGATACCTGTTCTGTCGTGTCAGGCAAAACGGCAATCATCGGTGGACATCGGTAAGCCGTGAGCGCATCACATTCATAAGCCCGGGTTTCAGACGGGTCATCGATCACCGCATCATAGGGCAAAACAGCCCGCAATGCGGCAGCTACTTTTGCCTTTTTCAGCAAGATTTCCGAATTCGGCCGTGGCATTTCCATATCAAAACCTCCAATTGGTAAATAAATATAACCAATTTTTGGGGATCGCAAGTATAAATACTATGATACTATCGCAGTATGATTTTTGATATAATTTTTGCAGCTCTAATGCCTTGGGACTTCTACGTAGTAGGTTTTGGGCTATTAGCCGCCCTGATCATGGGGTATTTAATCGAGAACCCACCAAAGCGCCGGCCTTCTGTGACATCCTTAATGTCCTTTTATCGCCGTGCCTGGATGTTAGCCTTTGTGGATCGCGACCCAAGAATTTTTGATGCACAAATCCTAGGCTCCTTACGCCAAAGTACAGCATTTTTTGGCTCAACCTCTTTAATTTCAATCGGCGGCCTATTGGCCATGATGGGCTCACCAGACCGTTTGGTTGAGCTCACTCATGCCCTGACACAATCGGAGGAGGCAACGTCGCTGAAGTTGCAAATCAAGCTGGCATTTGCCGCTTTGTTTTTGGTCTATGCCTTTTTAAAATTCGTTTGGTCCAGCCGCTTGTTTGGCTATTGCGCTGTTTTAATGGCGGCAGTGCCAAATGACCCCAACCACCCGCAAGCCATTCCGCGCGCCATTATGGCCGGTGAGATAAATATTCGTGCGGCTTTAAGCTTTAACCGTGGGCTAAGAGCCATGTACTTTGCCCTAGCCTCGCTGGCATGGTTGGCCGGAGCTCCGGTTTTACTGGCTGCCTTTTTAGTCACTCTTTGGATGCTGTGGAGCCGTGAATTTTCATCTCAGGCCAGTGCCCTTTTAAAAGCTGGCGTAAGCAACAACGACTGATTATGAAGAACGACGGCCTTCCCGCAGCCACCCACCGACCAAGCCCACGGCAACCAGCAACAGATAAATCCACGCTGGAAGAAACGGCTTGATCTGTACGCCTTGAACCGTAAAGGCATCGCGCGCAACCAAGCCAATCCAGCCTAACCCGTGGGCAGGCCGACCACTTCGGACATCGCGCAACTTTGGAAAACCTTCGGAAATCAACATAACACCACCGCCCGTTTTTGCCAGCGTCGGCCTTAATGTCTCAGCGGATGCAATGGTTTGAACAAATTCTCGAGGAGCCACCGGGCCCAAGGCGGCCACCACTTCCAGCCCATCAGAGCGCAGGCGGTAGAGCCCCAGCTCATCATTTGAAATCATCCCCTCATATCGACCTGCAGCCACTTCCACCAAGGTCACTGTGATGATTTCACCGCTTGGCGTAGTCACCTCGAGCGCAGATACAGCCTCGTCAGTTAAGCTGCGGCGGGTTACCAACAAACCGTTAGCGGTGACCGTCGCCAACAGCGCCTCCTCTTCCAAATCAGGTTCCTTCATCGACCAATGTGCCAAACGTCGCAGCAGCTCCGCCTGCGGCCCGCCACCCTCAAAGCCACGGTCCCATAGCCACGCATGATCGGAGGCCAAGAGCGCCACGCGCCCGTCCCCAACGCGGTCCACCATAAGCAACGGCCGCCCTTGCAAACCCGTCATCAATACATCGCCAGAAGTGGTCTCAACCTCAATTTGGCGCATCCATCGACCCCAGCCCTCTTGCGGTGCAAAAGCCTCAAGGCTTTCACTCACCGGATGTTTGCGGCCTATATCAGTCACGGTGGGCAAAATTGGTTCCTCAAATACCCGCGACGTTGGACGGCCCGGCAAAATAGTCCCCAAAGGAGAGCGATAGAGGCTATTCACCCCAGCATAATCTGGACCCGCGGCAACCAAAATAGCCCCCCCATTTCGGACATAATTGACGATGCTCTCAAAATATTCAGCCGGTAAAAGGCCACGGCGTTTGTAGCGATCAAAAATAATCAAATCAAACTCACCAATTTTCTCCAGAAACAACTCACGCGTTGGGAAGGCAATCAAAGACAATTCTGTGACGGGCACGCCATCTTGTTTTTCTGGTGGGCGGAGGATTGTGAAATGTACAAGATCCACACTGCTGTCAGATTTCAACAAATTGCGCCAAGTTCGCTCGCCGGGATGCGGAACCCCCGAAACCAGCAACACCCTTAGCCGGTCGCGCAGAGCATTGATCTGCACCACCGCACCATTGTTGCGGTCCGTCAACTCTCCATCCAATTTTGGTGTGGACAACTGTAGAATGTTCGTACCCCCATGTTTTAGGTTGATTTCCACTTCAATCTCTTGGTTCAATGGGATTTGATAGTGTTGTTTAGGCCCACCATCCACCGAGAGCATGAGATCTGCAAAGTCCGCCTCGGGGGCTACGCCTTGATCTTCAGCCAACAACGATAATACTACTGGTTCGCCCAAAATAGCAAAGCCTGGGGCATTTTTCACTACCAACCGACGGTCCCAGTCCTGCGGCTCCCCGGTCAGCAACAGATGTACGGGAAGCTCCATATTTGGCGCTAATTCCGCGTCGTGAATTTGGCCATCTGAAATCACGATCGCACCAGCAATCTGGTCTTCTGGCTCTTCTGCCAAAGCCTGCGCCAAAGCCCCCATTACCAGCGAGCCGCCAGCTCCAGGCGCATCGCGTACCTCTACAATCCGCATTTGCGTGTTGGGCCTGCTCTCTAAGGCTGCTGTCATATGGGCCAGTGCAGCCTCATTTTGAGCAGGCCGATTGGCCAAGCCTTGGCTCAACGAGCGATCCACCACCACAATCACAATGTCTGCCTCAGGCTGGCGTTCTTCAGTTTTCACCGATGGGTTCAACAAAGCCAAAAATACACAAAGCGCTGCACCCCCCCGCCAAGGCCACCCCGACAATCGCCGCGCAACAGCCAGAGCCAACAGGGCAAGAAGGGCCAGCACCAAGGCAGCCATCAGGATCAGTGGGATCGACGGATCAAACAAAATAGTGTTGCCCATCATTCGCCGAGCCTCTTCAAAAGTTCCGGCACATGCACCTGATCAGATTTATAATTCCCTGTAAGCACATGCATAATCAAATTAATGCCAAACCGTAGAGCAATCTCGCGTTGCCGCTCACCAGACATACCGCGCCCAATCGGCAAAAGTGGTTGGCCTGCCTTATCCACAGCCCATGCGGCCGCCCAATCATTACCGCCAATCACTACCGGTGTCACACCATCGTTGAGATTGCGAAATGGCATGCCTTCAATTGCATGCTCAGAGCTTTGCGGGGCTTCCACCCAAATTGTGCCGCGCGCAGATCGCCCAGGGAATTCTTGCAAAAGGTAAAAACTTCTTGTGAGAACGTGGTCTTGCAGAATCGGTGAGATGGGCGGCAAATTCAGGCCTGCTGCAATCTCTTGCAGTAGGCGACCCTCTTTGGTGCTTTTTCCAAATAGGGCAATTTCGCTGTCTCGGGTGTCAAATAAGATCATCCCACCACCTTTGATATAGCGGTTCAATTTGCGCAACTCATCCACATTTGGGCGGTTTTGCCCCAGCGTGATAGGCCAATATAAAAGGGGATAAAATGCCAATTCATTAGATCCCAACGAAATGCCCATTGGGCTTACAGGCTCAATCGATGTTCGCTGATTGAGCGCCAGAGACAGCCCAGTCAACCCTGCGTGTGAAATTTCATCTTGGGCCACATCTCCAGTCTTGACATAGGCCAAAACAACATCCCGCGTCGCCTGTATGGCGCGATCTTGAGCTGTTTGTGCGGCCAAGTCCTCAGCACTAAGACCCACCATCACAACACAGGCCAAAGCCACTATAGGCCCACCCCTCAGCTTGCCAGAGATTGAAAGCGCCACTAAAATATCTACTGCCAGCAAGGTCAAGGCTGCGACTAAAAACCAAGCGCCAAGAGCTTTCGATCTTGGCGCCACCTGCCCCACCAACTGCACGGCAGTGGGCCAACTAGTTGCAGTGAAAACGCTGTCTTGTTTTAAGATGTTGCGCGCCCAACGGCGATCGTCCGCTTGATAGACCCCTGCCGGCGTCTCAGAAGTGACACCCTCCAAGGCCAAAAACTCACCTTTAACGCCGGCACGATCCCCAACATTTTTTAAGCTTCCAAAGGCATCCAGCACCTGCACAAGCTGCCAAGTATTGTCCGTCAAGACTTGTTGCTCAAAACTTCCTGAGAATCCAATCACGGACAACCGCTCTAGCATAGACACAAACAACCCAGAGATCGGCAGGTTTGACCAATCCGTGTTGGCAGTGACATGGAACAAGACTACCTGACCTTGGCCAAGTAGCTTGCGGGTCACCAATGGCGTACCATCATTCAATCTTGCAATCACATGCGCGGCTAAATTGGGGCCCGGCTCAGCCAACACCTGAGCCGTAACCCTCACCTCATCCGGGGTGGGCAGGCCATAAAAGGGTGTATGAACCTCGAAGGCCTGTAGCGTTTTGGGAGCGCCCCAAGACATCGCCCCACCCACAGTGCGCCCACCAGCGCGCAGTCTGACTGGCAAAAGCGGATTATCCTCCTGGGAGTTGAAGCTCTCCGCTGCCAGGCGAGGGCCAGCGAAGCGTATCAAAGTGCCCCCTTGGGTCACCCAGTCCTCCAGTGCGGCCTTGGCACCAATTTGGGCCATATCTGCAAGAACAATCATATCAGGGTTGGCCAAGAGCACATCTTCCAATGTTCCACCAATCAAATCCGCCACCGGCGAAAGCGCTTGGGTGAGGTAATGATCTGACGACAAAAGGGTCAGCCCTTCACGGCCTGCAATTTTGCCAGAGAGAATAGCAATCTCCGGCCGTTTGATCCGGTCATCAGCCAAGCGCACCGCCGAAGCCGACCGGTGGCCAGTCAAAATCACCCGTGAAATACGATTGCGCATTTCCTGTGGCAGCTCGACGACCTGTGATACCCGCAGCTCATCCACCTCAAAAGCCAGCCCAATGGTTTGGAGACTACGCTCTATCCCAGAAGGGTCGAGCCCAATCAGGTCAACGCGTATTTGCCATGGCTTACCTGCCTGCAATCGGATTGCATGAACCTCAATACCCCGCGCCAGTACGGTGATGGGCAGTAATCCGATGGAGGAAGTTTTGGAGGGTGAAACCACCACCTGACCGTGTGCCAATAGTTCCGTGACAAGTTCAGCGTGGCCGGGCCAATCCAATTCCGATGCCATCCAATAGCTGTCAAAATCCCCAAGTCCTGCAATCAGCTCGAGCGCACCAGCCGTAGGCCGCCAAGCCTTAGGCTCGGCTGTTTGAATCTGTTTTTGCGCAAGGGATGCCGCTGAGAAAACCACTGCGCCGCTGGGCGCAGTAAGTTGTAAAAATGCAACCTTACGTCCATAAGTTGCAGCCTGTTGGGCCACGCGCAAAGCTTCTTCCTTTTGCGCAGCCCAATCCGGGGCATCGGCCCAGCTACCCTCCATCACTATCAGTAAATCAGAGGTTTTATCAGCCATAGCAATCGGATTCAAAACCGGTCCAGAAAGCCCTACAATCAAACTAACGACAACCAAAGCCCGCAACAGCAAAATCCACCAAGGTGTTTTATCAGCCTGCAGATCATCATCTGTAAGACGTAACAGCAGCGCCACACCGCCAAACCGGCGGCGCGTTGGAGCCGGTGGCACGGCACGCAACAACATCCATAGAATAGGCACGGCCAGCAAGCCGAGCAGAAGCCACGGGGTTGTGAACCCCAAGACCCCAAAGACATTCATCGGCGATATTCCAAAGCTTGGTACAACCACATCAACCCACTGGATGCCAGTTGATCCGTTGTGTGACAATGAAATTGCCAGCCAACAGATTGCGCTAATGATGCCAGCGCCACTTGTCTATCATGTAACACCGAAAGATATTTTGCGCGCAAACCATCTGCCTTTTGGCTTTCATGGCGCAAATCGCCGGACATGCTCTCAAACAGCGTCCGGCCCGAAAATGGGAAACTGACCTCTTGCGGATCCAAAACCATCAAAAGTGCGCCATAGACCTGCTGATCAGCGGCAGCCGTGACAGAACGCTCAAGCTCGGCAAAATCACCAAAAAAATCTGACACAAACACTGCTATACTATGAGGTTTCAGGTCATCAGCTTGAGGGCTTCCAAAATCATGATCCGGCGTGCGGTTGAACAGCTGTGCTAATGCAGAAATTTGGGCTCGCCCGGATTTTGCCGGCAGCAACTTATCGCTAGATCCCACTTTTTCACCTGCATTGCTCAGCAATATTGCAACGGAGAGCGCCAGAGTTGCGGCGCGTTGGTGTTTGCTAACACCTTGGCTGGCGAACAGCATGCTGGTAGACGTGTCGACCCAGAATTGCACCGATTGCGCAGCTTGCCACTCGTTCTCACGCACATATCGATCATCAGCCCGGGCTGATCTGCGCCAATCAATCATCCTGAGGCTATCTCCCATTTGCGCCGATCGAAATTGCCAAAATACATCACCAACCCCTGCCCTGCGCCTCCCATGCCCGCCAAGGGTAAAACTATTTACAAGTCGCTGAGCCTGAGCCAATAGCTGCGGCCAGTCTGACGTCAGCTCAAGCGCTTCATTTAATGAAAACTGAGTGGTCAAGCGACCGCTTTCTGGTGCACAATCACCTCCGTCACCTCAGCAATCAGCTCTAATTGCGTCATGCCACGTGCGCGAGCACCAAAGCCCAGCGCCATGCGGTGGTTCAACACAGCCGGGGCAAGTTCTGCCACATCCGTTGGCGAGGGCGAAAATGAGCCCCGCAACAACGCCTGCGCCCGGACCGCCAACACAAGAGCCTGCGCCGCACGCGGCCCCGGGCCCCATCGCATATTCTCACGCACCACCGCAGTAGCCGAGGCATCGTCAGGCCTAAAGGCGCGTACCAAGTCCAAAATTAGCTCCATCACTGCATCGCCCACAGGCATGCGGCGGATTAAAGTTTGCGCCGCCAACAATTGGCCTGGATTAAACACAGCCTCCAATGCAGCTACCTCGGTGCCAGTGGTCGCCAAAAGGATCTCACGCTCAGTCGCACGGTCTGGGTAGGGCACTTGGATTTCGAGCAAAAACCGGTCCAGCTGCGCCTCTGGTAATGGATATGTGCCTTCTTGCTCAATTGGGTTTTGAGTAGCCAGCACATGAAATGGAGTGCCCAGGGGCCGGTTTTGCCCAGCCACAGTGACAGACTTCTCCTGCATCGCTTGCAGCAGCGCCGATTGCGTGCGCGGACTGGCGCGGTTGATTTCATCGGCCATCAGCAGCTCGCAAAACACTGGGCCCTGCACAAACCGGAAGGATCGGCTCCCATCCGACCCCGTCTCCAAAACTTCAGAGCCTAAGATATCCGTAGGCATAAGATCAGGCGTGAATTGTACCCGGTTGCCATGCAGCCCCATCACCGTTGACAGAGCCTCAACCAATCGGGTTTTGCCAAGCCCCGGCAATCCAACTAAAATCCCATGCCCACCGCATAAAAGCGTGGTGAGAACCAAATCCACCACCCGATCTTGACCAATAAAAACTTCGCGGATCATGCTGCGCGCCTGGTCCAGTTTTTTACTCAGGCCTTCGATTTGAGTAATCAGCGTAACGGCTTTAGTCATGACATTGCCCCGTGTTCATTTATGTGTGTTCTATATATATGTTAGCTTAAGAAAAAGGGATGACAAATGATATGAGTGGACAAACTATTGGGGACCCATCCGCAGAGAACCTTGCAGCCAGCGTGTCGGCTGCCACCAAGGGCAAGGGCTTGCCACCAATCCATTTATGGAACCCGCCATTTTGCGGCGACCTTGATATCCGCATCGCCCGCGATGGGACTTGGTTTTATATGGGCACTCCAATTGGTAGGCCTGCGCTAGTAAAACTCTTTTCCTCGATTCTAAAGCGTGAAGATGGTAAATATTTCCTTGTCTCCCCAGTTGAGAAAGTCGGAATCACAGTCGATGACGCACCATTTGTTGCGGTTGATTTTGATAAAATTGAGGGCAATCTACACTTCACAACACAGGTTGGCGACCAAATGATCGCGGGTCCCGATCATCCAATCCGGGTTGAGCGCGACATCCAATCGGGAGAGCCTTCTCCCTATGTGTTAGTGCGAACTAATCTCGAAGCCTTAATCGACCGTAAAAGCTTTTACCGGCTCGTGGAAATTGGAGTGCATGAGGCATGGGAGGGCAAAAGCTGGTTTGGACTACGCTCCCAGTTAACTTTTTTTCCAATCATCCCATCAGCAGACTTAGACGCCTAGCCCACCAAAACCGCATCATACAAATTTTGGCGGTCGTTTGGCTAATCCGGCCATGACGGCCTCGATCTGATTTGGGCTGCCCATAATATTGGCCTGCATGTCAGCTTCTATTGCCAGACCCTCACCAGGGGGCAGGCTCCAGGTTTGGTCAATCAAGGCTTTGCTGCCATTAACTGCCTCAGGGCTGTGGGCCAAAATCTCAATAGCTAAATCCTGTGCCGCTTGGAGCGGACTAACGACAATCCGGGTAATCAGCCCCGCAGCCTGAGCGGTCTCAGCATCCAACATCCGCGCAGTCATCATCAGCTCTTTAGCGTGATCCCCACGCATCAGTTGTGGTAGGACTTGGGTCATGCCCATATCTGGAATCAAACCCCATTTGGCCTCCATAATGCTCATGCGCGTGGCAGGGCCTGCCAAACGAATATCCGCACAAAGTGCCAATTGTAGGCCCGCACCAATGCAAACCCCATCAATTGCAGCAATAACGGGCACAGTAAGTTGCCGCCAAATATAGCAAGGCCTTTGAAACCAATTTGCGGCCTCACCCACCGGTGTTTTGCGCATTTTTGTCCGCACCTCATCCAACCGCGGCAGAAGCGATTGCAAAAATTGAAGATCAATCCCAGCACAAAAATCAGACCCAGCCCCATTTAAAATGACTGCGCGTAGGCTCGGCGTTTGTTGTAAGCTCAATCCCGCCTCATAAAGTTCATCAAACAATAGCTCCGACAAAGCATTTTTCTTTACTGGGCGGTTCAGGGTTACGGTGGCCAGACCACCTTCTATTTTGAGATTTAAATGTTGCATGAGTCCATGTTACCCAGCAACTTCGGTTTGCAAAGCCCTTACGTCGCGGTGAAATAGCTTCCGGGTTGCAAATTTCCAAGGCTCCAGTCGCCAATTTGCGCTCTGATCAAACGCAAGGTTGGATGCCCCACTGAGGCGGTCATGCGGCGCACTTGGCGATTTTTGCCCTCAGAAATGATCATTTCAAGCCAACTGTCTGGCACAGATTTTCGAATACGAATCGGGGGATCACGAAGCCAAAGTGGTTCAGGCTCAACTATCAAACGCGCAGAGGCCGCTTGGGTACGGCCATCTTTGAGCATCACACCTTGGCGCAACTGCGTCAGGGCGGCCTCATCGGGGACACCCTCAACTTGGACCCAATAGATTTTTGGCATTTTGTGCTTGGGCTGCGTGATACGCGCTTGCAGCTTGCCATCATCAGTCAGTAGCAACAGCCCCTCGCTGTCACGATCCAAGCGGCCCGCAGGATAAACATTCGGCACAGGAATGTAGGGAGATAGGGTTTCCCGTTCGCGCCCCTCTAGGCTGCGGTCCGTGAATTGAGATAAGACGTTGAACGGCTTATTGAACAGGATTAACACGCCAAAGCCTGCGCCAAATCTGCGATCAAATCCTCCACATCCTCAATCCCAATTGATACCCGCAAGAGGCTCTCAGGAATACCGGTGTGCGGTTCGATCGTGTGGCGATGCTCCACCAAGCTTTCGACCCCACCCAAGGATGTGGCACGGTGAAATAAATCTAACTTACCCGCAACCCGCAGAGCATCCTCCCCGCCGCCCTTCACGCAGAAGGACAAAAGCGAGCCAAACCCCCCCGACATTTGCCGCCGTGCAACGTCGTGGCCCGCAAAGTTTGGTAGGCCGGGGTAAAACACGGTTTTAACAGCAGGGTGAACTTGCAAATATTCAGCCACAGCCTGCGCATTTTGAGACATACGCCCCACCCGCAGGGGCAGCGTACGTATAGAGCGGATCAACAACCAGGCGTCAAAGCTGCTGATGACCGCCCCGGCGTCATGGCGATCTGTGGCGATGGCCTGCCAATGGGCCGCCTCAGGCTCCTTTGTGGCCAAAACTCCTGCCAAAACATCCGAATGCCCGTTAATACCCTTGGTGGCGGAATGCATTACGATGTCTGCGCCAAAATCTAATGCCCGCGTCAAAATTGGTGTGGCGGCCGTCGCATCTACGACCAGCCGCCCGCCATGGCTATGCACGCAGCCCGCGGCATGGGCGATATCCGTAGATCGAAGCCAAGGGTTTGAGGGGGTCTCAATAAAAACCAAATCAGGTTTATGCGTAATACAAAGCTGTTCCATTTGCGTGGGATCACTCAACTGGGCCTCCACCAAGACCAGCCCCCGGCGTGTACAGAATTCGCGGAGCCATTTGGTCGTACCCCAATAGATTTGCGATTGGGCAAGCACGCAAGCTCCCGTCGGCAGCGCTCGAAACACCGCAGCAATCGCCGCCATCCCGTTTGGGAATAACAGCGCCGCCTGCGCATTGTCCAACTGCGCCAACAGGCCCTCAGCCACGCGACCCACATCATTGTCATCGCGGCTATAGATATTTCCAGAGGCATGCAGTGCGTAGTTACGATCGCGTGCAAAAGTTGTGCTAGGCTGGATGGGGGGCACAACGCCACCACTGGCCGCATCAATATAGCCACCCGCTTGTGCGGCTATCGTTGCCACAGAAAGACCACGTTTCACCATAGGTTCACCCCTTTAGTTTATAGCCTGAAGTTTTAATGCGCCAGCGCCCAGTTTGGCCCCGATCCAGATTCCACAATCAGCGGAACGTCCAGCTTGACAACTGGTAGGCTGGCCCCTTCCATCACTTGCTTGGCGATAAGTGTCAGCTCATCAACTGCGTTATCCTCCACCTCAAAAAGCAATTCATCATGGACTTGCAACAGCATCTTCGCCGGCAAATGCGCGATAGCCAAAGGCATACGCACCATGGCACGGCGAATTACATCAGCTGCTGTGCCCTGAATGGGCGCATTAATCGCTGCGCGTTTGGCAAATCCCGCATGTGGGCCTTTGGCCCCTATTTCCGGTGTATGAATGCGCCGACCAAACAGGGTTTGCACATAGCCATGCTCTTTGGCGAAGGCCACCGTATCGTCCATATAGGCGCGAATACCCGGGAACCTTTCAAAGTAGGTGTCGATAAACGCCTGCGCTTCGGCGCGTGGAATCCGCAAATTTCGGGCCAAACCAAAACCAGAAATCCCATAAATTACACCAAAGTTAATAGCTTTGGCTTTGCGGCGCACCTCTGCAGTCATCTGATCTAACGGCACGTCAAACATTTGGCTCGCTGTCAGCGCGTGAATATCAATCCCATCGGCGAAGGCCCTCTTAAGGCTAGGGATATCCGCGATGTGGGCTAAAATGCGCAGCTCAATTTGTGAGTAATCTAAGGCCACCAGCGTCTTGCCAGTGTCCGCCACAAAAGCCTCCCGAATTTTTCGTCCCTCTTCCGAGCGGATTGGGATATTTTGTAGGTTGGGGTCGGTCGAGGCCAACCGCCCAGTGATAGCCCCAGCGATAGAATAGGATGTATGCACACGGCCAGTGTCTGGGTGAATATGGTCTTGCAGGGCGTCGGTGTAGGTTGACTTCAGCTTACTCAGTTGTCGCCAATCTAACACTAAACCAGGTAATTCATGCTCTGTGGCCAGATCTTCCAACACATCCACACCCGTGGCATAGGCTCCAGTTTTACCCTTTTTACCGCCGGGAAGCGCCATCTCATCAAACAGAACTTCGCCCAGTTGCTTGGGGGATCCAACGTTAAAACTCCGCCCCGCCATCGCGTGTATTTCAGCCTCAAGTCCAGCCATCTTCTGAGCAAATCCATTAGACATACGGCTCAATGTATCGCGGTCAACTTTAATCCCATACATCTCCATTTCAGCCAGGACCGGCACCAAAGGCCGTTCTAGCGTTTCGTAGACAACGGTTACCTTATTACGATGAAGGCGCGGTTTGAGGTATTGCCACAATCGAAGGGTAATATCGGCGTCTTCAGCCGCATATCGTGTGGCCTCATCAACAGGCACGCGGTCAAAGGTAATGGCTGATTTTCCACTACCCAACAGAGTTTTAATTGAGATAGGAACATGGCCGAGATACCGTTCACTCAGAAAGTCCATGCCGTGATTGTGCAGCCCACCATTTTGGGCGTAGCTCATCAGCATCGTGTCATCGATAGGCGCAATTTGAATGCCAACACGCGCCAAAATCTTGGCATCATATTTCATATTCTGGCCAATTTTCAGAATTGTAGAATCTTCCAGCATATTTTTTAGCATGGCTAATGCCGTAGCCTGCTCCATCTGACCCTCGGCCAATGCATCAGTACCAAACAAATCATCCGCTTGGCCCGCCTTATGGCTGAGTGGTAAATAAGCCGCCTGCCCAGCATCAACGCACAAAGACACCCCCACCAGATCAGCACGCATTTCGTTCAGGCCAGTGGTTTCGGTATCCACGGCCACATAGCCACGCACATAAATGCGATCAATCCAGGCCTGCAAGCTGGCGGTGTCTCGGATTGTTTCATATTTACTGGGATCAATAAGAACGGATTGCGGCACATCATTAATGCCTTCAGTCTCAACAATCTCAATGATCAAAGGGGCTTCAACCTTCAGCTTTTCTGCCAAGCGCTTGGTCAGAGTCCGAAATTCCATTTTTGACACAAAATCAAGCAGGTCTTTGGGCTCTGGGTCTTGAACTTCCAGACTATCAATTGTGAAGTCCAAAGCCATATCACAGTCCAGCTGCACCAATCGTTTGGACATCTCAATCTGTGCACGGTTGTCCAAAAGGCTTTCTCGGCGCTTTGGCTGTTTGATTTCACTAGCCCGGCCTAAAAGCTCTTCTAGAGAGCCATATTCGTTGATAAGCAAAGCTGCAGTTTTGATCCCAATGCCTGGCGCGCCCGGAACATTGTCAACACTGTCACCCGCCAAAGCCTGTACATCCACCACACGCTCTGGATATACACCAAACTTCTCAACCACACCTTCGCGATCAATTATCTTGTTCTTCATTGCATCCAGCATGACCACACCACCACCGATCAATTGCATCATATCCTTGTCAGAACTGATGATGGTACAGCTACCGCCCGCATCGCGCGCGCGGCAGGCCAGAGTAGCGATGATGTCATCAGCCTCAAAACCCTCAACTTCTTTGCACGCAACATTGAAGGCCCGAGTAGCTTCACGGGTCAAGGGAAACTGGGGTATCAAATCTTCAGGCGTAGGCGGCCGGTTGGCTTTGTATTTATCATACATATCATTGCGAAAGGTCTTGCCAGAATGGTCAAAAATCACCGCCACATGCGTGGGTGCTTCTGGCCCAGTGTTACTTTCCACATAGCGTTGCAGCATGTTGCAAAATCCAGCCACAGCCCCAACTGGCAAACCATCTGATTTGCGCGTCAATGGTGGTAAAGCGTGATAGGCTCGGAAGATAAACGCCGACCCGTCGATCAGGTGCAGGTGATGTCCTTTGCCAAATGCCATGTTGTTAATATCCCTAGTTTATTCATTAATTAGGTTTGTGGGGTAGTTTATACCTTACCTTCAAAATCCTTATGCACCATTTTCGCGTCACAATAAGGGCATTCTACCCAGCCATGGTCATTTGGTATTTGTAGCCAGACGCGTGGATGACCCAAAGCGCCTTCGCCACCATCACAGGCCACACGCAACGCGTCTACAATTTTTGTCTCGGGTGCTTGAGTTATCATTTTTTAGCCTTTTGGTTGCTGTTGGGCATTGCCCCGCATGTGTCGCAGGCTAAGATACCAAAACAAGCGCAACCCACAAGCACTTTGAAAGGCCAAATATGTCACAAAATGCAATTGAGTTGCACGGGTTGCGAAAAACCTACGCGGCAACCAAAAAAACTGAAGCCAAAACTGCGCTCTCGGGGATTGATCTCGACATTCCAAGAGGCTCTATCTTTGGCTTGTTGGGCCCAAACGGCGCTGGCAAATCCACATTGATTAATATTTTGGCGGGCCTGGTCAAGAAATCGTCTGGCACAGTAAAAATATGGGGCTTTGATCAGGATGAGAACCCACGGCAATCTCGAGCTGCCATTGGGGTGATGCCACAGGAGCTGAACCTCGATCCATTTTTCACACCTGGCGCTTCGTTGGACATGCAAGCCGGGCTGTATGGTGTGCCAAAAAATCAACGTAGGACCGCAGAAATTCTGCGTCTGATTGGGTTGGAAGACAAAGCCAACTCCTACGCACGCAGCCTATCCGGCGGCATGCGGCGGCGTTTACTGTTGGGTAAGGCTTTGGTCCATAGCCCGCAAATTTTAGTATTGGATGAGCCCACAGCCGGCGTCGATATCGGTTTGCGCCAAATGCTTTGGGACAATGTGCGCCAATTAAATGCTGACGGCATGACAGTGATCCTCACCACCCATTACCTCGAAGAAGCTCAAGAAATGTGCGATCAAATTGCGATCATACATGAGGGGTCCCTGCGGGCTTTGGATACAACAGCGAACCTTCTCTCCAAGCTCGACACCAAAACCCTAGTGGTGCAGGCGGATGCCGCAGGTGTTATTGTATTGCCCAAAGGGGTCACAAAAACTACGCGGCCTGATGGCGGAATAGCTTTTACCTACAGCCGCAGCCGCACCTCCCCCGGCGAGATTCTAGATGCGTTGCGCCTGTCAGATGTGAAAATTCTGGACATCCAAACCGAACAACCTGATTTGCAGGATGTATTCCTGGAAATCACAAAATAGTTCTGAAACTGGCTTAACAGTCTCTCAACATGCGCCCAAGCGGACGGCCGGCCACCAGATGTACATGCAAATGTGGCACGTCTTGCACCCCATCTTTGCCAGTGTTGGCCAGCAATCTATAGCCATCGCCACCCCTGCCCGGGTCAACCTTAAGAGCTGAGGTCACCTGACCAATGGCGCGTGTAAAATCAATAATTTCCTCAGCGCTGGCCGTATTTGCAAAATGATCAAAGCAGACATAGGGACCTTTGGGAATTACCAAAACATGCTCTGGAGCTTGTGCACTAATGTCGCGAAACGCAAGGCAATGTTCAGTTTCCAAAACAGTAGTATTTGGAATTTCGCCCCGTAGAATTTTAGCGAAAATATTCTGGTCATCATATAGATATCCCATGGGTAAGCTCCTTAATCTAAAAATAAAAGCAGCCGTAGCCGGCATTGCAGTCCTGTTCACCCAATCCCCTGCGCCTTGAGTATTTCAGCAATAGAAACAGCTGGTCGAGGGCCGATATGGGCAATAACTTCACCCGCAGCAATACCACCAATTTTGCCACAGGTTTCCATATCGAACCCCTTAACCAAACCATATAAGAACCCAGCTGCAAATTGATCGCCTGCTCCGGTTGCATCAACCAGTTTAAGCGGTACGACAGGGACATCCCAACGCGATTCGCCTTGGCAAACCGAGACGCCTTCCGCCGAACGTGTGCAGACTACCAAATCACAATCCGCTGCGCCCAAGGCAAGTGCAACCGTAAGGTCTTCAGTCTGATAGAGTGATTTTAACTCTTCCTCGTTGCACAAAAAGAAATCTAATGGACCAGAAACTAAGGTACGAAAATCATCGCGGTGACGATCCACACAAAACGGATCTGACAGTGAAATACCTGCGCGTGCTCCAGAGAGGCGGGCTTGATCAGCAGCCTTGCGAAACGCGGCTTTACCCGGATCTTTGTCAAACAAATAACCTTCAAGGAACAACACGTCACAGCTTGATACCACATCTTCTGATACATCCGCAGGGCCCACATCCGATGAAATTCCCAAATAAGTATTCATCGAGCGTTCACCATCTGGTGATACAAAAATCATCGAACGTGAGGTCGGCAAGGCAGCATTGGCTACTGGTGGGTTGGGAAATTCTGTACCCTCTTTAGCCATAGCTACGGCATATGAAAGACCTAATTCGTCATCTGCGACCCGCCCAATGAAAGCTGTACGCACACCCAAGGATCCAAGACCAGAAATCGTATTGGCTACCGATCCGCCTGGTGTTTCCGTGCGCGCGTCCATCACAGAAAATAACGCCTCAGCCCTCGGCTGATCAATAAGCTGCATGATACCTTTTTCGACACCATTTTCAGCCAAAAATATATCACTAGTTTTGGCAATTACGTCCGACACGGCATTGCCAATGCCAACCACTTGATACGGCTTGCTCACTGGGTCTTCTCCTCAAATTGGCACAGATCATTGATGATACAGGCCCTGCACTTTGGCTTTCGCGCTACACAAATATATCTACCGTGCAATATCAACCAATGATGCGCATGCAACTGAAAATCAGCAGGGACATTGTCTTCGATTGCGCGCTCCACATGATCAACAGTTTTGCCAGGGGCAATTCCAGCGCGGTTTCCCACCCGAAAAATATGCGTGTCCACGGCTTGAGCCGGTTGGTGCCACCACATATTCAGCACGACATTTGCAGTCTTGCGGCCAACCCCCGGCAGGCTTTGCAACGCAGCACGCGAGTTAGGCACATCACCATCAAAATCTTCGATAAGTATTTTAGCCATCTTCATAATATTGCGAGCCTTAGTCTTATACAGGCCAATGGTTTTGATGTGTTCCACTAAGCCGTCTTCACCAAGATCCAGCATCTTTTTTGGGGAATCTACAATGGAAAACAAGGATTTAGTGGCTTTGTTCACACCCTTATCCGTGGCTTGAGCCGATAGGGCTACCGCCACGACCAACGTGTAGACGTTCAAATGATGAAGCTCGCCCTTTGGTTCAGGCTCGCTAAGTGAAAATCGCGAAAATATCTCACGCATTGCCGAATATGAAAGTTGTTTTGACATTCCTCAGCTATACGCAACTTGCCTCAATGATTAAACAGCAGTTTTTGGGTCGTCATACTAGCACAAATGACTATTGTAGACCCTAGGTGGGAATGCAGATGCAGTCAGAAGATACATATAATTACGGAGTTATCCGACGCGCTATTGAAACGATCGATGCGGCAGATCACGTGTTGGGCCTCGAAGAGCTCTCTCGTTTGATGGATCTGAGCCCAGCACATTTTCAACGAAAATTCTCTACTTGGGCGGGAATATCGCCTCAAAAATATCAACATTATTTGACCGTAGGGTATGCCAAAACTCTCCTGCGTGACAAATGCACAACCCTAATGACTGCAGATTCAGTAGGCCTTTCAGGAAGTGGGCGCCTGCATGATCTGTTTATCCGCTGGGAAGCTATGAGCCCCGGCGACTATGCTATTAAAGGTGCGGGGCTCACCATATATGAAGGCTGGTTCTCAAGTCCCTTTGGCGAGGTTATCGCAATGGGAACCAACCGTGGCCTCTGCGGGCTCGGCTTTGCAAGCGAAATGGGGCGTGATCAGGCTCGCGATGATTTAGTGAACCGCTGGCCACTGGCACTTTTCGAGGAAAAGCCAAACCGTTTAGCATCCTGGGTTGAAGCCACGTTTGCAGGCAAAGGCAATGTCGACCTACATGTGATGGGCGCGCCACTGCAAATCAAAGTTTGGGAGGCGCTGATGCGCATTCCATCGGGATATGTCACGACTTACTCCAACATCGCGCAATCCATCCAAAATCCAAAGGCTGTGCGCGCGGTTGGCACGGCTGTGGGACGGAATCCAGTCAGCTTCATTATTCCCTGTCATCGGGTGTTACGAAAATCTGGTGAGCTGGGTGGCTATCATTGGGGAACCCCGGTGAAGCGCGCAATTTTAGCTTTTGAGGGCGCGCGCAGTGAGACAACGCAATAGGCTGAGCACCGCCACCATAGCCAGAGTTGAATTGCGTATTAATCTCTATTTGATTAATAGTAAGGTTCTCTATTTCTATAGTGCCAATAAAGGATTTCAAAATGAGAAAATTAACTATTTTATCTACCCTTGTGGTGTCCACTTTATTCTTAGCGACTGGCTGCGTGACACCAGAAAGCGCCGCCAAAAGCAAACCCGGTGATAATACAACAGCAGGCACGGTAATGGGGGGGCTTATTGGGGCAATTGCGGGTATGGAAATGTCGAGCGATGGGGATCGTAGTAAAGGTGCAATTATCGGTGCAATCGTTGGCGCAGGCGCTGGCAACATGATCGGTAAAAATCTGGACCAACAAGCCGCGGACCTCCGTCAAGATCTCAACAATGATCAAGTGGGTATCACCAACACCGGCTCTGAACTAATTGTAACAATGCCCCAGGACATCCTCTTTGCACTGGATAGTGCTTCGGTACGGAGTGGCTTAAGGCGCGACTTGGGGGTGGTGGCAAACAATCTACAAGCCTATCCTAATTCAACCATCAAGATCTTAGGTCATACTGACAATACCGGCAGTGGAAGCTACAATGAAGCACTCTCACAGCGCCGCGCAGATGCTGTGGCTAATATTTTGATGAACAATGGTGTCCAACCCGTCCGACTGCGGACTGTTGGCCGCGGGGAAGACGACCCAATTGCAAATAACCTAACAGCCGAGGGCCGGGCACAGAATAGGCGAGTAGAAATAATCATTCGACCAAGTTCTTAATCCGCAAAGGCAGTTGCTTTCTTGGCGGTTGGTCATATAATTTGACCAATCCGAGGAGGGGCTATGCCGTTTCAAGAAATAAATTCTGAAAAGTTGTCGAAATCAGTTGTCCGTCAGGTGGAGCAGTTAATTCTTCGCGGTATTTTGCGCCCTGGTGAGCGTCTACCATCTGAACGAGAGCTTGCGGAAAAACTTGCCGTTTCCCGACCTTCCCTACGAGAAGCCCTCAGCGAACTTCAAGGCTCTGGGCTCCTTACGTCTCGAGCTGGCGCCGGAATATTTGTTGCAGAAGTTCTTGGGTCAGCGTTTTCACCCGCCTTGATGCGGCTGTTTGGGACCCATGATGAGGCGGTATATGATTATCTCGCGTTTCGCAAAGATCTTGAAGGGCTTGCAGCTGAACGGGCCGCGCGGGTGGGCTCTAATACCGATCTCAAGGTGATCAATGCGATCTACGTTAAGATGGAAGCAGCCCAATCAAAACGGTCTTCCGACGAAGAGGCGCGGCTCGATGCGCAGTTTCACATGTCGATCTGCGAAGCGGGCCATAATGTGGTGATGTTGCATATGATGCGTTCAATGTATGAGCTTTTGCAGACCGGTGTCTTCTACAACCGACAGGCCACATTTCGGCAGCGCAGCGGTAGATCTGAACTTCTGGGTCAGCACCGGGCAATCAACGAAGCCCTCCAAGCCCGTGATCCAGAGGCCGCAAGAGCAGAAGTACATAATCATCTTGATTTTGTTGCATCTGTTTTGAAGACACAGGATCGAGCTAACAAGAACGAAAAGGTAGCCAAATTACGCTTCGCGCATACGCAGGATCAGTAAGTTAGTTTCCAAAAAAATAAGCCTAGAGACTAAACCCCTGGCTTATTGAAATAAGATTTAAAAATCTTAATGCAATTTTGCACCTACTTGTTCAATCGCATCGTCGATCAGGCTATTACCGTTGGCAGCTGACATCTGACTTGCAATAATGTCCCGCGCCGCTCCAACAGCCACAATAATAGCTTGGTCACGCACTTCCTTCACTGCTGCAGCTTCTGCCGAAGCACTTTGCTCTTCAGCAGCAACTAAACGTCGCGCAACAGAAGTTACAATATCCGCTTTCGCTTGCTCAGCTGCCGCAGCTGCTTCAACACGAGCCGCCTCCAAAATTCGATCTGCCTGAGCCTGAACTTCAGTTTGCTTCTTCTCATAAGAAGCTAGCAATGCCTTCGCCTCTTCACGTAGCGACTTGGCTTCCTCAAGTTCAGCTCGAATACCATCCGCGCGCGCATCAAGCATCTTAGCCAACATTTTTGGAACGCCAAGGTATAGAACAATAGAAACGAAGCAAACAAATGCAACTGTAACCACAAAATTCGTATTATAAAGCGAGAAGAATGGGCCACCAGCCGCGAGAACTGGTGAGGCCATGAGAGTAAATATTACAACAAATAAACGTATCATTTCCTACCCTTTCATCCGTAAATTTACAGCTGATATCACAGTTTTAGCATCTGCTTTACCACCCATAACTGCAACAATTTCTTTCGTCGTAGCTTTAGCCACGTCTTTAACGCTGACCATCGCAGTGCTGCGAATTTTAGCCAAGGCGACGGCCGCTTCCGCCGTACGCGCCGAGATTTGAGCATCAGCTTTTGCTAATTCCACATCCAACTGCGCCTGAATTTCAGCCCGCATTGCTACGTTGATGCTTTGAGCTTCCGCACGTGCATCCGCCAAGGCTTTCTCGTACGCTTTTTCCGCCTCTAGTGCCCGTTGCTTCAGCTCTTCCGCTTCTGCTAGGTCATTCGAGATGGTTCCGGCACGGTCAGCCAGTGCTTCACCAATACGCGGCAGCGCAATACGCGAAAGGATAAAGTAGATCACAACAAGAGTGACGACTAACCAAAATATTTGGTTTGAAAAAGTCGAAAAATCCAACTGCGGCATACCAACTTTAGCGGTTTCCACCGCTGCTTGGCCTACGTCTTCTGTCTGGTTTGCCATATCAATTCCTCCAATACCTGAGGGCGAACCAGGACCCCACAGGGACCCCAGAACTTAAGGAAAGGATGGATTAAACTGCGAACATCAGCAACAGGGCTACGAGGAACGAGAAGATCCCCAAAGCTTCTGCAAACGCAATACCAATGAACATCGTTGCCGTTTGGCCGCCAGCGGCGGAAGGGTTACGTAATGCGCCGGACAGGAAGTTGCCCACAACATGACCCACACCAACGGCTGCGCCGCCCATGCCAGTACATGCCAAGCCAGCACCGATGTAAGCACCCATTTGTACGATATCGCCAGTCATTTCAAAGTCTCCTTAGTTAGATTTATAGCTAGATTTAGATTTCAAACCTTAATGGTGCGGATGCAAAGCATCGCGCAGATACACGCAGGTCAAAATTGCGAAAACATAGGCCTGAATGAAGGCTACCAGCACTTCTAGGGCATATATTGCGGTGATCGCGAGGATCGAGAGTGGTGTGACTACCAGACCTATACCCGTCGAAATAAGAACCAAAGGCGCAAAAGCTGCAAAAACTTTGATAACAGCGTGGCCCGCCATCATATTTCCGGCCAAACGAATGGAGTGGCTCACAGGGCGTACGAAATAAGAGATTACC
>Ga0302138_10000328_pt1 | contig 27400 bp, 19 predicted proteins | sample CBN3_321_MG_FD_203110 | JGI IMG/M metagenome (GOLD analysis project Ga0302138, IMG submission 203110) | Marine microbial communities from Western Arctic Ocean, Canada - CBN3_surface | ecosystem: Environmental > Aquatic > Marine > Oceanic | place: Canada: Western Arctic Ocean | collected 2017-09-15 | reverse complement strand
ACCGTCCGTGTCGGTGTCGTCGTCTGAGTCAGATGACGACGAGAAGGACGAGGACAACCGACACGGCAAGGTAACGGACCGGTTCACCAGGCACGCCCCGGATGATTGCGACCCCGCTGCCCTGGCGGTGCTGAACGGCGACTCCGGTGAAACGGGCGCCGTCGTCGCCACCAAGCTGGGCCCCGCGTTTTTCGCAAACGAAGACGACACCCCGTTCGCCATCGGCCGGTCTCTGTGCGGCGACCCCATCGAGGACGCGAAAACGGGCAGGCTCGACTTGAGCGTTTTCGTGGAAGTCGCGGACAAGAGCAAGGAATTGGCGGACAAACAGGAAGACGCAGAATCCGCAAAACCAACCGCGCGAACCTGCGGCGCCGTGGTGGTGGCGCTGAACGAACGCCGGCTCCCGGGTCTGAAGCTTCGGTCCAAGCTCCACGAAGGTACGTATTGGGCCTTTCCCAAATCCTGACACACTGTTTGCCCATACAAGACTGACAATTTCCTTTATTGGTATCAGGCACGCGGCTGTGGCTCACCCCTGGGTCACTTGAAGAGAAGAAGCACGTCATGAAGACCCTGGTGCACACCAGGTGCGCCGCCGTGCTCGCGGCGCTTGAAAAGCACGAGTGCGCCGTGATTTTCACCGAGCCGGTGGACCACGTCGCGCTTGGGTTGCCCGATTACCCGTCCATCGTGAAACACCCCATGGATTTAGGGACGGTCGCCAAGAAACTCGAAAACAACGAGTATGACCTGGGAGGCCCATCCCAGTTCGTCACGGACGTGCAGCTCACGTTCCACAACTGCCTTGCCTACAACCCAGTCGGCACCGACGCGCGGCAGATGGGGGAAATCATGCTGCGCGAGCTGAAACAGAAATGGATCGCGAGCGGGTTTTAAGACGATTGAGATGAATGTTACTTTTGTGCAGACCGTTGTTTTGAAACTCTCACTCACAACACATCGTCACACGCGAGAGCACTGTGTCCCTGGCGGCGGAAGAATTTCCAATCTCCGCCGCGCACGAGTGCGTGGCGTCCTCATCCAATTTTTAATACCGTATTTACCAAAGCAGCACGAATCATCGCGAGGAGACAAAATATGCCCGGCAACCCCAAAAACCTGATTTCTCAATCTCCCGACCCGTACTCCTCAAAAAAAAGCGAGGAACTCGCCAATTTGCGCTCTAAATTATATGAACGGAAACGTCTGTCTAATGACTCAACAGTTTTGGCCAAATCGAAGAGTCGCGCCCTCCGTAAATGTTGAACACTCGAAGTCGGTCGGCAAACTTTGTGACCGAATACCTGCCCTCAGGTCGTCGCGTCGTCGTCTGCACTGTGCGTGGCGCCTGGGTGCGCTTCCCAGGTGGTGGTCCTTCGAACGTCGCTCCTCCAGACACCTCGCTCCCCACGCGCGTACCCGCCCCGAAGGCGTTGCCGTCCGTTTCCCGAACCACGCGCGCGCGCCCGGCCTCCCCGATCTTGTTTTTCGGGCGGACGTAGACAACCATGGCTTCGCATTTCCCTCGCCAGCGAGTGACTTCCCTCGCGCAAGGGGACGCGCACGACAGCAGCAGCGTCGGCACCGACCGGAGCGGCGGCAGTGGAAACTTCACATCATCCACCGGTCAATCCACCGGGCCGGGCGGGTCGTTGCACCCCCCGTCCCGGAACGATGGTTTGTACCGCACGTTCACCCCCACGAACGCGGGGTGGAATCTGGGTGACTACGCCTGGGACAAGCAAGCCAACCGGGTTGTGTCCCGGGAGACGATCGCACGGCAAGCGGGCGTGCACGCCGCACAGTCGCACGAAAAGCGCGCGGAGAGTGGGTATCCGTTGTCCTCTGGGGGGGTCAACCCGGACGAAACAAACTCGCCGCTGAAGGTGGAACATGCGATGAAGGCGGCGCGGGGAGGGCTCCCCGCGAAGCACGCGGCGCACCGCGAAAGTTCCCTGCGAAGCACGAAGAGCGAGGATTCGCAGATAAAGATCGTCTCCCCCACCCCCAATCGGGTGGGTACGCACGCCGCACACGCGCTGGGTGTGATGGAAAGGTGCGCGCCCGTGAAGAGGGAAACGCCACTCGCGGTTTCGCAAACCAAAGCGCGACCAAACAGCAACAGCAACAGCGAACGCGTGGTGGAGGAGGACGGCGCGCTGAACAACGCAGTGGCAGTGTCGTTTTCCAGGCAGTGCGCCGCCACCGGGTGCCGCGAGATGTGCCAGCCTTCCTCAAAAAGACGCGTGGAGAGGATTCTGTGCGTCGCGCACGGCGCGTCGCGGGACGTGGACGTGCTGGGCGAGCCGCACCGGTTCTGCCAGGTGTGCTACGCCCTGCACCCCGCGAGCGCGTTCAAGGTGACGAACCGTACGTGCAACGCGGTGCTCGCGCGCAAGCGCATGCTACGGATCCAGCGGCAGCGACGCGTGGGCGGGGGCAAAGGCGGGGGCGATGCGGAGGCGGATACGGGCGCGAGCGACGCCGACGTCGACGACGCGAAAGGCGAAACCGCGAACGACAAGCTCCGCGACGTCGCCGCGGTTTGCGTTTCTGTTACCGAACCGGAAAAGGAAACGCGCGCGTCGCGGGGGAAACAGGCGGCGAAAGTTGGCAAACGACGCCAGAATTCGCACAACCCGACGATTGGCAAGAAACCCGTCTGTGTTGACGTGGCCGTTCCCGTGGCCACAGCTGCTGACGGCGCGCGCGCGACCGCGACCGCACACGCGAACGCGGGCGGGTGGTTCTGGAGCTCGCTCCGGTACCCAGCCGCGCAAACCGCGCCACCAACCGCTCCGTCGCACGGCAACGCGGGGAAGCGCGCGCGGTTACTCACCGCTGAAGAGGACGAACTTCGCAACCAACTCGTGTTGGACATGGAGCACGGCGCGCTGGGCAGCGCGCGCATCGTGAGCGCCGCGATCAAGATCCCGCACGCCACGCCCGCGTTTCTGTCCGTCGCGGCGGGGGGGTCGGGTCGGTGTGTTTCTCTTGGCGACGCGAGGCTCGACGCCGACGCCGGCGACGACGCGGCGCGGGTTGCGTTTGCCTGGGGTGGGGATGACAAGGCCGCGGGTGGTTATCAATCAAGTGACGCCACTTGCTTGGCGTTTCCCAACAGGGAACACGACGCGCAAAACACGCAGCCCGACTCGCTTGAAAACGAGATGAACTCGCTGCTTCGGTGGATGGACCAAACCCCGTCCGTGTTGACCGCGGCAGAGGGCGGCGGGCGGATGGAGGATTTCGGGTTCGACCCGTTCATCCGACCGGGGTCACTGATTTACGGCGTCCACGCGCAAGGGATGGTGACCTCGCCGTTTGGCGGGCGCGGCTGCGACGACGACGAAAACGAAAACGTCTCCGCGCGAACCCTCGGCAGGCACTCCTCGCGGTCCATGATCGAGTCAATCGCGAACGGAAACACTCCATCCGGGCGGCTACTGCGCAACGCCTCCGCGGCGTTGCGTGAAACCGGCGGCCGCGCGGACGGGACCGGAGGAGACGACAAAAACAATTGTCACCAGGAGGGCGTTTTCGGGAGCTTCAACGGCGAAATTTGTCGCCTGCGCGTCAGCCCGATCGACGGCACCACCACCACCACGATCGTGCCTGGTTTGCCCACCGGGTTCGTCCCGAACCTGTTGGCGGCAAGCCAGTCTTGCTTGGACACGTCCAAGGAAACCGCGAGTTTCGTGGTTCCAACCACGATTGGACCCGACCTCGCCGTGGTGTGCATGTTCCAAGGCGCGCACCTTCCGCTTCGTTTCGACTCCAAAAAAGACGGCTCCACGGAAATCACGATTTGCTTCACCCCGAAAGGCGGGTACCACGTCGCCGCGGAGTGGGTTCTGAACGCGGGTTTGGGTGGCGGCCAAAGGAGACCTGTGATCGGAGCAGGGACCAGGACGGACGGGACGGACGAACCTGAGTGGTACGGCGATTCGCAATCGCCGTGTTTGACGAAAATGGCCGGCGCGCGTTTACGGGATCTGGAGGGCACCGCTACCTTGGAAACCGTGATCGCTGACGGCCCGATGCGCGGGCTACCGGTGGGACACCCGCTACCCCTGTTCCTCACCCCCGACCACGACGTGCGCCACGAGGTTGTGCGCGCGATGTGGCGCTTGGAGCGGGAAATCGAACAACGCAAAGCGGAGAGCAACAGCGACGCCGAGTGGAACACTGACGACGACGACAGCAAAGGCGTGTTGCCTGAACCCCTGGCGCTTGTCAGCATGCTGGGTTCCGTGCTTCACGCGGTTGGGAGGGACCACTTTTCCAATCCCCGGATGTACCGCGGCGCGGTCGCGATGGCCAAGTACTTCAACCTTACACACGTCGCGAACCGACTGAACGTGGATCTTTCAACCAACAAGAGAGTAAGCGCCAAGGACGTTTCCGAATTCTTCGCCAACTCGATTTGCAAAATTTTAAAGGGTGGAAGGCTCGTGCTGTTCGCGGCGGTGGTGCTGTCGACGTGCATGGCTGTGTTTTTCGGAACCGACTTCGTGAGCCGCGCGGAAAAAAACGGACGGCTGGGTTTCGCGGCGAGCGTCGTTACCGTGGCGCTGTCCGTGGCACTCATCGCGAGCGTCGTGGCCACGACGCGCGAGCAGCGCGTCGCGAAGCGAGGCTAGGCGTGCGCGTTTCAGGTATTTGAATTTACATTTATTTTGCGTGATCATGCCTGATATCGTAGTTCGCTCCTAGCTAGTAGTTTCACCGCAGTTCGCTCCTTGTGCCTCGCTCAAAGTCGTGACCGCGTTTCGGTCGTCCTTCCGGCCACGCTTCCATTCCGACGGCGCGAAGCAACCTCCCCGAAACGTCCTGACCCACTTCCCACACCGTTACCCCGCCCGCGCCCGCCTCCTTGGCGCGTATCACTTTCTCACGCAATGTGGCAGGGCCGTTGAACACGTACCCGTGGTGTCGATCCAGGGAGTCGAGTGAATTTCCTTCTGACTCCGAAAACTGAATATCTCCGTACGCAATGGCGTCGCCAACCGGTTTCGAAACCCCGTCCCCCCGTCCGTAAAAAGGAACCCCCAGGCTAATTTTTTTAAAGGACTCTCTCCCAAACTGGGAGCTTGCCTCGGCCAGCACCTGCGTGGCGTATTTTAAAGAGGCGTGTCCTTCCGTGCCGCCCCGCGCATTGTCATATGCCATCGCGTGCGCCAAATTAACGTGATTTAAAATGCCAAGACGTTTAATCACAATCTCCGACCCGGGGTGATACGCGAGAAACACTTCAGGATTCTCTATCCTCGACTTACCCAACGCAAAAGAAATCGCGCGTGTAAGCTTCCCCAAACCCACCCACTCGTTCTCGTCACGTGGGTACTCCCAGTTCAAATCAACGCCGTGAAGGCCGTGCTTTACGCAAAACGAGACCACGGTTTTCGCGAACGCGCGACGTTTTTCTTTACGCAAGGCCACCTCTGGGAAGTGCGTCGACCGCCCGGCCCCGCCGAGACTGACCATCAGCCGCGTGCCGTGTGTTTGTGCGTACGTATGCGCGAGGCGCATCACGTAAGGGTCCGGGAACCGGTCCAGGCCTCCGAGTTTGCCGTCCACGGTGGGTTCCAGGGAAAACAACACGAGGTGCGACACCCCCGCGATTGTTCCGTTCCAATCAACCGCCCCGAAACGGTACTCGGGAAGGTACCCCACGATTTTGAACGACTCTTCGCGGGTGGACCACCCGACGCCCAACGACGCGAACAGCAGGACGAGCACCAGCGAAAGTGCGCGCCGCGGCGCAGCCATGCGCGCGAGGAATGAAGAGCTAAATGTTGCAAGTCACTCGCGAAACTCGGCACGCCCGAGAAAATCCCAGGCTCCCCTTTCGTCCTCCTCACGACGTTCGCAGCACACGCACGGGCGCGGGCGCGGAGGCGCGGCACTCTGTGCGAGTCCCGGCGAGCCCGTTCGAGGCACCCCGTGGCGGTTGGGCGGTGGATGGGATGGTTCAAACCGGTGAGAAGACGCTCGCGGCGTCCCGGGTTCGAGGATTTCGGGGACGATTACGATTACCACGACGCCGTGTCGTTGTCTTCGCGCTTCTCGCGCTGGTGCTGCTCGGCGTGGGGGTCGCGGCGTTGGGTCACGCGCGTGGGTACCCAAATACCGCTGGTGATGTACAAGTGTTTTCAAGCACACTCGACTCACGGAAAGGGAGGTTTGGGGACACTGCCGGGGTTTTGGCGACCGGGATGGGGAGGACCGGCGGTCCGGAAAAAATGGTCGACACTGATTACGCGACGCCGAGCGCGCCGGCGACGCCGACCTCGGTTGACTTCATTTCTTCCAAAACCCGGGCTACTCAACCCTACCCAGAAACACCCTCCTCACCGCTGATCGTTGTCATAACCCCAACCTACGAAAGGCCCACACACAAACCCCCGCCTCAAGCCAACGCGTTGCTACGCGTTTTGAACGCCATGTGTTCGTCGAGCGGCCAACACGTTCTGTGGTAAGTATTTCCCATTTAACACATTCCGCCGACTAATTGCCCATACAGAACTGACTTTTCTTTTTACAATCTCAGGGTGCTTGTGATCGAAGTTGGAGACAAAGACCCGGCGCCGCACCTGCCGCGGTGCGTTCCGGGAAGACACACCACGTTCGTACACGTCGTCACGATCGTGCTTTCGGGTGGGGATGTGGCGAAGGAAAGAACAAGCGAGGTGGGGGAAAAAAATGAAACCGCCGGCGCCGTCGAGGCGCCTGAAAAAAAAAAAAGCACGCGATCCAAAAAAAAACCGCCGCCCCATCGCGGCGTCGCGGCGCGAAACGCGGGGCTACGGTTTGTGCGTGACGAGCTTCGGTTACGCGCCGCGGTGGAGGCGGGGGGGTTTCCGATGTCGCTGTCGGGTATCGCGCCCGACCAAAACTTGGACCCTGTTTTGTTCTTCGCGGACGACGACAACGAGTACGACCCGTTTCTTTTCGACGAGATTTCAAAAATAAATAGAATCGGCGTCTGGCCCGTCGGGTTCCCGTCCGCAATGAACCCTGTTAACGTGGAGTCTCCCGTGGTCGTTGATGGTAGGGTGACCGGGTTTTTCAGTAAGTTCTGCAACAACCGAGTCTACAACGTGGACATGGCCGGGTTCGCGTTGCGGGTTTCGGTGGCGGCCAACGCGACGTTTGTTTCGGATTCAAAAGTCGGGCACCTGGAGGATGATTTTTTGAAAGCGGCGCTCGGCGAGGTCGGGACTGACAAACTGGAACCCCTGGGGGACGGGTGTACGCAAGTATTGGCGTGGCACCTCGGGTGGAAGTTTGACACGCGGCACGGGAAGTGGGGGCTTGTGTTTCGGGTGGAACAACCGGCGCCGGTGCTTTGCGAGACGGCGTCCGGCACGGGGAAGAAAAAGAAAAGAAAAAAAGCAGGATGACGCGGGACCCGCCGCGTTTAGTAACTTAGCAACTCACGTCTTGACGTAGATCGAGGCTCGCAAACTTGTGTACCTTCTTTCGGTACCTAACAAACACTAACACACTCAAGCAACGGGCCTGGGCCGTTGCTTCCTCTAAACCTCAAAACATTCGGGACACCCCTTATCACCGGAACTCGTACCCGCTCCCCGACTCCCTCCCCGACCCGCCGCCGTCATTGTCGCGCCTCCCCCCCCCCCGTCCAACCCGGCGCGCCCCCCACACACCCGCCCCGATGTTCATTTCGATTTCGCTTGCGAACATCTTCCTGCTCCGTATTTCCAGCGCCGCGGCGAGCAACGTGGGGAACACGACGCCGCACCCGAAGCGAATGGCGTGCGAGTACCAGGACACGGTTTTGAAGCAGTGCATCGCGGTGGAGTACAGCGCCCAGCCCGCGATTCGCGAATGCACCACCTCCCCGAGCGGCGGCCGCCATCCCGCGACGATTAAATTAACAACAACAAAAGCGATGAACTGCTCCGCCAAAACGCCGCCGCCGTGCGTCAGCACGCAGTCGTTGGCGTGCCGCGCTATTGCGCCCAAGTAAAGCGCCACGAAAAGAAGTTGCCACCACATCGTGCTCGGCGGGGTGGTGTGCCCTGTTCGTGGGTTTTCAATGAAACCGCGTAGCGAACAAAACGCGCACATTCCCATCAAACACACGTTCTCGGTGACGTGCACGAGCTGGCACACCAGCGAAAGCGACGTGAACGTCAACGTCACGAACACCTCGTTTTCCTCCACGGTGACGTACCGCTTTACCATCGGCGCCGCCAAGCGAACCCCGGCGCTCGCCAGGCCGAACTTCAGGAACTGCGCGATCGTCGGGGCCTGAAGGTTCCCGTCGAAACGCCTCCACTCGTGTTCGCACTCCACCCTCGCCAGGTCACGCACGGACTCGTCCCCATCCGCGTCAGGATTGTCAAGCACGTAACAAGAAACCGGGTACGGCCCGACGTGGGTACTCCACGGCGTGTTCGCCGTCGTCTCCGGGGCGTCGTCGAACACGCTGCCGTCGGCCGCGAAAAAAGGAGGGTCGTCACCAACCTGCCGGCCCCGCCGCCGCATCCCGGTGGGCCGTGGAACCGCCGTGGGCGCCGCCCCCGTGTGTCCCGGTGGTTGAACTTACCTCGCTTGGAGACGTTCAATCCGTGACGACACTTCGATTTCGAAGAATCTTTCCCACTTTTGGAAGGAAAAAACTTCTTTTTGGTCGTTTCGCAGACGTTAAAGGGCAATATTGCGACTGCCATCGCCGCCAAAACAGATCAAGGGCATATCGTATATCAAGGGCGTATATTGCCCTTGAACAGATTCTGCGCAGAGCGCTCGTTGGCGGGCACTTGATTCCAAGCCACGTGTCTGACAAAACCGCCTCGCGCTGACGGCGCTGAACCCAGCTCCTGTTGTCTTTTCACTTTTCTGCGCGTCCAAGGAAAAGAGTTGCGGCTGGGGTGCCCCTTTTCATGCGCAACATGCAATCGGTCGCATTCCACGCCGCGCCACCCCTTCCAAAACCCACTCACACGGCAACCGTAACCATGGACGTCGGTCTCGTGGAAGCGCTTTGCGATTACTCGCGGCCCGTGTTTCTGTTCGGTGCGTGCTTTTTGTTTGTTCCATGCCCCAACCGCCGCGTCGCAGTCAAGGCACGGCCCGATCGATCGCGAATCTCTGATGGCGGTGCAATCCTCGGAACGCGGCCGCGATGGCACCCACGGTGGTGCTTTCGGACTAACCGGACTGCTGACGGAACTGCGTGAGTAACGGACAACACTGACTCTCTCAATTCCCCCCCCCCCTCACCACTCCTCGCAGGTCTTACCCCCCCCCTGGAAGGCGCGACGCAGGCGGAGTTGAAAGAAACCGCGCGAAAGTTCGTGGAAAGGAGCGCCACGCTCGCCACGGATGGGTTCATCGTGTACGACATCCAGGAAGAAAAGGGCCGGACCCCCGAGCCGCGGCCGTTCCTGTTCCGGAAACTGGACGACCCTTCGCACTTCGCGCAGATTTTAAAACAGGTATCAGGGAAGGAATCCGTGGTGTACAAGTGCGTCGCAGAGTCCGATCCGGGGGGGTTCGACACGTGGCTGGACAAAGCCGTGGATGTGTACGGCGTGACCGCGTACAACTTGGTGGGCGGCGCGTCCTCGGCGAACCAGTACGCTGGTCCCACCATCCCCGCGGTTGCGGCGAAGCTTAATCAGAAACCTACGTGCGCGCACGGAGGGGTGACGATCGCGGAGAGGCACGTAAAGAAAGGCAACGAACACGAAACGCTTGTTAAAAAAGGCGAACTCGGCATGAAATGGTTCATCTCGCAAGCCATCTACGACCCGGAACCCATGATCAAGCTTCTGAAGGAATACGGCGAGCTTTGCCGGCGCAAGAAAATCGCCCCGAAGAGGGTGGTGTTAACCTTCGCGCCGTGCGGCAGGGAAAAAACCATGAGGTTCATCAAGTGGTTGGGGGTTACCGTGCCCGATGCGGTGGAGAGGGAAATTTTAGACGCCGAAAACAAGGTTGGCAAATCCGTGGACCTGCTGTGCGCTATGTGCAAAAAGATCCTGGAGGAAACCAGGGGGTGCGGCGTGCCACTTGGAATTTCCGTGGAATCAGTGAGCATCTTCAAGAACGAAATAGACGCCGCGCACGACCTGTTTCGACGCACGCAATCCATGTTGCTGGACTTCTTAGGCGAGCCCTGGGTCGTGCGGTACTCCATCGTGGATAAGAAAAGTAAAAGGACGTCGTACGATTACCGACGGACGCCCGTAGCGACGCCGCCGAAAGCGAAGGTGCTGGCGCTGCCCGAAACTGAAAAAGATACCAAGGATTTGGACGATAAAAAGGAAAAGGGCGCACTGATTGGCGCGGGGCTTTTCCTCGGCCTGGTGCTAGGTAAAATTCTCAAACTGTAACAGAGCGCGGGTACGGAAAGGTCCCGAGGTTCTTGCGTTATTCATTACCCAACACAAAGAGCGAAAACGCGAAAACTTTGATTCATTTAATACATAAATAACACACACCCCGAAACGAACGACGTACATGTGTTACTACTAGTTCGGAGTCTCCTTTTATCGGGTTTCCCTTTTACGGCCGTCCTTTCACTACGCCGGTCCCACGACCAGTCCGGATTGCGCGCCCATTTTCACCGCGACCCGGCCTCGCGAATCCGTGGTTTTTCCGACGATGATGGTTTCGTCATTGGACGCGAACAAGGTTTTGACCGCAACCTCCGGCCCGAACCCGGTTTCGACGAAAAGCGTTTCCGTGCCATCGGTGGTGTCCGCGTGAAACACGCACAGCGCGTTCGGGCCGTCACCGGGGCGGTCGAAGAAACGTTCCCACACGATGAGTTTCGGGTCGTTCACCAAACGCTCGGTGTCGCCTTTCTCGCTCTGTCGTTCGAAAACGTCCCTCCACCGCAGCCCGCCCCGGCGCAGCGCGAGACTTCCGTTTCGCAGGACGCCCATTTTCTTTGTGTGGTTTAAGATGTCCTGGTTCCACGAGTCACGGGAGTGCCACGGAAAAGCCTGGCGGTTGTGCGGGTCCCGGCCACTGCCTTCCAAACCCAACGCCCCCGTCTGGCCAACCTCCGTGCCTTGGTACATCATCGGCGGCCCTGGGACGCACTGCTGCATCAACGTCAAAAGCTTCAGCGCAGACGCGTCGCCTCGGAGCATCCAAAGCGCCCTCGCGGTGTCGTGCGAGTCGAACAGGTTCATGAGCATGGCTGGGTGCGCTGAGCCGGCGCCGAGGTTGTTCCTGCCGCCGGGGTTGGAGGACGGACCGGGTTTGTGTTTCGACTGGTACGCGAAACACACGTCGCCTGATACGATAAAAGCCGAAAGTGTCAGTCTCGTGTGGGCAATCGCAGAGGCGGTGTGTGGTATAAGTGGGAAAGGCCCTTACCGTAGTTTTTCCGGAACCCATCCGCGTCCACAGGCGTTATTTGGTAATCCCCCCTGATTGTAAAAAAGAAAGTGTCAGTCCCGTGTTGGGCGATGTATGGACAAACAGTCACCAGCTGAGAGATAAAATAGGGAGGCGGGATTTGGAGTTGGGAAATACGCACCCAATCGCGTCGTCCTGCCGCAACGCCACCCCGCCCCCCACGAACCCAACCGCGCAGGTTCCAAAGGCGTAGTTCATGAGCGAGTCGAAATGGCCGTCCTCGCCGACGTCGTCCGGCCTTACTCCGAACAGCTCGCCGATTGTTACGGCGGCTTTGTTTTCCTTGCGCACCACATCCCGGAACTCCCGCCAGAACTTCGGGTAGATCTCGATCGGGTAGTCAAGCCGCCAGCCGTCGATTCCGAACTCCTTGACCCAATACGCAGCCACCTCCAGCACGTGCTCGCGCACGCCTTCATTTCTGAAGTTAAGCTTCGGCAGGTCGGGCAGGTCCCACCAGCACTCGTAGTTCACGTCGTGCCGTGCCACGTCGTACGCCCGGACCGGGAACTCTTTAGGCAGGAACCAGTCTACGTATGGGCTTTGTTCCTGCGCGTCAAGTAACGAAGTGAACGCCCAGTGCCCCCTACCGGTGTGGTTAAACACGCCGTCCAGGATGAAGCGCATGCCGCGAGCGTGGCACGCGTCCACTAACTCGCGCATCGCGTCTTCGCCGCCCAACAGCGGATCCACTTTCATGAAATCGCTAGGGTGGTACCGGTGGTTCGCCGTGGAGAGGAACACGGGGGTTAAGTAAAGGGTGTTGACGCCTAAGCTCTGGATGTAGTCCAGGTTAGCCGTGATGCCCCGCAAGCTACCGCCTTGGAAGCTTCGTATTTGCGGAGCCGAGCCCCAGGCGTCTAGCTTCGCGCCAGCGAGCGCCGGGCCGTTTGGATCGAGGGCGAACCGGTCGGGGAAGATCTGGTACACCACCGCGTCTTTCCACCAGTCGAACGGACACCCAGGGTCAACCGGCGACGGCTGGATCACGGCTTCGTTTCGTCCGTGGTCGTGCGACACCTCGTTGGCTTTGAACGTGCTGTAGTTACCTCCGGTATCGTCGCTGGACCGGACCACGTGTTTGGTTCGTTCGTGGTGCTCGTTGTTCGTTCTCAAAGAAACCTGGATTGCACCACGCGACGCCCCGGAAGAACCGTGACACGACCCTAACACCGAAGTTGCTCGGACACCGCGTCGGGTCAGGGATACACGACCCGGGCTGGTAACGCCGACGTGTGTGCGCGGCGCGCTCGCCGCCATGACCATCGCGGTACGGCTGGTGCGCGCGGCGCGGGGACGAGTGCGTGGCAATTTGGGGATTGCCTTGCTGCAAAAATTCCAAGGCCGGTTCGAGCCCGAAAAGCGCGACATTGTCGGCGGCTGCCCCACATTGTCTCGCGCGCATCCCTCCTGCACCGCCACCATGCCGCAGTTCTTCGGCATCGAGATTCCCAAGGGCGAGGTACGGCACCACGGACGTGAGCGCACGGCACACGCGAGCGCGTCGCCCCCCCCCCCCCCGTACCCCGGCTCCCGATCTGACCATCCTCCCCAAACAATTCACGCCGCTCCGCCGCCAACAGACCAAGAAGTTCGCCGCGGACGAGGGCGACAGCATCGTTTTGTGCCAGGCCGCGCTGGGTTTGAAGCCCAAATCCGGCGAGCGAGTGACTGTTTTCATTCAGTCTGGGGAGTCGCCCGAGCTCGCCATCGGCAGCCTTTGCGTCGGGACCTGCGACCAGTTCTCGTTAGGCACGGGGCTCACGTTTTCGTCCGGGGAAACCGTTTCCGTGCGGCACAACGGCAGCGCCGCCGTGTGCCTCACCGGCCGCATCGAAGACGACTTCAACGATTTCGACCTGGACTCCGACGACGACGACGACGACGAGGACTTCCAGTACCTCGGCGACGAGGCAGGTGACGATTCAGATGATGACGATGACGATTCAGACGACGCGTCGTCCGAGTCCGAATCCGACGGCGAGGAGGATCCCAAGCTGAAAACCAAAAAGCTCGCATCCGCAGCGGCCGCCGCCGCGCCGGACGACGACGACGACGACGAAGATGACGACGAAGAGGACTCCGAATCCGAGGAAGAGGAAGAGGAGAAACCCAAAGGCAAGACTCTCGCTAAGGCCAAGACGCCTGCTGCTAAGAAAGCGCCCGAACCCGCGTCTGAGTCTGAGTCCGAGGAGGACGACGACGACGACGAATCCGAATCCGAATCCGAATCCGACGAACCTCCCGCGGTTCCGGAAAAGCCGTTCATGTCCAAGTCCCCGAAAGAAGTGCCTGGGAAGAAAACCACGCCGTTCAAGGGCGGCGCTGATGTGGGTGAAGCTTCGTCCGATTCCGAGGACGACGACGACGACGAGTCCGAGTCCGAGGACGACGACGCGAAGGACGACGACAGCGAGTCTGCGAGCGACAGCGAAAGCGAGGATGACGCCAACCTGCTCGGCGACGGCGACGAGGACGACGACAAGAGCGGCAAGAGGAAACTCGGAGGAGGCGCAGGTGGTGGCAGCGCGAGCAAGCAAGCCAAGTTCATGGATCAAAGAGGCACACCTGGGAAGAGCCCTGGTGGCGGCCGCGGAGGCGGCCGCGGCACACCCGGCGGTGGCGGTCGCGGCGGAGGCGGACGTGGCACACCCGGCGGTGGCGGCGGACGAGGTGGACGCGGTACACCCGGATCTGGAGGCCGCGGGTTCTCCCCCGGGCGTGGCGGCGGAAGGGGTACCCCCGGACGCGGCGGAAGAGGCGGGCGCGGCACGCCGGGGAAACGCTACTAAGAGCAGTTCCTTATTTATAGTTCACGTGTGACGTTTTGGTCTTGGATAAACAGCAGGGGCACGCCGGTGACACGACATGCGAGGCCGGATATTTTGTGCATGAAAAAATACTGTATGAAAACAGTTCGTCATCGCATTCGTGGCCCAGTCACATGTGTTTTATTACAATCGCGCGCTCGTCTCTTCTCGTTCATCACTCGCGTACGCGTGAGCGGTTCACCTCCGCCCGGTTTGGGAGCAATACACGCCAGCGTTTCCGTCATAACACCGCGTCGGCATCCCTGAGAATCTGAACAATCTTCTCGTGGCCCTTTGTAGCGGCGACAACAAGTGGCGTCACGCCGTTATCCGCTGCCTTGTTGATATCCGCGCCCAACTCGATTAGCTCCCGCACCACCGCCTCGTGGCCCTTCCGAGCGGCCATGAACAGCGGCGTCCTGCCGTCATCCGCTGCCTTGTTGACGTCCGCGCCTGCCTCGATTAGCGCCCGCACCACCGCCTCGTGGCCCTTTTGAACGGCCATGAACAGCGGCGTCGCGCCGTTATCCATCGCATTGTTGATGTCCGCGCCCGCTTCGACCAGCGCCCGCACCACCGCCGCGTGGCCCATTTGAGCGGCGATGTACAGCGCCGTCGCGCCGTCATCCATTGCTTTGTTGACGTCCGCACCCAAGTCAATCAGCGCGCGCAATACCGCCTCGTGGGTCTTTTGAGCGGCGATGAACAGCGGCGTCGCGCCTTCATCCGCTGCCTTGTTGACGTCCGCGCCCGCTTCGACCAGCGCCCGCACCACCGCCTCATGGCCCATTTGAGCGGCGATGTACAGCGGCGTTGCGCCTTCATCCATCGAATTGTTGACGTCCGCGCCTGCTTCGACCAGCGCCCGCACAACCGCCTCGTGGTCCATTTGAGCGGCGATAAACAGCGGCGTCGCGCCTTCATCCATTGCCTTGTTGACGTCCGCGCCCGCTTCGACCAGCGCCCGCACCACCGCCGCGTGGCCCATTTGAGCGGCGATGTACAGCGCCGTCGCGCCGTCATCCATTGCCTTGTTGACGTCCGCACCCAAGTCAATCAGCGCGCGCAATACTATCTCGTGGCCCTTCCGAGCAGCGATGTGCAGGGGCGTCCTGCCGTCAACGTTGGCCTTGTTGACGCCCGCGCCCGCCTCGATCAGCGCCCGCACCACCGCCTCGTGGCCATTTTGAGCGGCGATGTACAGCGGCGTCACGCCGGTATCCATCGCCTTGTTGACGTCCGCGCCCGCCTCGATCAGCGCCCGCACCATCGCCTCGTGGCCCATTTCAGCGGCAACATGCAGCTCCTTTTCGCCACGCGGGCAGCCGTTCGCGCGCGCCCACAGTAGCACATCGAGGTGCCCGCCACCTGCCGCCACTGTACACGTGGCTGCGTCCCACGGGCAGCCGTTCGCTCGTAACCACTGCAACACCTCGAGGTGCCCGCCCCTTGCCGCCTCCGCACACGCCAACTCATTCCACGGGCAACTGTTTGCCCACGCCCACTGCAGCACCGCAAGGTGCCCGCCCCTTGCCGCCGCCCCGCATGTGCATTCGTCCCAAGGTACGCCGTTCCTGCGCAACAGCTTCAACTCCTCGAGATTTCCACCCCTCGCCGCTGCCACACAAAGGAGTTCTTGACGCGACAGGCGCCCTCCCCGTTGCAGGCGCTGCGCCGCGCTTAAACATCCGAGCTCCATGGCACGCATTTCATCAAGCTCCGCAAACTGCAGTCCCGTTCCTGTCACCGCGTCGCGCATCGCGTGGCTCACCGCTGGGAGCCGTGCGAGATCGGCGGGATCGTCGAAATGCTCAGATCTGAGAACGTGTGTGACCACGAGGTGGTCGGGAAGGCCGGGGATGGCCTCGCCCGCGTTAGCCGCGTTGGCCGCGTTAGCATTGCGGCGCTCGCTCTTTGTCTTTCGCGCGTGAGCTTTCTTACCGGACATCGCGTTGGACGGGTGGACGGGTTTGTGTGCGTGTCGTGCGCGACGTTGTGCGCGAGGCTTCCTAGAATTGCGTTTTCGGAAATTTTTTGGGGCACCTTTTTCTTTTTGGGTGCCAACAATCTCAGCAAATCTCGACACAAGCGCTTGCGCGGGTCACTCGGCGTCGGTGTCGCGTCGTGGTGTATCGCGATGGCCTCTTCGTCCGGCGCGCATGATGCGCCGGCTACGTCCCTCGTGCCTCCCAACGCCTTCTCCGCGTTACTGTTCTCGGACGTGTGCGAGCTTTTCGAAGCGATTCGCGGCGTGGCGCAAAGCGGGTCCAGCGGCAGTGCGTTGAAACACAAGCTGTTGAACTCGTTCTTCGCACACAAAACCTCCGCGGTGGTGAACGGCGCGCGGTTAGGGTCGTACGACGTGTACCGGCTGTTACTGCCGAACATCGACAAGGAAAGGTCGGCGTATATGTTGAAAGAAGCCGCGTTAGCGCGGTGTCTTGGCTTAGCGCTCGGGCTGAAAAAAGACATATCGCCCGATTTTATTAAACTCGAAAAGTGGCGCAGCGCCGGGAGCGGCGATTTCATGCAAACCGTGTACGAAGTCGTGGCGAACCACCGGCCGCATTCCGGTGTCCTAAGAGCCACGGTGGGTGACATAAACAAAGCCCTCGATTTGCTTTCGAAATCGAAAAACTCGGACGAGAAAGTTAAAATCTTGCGCTCCGTCGTCGACGCCAGCGACGCGCGGCAAGTGCGGTGGCTTGTTGGGATCATCCTGAAGGACCTGAAACTGGGTTTCGGGGAAAACCCGATTTTACGGAACTACCACTCCGACGCGGTGGATTTGTACAACGTGTGTTGCGATTTACGACGGGTTTGTGAAACCCTGCACACGAAAAGCGAACGTTTAAAGCGACAGGACTTGGAACCCGGGTCGCTGGTAAAGGCGATGATGGCGAGCCGCGCGAAGGGGTGTGACGGCGCGTTCCGGGACATGAGGCACAGCGATTTCATCATCGAAACCAAGTTTGACGGGGAACGGATTCAGGTGCACCGACTTCCTGCTGGACCGGGCGGTGGTGGTGATGTTTTCCACTACTTCACCAGGAACAACAACGATTTTGGGCCGCGCGGGTATGACATTTTGGACGTGCTGTTCAAGGCGCGTCTACGCGACACGAAAAATAAGTGCGTCCTGGACGGCGAGTTGGTGGTGTGGAACAAGCGGGACCGGGTATACGCGCCGTTCGGGTACATCAAGACCTTGGTGAAAGCTATTCGGGAGAAAAAGGGGGGGGGGGAGCCGTGCGTGCCCGCGGCTGATTCGGGGGGGGGAGGAGGGGGAGGGAAACGGTTCGGGAAACGGCGGGCGAAAAACGACGACGGCGGCGGCGACGAAAAAGAAAACGACGACGACGAAAACGACGACACCGGTGCTGATCCCGACGACGGCGGCGATGCGAAGACGGAAGACGTGCCTCTTCGCGTGATGGACCTCGAGCTGGTGTACGTCGCGTTCGACGTGTTGTACGACACGGACCACTCCGTGATTGACCGTCCGTTACGGGACCGCCACGAGGTTTTGAAAAAAATGTTCAAGCCGGTTGGGGCGTGCGACGACGACGTAGGGATGGACGGAGGCGTGAAACTGGGTCCCACCGGTACTGGTCGCGGGCGGATAGCGCTGAACGTCCCGGATCAAGGCGTTTTCGCGCAAGAAAGGACGTTGAACTCGTTTGAACTCGCCGAGACGGACGACGGCGCGAACGACGACCACGGACGCAAAAACAAACAAAACGTAAACCCCGACTGCGTGTTGGGTTCCACGCTGGGTGATGTGGAAAACGCGCTTTGGTTGCGCATCGAACGCAACGAAGAAGGGGTTGTTTTGAAAGACCTGGATTCCAAGTGGGTTCCGGGCGAACGGGACAAATCGTGGATCAAGCTGAAACCGGATTACCTGCCCACGGAGGACCTTGACGTGATCGTGGTTGGCGGGTTCCGCGGGACGGGCAAGCTGCGGGGCGGGAAAATCGCGGAGTACTTGTTGGGAGTGGTGGAGGAGGTTCAGGAGAAGGAGGATGAGGAGGATGACGGACCGAAAAAACCCAAGAAACTTCCCACGCGCGTTTTGACTTTCGCGAAAGTCGGCACCGGCATGAGCGCCGCGGTGATGCAGCGGCTTAGGGACAAATTAGGGCCGCACATGGTCGCCGCGACGAGCGGCGCGCGGAAAGGCGCCCCCCCCGTGTACGCCACCACGGGCGCCGCCGGTGAAACCCCCGACGTGTGGATCGACGCGCCTGAGAACTCCGTGGTGCTCACCGTGAAGGCGGATTTGCGGTTGGTGGACACGAAAACGTTCGCCACGAAACACTCCCTGCGTTTCCCGCGCGTCACGGGCGTGCGGTGGGACAAGCCCTGGTTCGAATGTCTGAGCGACGTGGAGTTGGACACGAAAGTGCGTTTGGACGGGGGGATGGCGGTGGCGGCGGGACACGGCCGCGGGGAAGGCGGCGACACGTACGTATTGGGCCTTTCCCAAATCCCAACACTGTTTGCCCATGCAAGGACTGACACTTTTCTTTTACAATCACAGGCAGCCCTTGCCGAAGCGACAGAAAAAAGGACCCGGAGTCGAGGATATCAGCAGCGCGCGTCTCCCCGAGCATCTCACGGTTTCAGACACAAGACACGTGGTTAAGGAAAGCCAAGCCTGTTCGGCGCTGGACGTCATGTTTATCATCGCCGGCGCCGGCATCAGCGAGGACGCGGCGCGAGTCTGCACCGCGGTGAAAAACAGACTCGCGGAACAGCTCAAAGCTAAAGGCGGCACGCACTCCGAGCTCCGGCACTCTGGGACCATGCACATCATCGCGACTGAGCAGGCGAAGACGAGCTTACGGTACGCCGCGGCGATCAAAGAGGGGGGCGTTGATGTGATGACCGTGGCGTGGCTTGAGGCGTGTTTCGCGGCTGGGAAAGTGGTCGACCCGAAACCGAAACACAGGCTGTTTCTTTCGCAAACCACGGTGGACGCGAGTGCGAGTGGGATGGATCAGTTCGGGAACACGCACGGCGGGGCCGACGTTGATGTGGAGGATGTCATGGCGTTGCTCTCCAGCGACCGCGTAAGGGACGCGGCGCGGGCGCGTACGGCGCGTACTGACGACGACGCCGATTTTCAAAAAACCTTACACGAAACCCTCGACGCGCTCGCCAAAACGCGAGGCGTCGACACGCAAACGTTCCGCGGGTGTGTTTTTTTAATCATACTAGCGCCGGATTTTGACGACGAGTGGAACCACGTTTTGCGAATGCGCACCGCCGCGAAACGTTTGACGGAGGTTACGGCCGGTTTTGGGGTTGGGGTCGGCGCGAGCGCGAGCGCGGATGGTCGGCACCGCTCCGCGTCGAAAGGCCACGCTTTGGCGATACGCGACATCGCGTACGACCCGAGCGTGTGGAACGTCTCGTCGCCGTTCGGGGAGGCGCCACGCCTGGCGCGTGCGCTGGAGGTTTCCCTGAGACTGCGAGGCGCGGCTGTTCACGACAGTACGCCGGCGACGGAAGTCACGCACGTGTTGGTGGTCACGCCCCAGGGCGAAACCACCGACGCCGCCGCGCGGTTCGGCGTGGACGGCTCCCGGTGGGGCGTGGGGAGGGACGTGCCTTGGGTCACGCCCGCGTGGATGCGCGCGAGGATCGCGGAAGGGGGGCGGGTCGCTGTGAGTTAGGCGCGAGGGAAGTACCGGTGTGAATCCGGACAATGGGTGAGACCGGCCGTTACCTGGGAGTGAGACGAAACGAGTGAGACGAAAAGACGAGACGAGACGAATTTTGTGAAATAAAATTCAAGGCTTTCCCAAGAAGGAAAAGCGACCGTCGTTTCGTCGGTCGTGAATTTGTCGCGGTCGACGCGCTTCACATGGGTGCAAAGGGGTGTTTTACACGAAGGCGCGAATTTTCCTGCCCAGCCTATCTGTCGTCGGCAGAGCGGCACCCTCCTCAGCTCTGAGAAGGCACTCCAAAAGGCACCCGACGTTCAGGAGCTGACCAGCCTTGTCAGCAGGACAGAACGGGAGCGCGAGGTGGCATCCCGCGTGTCGACATCTACGTGAGTCGACGATGCACGTCCCCATTGCTGTGGATGCGCGGGCGGTGCCGGTCGCGGCGTGTCGCCGCGTTTCTCGGCGCGGCGCGTTCGCCAGCGCGTCGTCTGCGAAGCGCGCGGTGCCATTGGGCCGCGCCTCCGCCTTCGTCGATGGGTCGGAGCGTGACAGTTCCGCCTCTCCGACGGCTCTTCACCGGCCAAACATCGGTGTTGCGCCTAGCACACACACGCACCGGCGCGTACGCGCGGTGAGCACCGCGCGCGCGGTTGCTCGCCCCGGCGGCGTCGAGTTCTTCGACGACGTGTCCGAAGCGGATGACCCGAGCACTTCATTTGACGCCGCGTTACGGTTCGGGTCGCGATCGGGCGGGTACAGCGGGTCGCGTGTTGACATTTTCAACGACGACACCCCTGACGTGCCGATGTCTTACCTGGCATCGTCGCCAACCGCGCGCAAGGCTGCCGCAGCGGCGCTGGCCAAGGCGGAGCCGCTTCACGAGCTGGAAGACATCATCCGCGTTCGAGGGTACGACCCGCGGGCGATTGACGAGTACTTCCTGAATCACCCGGCGCAGTTGCTTGAACGCGCGGCTGATGTTACGTCAGCGCTGACCACGATTTGGTGGCTGCTGCGGAAAAAAGACTACGACAACCTGGTGCCCACCATCGAACGACTCGGACCCACCTACGTCAAGTTCGGCCAAGCCCTCGCGAGCCGCGGCGATTTGGTCGGCGCCGAGCTCGCCACGCTGCTCGAGAAGCTGCAGGATGACATGGAGCCCGCGCCTATTGAGCTTGCAAGGGCGATCGTTGAGCAGGAGTGCCCGGCGGTGCTGCACATTCTGGACGCGGGCGACGCCATCGCCGCGGCGAGCCTGTCGCAGGTGTACAAAGGCACGGTGGCCGGAAGAACCGTGGCGGTCAAGGTGCAGGTACGGCCTTGGTCCTTTCCCAAATCCAGGCACACTATTTGCCCATACAAGACTGACACTTTTCGTTCACAATTGCAGCGCCCGGGCATCGCGGCGCGGGTCGCCGCGGACGCGGCGCTGTTACGCGCAGCAGCGAAGGTGTTAGAAACCATCGGGGGGCGGGAGTTCAAAGCCCAGGCCGTCGCGGCGGTGGACGAGTTCGCGTCTCGTATTTTCGAAGAGATGGATTTCGCGAACGAAGCGAACAACATACGCAAGTTCGACGCGCTTTACGGCCCGAGGGGCACGAACCGAAAAGCCTTGCCCCCTCCCGGGTACGTCAGAGTACCAGGGCTGATTCCCAGCTTGCCTGCTACGAGACGAGTTTTGGTGATGGAGTGGCTGGAGGGCGAGAGCGTGATATCCCTGGTGTCGCCGAAATCGTCCGAAAAAAAAGCCTTCGAAGCCAACTTCGCGTCCGAGTCAGACGGCGAGGGCTTCGACGAAGACGAGTGCGCGATTGAGTGGGACAGCGAGATTTGCAAGAAGAGGGCGGCGAGCCTGCCCTTGATCGATCTTGGAATCAGGTGTACCCTGTCGCAGCTCATTGAAACCGGAGTGATGCACGCGGATCCGCACGGGGGCAATTTACTTCGCCTGCAAGCCACCGGCGAGCTCGCGTATTTGGATTTCGGGTTAGTCAGCGAGATCCCGCCCGAAGTTAGGGACGGGCTGGTCGCGGCGGTGACGCTGTTGATTTTCTCACGGGATTACCAAGCCGTGGCCTCCCTTTTCGGGGATCTACAGCTCGTTCCCAGGGACGTCCTGGAGAACCCGTACCAGTTTGAGGGTTTAGTGCGGTCGTTGAAAGAAGCCGCGGACAGCGCGCTTGTTTTCCCCGAAGACAACGTCTCCGAATCCGAACAAGACTTGTTCGGAAACGAAACGCCGGATGAAGCGCGGCTGCGCAGAGCCGCGAACGCGGTACCGGACGTGAGGTTCGACCAGCTGTTAGGCGCGCTGCTTGCGCTAGTCCCGAAGTACAAGTTCGTGTTGCCTCCGTACTTCCTGAACAACGCGCGCGCGCTCGCGACGTTGGAAGGCATGGCGAAAACCGCGGACCCCAGCTTCAACATCTTGAGGGTGGTGTACCCGTTCGCGGTGAAGCGTTTGCTTGCGAACCCGACCGGGTCGCCGGTGCTGAAAAAAGTGCTAAGGCAACTCGTGCGGGATAAAAAAAGCCGCGGATGGAAAGGCATGAGCCTGACCCGTTTAAAGTACGTCGTGGAGGACGCCGCGGCGTTGACCGGGGTGCCGCGGTGGCACATCATGCGAAGCACGCTGCGCACGAAACAAGGATGGTCACTCGCGTTTGAAGGCGTGTTTTCCGCGATTTACTGGGCAATGGGGTACGTCATGAAGCTTGTCATGTTCGTCACCCTGATCACCCCGTGTTTGATGCTGTACCGCAAAGCTGTTACGTTTCTCTCGGGGGGACTGCAGGATGAACAAATGACGTGACCTCGAGTTGGACGATTCAGTGAAATCCATGACATGAACGAGTTGGATGATTTGATGATTTGATAGATGTCATTGAAGCGGACCGCAACACAAAGACAAAAGTAAGCGAAGAAAGCCGAGCGCGGAGCATCAGCCAGCCTCGGCGCGTGTTGTTGTGATCATAAGAATTGGTTGTACTCTCGCGTGTGTTTATGTTCGGGGATGCTCCCGTGGCCTCCTTTTATCTCCCTCTCCCTCCCCCAAAAAAAACCCCTCGTACGTGCTTCAAAACAGACTGACCAATCACAACCTGCGAAGAACGTGAAATCCTTTTGGCTTTGAGATTGAATTAACAAGAACTTCGGACTCGTGGCTCATAGACTTTTTGCGAAGCTTATCTAGCCACCGTAAAGAGCTCCCATTTGCTGGGATCCAAAGCCCGCGCGTCCACCCGGCCGCGCTCCATTCTACCGCACGTCACCGACACGCACACATCAAAATGGCTGTCGCCCAGGTTTCTCTCATCTCCGCCGTCAAGGCTGCGCCCGTGCGCGCCAACGCGGGCGCCCGCCGTTCCACGCGCGCGGTGCACGTCGTGGCCAAGGCTGGTGGTGTGCAGCGCGTCTCGGTCGCCAAGAAGGCCGCGCCCGTCGCGCTCGCCGTGGGTACGTGTTTCCCCGATCGCGTCGGTGTATTCGCCGCGATCGCGCGATCGACCTGTAGGTCACGAAGATTACCCCCGAGCGCGTGGTGGGGGGGTAGTCGCGATCGCGCCGCGAGTGTTGATCGATGACACCCCGCGAGTTTTGGATTTTCGTCGCGACGGCGAACCCTGGCGACTGCACGATCGGTCGATCGATCGAGAGGCACCGTCTTGCACGCGGTTTGCGGATACCCTAAACGCGATTTGACCTCACACACCACACACCATCGCTGACCGACCGTTTCCCCTGCCTCCCCTGACCACCAGCTACCCTGATGACCGCCACCGAGTCCCGCGCCGCGGACCTGGTCGCGTCCGTTCCCCAGGAGCTCTTCGCCACCGCGGATGCCACGCCTTTCCTGTACTTTGGTTTCCTGGGCGCATCAATCGGCTTCGCCTGCGCCACCTACATCACCCTGTCCAAGATCAAGCTCATCTAAGTGGTTTCAAGCGCATCAGGTGTGGTGTGTCCCAGGTGTGGGCACGTGGAGACGTGGAAAGGTTTCGCATGTGGCGAGAGGGCGATGAAGGTGACGCGCGGCGCGATACACGACGCATAGTCACACACGAATATTTTTAGTCGAAACATAAGTTCGCAGTACTTTCGCGGTATCACAACCCGCACAAACCGTTCGTCGGTTCGTGTTTCGACGCACCACGGTCACCCCGGCCGAGTTCTTCGTTTCTTCCCGCATTTCACGGCAGCGGGTCCACTTTGTCTCGACCACGAGGTTCCTCGCGAGCGTCTTCTCACGGATTTTCACACATCCAGTGTCCCCTCGTTCGTCAATATTTTCACCGAGTCAACAAATGAATCGGGGGAATGAGTCAATGAGATTCAATTCTTCCCGCGCGGGTTGTGTTGACGGTGACCCGCTGGACCGCTCGACACACCAGCGCATGGCTTTCTTCGGCCTCACTATGCTCGGCGACGCGGATGTGTTCGGCACGGCGAAGGCGCACCGGCTTGAGAGGCTGGTGGGTTTGGGCGAGGGTAAATTCGTGGAGGCGTTCCACGAAATGTGTTTGGAACGCACGGCCCCGAGGTTGGCAAAGGAAATCCAGGTGGACGGCAGCGCGTTGATGCTACGAGGCGAGCTTCCATCGCTAATCACGAGGGTGCTGGGTGAGGTCCCGTCTCCGGAAGAGCAAGACGCGTTTCTCACGTTCTTCGACATAACCGCCAGCGGGACGATCGACGTGATTGAATTCACAGATGGCGTTCGCAACATGTTGAAAAGAGCGAGCCAGCCGTCCGACCCGCGGCGGTACACGTCTCTGCGAAAAATGCGCGAGGACCGGGCCCGACACGTACGGCCAGCCGGGGACCCGCAACAGTGCCACGCGAAACCGGTGTTGGCGAGCCAGACCTGCGGGTGGTGGAGCTCTTCGGCGAAATGCTCCGAGCGAGGCATCCGACGCACGTACCGACCGCTGGCGCAAACCGACGTCACCCGGAACGAAGGACGGAGTTTGCAGCAGTACTTTGGAGAGCTGTGAGGTGAGGGGGTTTCTGGGTTGTCATGAATACATGACGAACACCGCCGCCTGCTTTGTATCACACATGTGATGAACACCAATACGATTCGTGATTCATGATTCGTACCCCCCCGTGATGCTCGCCGCGATCAGCGCGTTGGCCGCTTCGCGAAACGATTCAAAATCGCCATCAACCTCGGAACCCGAACCCGGAGCGCGCTCCGCGTTCAACCCCCACGCCGCGACGTCTTCCAGGGTGTCGACGTCCCGTAACGTCGGAAGGGTGTTTTCGTGTGCCGGCATCAGACCGGCGCTTTTCGCCGCAACGAGGGAGTCACGCAACACCGTGGGCGTACTCCACTTGATGTCTTTGAATAAAGCGTGATGGGCGACGCCCACGCTGGGCGGTTCCCGGGCCTCGTGTATCCCTCGTTTCCCATCGAGTGAACTCGGCAACTCCTCCGTCGTCTGTTGCGTCGTGTCGTCGCGGAAAATACTCCCCGCACTCGTCTTAAAACCAGCCGCCCCCCGCCGTACCCCGACAAGGTAGTACCCGCCGTCCACCGCGGGGCCGAACACCACGTCGTGCTCATCAAGCGCGCGCGCCGCGGCGTCTATGTGCGCGGATTTCAGATCGGGAACGTCGGTACCCACCACGATGGCTTTCTCGCACCGGCCGCCGTCCACGCCGCCGGTGGACAGCGCGCAGTTCAGCGCGTGCCTCATGCGCTCGCCGAGGTCGGGGGTGTCGCACTGAGGCGCGACACGAAGCGAGTCGTCCCCAAACTCAGTCACCCACCGTGCGACACCGTCCGCGTCGCACGCATCCGAGAAGCACAACGTGCGTGAGCACGTGCGTTTGGACGTCGAGGTGGCGGCGAACGAGCGCTCGGCCATTCTTCGGTAAAACTCCGCCGCCAACTCGGGACCGACATCCCGTGCCAAGCGGGTCTTCGCCTTGCCGGGCACGGGCAGACGCGCGAAAAACACCAACGCGGTGTCGCGCGACATGGCGAATGGGAAACACGAAACGAAAAAGGCCGGAAAAGCCAGAAAGCACGAGATCTGAGATCTGCGAAACCACAACGACGGACGCTTGGTCCCGACTGACGCTTGGCGCGCGCCATGGAGGCGGTTATCCACGCGCTTCGCGCGGAGAACGCGGCGTTGAAGGCTGAGGTGGCTGCCCTCGAGGCTCAAGCGGATGTCGTCATCCCGGGTCTTCCCTTCGAAGTCGTCGTCACGCACGTCCTCCGAGAAGAAAATCTTGCCGATCCCGCCGACCTTGCGCGTCTTCGCGGCGTAAGTCGTGGCATGCGCGACGCCGTGGATGCTATTGGACGTCCAATTGAGGAGCTGAATGAATATACTGCTGTTGACCTTGGATATTTAACCACACTGCGATGCCTGCAACGGCGAGGTCGTCTGTCACGTGAACAATACCTGTGCCAGGCAGCGGCGATCAGCGGACAACTTGAGGAGTTGAAGGATTTGCGCGCGGAGAATTGCCCGTGGAACGAGCAGACGTGCGGGTATGCGGCGAAGGGCGGACACCTCGTGGTGCTGCGATGGTTGCGCGAGAACGGCTGCCCGTGGGACTCATACACGTGCCACTACGCGGCAAAGGGCGGGCATCTCGAGGTGCTGCAGTGGGCTCGCGCGAACGGCTGCCCGTGGGAATACCCTGACGTGTGCACGTGTGCGGCTGAGGCTGGACACCTCAAGGTGTTGCAGTGGGCACACGAGAACGGCTGCCCGTGGAACGAGCGTACGTGCTTGGTGGCGACGAAGCATGGACACCTCGAGGTGTTGCAGTGGGCGCGCGCAAACGGCTGCCCGTGGGACAAGTGGACGTGCACGATGGCGGCGGCGGGCGGGCATCTCGAGTTGCTGCAGTGGGCGTGCGCGAACGGCTGCCCGTGGGACGAGGATACGTTCGTGAGGGCGGCGCACGGCGGACATCTTGAGGTAGTGCTAGAGGCGGTCTTCGACATCAACAAGGCGACAGACGACATCAATACGCCGGGCATGACGCCGCTGTTATCTGCAGCTCAACAGGGCCACGAAGCGGTGGTACAGGCGCTGATCGAGGCGGGCGTTGATGTCAACAAGGCAAATCATAAAGTCGAGACACCGGTTTACATTGCCGCTAAAAAGGGTCACAAGGCGGTAGTGCGGGCGCTTATCGAGGCCAGCGCGGACATCAACAAGGCAAAGGATAACGGCGCGACGCCTCTGTGCAAGGCCGCTATGGAGGGCCACGAGGCGATAGTACGGGCGCTGATCGAGGCGGGCTCGGACGTCAACAAGGCGAGGGATTCCGACGAAGAAACGGATTACGGCGGCACGACGCCGCTGCACATCGCCGCTCAAAACGGCCACAAGGCGGTAGTACGGGCGCTGCTCGGAGCGGGCGCGGACGTCAACAAGACATCGGATAACGGCGTGACGCCGCTGTTCGCGGCCGCACTACGTGGCCGCGAGGCCATAGTGCGTGCGCTGATCGGGTTCGGCGCGGACGTCAACGCGG
>Ga0302138_10000311_pt1 | contig 28071 bp, 16 predicted proteins | sample CBN3_321_MG_FD_203110 | JGI IMG/M metagenome (GOLD analysis project Ga0302138, IMG submission 203110) | Marine microbial communities from Western Arctic Ocean, Canada - CBN3_surface | ecosystem: Environmental > Aquatic > Marine > Oceanic | place: Canada: Western Arctic Ocean | collected 2017-09-15 | reverse complement strand
CGGCCGCTACCCCAAATGGTAATGGCCAATATGCTGGGCTTTCCAGAGACCGACATCCCGCAACTGGCGGAATGGGGCAATGCCCAGGTGGCCGCCTTCGTTTATGGCAAAGGCCATCGCAACCTTTTAAGTCGGGCCGAGTCTGACGCGCAATTTGAAAAGCTCGAAGCCTTTAAGGAATATGTCCAAACCCACGTCGCCGAAAAACGGGCGCACCCCCAAGACGATATGATCAGCTGGCTGACCCAAGTGCACTACGAGGCCCTGGACCGCCAACTCACCGACCTGGAAGTCAATGGGGTGGTTTACGCCATGATTATTGGCGGGCTCGAAACCACGCAATACGCGCTTGAGCAAGCCGCCCAACTCATCTGTGATCGCCCCGGCCTCTGGCAAACCCTGAAATCACAACCCACACTGATTCGTAATTTTGTTGAAGAAGCCATGCGGATGCGGTCCCCCACCCAAGGCCTCAGCACCCGATTCACCAGCCAGGACGAAGTGTTTCAAGGCGTCACTGTGCCCAAGGGCTCGTTGCTTCACCTCCGGTTTGCAGCCGGTAATGTTGACCCGGACGAGTGGGACTGCCCGTTTGAGCTAAACCTGCAGCGCAAAGCGCTCACCCGTCATTTGGTGTTCTCGGCCGGCCCCAGGGTCTGCCCAGGCGCCGGCATCTCCCGGCTCGAGCAAAACCTAGCCTGGTCGACCTTGCTTGCGCGTTTACCGGGTATTCGGTATGCACCAGACAACACCTTCGAGCACCAACCCGGCATTATGCTGGGTACCCTCGCCCTGCATCTCGATACAACTGGCGCTGATTGACAGACTCATCCCGGCAAAACCTCATCAGCACAGAACGCTAGCGTTACATCGCGCGCGCGCGCCTTGAGCGCTCACAAACACGCCCCTCATGCATAGGACTCAACGCTGATGCCGGTTTGGCGAGGAACGCCTCTAATATGGGCCGCCAGCCTGCTGAACGGGAAGAAAATTACGCCGCCATGCGTCATACCGTCCGCGTTAGCCCACGAATCAAACCGTGTGCAATCATCGCCAGGATCAAGACCTAGCGAAAACCCGCCTCGGCAACCTTGGGCGCCTCAAAACAGCACGTGAAATGGCCCCACCGACTGGGCAAGCTTTACCCGGAAACGACGCGGTCCAGGGTCCATCTGGGCAGGGCTCGGCAATTTCTTTTGAGCTTTGCTATATTAAACGCACGTTTTATCGATTCAGGCCGAACGATTGGCGCCTGATGACAAGGGAAGGATCCTGCGGATGAATAACAACAACCAACCTGAAGTTGATTGGCTGATTTTCAGTCTGAGTGCCACCTTGCTCGCCCTCGTGGTCCTCCCCGTGGTGCTTTTTCCAGAGGCCAGTCAGGGCGCCATCAATACCATTTTCAAGCTGCTAACAACCGAATTTGGCGTCCTGTACGTCACGCTCACCACCGCAATCATTGCGCTGCTGCTCTACATCGCAATCAGCCCTTGGGGCAATATTCGACTCGGCCGGATTGAAGCGCGGTATAGTCAATTTAGCTGGATCTCGATGTTATTTTGCTGCGGTATCGGGGGCTCGGTCATTTATTGGGGCGCGACTGAATGGGTCTTTTACTACACCTCGCCGCCCTTTGGCGAGGTCGCCAAAAGTGACGCCGCCACGCTGTGGGCGCAAACCTATGGCATGTTTCACTGGGGCCCCGGTGGTTGGGCTTTATATTGTCTACCAACCGTTGCCATCTGTTGCACCTATTACTTGAAGCAAATTCCATCGCTGCGGCTCAGCGCCGCCTGCGAGCCCATCATCGGTAAGCAATCGAATGGTCTTGGCGGCCGCATCATTGATCTGTTATTCATCGTTGGGCTCATCAGCTCGGCTGCGACCGGACTGGGTTTTGGCACCTCGGTTGCCGCATCCGCCATGACCCGGCTGATGTCGATTCCGGATAATTTCACCACCCAGCTCACTATTATCATCGTGATGACCCTGGTGATTGCAGGATCGGTTTATCGCGGTCTGGACGGCGGCATTAAAACCCTCAGCAACATCAACAGCGTTCTAGCCCTGCTGCTTATCGCCTACGTGCTGATCGCAGGGCCAACCCGTTTTATCCTCGAGATGAGCGTGGCCTCGCTAGGACATCTTGCGCAAAACTTCATCACGATGCTGACCTGGACAGACCCCCTCGAGAAGGGCAATTTCGTGGAATCGTGGACCATTTTTTACTGGGCCTGGTGGTTAGCCCTGGGACCCTTTGTGGGCATGTTCGTGTGCAAAATTTCCGAAGGTCGCACCCTTCGAGAACTCATTGTGGGCATGCTGTTTTGGGGCAGCGCCGGATGCGCTTTGTTCTTCTTAATTCTGGGTAACTACGCCCTCAACACAGAACTCACTGGCCTGCACGACGTGGTGGACGAAACCTTAAATGCAAGCCCGTCGGCAGCGCTGGCAAGTCTCATCGAGCGGTTGCCGGCAGGGGGGTTCTGGTTAGGGTTCCTGGCGATCATCGGAATTATTTTCACGGCCACAACCTATGATTCAGCCTCTTACACCCTGGCCGCTGGCGCCACGGTTAAACTCGCACCGGGTGAGCACCCAGCACGCTGGCATCGCGTGTTTTGGGCCGTTGCCCTGGGTATTTTGCCGGCATCCTTACTGTATCTAGGGGGGCTTAGGGCGCTGCAGACCGCATCCGTGATTGCGAGCCTGCCCTTGTTGTTGGTCTATGCCATCCTCTATGCCGCCATTATCAAAACCTTGCGGGCCGTCCACGCTGCGTCAAACCCAACCTAGGCGCTCGCAGCACTGCGCTCGCGCCGTGGGCTGGAGGAACAAAGGCTTAAAGTCCTGACTGATCCCAGCCCTAGTTTTTTCATTGCGCGTTAGGGACTCCGTTCTGCCCTGCCGGCGCAAGCCTTCATACTGTACTGCCGGTGCAAGCCTTGCAGGCTGTCCTGTTAGCGCGCTTGATGGCGCGTAAAACGTTTCAGACGATGGTTTTCAGCGCCGCCAGTACAGCATTGGATTGTTCACTGAGCATTGCATGACCACTATCAAGCTCAACAATCTTGGCGGTTTGAATCGCGTCCGCAACCGCGCGGGACTGCTTGGGACCCGTCATTTTGTCTTCATTGCCGAGCACCACGAGCGTTGGGCATTGCACCGCCTCGGCCCGAGCCGGGCCGGCCTCATAGGTATTACAGGCATTCAAATCGGCAAAATACACCCCTTCTGGGGTACGCTGAAGCAACCTTAAGCCACCAAAATACAACGTCATGCCCGGACTTTTGTGCCCACCCATCAGCCCAGGACTACTGTGACTCCAGGTGTTGGCCATCACCATCGCGGCGCGATCATCGTTTTTCGCTGCATCCAGCAAGACATCACTCACCGCCATGGGCGTTGAGGTGCCTAACAGGGCCAGCGAGCGTGTGTTGGCGGGATAGCGCGCGGCAAAATCCAAGGCAATAAGCGACCCCATGCTATGGCCGACTACAGCGGCTTGAGTGACCTCAAGCGCACCCAACAATTCGCTCACCCAATCTGACATTGCCTCAATGCTCGTTAATGCTGGGCCTTCTGAGCCGCCATGTCCCGGCAAATCTAAGGCCACGACGTTATAGCCGAGACGAGCGAAATGCCGCGCGGGCATGAGCCAAACGGTATGATCCATCCCCGAGCCATGAATGAACACGACGCTTGGCTGGTCGGCCGCATGTTCGCCATTGCCAACACCATAAAACGCGGTCACGCCTCGTAACTGAATTTTCATATTAGCGGCCTCCTTTGGCTGCGGACCGAAGCCCCGCCTTTAAGTCCTTGATCAGGTCCCCAGCATCCTCGAGCCCAATGGACAACCGAATCATGCCTTCGGAGATGCCGGCGGCAACCAATGCCGCGGCATCCATTCGATGATGGGTGGTACTGGCGGGATGAATCACTAAGGATTTCGCGTCCCCCACATTGGCCAAATGCGAGAAGATCTTTAAGCTTTCGATAAAGCGTACGCCTGCTTCTCTTCCCCCCGCAATCTCAAAGCTCATCACAGCGCCGGCGCCATTGGGCAGCAGTTTCTTGGCCAACTCATAATCCGGGTGACTCGGTAAACTCGGATGCAGCACAGCAAGCACCCCGTCTTGTTCCGATAAAAACTGGGCAATCACATGCGCATTTTCCATGTGCCGCGCCATCCGCAGGGATAGGGTCTCGATTCCCTGCAAAATATGAAAGGCCGTGGTGGGCGCCATGCAAGCGCCAAAATCCCGAAGGCCTTCGCGGCGTGCCCGGGCGATAAAGGCCGCCGGACCAAACTCTTCGGCAAAATTGAGATGATGAAAACCATCAAAGGGTTCCGCAAGGGTTGGGAAGCGCCCGCTGGCCGCCCAATCAAAGACCCCGCCGTCCACCAACAGGCCGCCGATGACGATGCCATGACCCGACAAAAACTTCGTCGCCGAATGCATGACCAGGTCAGCGCCGAGTTCAATCGGACGACACAGATAGGGCGTCGTGAAGGTGGCATCAATCATTACCGGAATGCCGGCAGCATGGGCAACTTCTGAAATTGCCGGGATGTCCAAGACTTCCATGCCCGGATTACCTACAACCTCACCAAATACAAGCTTGGTATTGTCCTGAATGGCGGCTGCAAAGGCGGCCGGGTCTCTTGGGTCAACAAAGGTGGTGGTAATGCCGAATCTTGGCAAGGTGTAGCTCAGCAAGTTGTGCGTGCCGCCATACAAGCTCCGGGATGCGACAATGTGATCCCCAGTGCCCATCAGCGTTGCCACCGCTAGATGCATCGCGGCCTGACCACTGGCAACCGCAACCGCGCCCACACCCTGGTCGAGTACGGCGATGCGTTCCTCCAGCACGGCATTGGTCGGGTTTGAAAGCCGAGAATAAACATGCCCGGTGCGTTCTAAATTGAACAGGCCCGCAGCCGCTTCCGCACTCTCAAAAACAAACGACGCGGACTGATAAATGGGCGTCGCCCGGGCGCCCGTTTCGGCATCAGGTCTTTGGCCAGCGTGCAGCGCTAGGGTATCAAACTCGAACGGGGACTTAGACATAGTGACTCCAATTAAGACAGCGGACCGGTTTAGGACACCGGTTTTGGTTAGACCTCGGCGGACAATGCGTTCGAGAAAGCCTGGATATCCTCAGGACCAATGCCGCAACAGCCGCCGACGATGGTCGCGCCTGCGTCAATGGCTTTCAGAGACAGCTCAACAAAATAATCTTGGGTTAAATCGGTGCGACGAATCGTCGTCCCTTCGTTATCTAATGTCCAACCCTTGGGGACTTCTTTAATCCGGTTCACATAGCAGCCCAAGGGGCGGTCGGTGAGTTGCTTGAAGGTCTGGATGGCGTCGATTGCCGCTTCCGGGCTTGTGCAGTTAAAGAGATAGCCGTCGATATCGAGATCGGCCAGGCGCTCAAAGGCCGCCGTTATGGACTCACCGCTGCGTAGGCCCGTGCCGGGCGCTTCGTTCAATGTCCAAGCCACATAGACCGGCTTACCGTTACCGAAGGCTTTGGCCTGACTGGCAGCATGATAAGCCTCGTCCGCTGACGACATCGTTTCGCACAGATATAGATCCACATAGGGTTCGAGCGCGCGTACCAACTGGGCGTAGATCGGTTTTGCCAAGGGACCATCTGGCACCAGATCCGGACGGTAGCTTTCAGACAGGGGCGGCAAGCAGCCCGCCACCTGAACCGACTCGCCGCTCTGGGTCACGGCCTTGCGGGCCAGCTCCCCGCCCATGGCGGTATAGCGTTCGAACTCATGCTCCAAATTGCCTTTGGCCAGGTAACTGGGCACCGTTGAATAGGTATTGGTGATAATCATTCTGGCGCCCGCCTCGATATACTCTCGATGCAGTGTAACCACCAAATCGGGATCATCCACCAAGGCATTGGCACTCCAAAGCCCTTTGGCCGCACCGGCCAGTCGTTTCTGAATTTCCCCACCCATGCCGCCGTCTAAAATTGTAATCATGGTTGATGCTCCTTTGGTCTTGACGGTTGTTCGTATCATTTTGTTTTATGGCTTTGTTTTTTAGCTTTGTTTTATGGCTTTGTTTTATGGCTTTTTTAATAGGCTTTTTTAACCGGCTTTTATAATCGATTTGTCTCGGCGTTGGCTTTTTTAAAACTCAACGTCTCGTTCGGGCTTTCTTAAAGCGTTTGTGCTCCTAAAACGCTTAAAGCGTTTGTGCTCCTAAAGCGCTTAAAGCGTTTGTGCGCTGAGAAACACCCCTCTAATCGTTCAAACCTGGCGCCCTGATCGGCCCACTAAAACGCGCTCAGCAAACCCAGAAAAACCTTCGCTAGAACGGGCTCAATTCGAACCGCTGGCCAGTCTAAACCCATGATTCTCATCACGCAATCGTTGATCTTGTTGGAGTGATTCTGCGCTCGCTTGTTGCGCGGGATCACATTGGCCGGGCATCTCGGCAATCCAGGATCGGATCAACGCCAGCCCTTCCTGATGAACCAGACTTCGTCCGAGCTCGGGCATCATGGCGCCTGGATCCACGCTGCCCAATCGGTAACTCACAATGGACGCATCGGGATCCCCGGGAACAATTCCAAATTGGGCGCCACCCGTGCCTTGGCCTGCCGCGATCGGCGCTTTACACACCCCCCACCGGGTCGGGTCCTGGGTGGCCGCATTCAAGAACATACCCGACGTATCGGCAGGACCCGTTGGGCTGTGACAATGACCGCAATTAATATCCAAATAGGACCGGGCCCGCTGATTGAGACTGACCTTTTGATCGCGCCAGTCAACGTTGGCCGTTTGACCTGCTGCCTGTCGATACAGCGCCTCGCTCAAAGCCCCCGCAGCAACCCACTCGGCAAGCTGATCACCGTGTTGAAACCCGGCCGCCAAATGACGCGGATGCGGACCAATCGGTTGAATTGCCTTGGTTGCTTGATCCAGAACATGACAACCCGCACATTGATTCTGATTGGGCACTAAATAAGCGAAGGCTTCTGACTTGCCTGCGTCCTCTAACGACGCGCGAATCAATGCTCCGGCAGGACTAAAGGTTGCGTCTTTTTGATCTGGGTCCCAAACATAGGGCAATGCATGCCAGCCGCCCGCTCGCTTTACCAAGATCCTGGTCTCTAACAAGGTCACCGCATTCAAGCTGAAATCATTGAGGCCAAGCCCGGACGCCTGATTGGCTTTTACCAACCGGAACTCAGATCGCTGACTGCCCGATGCCCGCTGATAATAAAAAGTCTTTGTTATGATCGCGCCCACCGGGTACACGAACCGCTCGGTCGCAGCATCGAGGGTAACCTCGGCGCCTTCCGGCAGACTCAGCGTGCGCAGTTTACCGGCATAATCGCTAAACAAGGGACTCGCCAGTTCGTAGACCCGTGCGTCGGACGCCAAGGTCAACATCTGATTGTTAGTTTGGATCACCGACCATTGGGACAGTTTTTTAGGATTTTCCACACCAAAAAACTGGCTCTTTATTTGAGGTTGGTCGGAGCAAGCACTTAAGAGCAAGGCAAACAGTATTAGAACGGTTCCGCGCGCCGTGACCCGGTTGCTGTGAATCAATTGCTGTAATACTCGCCTGGCTCTGGCGGCAACCGCAACGCTCGCACGAAGGGTAAATCGACCGGCCTCGCCTTGGAAAGGACGCGCGCTAACTGACCCACCGCCAAACCATGGTATCCAGCGCCCGCTAAGCCTCTGCGTAACCTGTTTCATCAAACCCACCCAGGCCCGGGCTTAGAGCGTCAACTGAACCGGCGGTAGCGGCTCGTGTTGGCATTGGTATTGGCTTTGCTGCAGCTCTGGGTTCGCATAACCGCCGGGCCCATCAACATTCAGCACCTGCGTCTCAGGCTCGCCCGCAATGCAAAAATTAAGCGCCGGTGGCAATTTGCCATCAACCGCCTTTGCCGGATTTAAAAAACCATCCCAGATCACGTTCGGGAAAGACCCCGTCAACCCAAACATCGCCAGCTTCAAGGCCTTGAGTTCGAGCGTATCGGGCGAGGTGCCCCCACCTTGGTAGCGATTATCGTGGATAAACAAGGTTTCAGGATAGGGATCGAATGCCGATGCGGTTTCACGGCTCGAATAGTTGGTTGAGAACACGGAGGAGATAATAATGTGCGCCGTATCATTGTCCGCCAGGTCATTTTCGAAGATCTCAACCTCGTCGTTGGAATTGACGACAATACCCGAGCCCGCTGGCACGCCCGCAACTGCGCCGCCAGGCGCTGCAAAATTGCTGGTATTGTTGTTATGAACCAAGTTCCGGAAAATCCGGGTGCGCGCCCCTTCCTGAGACAAATTCGGCATATTAAAGACCAAAATACCGCCCGTATTATTGATTGCCACATTGTCGAAGACATCGGCATCTAACGTGTTCTCAATCTCGATACCCGCCACGTTGTATTCCGCGCGGCTATTTCGAACCACCACGTTCTTGGATTGCCCGACATAAATGCCCGCGTCCGACGCGCCAATGGCGACAACCTCGTCGATCAAGGTGTTTTCGGTTTGCACCGGATAAATGCCGTAGGCGCCATTGGCGGTGTCCGGGCCATTGGTCCACTCTGTGCGCACCCGGCGAATGATGACATTCTTAGACTCATTGATCTTTAAGGCATCCCCCTTAGCATCCTCGATCGCCAGGTCCTCGATGGTAAAATCATTGGCCGTCACCAGTAGCCCCTCGGCACCCGACACTTGCTCCTTGAAGCTCAGAATGGTCTTGTCCATCCCAGCGCCGCGAATGGTCACCCCATCGACGGCCAAAGACAATCCGCGATACAGCGAATAAGTCCCTGCTGGAATTTCGATCACATCCCCCGGCTTTGCCTGTAAGAGTTGCAACTGCAATTGGGTTTCAAAATCGGCTTCAACGACCGCCGATGTCTGCTCTGCAACCTCGGGGGCGTCTTGATCCGCACAACCTGCGAGACCCAATAATATGACCAGCCCAAAGACCCTTGTTCTTGCTGCAATCACGGAACCTCTCCTTCTTCTAGCACGCTGTTTAGGATGACGCTATTTAGGGTATGTCTGTTTTCTGCTTTGCTGCTACAGCCGTACCGCTTTGCCGCACCAATGTTTATGGCTTGCGTTGCTTTGAGCCATCAACGCGTCGCTACCTTGTGTTGTCTCGGAATCTAATGGGCAGCGCCCCCTTAACTAAAACGGCTCATCAGCCTAGTGGCCTGCCCCGAGCTCCGAGACGACCCTCTTGCTTTCAGCCCAGCTTTAACTCATTCAAAAGGCTGCCACAGTCCATTGCCACGAGCGAGCTCAAAGCCCGTTCAAGCAGGACGCGACCGAGTTCAACGCCGCGCTCATTACCCGAATCCATCGTGCCAATAATCGCAATCGGGGTAATCATCGTGATCATCAAATTGACCCGAAAATCTTCAAGACACTCATCAAAGCTGTAACCCTGCACGCCTTCATCCATTAAGACCTCGTGGTAACGCTTCAGCGCTGCCATTTCGATTGCACCGCGCATTTCAGGGCCGCAACTTTGAGAGCTAAAATAGGCGATATCATGCGCGCCCCGACCACCCGTCGTGTTCTGCCAATCCACCGCCACAATTTCAACCGCACCATCAACCACTGGCAGCAGCATGTTATCGATTCGGTAGTCACCATGAATCACGGTTTGGGTGCCGGCCATTGCGCGCTCAAAAATGGGCACAAAATTGTCGCCAATCTGGGTGACAACCTCGGCGAGGTTGCCCGTGAAATAGTCAGGAAAAGCGGCCAGCGTGGGCGCAACCCCAGGCCGAAAAATCACGTCCTGCCGAAATTGATTCACCTCTGGCACATTTTGATACCGCAACCAGGGGTATTGATCGGTCTTGCCCCAAAACCGCCCATGTAGTTGTGCAGCCTTTTCAAAACCCTGCAGCATCAGCGCCTCGTCACAGCCTTCGAGCTGATCACCCGCGGCGGCCGCACCCAAGTCTTCTAAGATCAACAGAAAATCCTGCGTCTCGGGATCAATATCAGCAAAATAACACTTCGGACTTCGGATCGGACACTCGGGCGACAGGTAGCGATAGAAATCAATCTCGTTGGCATAAAAATTAAGTTGCTTCGAAATGCTCACGTTCTCGGTCTGGGCAATCACTTTGACCACAACCGAGGTTTCTTTACCAGACGCCAAGGTTAACGCTGCCCGCCCGATGGATGACATCAGCCCAACGCCTTCGCCCAGGGGCGTCACGCGAACCTCGGTGATCGCCTCACCCAAAGCTTGCCCTAATAGTTGGTTCGCCAACTCAACCGTCAATTCACCGGCATGCTGTAATGAAATGGCCATATCTTGCCCCTTAAATATGTTCTAATACCGGCATACTAACCGAACCAAAGGGACTTCGACATGCATGATGTGTTTGACCGGTTTTCGCTCAAGAATCAAGTTGCTGTCATCACGGGCGCTGGCCGAGGCATTGGCGAAGGCATCGCCATGGACTTCGCCCGCGCTGGCGCAAAGGTCGCCCTCGCCGCACGCCGAACCCACGAAATTGAAGCGGTCGCTGAACGCATTATCCAAGAAGGCGGGGAGGCGATCGCCGTCACCACCGATGTCACCGACCCCGACGCGCTCGAAGCTCTAGCCGTTGCCACCAAGGCGGCCTTTGGCAAACTGACCATCTGGGTCAACAATGCGGGCGGCTCGACCATGCGCCAGCCCATGACGACCCTGCCCCGGGACGAATGGCATCGCACCATCGCGGTCAACCTGACCTCGGTCTATGATGGCTGTATGACCGCCGCACGTCATATGGAAGATGGCAGTATCATCAACATTTCATCCGGCGCTGGCACTGGCCCAGTCCCCGGTAGCGGTCACTATGGTGCGGCCAAAGCCGGCGTCAACTCATTAACCTGGACCCTGTCCGCAGAGCTCGCGCCCCGCATTCGCGTCAATGGCGTCATGCCGGGCGCTATCCCCACTGAAGTGATGCTGAAAGCCCTGAACAAATCTGAAGATCAATTGGATGAACTCTTAGAGGAGTGGAACATCCCACTCGGCCGACTCGGCACGCCACAGGATATTGGCTCGGCTTGTATCTTCTTAGCGTCGGAGGCATCCAGCTGGATGAGCGGCGAGATTCTACGCGTCGGCGGCGGCGCCAAGCCCAGATAGTCGGCCTACGGGCCGCGCCCTCACGCAATGCAGGCGGCGGCTGTGTGCACCCCAATTAGCTCAGCCAGTTTAGAATTGCGGCATTGCCTTGAGCGTCCGTGCTCAAGGGTGGGTCTTGGCGTTTAAAACCAAGATTTGAGGTTGCCGTGTTGACACTCTATTTTCAGGTTATCGGTTAGCCTTCAAGGAAGACCGATCGATCAAAAGCAGATTGCGCGTCAGGCTTAGCCGTTATCCATGACTCAGAATGATGGCGGCTTTGCGCTTGCCTGCGCGCGTTAGCAGATCGGTTCGGTCTGACCCCAAGATTCGAGGTTGCGGTTGAGGCACTCGGGTTTTGTGGTGATTGAGACGCTCGACGAACAACCGATAGCGCGTTAACGGGTTGCCCGTAAGGCTTGAACGACGCGTTTTGACGGCCGGAGGCCCAACGGCGCGCCCCCACCAACACAGAACGCAACATTTATTCAAGGCACCCAACCTTGCCGCGCCCAAAATCGTGACGCGGTCAGTACGTCGCTGCATTTTTTTGTTCCCCCACAAATCCTCGACTAATCTAAAACAACAATTCGAGTCCCAACATTGCCCCCGGCCAGCAGGTCCACAAAGGCGTCTGGCGCTGCCGCCAAACCCGAGACTTCATCGGTCAAGCTGATCAACGCGCCAGATTGAAGCCAACCCTGAATATTATTGCGGGCCTCGGCATATCGATCTGCAAAATCGAATACCAAAAATCCCCGCATCGTGATCCGCTTGTTGATCAACAGGCCTGGAATGCCCTTGGGCCCAGGCTCCGGCGAATCGGTATCGTACTGGGACACAACGCCACAACAGGCGATCCGTCCGCCCACGTTCATGCGAAACAACGCCGAACCCAAAATAAACCCACCGGTATTGTCAAAGTAGACATCAACGCCATCAGGTGTCGCATCTTTCAGCGCCGCCCTATAGTCGCCCACCTTATAATTTACCGCCGCATCGAAACCAAGCTTTGACACCAGGGTGTCATTTTTTTGATCGCTACCGGCCACACCGACCACCGTACAGCCTTGGATTTTCGCCATCTGACCCACCAAGTGCCCGACCGAACCCGCCGCGGCCGAAACCATAACCGTCTGCCCAGAATGCGCGTCCCCAACGGATAACAAGCCAAAGTACGCCGTCAATCCATTCACTCCCATCGGACCAAGATAATGCCGCGCGTCATGTCCTTCTGGGATGATCTCGACCGTACTGGGCTTTTGCACAGAATATTGTTGCCAACCCGTGCTGGTTAAAACCCGATCACCCACCCCAACCCCTTCGGCATTGGAGGCCACCACTGTGCCCACCCCGGTGCTGCCCATGACGATGCCCGTGGTCGGCGCGCCCGCATAACTGGCACTGCCTTGAAGCCCGGCTCGCGTGCCAGCCGTAATGGCAAAGGCATCGGTTTTCACCAGCACTTCGCCCGCCTGAATCTCGGGCATGGGACTTGTTACGCGCTCATAATGATCCGCCGTGAGCTTTCCTTTTGGTAAGGTCTTAATCAGAATCTGCTCGTTCATCGTGGTAAAACTCCTGCTCGATTGACAGTCATGAGGCTACCACGACGCTTCCGGCATAACATCCCACGCGCCCCACGGATGACCCATCCTTGCATTCTCAGGTATGATCGAATTCTGTTTCGAAAACCCGGAATACTTATGAGCCAGCCCCTAGGATTGTCACTGTCTGCGCCGCCGGTCATCGTTATGGTCGCGCTCGCACTGCTGCTACTTTTAAGTGCCTGCAGTGAGCCATCTCAAGCGCCGGAACCAGAGCAAAACCTAGAAACCTCGTTGCCCGACTGGCCTCATGGGGCAATGGTCAGCGCCGCGAATCCGCTAGCGGTCGACGCGGGCATCAAAATGCTCAAGCTCGGCGGCAATGCCATTGATGCGGCCATTGCCACCCACCTGGTGCTGGGCTTGGTCGAACCCCAAAGCTCTGGGCTCGGCGGCGGCGCGTTTTTATTGCACTTTGATCGCGCCCAGCACACCACAACTTTTTTAGATGGTCGCGAGACGGCGCCAGCGAGCGCCACGCCGGATCTCTTTATGACCGATGACGGGGTCATGGGTCGCATCGATGCTTGGCAAAGCGGCAAAGCGGTCGGCACCCCCGGCGCGGTTGCGCTCTATCATGCCGCGCATCAACGGGCTGGCCGACTGCCTTGGGCCACCCTGTTTCAACCGGCCCTCAAACTCGCCAGCGACGGCTTTACCGTTTCCCCTCGCCTTGCGAATTACTTGCCAATGATGGCCCAGCGCAGCCGTCTGGCCGTGAACGTGGGCGCAGCGGAATATTTTTACCCGAATGGCGTCGCGCTCAAAGCCGGACACCTACTGAAAAATCCTGAGTATGCGGCGACGCTCACCGCCATTGCTGAAGATGGGCCCAAGGCTTTTTATACCGGCGTCATTGCCGAGGCCATTGTTGCCGGCGCGGCGCGCGCGCCGAATCCCGGCGGCCTGACCCTGGCCGACCTAGAAAACTACGCGGTGAAAGAACGACCCGTAATTTGCGGCCCCTATCGCGCTTTCAAGATCTGCACCACGTCACCGCCCTCCTCGGGGGCGGCGCAAATCATGGTCATGGGATTGTACGATCAGCTTAATCCGACCAACGCGAGTCTTGAAACCCGGCTTCAAAGCTTTGTGGATGCCCAACGCCTGGCCTATGCCGATCGCGACCATTTTTTCGGTGACCCGGACGAGGTCAATATCCCATTGGAGACGCTGCTAAATCCTGCGTACCTCAAGCAGCGCGCGCGAGACCGGTTCGCGCCCGCTGCCAAACCCACCCCGGGCGATCTTACGGCGTTTGACCCGGGCCTCGCGGGAATCCAATGGGCACGCGACACGACCGATGAGATGGCCGGCACCAGTCACCTATCGATCATCGACTTCGACGGCAATGCGGTTGCCATGACCGCAACGGTTGAGGGGCCCTTTGGCACCCAGCGTTGGGCCAAAGGCTTTGTGTTAAACAATGAGATGACGGACTTTGCGAAAGAAGTCCCGCCTGACGGTCGACGACTCGCCAATGCGGTGGCGCCCAATCGGCGACCCAGGTCCTCGATGTCACCCACCATGGTCTTTGATGCCGATGATCAATTGCGACTGGTGACCGGCTCGCCCGGTGGTAATTCGATTCCCGCTTATGTTGCCAAAAGCTTACTCGGCATTCTTGATTGGGGGTTATCACCCCAAGACGCTGTGAACTACCCCAACATCATCGCCCGGGGCGAGACCGTTCGCGTTGAGGTCGGCCGCGAACTTGGCCCTGAAGTCGCCAGCACACTTGAAGGGTTCGGTTATCCCGTTAAACGCCGGGAAGGTGAAAACTCAGGGCTGCACGTCATCGAGGTCACACCCGCAGGCCTAAACGGCGCGGCAGATCCCCGCCGAGAAGGCGTTGTAGTTCACCTTCGCACCCCATAATCACAACTCAAACCATTCATTTTAAGGAAGCCCCTATGCGCCGCGCTGCGATTGTTTCACCCGTTCGAACTGGCGTTGGCCGGTACCTCGGCGCCTTGAGCGCCTTCAATGCCGAAGACCTCGGCGCGCTGGTCGTTCGAGACTTGATGGCGCGAACGGGCCTGGACCCAGAACGCGTGGATGAAGTGGTCTTTGCCCAGGGTTACCCCTCCGGTGAAGCGCCCTGCATCGGCCGCTGGGTTGCCCTGGCTGCGGATTTACCGCTCTCAGTGTCGGGCACGCAGGTCGATCGGCGCTGCGGTAGCGGTGTTCAGGCCATTGCGAATGCGGCCATGATGGTGCAAACCGGCGTGGCCGACGTTGTCATCGCGGGCGGGGCTGAAAGCATGAGTAATGTCGAGTTCTACACCACTGCCATGCGGCAAGGACAAAAAGGCGGCGCCGTCACCTTACATGACCGCCTCGAACGCGGTCGCGTCCGCTCGCAACCCGAGGCGCGCTTCGGGCCGATTTCAGGCATGATCGAAACGGCCGAGAACTTGGCTACCGAGTATCAAATCTCGCGTGCTGAAGCCGATGCCTATGCGCTACGCTCCCAGCAACGCGCAAGCGCCGCTTGGGACGCTGCAAAATTCAAGGACCACTTGGTCAGCATCGACCTCCCCCCATCCAAGGCGAAGGCCGCAACCTTTGCCCAGGACGAAGGGATACGCCCCGGTACGACGCTCGAATCCCTGAGCAAGTTAAAGCCGATTAACGGGGGCGTCGTGACCGCAGGCAATGCCTCCCAACAAAATGATGCCGCGGCCGCCTGCCTGGTCGTTGCCGAGGATCAACTCGAAGCGCTGGGCCTCGTGCCCAGCGCCTACTTGGTCGGCTGGGCCGCTGCCGGCTGTCATCCTGCCACCATGGGCATTGGCCCGGTGCCAGCCGTTGAGAAACTGTTCAAGCGCACTGGCCTGGGTTTTGATGATATGGATTTGGTTGAACTGAACGAGGCCTTTGCTTGTCAGGTCTTGGCGGTGCTCAAAGGCTGGGGTTGGCACGATGATGATCGACTGAACGTCAACGGCTCCGGCATTTCACTGGGTCATCCTATTGGCGCAACCGGCGGTCGAATCCTCGCGGATATGTTAAGCGAATTGCACCGGCGTCAAGGCCGATATGCCCTTGAGACGATGTGTATCGGCGGCGGCCAAGGTATTGCTGCCATTTTTGAACGCGCGGTCTGAACCGATGAACCCGCCAACAGACCCAACAGACGCGAGGCTTGCCACAAATCAACGACCAGTGGTCGCGGCCCTACTGAACGCCTTGCCGGCAGGCACAGTCCTGCTGGACAGCGCGGTCACCGAGCGCAGCGCGGGGATCTGGCGGTCTGATCAGGTTTTAGCGCAGGTCCTCGTTCGGCCCAAAACCACCGAAGAAGTCAGTTGTGCGCTGCGGATTTGCCATGAATATCATCAAGGCGTTGTGCCGCATGGCGGCCTGACCGGACTGGTTGAGGGCGCCCTAACACAACCCCTCGACATCGTGCTCTCAACCGAACGCATGAACGTGATTGAAGAAATCTCAGCCAGCGAGCGCACCATGGTGGTTCAGGCGGGCGTCATGCTACAACGCGTTCAGGACGCTGCGGCCAACGAGGGGCTGATGTTCCCGCTCGATCTGGGCAGCCGAGGCTCCTGCACCATCGGCGGCAACCTGTCGACCAATGCTGGCGGGAATCGGGTGATTCGCTATGGTATGGCCCGTGACATGGTTCTGGGGCTAGAAGCCGTGATGGCGGACGGCACGATCATTAGCAGCATGAACCGAATGATCAAGAACAATGCCGGCTATGATTTAAAACAATGGTTTTTAGGAACCGAAGGCACCCTGGGCATCATTACCCGAGCCGTTCTACGCTGCCGGGAAGAGGTCATCGCCGCCCCGACCGCGTTGGTCGCGATCAATACCTTTGATGCGCTCGTCGCCTTCTTGAAGCAGCTCGACCGGGGCTTGGCCGGCAACCTCTCGGCCTTCGAAGTCATGTGGCAGAATTTTTACCAATTGGTGACGCAACCACCGGCAACGAACCAACAGCCCCTTAATGGCGATGCGGCCTACTACGTGCTGGTCGAGGCCATGGGCGCCTCACAAGACCAACTCGAGATCATTCTTGAGCAGGCGCTCGAGGCGACGCTCATTACCGATGCCGTGGTGTCGCAGTCGAGTCAACAAACCGATCAACTTTGGGGACTGCGCGATGATGTCGCTCAGACGTTTCAATTTGCCCCGGTGTTTTTGTTTGATGTGAGCCTCAGACTGTCCGAGATGGCGGGCTATGTGGACGCCGTGAATGCGGGCCTCAGCGCCCGCTTTGACGCACCTAAGAACTTTGTGCTGGGGCACGTGGGTGACGGCAACCTGCACTTTGCGATCGCCGTTGGTGGCGACGGTCCAGCGCAGCGCAAGGGCGTCGAGGCCGCTGTTTACGAGCCACTGAAAGCCATTGGCGGCTCGGTCTCGGCGGAACACGGCGTGGGGCTTGAGAAGAAGCCTTACCTGCACTTTGTACGCGATGACGCCGAGATCCAATTGATGCGCACCATAAAATCCGCGATGGATCCCAGGGGCATCCTCAACCCCGGTAAGATATTTTAAACACCCACCGAATGCCCGCCGAAATCGGTGCCGTGACGTCCCTTTTTTGCCTGCTGGCCTCAAAGCAGCTGAACCCGCGGGCCTCGTGCGACTAAACCAATGAAGCACTGACTGAAGGCAAGCCCAAAACGCTCATAAAGGCCCCTGACTTTTTCAGCTAGGGCATGTCGGGCAACCTTCGCAATTGATCCTAGCGTTTTTTTCGCAGTATCTCAGGTGCTCGGAATAAAACTGCGCGTCACGGGTCAGTTAATAGGCTAGGCCATTTGCCCGCTATGGTTTATAAACAATCAAAGAGACCCAAGCTGCTGGTTCGAAACCGTGCTTGAAATCTGTCATCTTTAGCCGCGACAACCCGCCGGCTATTGCAGAACAATAACAACAACGTTGGCAGCCTTTGCGACCAACAATAAAACAGGAAGCGCCCAGATGACCACGACTGCAACCTCAGCAAGCGTACTGAACAAGCGCACTATTTATTTTCATGGTTGTATTGGCCTGCCGCTTGCAGTGATTGGCTACCCTCTCTCGATCTGGATTCCCGCGCACTATTCCGGCGGCTTGGGCTTATCGCTCGCCGCGGTCGGAACCATCCTGATGCTCGCGCGGTTCACCGACGTCATCACCGACCCCTTCATGGGCGAGTTGTCTGACCGTTGGCAAACCCGTTTCGGTCGCCGTAAACCTTGGGTCGTTGTGGGGGCACCGCTGATGATGCTGGGGGTTTACAAGCTCTTCATCCCGCCGGAAGGGATCGGCATGCTCTACTTTTTGTTTTGGCTGACCTTGTTTTTCCTGGGCAGCACCATCATTGCCCTGCCGCACCGGGCTTGGGGCGCTGAATTATCACCGGACTATCATCAACGCAGTCGGGTCACAGCCGCACGCGAATTATTTGTGCTCGCCGGCCTCATGGTCGCCGCGGCCGTACCGATGATCATTGAAGTCATGGCCGATCGCGGCGGCTCGGTCAGCCAAGTCTTTGGCGCCCTTTGGCATGACGCGACCAGTGCGTTTACCGGTGAAATCATGAATGCCACCCCAGCCGACAGAGCCGCCTTAACCGGTCCGGTCCTCGCGGGCCTGGCCTTTGTTGTGATCGGGATCTTACCCATCTGCGTGTTTTTCGTTGTAACGTTTGTCAAAGAACCCGAGCGCCACGAGACATCAACCGTGCCGCTACTGGAGGGCGCGAAGATCGTGTGGCGAAATGGTCCGATGCGCCGCGTGCTCATGATTGCGCTGCTGGTCATTTTTGGTGAGTCCTTTCGAAATGCCGTGTCGCTCTTTTTCATTCGCGACATCATTGGTATTCCAACCATTGGCGCGGCCTACTTCTTCTACTTCATCGCGGGCCTCGGCGCAATTCCGTTTTGGCTTTGGCTTGGACGCAAAATTGGCAAGCATCGAGCCTTTATCTGCACCCTCATAACCGTTGCCACCGTCAGCGGCATCAACTTCTTTTTGGAAAATGGCGATTACCTGCCTTTTTTCCTGCTGTTTATTATTAAAGGCTTCTGCTTTGGCGGCCTACAGTTCTTACCCGTGGCCATGCTCGCGGATGTGGTGGATGTCGACACCGCGCGCAGCGGCAGTAAGCGCGCAGGCACTTATTTTGCCGTTTTGGGATTGACCGAAAAGCTGGCGATTGCCCTGGGCACGGGTATCTCGCTCAATGTCGTGGGGTTATTGGGCTTTGATCCGTCTGGCGGCGTTTTAGGCAGCACCGATATTGGCGTGCTCAGCCTGCGGATTGTGTACTGCGGCGGACCCATTTTATTCTACGGCCTTGCCCTGAAACTGATTTGGGACTATCCACTAACCCCCCAGCGCCACCAACGGCTGCGGGAGCGCATTGACCGCCGCAACATTCGGTTAGCCAAACTTGAGGTGCAATAAAGACAAGGCAGCACTTTGGTTAACACGGTTTTAGCCCGTTTGGCGTCGCTCAAACTAAGTGCTCAGCACAACCCCAGTGATACAACCCTTGAGCCCGTCTGATGGGTTCAAGGTGCATCAAGCGATGACCCTCAATCGGCTAGGTTCACTCACAGCACCAACCCGTTAAGCCGCCCTCATCCAAGCAAGATCAGCGCTCATAGCGCCGAGTGTAATCGATGACTGGCGCAGCATCCGAGCGGCTTTTCAAACGATCCAGGGGCACCTTCGATGCCCGCACCACGGTCCGTTGCGCCTACCCGCCGCCACAAACCTCTATCGCACCTGCCCAACCCAAGAATGCAGCGCCTACAGCGCCTACAGCGACATCATCGACCCAAGACCTTTGGCCCGACTGTTCTGGCACTTAACCCAACACTCGGAGGCATAAAGCGCCATTCAGCCAGGAAACGGTTACAAGCTATATCGAAAGCCTGCGAGGTACCGCTTACCATAGGACTCCACCTGATTCGGGTTCCACGACTTTCCGGTATACCGGACATCCGTCTCATCGGTTAGGTTATTCAAATTCAAGAAGACAGAAACCTTGTGGCCAATAATCCCCTCAAGGTCATATCGCACCGAAACGTCAACTCGTGTTTGCGCATCCCAGTAAACACCCTCGGCAAGCCCAAAGACGCCCGCCAATTCTGTCTCATCTAACCACGCATCGCGGTATCCATAGCTTACGCGTGCTGACAAACCATGATCTTCATAAAAAATAGAAACGTTATAGATCAGATCTGACTGGCCTGGAAGCTGCAAGGACGTACCACTGGGCAAGGTGTATTCAGAACTAGCAGAAGTGGCATTGGCTTCAATACCAAATCCAGAAAGAAACCCTTCCGTATAGTTATCCAGTCGCCCAGTGAACGACACTTCAATGCCTCTGAGTTCACCATCGCGTCCGTTACCAAAGCCTGAAAGGTCCCAAAGTTCCCCCTCGGCTGCGGCATCAGAGTAAATACTCCCTAAAACTTTTTCGTTGGACTCTGAGATCACATTGTCGATCGATCTGTGAAAGATCGTTAAGGCAAACAGACTGGCTTCATTGAAATACCATTCATAGGCGGCATCAACACCCCAAGAGGTTTCCTCCTCAAGAAACGGGTTACCACCCGAAATAGCCTGGCCGGTAACGCTGATATTCGCCGCCGCGCGCGCTTCATCATAGGTTGGTCGACTGATGCCGGTAGAGAACGAAAAGCGAATTTTCTTATCCTCTGCCAAATCCCAATTAACGTGAACGTTGGGTAAAAAGTTGGTGTAGGTTCTGTTTACCATCAGTGGTACCGGGTCGGCGCCAGACAATTTTGAGCCCGAGGTCTCGTAATCTGTATCCTCGACTCGCAGACCGAAAACAATATTACCCCAATCTTTATCGACCGTTTGCATCCAATAAGCCGACAGCATTGTCTCTTCAATATTCACTTTTGTCGTCTCTGGAAAGTCGACCCTTGAGTAACCCGCGGCTTCTAAACCACTCAAGATTCCCGGGTTATCGGCATAGAAACCACCAACGGTATTGTTCATATTGGTGGCCCAAGGCGCCCCATTAAAAGCGAGGACGTCGACGGGCATCGAGAACAATGCGATCGCTGTCGCCAGTGGTGCGCCACCGCCATTCGCTTCTCGAGTATCGGTTTTGAACCCAAATTTCATCGTGCCCCAGGGGTTTGAGCGCGTAAAATCGACTTTAAATTGATTCGCATCCGTCACCAACCCGCCAACCGCGTCAATGTGCCAACGGCGGGTAAAGTTATCCAGTTCCCGCAGGTCTTCATCAAAGGTCACCACCGGCTGATACGGATTGGTTAAGTCATAAGACAAGTTTGTGACCTCACCTTTGTCAAGGTAGGGAATCGGAAGATACGCATCAAACAGGGTGTCAATTTTGCTGAAGCTGGCTTCAACATCATATTCGCCAAAGCTGGTTTCGATCCCTAAGGTGTGAACGTTGGTTTCGTTGTTATATTCACCACTTTCAAGTAATCGACGCGCCTTAGCGGTTGCCACCGTTCCGATCTGAGGCGTCACGTCCCCCCCCAAATCCGCAGGATAGAAGTTCCACTGATTCCGCTCTTCTTCATCCTTAAACGCGGTATTGAGGCTGCTAAGATAGACCCGCCCCCCATCGGATAAATAAAACTCAACCGTCCCGCCATAGGCCTCATCCGTTCGATCAACGAGGTAGTTCCGAAATTCGACTTTATCGCCGGGCCCAAAGGTTAATGCGCCTTGGGTACCGGAGTATTGCATTTCCCGGTTGTCGGTTACCTGTTCACGCATGTTTTCGGAGCCATACAGCACAAAGCCCATCTGCTCATTCGAGTAAGAAATGCGGGCATTTTGGCGCTCAACATCACCGCCCCCCAACTTCTGCTCGCCGACACCAAGCTCTAAAGACAACGACCAGCCGTCAATATCGGAAGGCTGAAAGGTTTTGACATTAATAAAGCCTGAAACCGATTCGCCCGGCATATCCGCTGTGATGGCTTTATTGGCGACAACTTGTGAGGTAATGACTGCAGGGTAGGCATCGAAACGTGGTATCCGGCCATTCTCGACCCCAGGCACATCAATACCATCGAAAGCGGTTGTGGTGTAGCGTTTGGGCGCACCTCGAAAATTAAGGTATCGGGCTTGACCCTGGTCTCGCTCGATTGAAATCCCTGGGAGACGACCTAATGCGTCCGCCAGATTCTGGTCTGGAAAGCGTCCTATCGCATCGGCCGATATGACATCTGCAACATTATCGGCAGCCCTTTTCGCTTCCATAGCAGCCATCTGGCTTGCCCGAATTGATTTTCCGATGACCACTACTTCCTCGATGGCCTCTTCAGCCTGGATTGAACCGAATGCAAAAGAAATACTGAAAATAACGATAACCTTGACCCTATTTTTAAAGTCCTTTGTCTTAGGCATCTTCTAAGCTCCTTAATTTCGTTTTTTTTGTTTTTTTTGTTTTTTTTGTTTTCATGAATTTTTAAGCCTTTACAGGACTGTAGAAATCGCCTCTGATCTTTCGGTTACAAGCCGAGAGCAATCAATAGAATGATCTCCTATTGATAAAACCTAACGGATCTAACTGTTAAGTCAACCTTAGTTCGATTTTGGTTCCGGGCTTGCTTGGGTTGTCCACGGCATACCTGGGACCGCCGATTGATCTAGGCAATTCCACCGGGCGCTTTGTTTTTCGTGACACTTACAGGGCGCCTGGCACTCAGCGCAGGACCCGGTTTTTAATCCGCCTGACAACTTAGCCGCCAAAAAATGGTCAGTCGTTTAGACGACCTTCACACTGGCGTGATCCCCACTAAACAGTGCCGCGACGGCGTCAGCCCGAAGTCTTTGGACCAAGCCCTGATTGACATAGCCTTTCTCCGTGATTTCACCGTCACCGATGCTGGGCGGCGTCGCCAGCAATAAAAACCGTTTAATCGCCTGAGAGGACGCCGGGTTCTGCGCGTTGTGGACCGCCAACCCAGCAGAAATTTTAGCCATCACCGCGTCACTGGTGAAGACATCGGCCTCAACCCCTGCGACCAACTGCGAGCAAGCCGAGAGGTTGGGCCAGACCAATGCTGCGACAAAGCCTTCATTGATTCCACAGATCACCACATCCCGCACCCAGGGCGCGCAGGCTGCGACCAGCTGGGCCCTGAGCGTGCCCGCAGACACCCAAGTCCCGGTCACCAGTTTGAATTGTTCGGCAATCCGGCCGGCAAACCGCAACCCTGCTTCCGGCCGCTTTGGGTCTACAAAAGTCACCGCATCGCCCATTTTAAAGAAGCCTTCTTCATCGAAGGCATCTCGGGTTTTTTCAGGATCGTTGATATAACCCGGGGTCGCGCCGTCTGATTTCACCCGGATCTCGTACCGATCACCAACCGGAATTAACTTAAACAACGCCCCGGGCATCGGCAGGCCAACCACCGTTTGGTCTTCACAGGGCCAATAGCGGGACAAACCAACCGCAACCTCGGTCGACATCAGGCTGGTTGACATCGCCCGACGAACGCCCTGGTATTTTACCAGTAACGTCTGCAGACGCTCGTAGGTCGACTCGGGCATTGCCGCACTGCCATAAGCTAAGGCGCTAACATGATGAAAAAAGGTTTTGGCAAGGTCATCATCGGCCTCAAGCGCTTCAACCAGCATATTCCAACCCAAGGGCGCGCCAGCATAGGAGGTGGGTTTCACCACCGCCAAATTCGCCAGCGTCTTATCAAATTCACCTGGCACAGGCTTGCCATCATCGATGTAAATCGAGCCCCCAGCGTTCATCACAAACGCCATGCGCAGCACGCCGGCCCCAACGTGAGACCAAGGCATCCAGTCTAAGACTCTCGGGGGCGCGGCATCGGGATCATCTTCGCCGAGGGCGGCACGGGCCCCCAACATGGCGGTGATCATGCCATGGGTATGAATCACGCCTTTCGGGCTTCCAGTTGAACCCGAGGTGAACATATAGCGCGCTACGGTGTCACGGCTTAGCGTCGACGCTCTACGATCAACAGCTTGATCCGCCTCGTCCTCTAATTCGACATCCAGCGCAATCGAGTGCCCCGGTGCGTCAACGCCGAGCCAAGTTACGGGTGCGTCCGCGAGCCCTGTCGCAATCAACCCCTCGCGTTGTAGATCATAATTTTCCGACCAGATGAATCGCGGCTGCGTCTTGTCGAAGACCGCCTTTAATTTACCAAAAGCCGCAGGGACCTGCGCGTAGTTACCGCTGACCGGCACATAGGGCACCCCAGCAAGTATGGCGCCCCAACTTAAGACAAAATGGGCTCTTGAGGCGCCGGATAAAATAATGAGTGGCGTATCTTGTCCACCACCGAGGGCAATTAACTGCGCCGCAATGGCACGCGCTTGCAAAACGGCATCGCCATAAGTCAGTGCAACGAACTCACCCGTCGCATCTTTCTCGGCAATCACCACTCGCGGGTGATATTGATCGCACCATTTAATAAAGAGGCTGGCTAAAGATCTCAGATCACGGGTGATCCTTAAAGGATTCGACAGCCTTAAGACCCCATCGGCGAGCACTTCAACCTCAACACTCGGTTCTGCAACGGTCATCTAAGCGTTCCCACTGATTAGTAATCATTCATACAAGGGTTAACAAGCAGAAATTTAATCTAAAAAAAAAGGCAGCTATTGCTGCCTTTCTTTACTTTCCAACGAAGCAATTACTCGCCTAAGGCATATCGCAATCCGACCTTAAACACACGTCCAAGCGGATTATGTGTATAAGCATCGTAACCTTGCTCATGCGGCGCCAGCGGAGCACGCTCATCGGCAATGTTCAAGACGGAAGCCGTTAATCGCACTTTTTCATCCATTAACTCCAGACTGTAATGCGCGTCAAATGACAGCATAGAATCAACGGTCGTAAGACCCGCAACACCATAGGCAGTCGAGCTTTCATCAACGTCCAAACCATCTATGTATCGGGCATACAGCCGGGCACTTTGCTGATTCGATGACCAGCCAACCCACGCATTCATTTTGAACTGAGCCATCGACCGGACTTCGATCGGAAGCGCCGTTGCTCGAACATTGTACTTGCCGACTGCATCATATTTTCCGCCGGTTTGGGTGCCATCACTAGCAAGCTCACCAGACACATCATAGCTCATGATGTAATTACCATTCATACCCACATTCATTCTGCCGAAGTCGGTGTCGAACCGGTAATCAATCTCGATATCGATGCCATCCGTCTCGATATCATCACCATTGATCAGTTCAGTAATGATCTTATTAACTTGACCCGCGTCATTGGTGACTAAGTCCGCGCACGCACAGGTAGCCGCTTCTCGACCGAAGGGTCCTCCCAATGACATATTGTAGTAATCCATTGTAATGGTCATACCATCTGTGGGCTGAATAATTGCCCCAATATTAAAGTTATCCGACTCTTCAGGAGACAGGTTAGTCGGCACGGGCGTCTCAATTGAAAGATACTCCCCCAGAGGCGCATACAATTCGAGCGAAACAGTCGGATTATTAGGCAGAACCGGCACACGGAACACCTCTTCATAGGATGCCCTCAAGCTCAACCACTCATTCACGTCCCAGCGCCCAGCCAATTTCGGCTTGGTCACACTATCAAGGCCATAATTCTCATGACGCACGCCTACTTCCACATCGATAGAATCTGATAGGGGAATAGAGGCTTCAGCGAATACTGCCCAGTTCTTTGTCTCGAGGTAATTGTAAAGACTCACTCCAAGGAAGTGGAATGGAGAAGGCTGAGCCCCATCAACTCGGTTGTCACCGGTTGGATTGTACTCAGACTCATACCATCGATATTGTCCACCTGCGGCGAAAGCAACATTGCCACCGCCAGCTTCAATCGGTAGCTCACCACTGACAACCATATCTGTGACCGCATATTTGTTTTCAGTAATACCCGAAGAAACACCTGTAAACCAGGATCTAACGTCCGGGTTATTGTAAAGCGGGCTGTTTGATGATGCGCCTATAGAAGATCCTGCAGGATTGAAGTAATAACATCCAGCGGACGCGTCCCCTCTCACAGCATCATTTGCAGCATCATCGGGTGTGGTGTTAGCCCTACCACAGTCTGCGCCACCTAAACCGTGTACCGCAAGGTCAAACCGATTGGTCAATATATCATTGCCACCAAGATCTGCTGTGGTCTCCGAGTAAGCAACTGAGATGTCATAGTCAAGGCCCCCTGTAAAATCAAACGGTAAGGTTCCTCTGGAACCCCCAACGATCCTCAGCGCTTTATGGTCTCGAGGAAAAGAAACCGTCGGGCCCTCACCGGCTAATGACCTTCCCCACCAAAGTGCACCGCCTGTTGCATCATAGGCCGCAGCCTGATCTGTCGTCATACCATTTGCCATTAGATCCGCTAAGCCTGGATTATGGGTAGGTACAACAGTGAAATAGTTTGCACCCGGATTGGTGGGCGGATAGCTGGGAGATCCGTTATAGACCGCGGTCATATGACCCCATAAAACCTCACCATATACTTCCGCTGTATCTGAAACCTGGACTTTAACCTGAGCCATGAATTTCTTTCGTTCCTGAGGATCAATAATGTTAGCGAAGGGCATGTAACTGTAGCCACAACCACTCCAAGTATTAGCCCGCCGTTCAATCGCCGTCCCGCCGTTGCTGCCGAAGCTCATCCCACAAGCGGGATCGACGACCTGGTTAGATGTATCGTAGTTACGGGGCGTAAACGTGCCAGGATTACCGAAAGAGGAAACACCCAATGGCCATACTCCCGTATGATCAACCTGATCGTGTTCAAAAATATTGAGCGGATTCCTTTTTTCATACTCAAAAGAAGTAACAAGATTAACCTTGTCAGAGCCCACACCATAGATGATACCAATAGTCTGGTCGCCATCACTGTGATCAATGTCTGCATGGTTCATCTGAATTTCCAGACCTTCAAACTCATCGCGTGTGATGTAATTCCACACCCCAGCCATTGCATCAGTACCGTAATTCACAGAACCACCATTTTTAAGCAGCTCTATCCGCTTCATGGCTATATTAGGGAAGACGCCGATGTCTACGACATACTGACCGCCTTTACCGACTGATGCCCCAGCAACAGCCATCCGCTTACCGTTAAGAAGAACCAGAGACCGCTCAGCACCGAGACCTCTAATATTGATATTTTTCAATCCACCCGCGACACCCGACCCTGCATATTGCTCTGACTGATTGAGTGTTCCCGACATGGCAGGGGTATTTTGAATAATCTCCACTGCCATGGGACTGCCTTGCTCCTCCCATTCAGAGCGGTCATAGACGTCGACAGGATTAGGTTGCTCCTGGACGGACCGTTTAATATACGAGCCAGTCACCACCACCTCTTCGATTTGCTCTTCTGCCCAGGTCGGTGCAACAAAAGCAACCGCAGTTGCCGTTGACACCAACGCCATGAACAGCCTTCTTAGCGAGACTCTCGACATTTCATTCCCCTTTTTTTTGTTATTAGCTTAGAACATAGAGCGTAAATTATTCTTTCGCAAGCCTAAATGTGAATGAAAAATGAATCGTTCTATTACCCTTGAGCGATTCTAGACAACAAACCCACGCTTTATGCCCTGCAGAATTGATCACACAAGGCCTATTGATCGGAACAACTGACGGTTGAGTCTGGTGACGATTCGCCCTTCTGACAATCGGCACGATGGCGTCGATTGGTTATCAATGCAGCCTAAAACAGGGGTTTACCCGCGAGTGATGGGAACCTTTTTCTTCGCGTCTCGGTGACGTTTTCGCAGTGCTTCAGCGACCCAAAAATCGGGCAAAAAAAAGGCAGCCCATTGGCTGCCTTTTTACTGTTCACAAAATCATCTGTTTCCAGACATCATTAAAAACCGTATTTGAAACCGAGTTTAATGATTCGACCAATCGAATTGTGCGTGTAACCATCGTACATCAGGTCGCCGTAAGCAATCGGCGGCTCTTCGTCGCTCAAGTTCACACCGGACAACGTGACGGATAACGCGTCATCCAACAAGTTTGCCGTAACATGCAGATCATACGTTGTGTGCGAATCAATCGTGCCACCATTGAAAGATTGAACACCTGCACGACGGTCTTCGTAGTCCGAAATGTGGTTCACGTATAACAGGGCCGTTAATGAATCCGTAATGTTCAACGCGCCATTGATGCGCAGCTTGAAGTCTTGGATCGGACGAATACCATTGTCGAAGTTGTAGTAGCCAGCCGCTTCATAACCCGATGCAACCTGCAAACCATTCTTCACATACGCGGCGACGTCATAAGCCATCGTATACGTACCTTCAAAACCAACCATTGCAGGCATACCGCCTAAATCAAACGAA
>Ga0302138_10000306_pt1 | contig 28307 bp, 17 predicted proteins | sample CBN3_321_MG_FD_203110 | JGI IMG/M metagenome (GOLD analysis project Ga0302138, IMG submission 203110) | Marine microbial communities from Western Arctic Ocean, Canada - CBN3_surface | ecosystem: Environmental > Aquatic > Marine > Oceanic | place: Canada: Western Arctic Ocean | collected 2017-09-15 | reverse complement strand
GCGGCATACGCTGCTGCCAACTGACCATAGGACTCAACAATAATTGGGTTTTCAAAATTGAAGGCCCAATAATCGATGCTAGCCTGCAGGTTATCCCCTGAATAGACCAAACCGAGGTTGTAGGTAAACGCGCTTTCTGGCTCGATGTTGGGGTTACCAACGGTGTCGATTGCTTTAAACGCAACCGTTTGCGAGACATAAGCCAAAGCGGTTGCTGAACCCGTTGACGTATCATTGACCGACGGGCCCCTGAAGGTCGTCTGTACGGATGCGCGCCAAGACAAGCTGTCCGTTAGGTTGTATTGAATCGACAATTTGGGGTCGAAGGTTTCCTTTTCAGAACCGTAGTTCTCATACCGAGCACCCAACTGAACCGTTACGTTATCGCCTAAGCTAATCGCCGCTTCACCAAACGCACTGTAAACGGTTTGATCTAAATCATAAGGCGTAGAGGCTGCGAGGAAACTGTGCAGACCGGTTTTGTTCGTGCAGTCTAAAAAGCCAGGCACACGACAAGGATTTTTCAAGACATTCGCCAGATCGCCTGGATCTTGCTCGGCTTGGTTGTGTCGAATCTGAAACCCGTAGCCAAGATCGATATTATCAACGCTCTGCTGAAAGATAACCTCGGCCGTAATGAGGTTATTCTCGCCTTTAGAACTCCACTCATCATCGATCCAATCTTGCAATTCTTGCGAATTGGCGTTGGTTGAATCGAAATTATCATTGGGGAACTGGCCCCAGTAACCGGACTCGATCGATGTTGATAAGGGGTTGTACCACTGGCAACCGCCTTCGCCTGCAACGGCGCCATTGGCAACAATGCTTTCGTCATTTGCTAAGGTTGCACCACAGCTTGGGCCACCAAAGCCTTGGAAGGCCATAATTGTATTGGCAATACTGGCATCACGACCCGTAACACTACCTTCTGAATGCGAATAACTGACCGAGGCGCGATACGCCACATCATCAGTAACCATGCCCTCTAAACTACCCGCCAAACGAATCGTTTCGTATTCGCGTGGCGCCGTTCTTGGGCCAGCAGCGCCAGCACCATTAACCCGGCCCCGAAGAATGAAGTAATCCGGTGCAGCCGGTAACCCAGCGATGAAATCAGGATACGCTGCAATGAAATTTTCCCATGCAGGATGCTCCGTCGTAAATTTTTGACTGGTGTCAAAAATCGCTTGCGGTGGGTAGGACGGTGACGTCGCCCAGTTTGGGACTTCAGTTTTGGAATACATCACTTCGGCATGCAGCGTTTGACCGCCCGCTAACTCACCGTTGATCTCTGAGAACAATTGATAATGCTCTTCATCTTCAACAAGATTATCGAACTGGGTGTACTGAAAATAACAAACACCGCCACGAACGATATTGCCCACGGCCTCACAACCAGGATCAGCCAAAGCGCCGATGATGGTATCAACGCCATAACCATCGGCATCTGGGTTGGTATCTAGGAAGGGATAAAGCGTGCCGGGATTACCGATTGACGAGTAACCGCCATAGGGCCAAGCGCTGCCATCGGGAGACGAAGACCAGCCCCTTGCGCGCTGCGTCAGCTGCGAGCGGCTCGTATAACCCAATGAGGTGACCCAATCGAAGTTACCGACTTCGGTACCGAAGATCGCACTCACGTTGGCGTCGCCATCGCTGTCTTGGATGCTACTAAAGCCCCCTTGCAGCTCAAAGCCTTTGAAATTTTTGCGGGTAATAAAGTTAACAACGCCGCCAATTGCATCGGAACCATAGGTCGCGGCTGCGCCTTCTTTCAAGATTTCGACGCGCTCAATGGCTGCCATTGGCATGCTATTAAGATCGACAAACCGGCCTGCGCCCAATCGGATTGGAACGGCAACTTGACGCTGACCGTTGATCAGAACCAAAGTTCGACTCGCGCCCAAGCCACGAAGGTTGACGTTGGCCAGGCCTTCCGTTGCATTGGATTGAAACTGGTTGGAATCGCCATCAACACCCGAGCTGAAGCTCAGCTGCTTGGTAAAATCAACGATGGACGGTGTGTTTTGCAGGTCCATAGAGCTGCGATCGTAAACGGACACGTTGGTTGCTGAGTCGATCGGTGTCCCTTTAATGATCGAACCCGTAACAACAACTTCCTCGATTTGCTCTTCCGCAAAACTGCTTAATGGGCTGGCGGCCATGAGCCCCAACGCAAAAAACACAGCTTGTTTCCTACTCGAATTAAAGTGTTTCATGTATTCCCCTTTCAGTATTCCATTACCTCGCACGAGGTCTTTGTTGCATAAAAAACGAGAGCTTCCCCGCTCGCGCGGCCGCACAGTAACACAAATACGGCCCAGTTGGTCCACTAAATGATTTGAGTGCGCGGGATCTTGCGATCAGTTGGCGGATCGATCAATTGCAGCCGTGAACAGAAATAAATTCTGGCTTGTGCCGGCGCACCCACAAAGACATTGGCGAGACCCTGAACAACCCTCGGACGGCGCGTTGCTTCGGACGCGACCGTTTATTGGGCACATAACGCTGCACGCCGAATTGACGCCTTTTTCAACGCACGCTGATCGATCAGGCAACGCACCTGAGGCCGAATACGACGACGCTGGAAGATCGACTGGTGACCGGTTTGACGCACGTTGACGGCGAGGGGGCGAGCGCACGGTCGCCTGACCGCGGGTCACCTTTGTGCTCAACACCGACAAAGGCAGCGGCCTGGAATGATGCCTTGGCACCAAAAGGTCTGTGCGTGAGTTTGCTCGCCGCGGTTGACGCTCACACTCCGCGAGCACACCCTTTGAGCGGCTTGCCTAGCCATGCGGCGAAGGATCTCAGCGCAGGTTATGACCTCACGCCTAACGCGCGCTCACTGACCGCGCTGCCAATTTTTTTGGAGTTGATCGATCTGCGGCGGTCGCGCGCCGGTTGGGTATCGCGCCTTGATCCGATCGAGCGCCTCGGATCGTTTGCCCAAGGCATCCATTAAAGCCAGATAAGTGTAAAAAAAATCGACCCGGGCAGGCGCAATCTCACTCGCCTTTTCCAAGAACGGTTGCGCGGCTTGATAATCCTTGAGTCGAATATGGGTAAGCCCTGCGCTGTAATACAACATCGCCGAAGTGGGGAGCCGATCCAAACCGAGCCCTAAAACGGCAAGGGCTTCCGGGTCGCGGCCTTGCTGGCGACGCACATCGGCCAAATTCAGATAGCCGCCCAAGAAATAAGGATCTTGGGCTATGGCGGCCTGCAACTCGGCCACAGCGCCGGGCCAATCATCCGTCATCATTAAGTGATCGGCTGCCTGAAGCCTACCCTCGCCGCGCCAGGCAATTTGACGCAAGGCCAGATCAGCAGCCGCCTGCATGGCCTTCAGCGCCGCCAGATCGATTTGCGTGGCCTCTGAGCCCATCGGGTCAGCGCCACGCCAAAGCGGCAGCGCCGCAAGCCGAACAGCGCGCACCGGGTCATTCAGCAAGCCTTGGGTAACACCTGAATCGACCGGCGCATTGAGCGCGCTTGCAACCTCTACCGCACTCAGTCGAACCAGCGGCTCGGGATGCCTCAACGCCGCATTCAACCATTGTGCTGCCGATCGCAGCGCAGGCTCTGGTAGGGTTTTAAGCTGGGCCGCTTTATTAATCGCGGGGGTGCTGGCATCACTAAGCATCGCCAACACCAGAGCGCTGGCGTCGGCATTGGCCGCCAGAACAACGCCGCCAGTATTCGGCGACTGCTCAGCCATGGCTTGAGCACCGGTTGCAGGGCCGCGTTTAAACTGCGGTCCATCCAGGAAGGCTGCCCACCGATCTTCGTGGCAAGACTGGCAAACATCCCGGGTGTTGAGCGCTTGGCTCATAGGTGTGTTCGGCACCCCAAAACGATGATCCCGCCGAAAATCAATACCCATATAGATCTTTCCTGGCATATGACAGGTCACACATTGCGCCGCCTTCCCGCCCAAGGCATGACCATGGTGTTGGGGGGTCGCAAAGGCCGTGGCTTGATGGCAGGTTAAGCAAAGACCATTGCCTTTGACTTTTACCTCAGCGGTGTGGGGGTCATGGCAGTCTTGGCACTGAACGCCAGCCTGATACATTTTGCTCTGCAGAAAAGAGCCATAAACATAAACCTCTTCTTCGATTTGACCATCGGCTTGATAAAACGGCGGCAAGACCGGTTCGGGCCTGAACTGATCCAGAAAAGGGGTATCGGGATGAAATCCATCGGTTAACGGCGCGCGCAGGCTATGACACGCAAAGCAGGTGTCCAGGGTTGCTGGATCACGCGCGGCGCCCTGCCAATGCGCGATGCGCTCGTTGGCCGCCCGTACCCAGCCACCGGCTTTCGCCTTTGACGGCGCGCTGTTTTCACCGTGATGGTCGCTCGGATTGTGGCAGGCCAAACAGTCCACGTTGATCGCGCCAAAGCTCGAATTAAATCGGTGCGTTTCCGGGTCATAATCCCGCTCAAAACCGCGGGAATGGCAGTCTGCGCACATGCCGTTCCAATTTTGCAGCGGTTGCTGCCAATCAAACCTTGGAACGCGATGGGGGCCCGCAAACGATTCCAAATGGATCCAGCGCTGACCCCCGACTGACGCGGGCCTTGTATCATAGGCGAAAGGCGCGACCTGGAGACGATCCTGAGCGAGGGCAATTAAATACTGCTGCAGCGGCTCGTGCCCAAAAGTGTAGCGCACCGTAAAACTTTCAAAATCGAGCGCCCCAGCTTTGCGATCGCGCAAGCGAATGAGAAATTCGGTTGGCCCGACACCATCCGGCGAGCCTAAGACCGGCGGCGAAACAAGCGACGCTTCTGGGTTGACCCGGTCTCTGCGCTCAAATACGCCTTCCAGGCCATCAAAGGCGATGGCCTCGCCCTGAAACGGTGCTTTAACAAAAGCCGCCAGTGGCGTGCGCATCGCCCAGGCGTGATCAGAATCAGACCATGCGGCGACTTGATCTTGATGACAATTAAGGCAGGCCGCGCTCGCCGCGAGCAGCGGACGAAAGCCGCTAATAAGCAACCCGCACAACAGCAGGCACGCACAAACGGTTTTAACGGCTGGCAAGAGATCGACCCGCTGCTGCGAGACCTTCGATGCTTGCTGTATGGCTGGCTTGAACAAACGGCTTCGCTCTTGAGGGGTTAGGCGCTGCGTTTGAGGGCTTTGGGTCTGATCTTTTTCTCCCAGCGCGGTCATCTATTGATCCTTTGGTGCTTGAGCGCCTGCAACTGATTCTTTGGTGCTTGAGCGCCTGCAACAACGTTCTCTTACAAAACCGCCCTTCTGTAAAAAAGCCCTTCTGTAAAAAACCTCCGCCAAAAACTCCTAGACAAAAGCCCTAGACAAAAAGCTCTATACAAAAAGTCCTATACAAAAGCTCTCTACAAAAAGCTCTCTACAAAAAGCCCTACGCAAGTAGTTCCCCGGCAAAAAACACGGGCATAAACCCACCTAAAAAAAAGCGGGTACTTCGCTAGACTGATGGCATTACCCTTTACGGATATCCTGCCATGACACTACAACTTCGACAAATTTGTTTGGTGGCTGAGCAGCTCAAGCCCGTTATGGCGGATCTTACCGAAATCTTTGGCATCAAACCTTGTTATGTCGACCCTGGCGTTGAGGTTTTCGGCCTTGAAAATACCCTCATGCCGATCGGCCGGAACTTTCTCGAAGTGGTCGCGCCAATTAAGACCGGCACTGCCGCAGGCCGATACCTTGATCGCCGCCATGGTGATGGGGGCTATATGGTGATCACCCAAGCAGACAGCAAAGCTGCGCAATTGGCAGCCCGACAACGCGCCCTCGACAACGCCGTTCGCATCGCGCATGAAACTGAGCGCGACGACTGGTACCTCATTCAATTTCATCCGGGCGACTTACAAGCTGCTTTTCTTGAAATTGAAACGGATGCGCAGAATGACTTTAACGGCCATTGGATGCCGGTTGGCGGCAATGGTTGGGAGGCCCAGGTGGATCAGCATCGCACCCTCGATTTTATCGGCGTTGAACTGCAGTGCGTGGATCCGGCCGCCTTGGCTGAAAAATGGGCGCGGGTGATTGGCGTTGCCGCCAAGCAGGCCGACAACGCCTGGCAGGTGCCGTTGAATAACGCTGAGCTGGCCTTCACCGAACTAGACGATGATCGCGGGCCCGGACTCTCCGGCATCCACCTTCGGGTTTTGGATAAAGCCGGCATTCAAACCGATGCTGCCAACCGAGGTTGCGCGGTAACCGACTCGAGCGTGACCGTTGCTGGGGTTCACTGGCACCTGCACGCGTAGCACCCTGAGTTGCTCGCCCTGGCACGCCATTGCAAGAGGTGTGCCCAAGCCAAAGCAAAACAACGCGTGCTAGCTAGTCAGTGTAATCACACCGCGGCCATCGATCATGACCCGCCTGGTACGGGGTCTTCCTCAGGCTCAGGCTGGGTTAAGTACTCGCTCAGGCCATAACCCACTCGCCCATCATCCAGCGTATACCGCGTCATGCCTTCACCAACATGGGTATTCTGCCCGCCTCGCCGGTTTCGAAGGGGGATGTAGCCCATCACCTGACCCGTAATTTGACGGTGACGACCGTCTTCTAACGTGCAATCCACCAACAAATGTTCATGAAACAACGTGTTCGGTCGATAGTCCGTGGTAATTTTAGCGGCCTCGATTCGGAGCAACGCATCCCCCTGCTGGAACAAGCCGCGGCCAACACCGTCACCATTGGTGGTCACGATCATGCCCAAATCATCGCCAAAATTACCCGTTAACCAGCGGTAGGACGGCGCTGCCTGCCAAAACCTGGGTCCCCACGAATGATCTCGAAGCCCCCAGCCGGAAAACGCGATGGGGTCGCCCTGACCCAGCGTCAAATGACCGGACACTTTCATATGTTGCTCGGTATGCGAGCGAGCAAATTCGTTGCCGTCACCGGGTTCACCCACATGGCCATACAAAGGCCCAACCGCTTGATGCTCAAGATCAATGATCAAGGTTTCGCGAGGATTGTTTTTAAATGCCTGACCGGGATCCTGCATTTGCATCGGATCTGTCATAAACAAGGCTGACCCTTCGTAGCGAGTGCGCACCTTTTCTGCCGGCGTCAAGATTTCGATACTGAGCCCGCCGGCATGCCAGGCGTCATTGTGAGTAATCTCTGGCTTTTTGTAGTTGAAGTAAGCCGAGCCATCGGGATTCCACACAATGACCGTCATTTCTGCATAGCCTTCGTTCGCCCGATTGCCAATGCGGACAAACCCGCCCCGGTTTTGAACCGGATCAAAAAAATTGAAATACACCGATTCATTGAAATTCGGCTCGGGGCCGAGCTCATGGGTGTAGTCATCTTCCGGTTTAATATTGCCTATGATGCTGACCATACAACGCTCCTGAATCTCGTGATCGAATAAAACCTGCAAGCCTGAACATATCAGAATCAGCCGCTGTACTGAAAGCCCGAAATCCTCAGAAAGCAATCCTTCCCCCGCTCGTCAGCGTAGATTGCAATAGAGCATCTTGCAGCGCTCGGTGTTGGCGCTTAAGACTTAGAGCTGAGTGCTGAGTGCTCAGTGCTTCGTGCTTCGTGCTTCGTGCTTTGAATCGTGCTCTACACTGCCGAGTTCGGTACAATAAACTCCGTTAACCCTCACAAACCGACAGATTAAAGGAATCAACCATGTCTGAGTCTGAACGAGTCGACAGCCCTGAACAGGCGTTATTTCGAACCCAATGCCAAACGTGGCTTGCGAACAATCATCCCGGCAGCCCCCCGGTCACAATTCCCCAGGGCGCGCTAGAACTCAGCGACCCCGACGCCATGCAATGGCTGAAGCAATGGCAAAAATCAGCCTATGATGCCGGCATGATTGGCTGCGACTACCCGGTTGAAGTGGGCGGCGGTGGTCAGGAAAAATTCCAAACGATTGCTAATCAAGAAATGCAACGCGCCAAAACACCTTACCTTCCGAATATCATTGGTATGGGGATGGCCGCACCCACCATATTTTTTCATGCCCAGGACGACGTCAAAGCGGAACTGCTGCCGAAACTGCTCTCGGGCGAACACATTTGGTGCCAAGGCTTTTCGGAACCCGGCGCGGGTTCGGATCTTGCGAATCAGCAAACCTTTGCCGAAAAAGATGGCGACAACTGGGTCATCAATGGTCACAAGGTCTGGACGTCGCTGGCCCACTTTGCCGACTGGATGATTCTGCTCTGCCGAACCGACAAGAGCGATAAATATAATGGCTTGTCTTACTTCGTCGTTCCGATCAAGTCTGCACTCGGCAATGGCGTGACCGTCCGACCGTTGATTAAAATGACCGGTCAAACTGGGTTTAACGAAGTGCTCTTTGAAAACCTTGTCATTCCCGATCGGTACCGTCTGGATGCGGTTGGCGCGGGCTGGAAGGTCGCCATGACCACCTTGGCGCACGAGCGCGGCGCCGGCCTATTGGTTACGCCAGCATCAGGCGGCATGGCCACCGAAGGCGAAAGTGGTGTTTCCGTGGGCTCGGTTGGCTCGCTGATCGATCTTGCTCAATCTCACCAACGACTGGGTAAAACCGCCGCAGACGATCCTGCCCTGCGCGATGAGATCATGAAGCTCATGATCCGACGTGAGGCCATGCAGCAAAACACCCGGCGTAGCGCGGTCTCGGGCTTAACCGACCACCCAATGCGTATTCCGCTGCAAAGCAAGCTCGTTGGCACGGAGTTTAATCAGGACCTTACCGAAGTTGCCTACCGCATTGAAGGCGCCGCGAGCACCCTCAATCGGAACGATCCCAATGCGCCGGCGGGCGGGCAGTGGCCATTGGCTTATATGAATAGTTTTGGCGTGACCATCGCCGCTGGCGCCAATGAAGTCCAACGCAACATTTTAGGCGAGCGCGTGCTCGGCCTACCCAAATCAAAATAGGAGAACCTCATGGCTGAACAACCGAAAAATTTTGGCTTTGGTGAAGACGAAGTGATGCTCCGAGACTCGGCGCGGAAATTCTTAAATGACCACTGCAGCAGCGACAAACTACACCGTTTGGTTGCCAGTGATTTTAATCTCGACCGCCCGAACGATTGCGTCTGGGATCAAGGCCTCTGGCAACAGATTGTTGATCTGGGCTGGACCGCCGTGTGTGTGCCTGAAGCGGCCGGCGGCATTGGCATGCCGACGGTTGCCGCCATCTCTCTGGCTGAAGAAGTCGGCCGCGTCGCTTTCCCCTCGCCGCTGATTGCAACCTTAAGCGCCACCTTCGTGCTCAATGCGTGTGATTCTGCTGCGGCAACCAACGCCCTCACCGACATTGCGGCCGGCAAAGCAACCGCCCTGGCATTGACCAATACTGATGGCCAGTGGGACAGCACAGCGACCGGCGTTCAGGTCAATGCCGCGGGCCGATTGGATGGGCTTGCCGCCTTTGTGCAGGATGCCCGTAAATGCGCGCAGTTCATCGTGAGCGCACGCAGTGACGCAGGGGTTGGTTTGTACCTGGTATCTGGCGCGGCCGACGGCCTAACGGTGACGCCAGACAGCATTATCGATCTAACCCGAGATCAAGCGCGACTCACCTTCGAGAACGTCGAGGCCATTGAATTGGCCGCGCCTGGCACGGGTGATGCGGCCATTGACGCGGCCTTACCCGCGCTTTTGTGCCTCATTTCTGCTGATATGGTGGGCGCCGGCGAATGGCTTTTACAAACCACCGTTGAGTACGCCAAAACCCGCGTTCAGTTCGATCACCCTTTAGGCTTTTTTCAGGCGGTCAAGCATCCGCTCGTCAATGTCATGCTCCAGATCGACAATGCTAAATCGCTGACCTATCACGCTGGCTGCGCTTTTGATCATGACCCGGCTGAAGCGCTCCGCCTGGCGCGCATGGCCAAGTCTGAAGCCAGCGATATGGCGGTTTTCAGCAGCAGCCGCGCCGTACAGTTTCATGGCGGCATCGGCTTCACCTGGGAGTGCTATGTGCATTTGTTCTTCAAGCGACAAATGCACAATCAAGTGCTTTTTGGTGATGCCAAGTACCAGCGCGCTTTGCTCGCTGATCTTGTCATGGGTAAAGCGGCTTAAGCCAGCCGCTGCAGGGCGGCGCTGCAAGCCGCCATGAAAACCCATACAGGTTGACGAACGTGCTCATTCAGCGGGGCGTAGCGCCCCGCTGAATCGTCCGACTTTGTCGCCTGTAAAAAACCGGCACCGTCGTCTGAAAAAAATGCCGTGACCGCAAAGCCCTCGAAACGGGCGAGCCCTTCTACGTCCGCCCTGAACACAATGCGCCAGCAGCGTCGGTAAGCACAACCCGCCGCGGCATCGACTGCGACCGCTGCCGCCAATATTGCAAGGATCGTATTGATTGAACGTACGAGGCTTTTTTAATTTCGTCGATCTTGCGAAGGGCCTGACGGCCGGTATGCCGCAACGCCTGAACACCCGCATCGCGCCCAGCAAATCGGCGCCTGTCGCGAGGCCGTCAACGGTTGGTCCGAGTAACCGTACTTGCAGCTCTACCCGAACCCATCTCGAATACAAGCACGCCCTAGCAAACGATCGAGACGAGCCTCGCTCCGCGCCGCCTAATTGACAACCGGCGTAAGATTACGTCTTACGCCGCGGTATCAAGGCGCCTGCAAACGATAGGCTCGCGCGGCGGTCCCACTAAAAACCGCTGTTTTTTCTGCGTCCGACAGCCCCAGTCGGCTTGTAATCTTTTTAAACAAATTCCAGAGCGTACGGTAGGAAATACAGTCTTTATCTACGGGGAAGTTACTTTCAAACATACAGCGCGCCGGCCCAAAAGCTTCCAGGGCGTACTGGTAGTGCGGCAGAAGCGTATCGAGGAACCTGTCAGAGCCCCAGGGAGAATCGGTTTGATGCATATGAAAAGGCGGCTCCCAATCACCGATCCGCATCTGTGCGCCCCCTAGTTTCATCACGGCATTGGGGCAGGCGGCTATTGCGTCGATGGCACTTTTCCATGCGCTGATTTCGTCCGCGTTCGCATCAGGGTCAATTCGGCCGCCCAAATGATTGACGATGACCGTGACACCGGGGCACCGATTTGCCAGATCAGCAAGACGCGGCAGGCGAGTGAAGTCGGGAGACCAGTTGTCATAGCTCAGGTCATACTTCTCAAGCAAAGCGAACCCCGCAAGGAACGTATCGTCCAGATCTGCTGGAAACGCGCTGCGAATACCGCGAAAATTCGAACTTGCCTCGAGATGCGCCGTGAGGACGGCCTCGACCCCGGCGCCCAGCCTCAGATCCGCCGTGGAGAATATGCCGGTACAAAGCCTGGTCGGGCCATAAAGGCCTGAACGACTCATGGCCGCGATACCGTTGACAAACTCGGTCTCACCAATGCAGCGCATTTCCTTGGGCCCATCAGCCCGGTAAAAAGCCCCACATTGCGCAAAAACAGTCTGCACAATGTTATGACCGCTGTCTGAGATGTCGCGGCTGATCTCCTCGCATAAGTAGACCGTCTGCCGAAAGCCCATGCCCTTAACGCGCCGCAAATCCCAAAGGTGATGATGCGGGTCAATGATCGGCAGATTCGGTTCAAGAACGGTCTCAGGCGTTTCTTGAGCAATCCAATTCTCTATATCTGCATTTTCAACAATACTCATGTAGCTGGCCTCCCCGGTTTGGTACTCGAATCCTTATAGCAAAAAAAGCAGCCCAAAAAAAGCGATTTGTAAACCCAACGTATCACCCGATTTGAGCGCTTTGCGTTCATCAAAGCGCCCTGCCCAGTCCGGCCCGAGCGGTGTTCACCCCGTTTTCCGTCCAAAATTTACCAGCGGTCTGACTAAGGCGCATTCGCCGACGTTATCGCCCGTGAAAAACCGGCGGCGTCTTCTCGACAAACGCCTTGGCCGCCGCTTTGTGATCCTCGGTCATAAAACAGCGCATCATGTGCATGGCCTCACGATCGAACACGTCGGCGAGGGTACCGTTTTGGGCGGCGTTCAAATTCTTCTTCATATAACCCACTGCGACCGTCGGCAGGTTGGCCAATGTCTTGGCATAGGCTTTGGACTCGGCGTCAAACACATCAGCGGCGGCAACTTTACTCACTAGGCCCATCGCCAGCGCTTCTGCCCCGGTGATGACATCGGCGGTAAAGTAAAGCTCTCGGGCCTTCGCCGCGCCCACCAAATAGGGCAGAAAGTAAGACCCGCCGTAATCACCAGAGGCCCCAATCTTTGAAAATGCCGTGGTGATCTTCGCCGTGTCCAGCGCAAAGCGAAGGTCACAGGCTAAGGCCAGCGACAGGCCAGCCCCCGCTGCAGCGCCTGGAATAATCGCAAGCGTTGGTTTTGGCATTTCATGCAGCCAGCGCGACAGCTCCATGCCTTGTCTTAAATTGTGGACACGTTCTTCGAGCGATGTGATTGCGGCACCACCGCCCGCGTTGTCCGACGCGAAGCCTTTGACATCCCCACCCGAACAAAATGCGCCACCCGCGCCCGTGAGCACAACACAGCGCACGGCTGGGTCTGCGGCAACCCGAGGGATTGCCTCGTTCAAAGCGGCCATCATGCTGCCGCTCATGGCATTTCGGGCCTCGGGCCGATTCATGCTGAGGGTACATACCCCATCTTCAAAGGTTTCGATCAGGTGGTCTGACATAGTGGCTCCAGTGGCTTATTCAAGGTTCGATTGCTGTCCAGCATACCGTGCTTTGTTTTAAAAATAACCCCTAGCCAGAGCCGCCCCAGTGACTGGCGCCTGAGCTGCGGTGCACGATGTTTTAGATGCCTTGGGGCTTTAGGGGCTTTAGGGGCTTTAGGGGCTTTAGGGGCTTTAGGGGCTTTGGGGCTTTGGGGCTTTGGGGCTTTGGGCTTTGGGCTTTGGGCTTTGGGCTTTGGGCTTTGGGTATGGATTTTGAATCGAGCATTCTGCTCTGCGCAGGCTGCACGCAGCATTAAGCACTAAGCACTAAGCACTAAGCGCGCTGCCCCATAACGCGCTAGCACGCTGGACGATGGCTCGACGGCGCCGCGTTGTCACGACCGTTTCGGTCCGCACGCGCTGGCAGTTTATTCACCAGATTTGGTAAAAATTAAAAAGTGCTGCTGCGGCAAAACGTCAACCACAGACGGCCCACTAAACCCCAAGGCGCGCATCTCTTTACCCGCCTGCTTTATGGTCATCTTGTGCAGGCGCTTGATGGGAACTGCCGCATCCTCTCCTCGATATTCAATCAGCACCAGTTGCCCACCCGGCTTTAAGGCATCATAAAGGCCCTGGCCCATCTCAAATGGGTGAGAGAACTCATGGTAGGCATCCACAATGAAGGCGAGGTCAATACTGTTCAACGCCAGGTTCGGGCTGCGCATTGACCCCAATACAGGCTCAACGTTGAGACGACCGGATGTCGCAATGCGACTCGAAATAAGATCCAGCATTTCTGGCTGGATGTCGACCGCCAAAACACGACCGTTCTGCACTCGGGCCGCAACTGGAAAACTGAAATAACCTGTGCCCGCACCAATATCAGCAACGACGAAATCGGCCTTAAGCGGCAGGTTGGCAATCAGCAGGTCCGTTCGCTCTTCTGCGTCTCGTGTGCCCCGTTCTAACCAAGCCGCACCCTGGTGACCCATTACGTGCGAGATTTGCCGACCCATATAGAATTTCCCGATGCCATCTCGGTCCGGCGAAGCAAAACGATATCGAGATTCTTCCGCAGGCTCGGCAATACAGCCCGAGCTGATTAATATTAGGATCCAGATTGCGTGCAGCCCAACCCGCATCCTACAGCTCATGTTTCTGACCGCTGCGCTGGATCCAGAGCAGCTTGGGTGTCGAATTCGATCCAATCTACCGCGATCTCAAAGCCGCCATCAATGCCATCGGCCAAGATCAAACCCATCCCCGCAATATTTGCTGGGGCTAGGGGCCCTTGATCGATTCGCCGCCCCCGCCAAGCGGCAGAAAAGTCGCTGATGGCGAGTTCAACCGTCTGCCACTGATCGGCCACCGTACTGAACGTATGTTGGTACGAGGCCCGCTGCCCCGCTGCATACAACCGAACACTGTAGGTGCGGCCATCGCCCTTTACCTTCAGTCGAACAAGGGTTGTCGCGGCCAGGTCCAAACCAATGCGGTCACTCCGGAGTGATGCAAAGCCGCCCCCATTCGTATTCAGATGTCCACTAAAATGAAGCGCCTCCTTGGGGCGTTTCAGACGGCTCGACGACCGCCCACCCATCACCGTGTCGTTGACAACCTGCCAGCGCAAATCCGGCGCCACATTATTGGCGCCCACTACCCGCAGGGGCTCCGCCATTGCGCTGCTACTCAACACCGTCATCACAAATACCATGGTCTTCAAAAGCATTATCATTCAAAGCGTACCTCTATTGATCTGTGGATTGGATTAACCCTTTAAAAAAGGGTCGGTCGGGTGTCATGACAAACGCCGCTAAAACCCCGCGCGTTGTTCACCGCTAATACCTATACGACGTTGGGTGAAAATCGGTTGTTCGCGCTGGGTCTGTTTCTGTGAGCCGTTCTTCTACTAAGCCGACTCGACTCAAATAAGAGCAAGTGAACACAGGAAACCGTCTGCGGCAATAGCGGCGAGCGCAGAAAGCTGGGTTTTATGCTGAGGGGTCGCATCCGATCGGCTTGGGCGTGTCACGGCGCTGACACATGGCGTTTTAAACCAAAAAATATGCACCATAAAACGACCGCGGGAGATGAGCGGGTGCTGGCGAGCAGAAAAAAGAAGACCACCTTAGCCGCATCCCGGCACATAAAATCGAAGTTACCGTTGCTCCCTTCCGGGCCTGGCGGAGTTCACCTCTATTTATTGCGAGAGGACCAAGGTGGCCGAAGCAGTATACTGGATTTAATGCCCTGCAGCACCTAAATCTAAGCGCCCGTTAACGCGTGCGCCAAGCGCTTTGCTCGAAGGCTTGTCACAAAGCAGCGCCAGCGCGCGCATCGCCCGCCCCGATTCTTCGACGGGTCCTGCGCAATTGATCACAAGGTCCCTGCGCGGGTTTCACGGTTACGGCCAGTGGGCGAGCAAGCCGTTGGGCGGCACGTTCGAAGGCGTTTTGAGTCGCCCCTCAACTTCCCCAACGTATAAAAACCCGGTGACCTGCTCATGCTCCGCAAGCCCAAGCCCCGCCTGTACGTGGCGGTTATAGGCTAAATCACCCGTCCGCCAGATGGCGCCAAATCCCCTGGCCCAAGCCATGGACGACATGTTTTGCAGCGCAATACCCGCCGTCAACAGCTGTTCAATCTCAGGCACCTTGGGATGCGGTGTTGGCGAGGCGATCCCGATGATCATCATCGGCGCCCGCAATGGCTTAAGCCTGAGTTTAGCAAGGGTTGCCGCATCGGTATCGGGCGCGGCCGCTAATCTTGCCGCAACCATCAGCGCACCCAGCGCCGCACGACCTTCACCCGTTATCACCAGAAAACGATAAGGCGCAAGTTGCGCATGATCCGGCGCTCGTTGGGCGGCTTGCAACATATCAGCGAGCAGTGAATCTGGCACTGTGCCAGTGAGTCTCGGCGCCGAAACCCGACTTAATAGTGCCTCAACGGCCTCCATGGCAACTTCCTCTTTGCTTATTGCGTTCAAAGCGACGGCTGCACCGTACTGCCAGCCATTTGCCCAAAGCCGATAGTTTACCGGTTTTCTAGATCGGGCAGGACAGCCTTTACTCGATCTCTTATAATGGGCTTTGTCTGCCCTCTTCTAGCCCTAGTTCTATGATTAAAGACCATCGCCCACTTTGGTTAAAAAATGGCTTCCAAGCCTTCGAACACTGGTATGGCAAGCATTTCGTTGCGCCCCACTTCGCAGACCTAGGTTCTGGTGCGCTGCTCATGAAACCCTGGAACATCGATGTGTTTGGCGCCGAGGTTCGCGTTGGCAATTTTCTCCATATGGTGACCGCAAAAGACCGCCGGGTCTCGATTTCCACCTGGCACTTGGGCGCGCAGCAGGGTCATATTGTCATCGGCAATCATGTTTTGATCTGCCCCGGGGTTCGAATCGACGCCGCCAGCCGCATAACCATCGGCGATAACTGCATGCTGGCCGCGGGCAGTTATGTAACCGACGCTGACTGGCACGACCTTTACGATCGAACGAAGCCCATCGGCACCACCAAGCCGGTTACCCTTGCCAACAATGTTTGGCTAGGAGACGGCGCCACGGTTTGTAAGGGCGTGACCATCGGCGAAAACAGTATTATTGGTGCCGGCTCGGTGGTTGCAACCGACATTCCTGCCAATGTCATCGCCGCCGGCAACCCAGCCCAGGTGATCCGCGCGCTGGACCCGGAACAGACCTTAGTGCGGCGGGAGCAGATCTTTCAGGATCCAGAGGCGTTAGCCGAGCAGAACGCTAAAATTGATCAGTACGTACTCGGGCCCAATACGTTCCTGGGCTGGCTCAGAGCCAAACTGCGCCCGAAACGCGGCGACTGAGCCAAGGCTAAGGCGCTGGGCCTGCCAATCTGGCCCTGTATTTCCATCCGTTGTGGGCTCGTTTTATTTCTATCCGTACCCCCCTTAGGGCGGTTAGGGCGATAACAGCTTGCCGTTTCTGCCTTAGGGTCACTTGGCCCGAAACAATCACGGGCCCGCCTAAGCGGTGACGAACCCAAGGATGATATCCCCGCCTGACCACAACGAAACCCTGGGTGCTAGCGGGTGACGGCGACCTGCCGGCGATTCGCGATTGGCGATTGGCGATTGGCGATTGGCCAATAATCGCGAACCGCGGGCCACGTTGATGACGGCGGTCCTTCAAACCCCGACGATTAAACCCTTGCAAACAAAGCGCCTTGGCTGAGATGCTGGCGGTCAAGCTTAGACCGTATGGCCCCTCTATGACCGATGCCCAGCCCTACCCACCCCGACGTTACGCCTGGTTTGTGGTGTTCGTTTTGATTCTCGCCTCCCTGATCGCGTTCATCGATCGCCAAGTGGTTGCGATCGTCGTGGGCCCGATGCAAGCAGATTTGGGCGTGGGGGATACCGAAATCGGCTGGCTTTATGGCGTTTTCGCATTGTTTTATGCCGCTGCCGCCTTGCCGATTGCAACCCTTGCGGACAAACGTAGCCGCAAACACATCATCGCCATTGGGATCTTTCTTTGGTCTCTACTCACGATCGCATGCGGGCTGACCCGCAGCTATTGGCAGATCTTTTTAGCGCGTATTGGCGTGGGCATCGGCGAGGCCACCCTAACCCCAGCAACGACCTCGCTGATCGGGGACTATTTCCCACGTAAACTGGTGCCATTGGCCTTAAGCATTTTTCAAGCGGGCCCCATCCTTGGTACGGGTCTGGCTTTTATCATTGGCGGTTACGTACTGAACATGGTGGAGTCCAGCGCGCCGATGACCCTTCCCTTTTTCGGCGAATTAAAACCTTGGCAGCAAACGTTTGTGTATGTTGGTGCGCCGGGCCTCATTCTTGCGGTGTTTTTTTTAGGTCTAAAAGAACCCATTCGCCGACTCACGCCCGCCAGCACAATCGAAGGCTCGGACACCGAGCAACTGATTCGCTTCTACCGCCAAAATGCTCGAACCATCACCTTTCATCATTTGGGTTTTGTGTGCCTTGTGCTCACCGGCTACGCCTTTGTGTTTTGGTCGGTGACATTTTTTGTTCGCGTTCATGGATTGCCCGCAGCCAGCGCGTCGCAAACCTTTGGTTGGATCTTCGTCGTCTTTGGGCCCCTTGGGCCCTTGGCCGTTGCCTGGTTCGCCGCACACCGCCGCGCGCAAGGCCATTTGGACGCGAACATCACCGCTGGGATGATCGGCGGGATATTGACCATTCCTTGCATTTTATTGATCCAAGTCGCGCCGTCCGCCTTTTGGGCCTTTGTGTTCTATGCACCCGCCCTAATGGCGGTTAATTCGCCCTTTGGCATCGCTGCCGGCTCGTTGCCCGTGATTACACCGCCCCACCTCAGGGCTCGGGTCGCCGCTGTTTATATGCTGACCGGTTCGGTTGGCATGATGTTTGGTCCGCCGCTCGCGGGGGCCTTTAATGAGTTTGTCTTCCCTGGCGTTGATGGTGTGCGGTACTCCATGATCACCATGACCAGCTTTTTTGGCGTACTGGGTGTGGTCCTACTCTGGTTTGGCCGAGCCCCTTATGCAATTTCTTTGGCCAACGCCGATCTTATTGATCGTGATGAAGACGAAACCACCTAGGCTTGGCGCAACAACCCTGAGAGACTGCGCGTTATGCGAGGCTTCGACTAACAGCCGATGGCAAAGCCCAGCAAGGACATTTTGCTAAGACCCCGCTTTTGATCAACCCTGACGCGCGGGCTAGACCAAAGCCAATACGCACACCTTAAATTAACGGCGTTACGCTAACGGCGCTGTAATGTTGGCCACAACCCGGCCAACGCCTTCGATGTGACCCGTTAGGCAGTCGCCGGGCACCACTGGACCAACCCCATCAGGCGTACCGGTATAAATCAGGTCCCCCGGCAGCAGGCGGTAATACCGCGATAGATCGGAGATCAACTCGGCCACAGACCAAATCATTAAGGACAGATTGGACGACTGCTTCATCGTTTGATTCACGCTTAGCTCGATTGCGCCCTGCTGAAGCAGCGCGCCCTCGGGTTTGATCACAATCGGCGAGATGATCGCCGCTTGCTCGAAATCTTTGCCCAGGTCCCACGGATGGGCGTGATCTTTGGCGCGCTGTTGCAGATCTCGCCGGGTCATATCCAGCCCCGCGGCATAGCCGTAAACCAAACCGGCTGCCGCCGCCTCTGAGACTTGAAACCCACCTGCCCCCAAGGCGACCACCAGCTCCATTTCGAAGTGATAGTTACTGGTTTCAGGCGGGTACGGAATGTCCGCCCCAGACTCGGCGATCGCGCTGGGGTGTTTATTAAAATAAAACGGTTGGGTTGTGGCCTTATCGACCGTCACGCCCATCTCTGCAGCATGGGCATGGTAATTACGCCCAACACAAAAGATCCGGTGCACGGGGAATCGCGCTTGGCTGCCCTGAATGGCCACAGAAACCGGCGGTTGCGGCGCAAAACACAAGATTTCAGTCATCCTTTTTATCCTCTATTGAACTCACGCTCAGGATCTGGTGTTTGATCACAACCCGCTATTGCCCGCTTGTCTTACAGACCCGGGACCGCGCTCAACAAACCAGCGCACAGGCTTGACGCCTTAAGACCGCAAGACCTTTGCAGTGATGCTGAACGCTCACAACGCGTGCTGATTTACCCGAGGCAGCGCCAGTGATGTCTATTGCCGATAGTGCCGCACATAATCCCACTGGGGATAACCCAAAACCCGTTCCGCATTAATGTCGATGCCGCCCCGTCGGGTAAATTCAGCCCGCACACCCAGCCTGCTGGGTGTGGCCGCTCGATACAGGTCCATGAACAAGCGCTCGGCAACCTGTTCAGCAAATTCGCCGTGCTCTCGGTAAGACAACAAATACTGCAGTAACGCTGGCCGTGCCAGTTGCGGACCTGTCATGCGCAGGATAATCCGCGCAAAGTCCGGCTGACCGGTCATCGGGCATAACGATCGAAACAGATCCGAATAGTAGGTCACCTCAACCACGTCTGACGACGCAATCTTCAGGCAATCCGGGCTGTAGCCACCCTCGGGCACCCCGACGGCTTCATCATCCAGACACTGGGCAGTCTCCAGATGCTCATTCAAAACCGACAACGGTGCAGGATCGGTGACGCGAACCTGGACAACGCCCTCACAGGCCGCTGTTAGATCTTGCGCAATGCGCTCGATCACCAAGGCCAAACTGTCAAAGCGCGTCCCAGCAAAACTGCCGAGGTATAACTTCATGGATTTTGATTCGATGATGGCCGTCGAATCACTCGGCACTTCAATCTGCAACACTTCGGCCGTTGGCTTACCGATGGGCGTGAGGTACGTGAATTCGTAGGCATTCCAAAGATCTCGCCCCGTGAAAGGCGCACGGTTTGAGTCAATCCCATGCTCCTTGCGTTGGGGTTGGCGCGCAATGGGAAAAAGTAATCCCTTGTCGTACTGATTAATGTACTCGGTGCTGACACTGCCCAGTTGCATTTGTCCCATAAAGCCCTTCTTAACGATGATTTATACTCAATGAAGTCATAATCCGCTCAGCGCGGTGCCATTTTCGCTGGGTTATCTGCCCAGACAGGACAACAACCCTCTAAGTGCGATACCCTTTGCGTCCAATTTAACCTGCGTTGTGTGTCACTTTATGAATTACCCATCCAGCCTTCTGGCGCCGCTCATTATGTTAGCAAGTTTATCTGCCACGGAGGTTGTCGCCAACCAAAGTCTGGCCTTGGAAGAAGTCGTGGTGACCGCTAATCGCACCCAGGAGCCATGGCTCGCGCTGACCCGATCGGCGACCGTTGTGGATGCCAACACCATTACCCAGACCCAAGCCGTGCACATTAACGAGCTTCTAGCCCGAGTTGCGGGCACTTGGATCAGCCGAGGCAACGGCCAAGAACACTTAACCGCCATCCGATCGCCGGTACTCACCGGCGCCGGTGGTTGTGGCGCTTTTTTGATGACCCAGGACAGTGTACCCCTACGGGCTTCCGGGTTTTGTAATGTGAACGAACTGTTTGAGTCGGTCAGCGAGCTCGCCGAGACCGTTGAAGTTTTAAAAGGCCCAGGCGGGGCAAGCCATGGCTCCAATGCTCTACACGGCTTAATCCAGATCCGGACGCCCGAACCCGGCACCAGCCGTAATAATACCCAACTGGAAGCCGGACCCCACGCCTACACCCGACTGAAACACCTCTCTGTGCGGGAAACGCTTGTTGTGGGCGTGTCGGCCACTCGAGACGGCGGCTATAAGACGGACTCGGGTTATGGCCAACAAAAACTCATCGTCAAACACCAAAGCGAGGTCGGGCAGTTTCAGGTTCTCAACAGTCTGTCTTTGACCAACCTCAACCAAGAAACCTCGGGCTTCGTCCAAGGCGAGGATGCATATCGGAACCCTGATTTCAAAAAGTTGAACCCCAATCCGGAAGCCTTTCGGGATGTCCGCTCGGCGCGCTTGATTTCGGACTGGCAGTCCCAATCCGGAAAATATCGGATCACGCCCTTTGTGCGTTGGACCGATATGCGATTTCTACAGCATTTTTTGCCCGGCCAACCCCTTGAAGAGAATGGCCACGTGAGTGCAGGGGTTCAAACTCGGGCTACGCTGACAGACAACCTCATCGTTGGCTTTGATGCGGAACAGACCCGCGGATTTTTAAAGCAAACGCAAAACGGTGAGACTCTGGGTAGTGCTTTTTTGGTGGGCACGATTCCAAGTGGCAAGCATTATGACTACGACGTTACGGCAGCGGTTACCGCCGCGTTTATTCAATATGACCTCGCGGCCTCAGAAAACCTTAATCTAAGCCTCGGGCTCAGAGCCGAGCGCGTTGATTATAATTATGACAACAAAATGATCTTCGGACGCACGAAGGACGACGGCACCGAATGCGGCTTCGGCGGTTGTCGTTACAATCGGCCGGAGAGTCGCTCGGATACCTTCAACAATTTATCCCCGAAGCTGGGGTTTAATTACACCTTTGGCCAGCACCGGTTCTATGGTCAACTCTCTAAGGGCTTCAGGGCGCCGCAAGCAACCGAACTCTATCGTCTACAAAGCGGGCAAAACGTCGCTGAGATCGATTCAGAATCCCTTGAAAGCCTCGAGTTTGGCGTTCGGGGCAATAACTCGCAGCTCTCCTACCAATTGGCCGCCTACGTTATGAAGAAAGACCAGTTCATCTTTAAAGACACCACCCGCGCCAACGTCGACAACGGCCAGACCCGGCATCAGGGTATCGAAATTGAGGGCAACTTTGCGCTGAGCGATAACTTTTCGGTCTCAGCGAATTGGGCCCTAGCCAGACATCGCTATGACAACAACCCTGCGCTGTCGCGTGAGGCCATTAAAGGCAACGACATCGATACCGCGCCAAGATCAATGGGCGGCTTACAACTGAATTGGGCGCCCAGCGAACGCGTCAGCGGCGAACTCGAATGGGTTCATGTCGGCCCGTACTTCACCAACCCAGACAATACCAACCGCTATGCCGGGCACGATCTTATTAACCTGCGATCGAACCTTGCCCTTAGCGAGGCCTGGCAAGTGTTTTTACGCGTGACGAACCTGCTCGACACCGATTATGCTGAGCGGGCAGATTACGCGTTTGGCAATGAGCGGTTTTTTGTCGGCGAACCCAGAGGCCTTTACCTGGGGTTTCGCCGCGCCAATTAAGACGCCCCTTACAAGAACGAGATAGGAGAGACGGTATGAAAGCACGTGCAGCATTGGCGCTCAAAGCAGGCGCCCCCTTGGTGATCGACGAGGTGGAGGTCGCAGGGCCAAAAGCAGGTGAAGTTCTTGTTCAAATGATCGCCAGCGGCGTCTGCCACACCGATGCCTTCACGTTATCGGGCGATGACCCCGAAGGCCTGTTCCCCGCCATTTTAGGCCATGAGGGCGGTGGCATTGTGGTTGAGCTTGGCGAGGGCGTAACCAGTCTCGCGGTTGGGGACCATGTCATTCCGCTGTATACCGCAGAATGCGGCCAATGCAAGTTCTGCTTATCCGGCAAAACCAATCTGTGTAGCGCTGTCAGGGCCACCCAGGGGCTCGGCGTGATGCCCGATGGCACCAGTCGATTCAGCTATAAAGGACAGCCTGTGCATCATTATATGGGCACGTCGACCTTCAGCGAATATTCCGTCATTGCAGAAGTCTCCCTCGCCAAAGTAAATCCCTTGGCCCCCTTAGATAAGATCTGCCTGCTGGGTTGTGGCGTCACCACCGGCATCGGCGCGGTCATCAACACCGCGAAGGTTGAGCCCGGTGCGACCATCGCCGTTTTTGGCCTCGGCGGCATTGGCTTATCGGTCATCCAGGGCGCCGTTATGGCCAAAGCGGGCCGGATTATTGCCGTGGATACCAACCCCTCGAAGTTTGAGATGGCAAAAATGCTGGGCGCAACCGACTGCGTCAATCCTAAAGACCATAGCAGCAGCATTACGGAAGTGATTGTTGATATGACCGATGGCGGCGTCGATTACAGCTTTGAGTGCGTTGGCAATGTGAATCTGATGCGCAGCGCACTGGAATGCTGCCATAAGGGTTGGGGCGAGGCCATTATCATTGGGGTTGCCGGCGCGGGCCAAGAGATCAGCACTCGGCCCTTCCAGCTGGTCACGGGCCGGGTTTGGCGCGGAACCGCCTTCGGTGGCGTCAAGGGCCGCACCCAACTGCCGGGCATGGTTGATCAGTATCTGAGCGGCGAGATTAAACTCGATGAACTCATCACTTACACCCTGCCCCTCGAGGAAATTAATACCGCCTTCGACTATATGCATGAAGGCAAGAGCATCCGGAGCGTGATCCTGTTTTAAATCCGCAAGATCAGCCATTACCGATGAAATTTGAACGTTTGCGACTTGACGATTCAGCCTAAGATCAATATCATTCGCGCCGTCGGTAGTGATCTGTCCCCTTCGTCTAGAGGCCTAGGACTCCAGGTTTTCATCCTGGCAACAGGGGTTCGACTCCCCTAGGGGACGCCATCCGATCTGGTTGCCAACCAACCAGAAATTGGTGTAAAAATGATTCAAGGCAATGCGCCTTAGATCATAGAAAAAAAGCGGGAATAGCTCAGTTGGTAGAGCGGTACCTTGCCAAGGTACAGGTCGCCAGTTCGAACCTGGTTTCCCGCTCCAAATACAAAAAACCCCTGCAGCGTCAGGGGTTTTTTGTTTGTGGTACTTGGCAGTTCTCAGCGAGCGTCGCACCGCTGGATTCCCGCTCCAAAACCATTAAACCCCTGCGACGTCAGGGGTTTTTTGTGTCTGGTACTTGGCAGTTCTCAGCGAGCGTCGCACCGCTGGATTCCCGCGCCAAAACCATTAAACCCCTGCAACGTCAGGGGTTCAATGCGCGGGGTACAGCAAGTTCTCAGCGAATGTCGCACCACTGCTTTGCCGCGCCAATGACTAGAACCCTTGCCAGTCGGGATTTTGCATTGGGTAATCGATATATTTGTTCACGGCGTACCGGCTCGGCGAGCGGCACATCGCGGCCTCTTCTTGCCAGTTGTAAGGGCCATGCCCAGAAGGCTATGCCATTACGGGTTGAAATTCTTGAGAGGCTTAGAGATCGCTCAGCGCTTGCTGCGTCAGGTCGCAGACAGACAACCAACCCCAGCCCTTCGCCGCGGCAGTAGTTAGATACTGCAAGAAACCGTCTTCAGCTCCACACCGGCGGCTTGTTTTGGAGCCTGAGGTCGATCAACTGCTTCAGTATTGGTGCCTGAAGAGGGGATTCCTGACTAAACGCCAACATTGCCAAAGGGCGCATAAGGGGTTTTAAGAGACGGCAGGAAGTAACTAGGCGGGAGAATCCGTAACCCGACCCGTACATCCTGACAGCGCCAGAACAGGCGCCTTAGCGCCCAATCAAAGACCCCCTAATTGAGGATGACCTCGGCATTGCAGCGCGCTCAAAATGTATAGAGTATTCCCGCAGATATTTGCGCGTACGGATGCTCAAAAAACTTCGCCGTACGCTGGTTATAAACCATAGGATCCAGACCTAGCAGGTAGTGTTGGGACAACTCGGCTCTGCCATAGAGCGCTAGCTCCCCAATGGGGTTGTACCAGAGAGACGCGTTGAGCAACGCATTGGATTCATAGTTCGGGACGCCGTCATACAGCTCAAAACCACGTCGAGATACTTTCAGAAAACCAACTTCCCCCGTTAGTAACCAACGTTCACCAACGGCTAGGTTCAGTCCAAAGTCATAACGCAGCGCTGCTTCCGACCAAGGCGCTTCTTGCGGGAACGTCGCCTTCAACCGGCTAATGGTTGTGCCAAGGGTTTCTCCGTTGTACTGAATCCCTAGAAGGAACGGGTCATTCAAATCCAGGAATGCAGACCTTGTGTCGGTATCCACCTCCGAATGCACATACCGTAACCGATGCCAGAGACTGACGCCGTTGCCATACTGCTTTTTGAGCAGCAACCCCAACTGCCAACGGTCCTCTTCGGCGGCAGTAACGACCGCAGGCTCTGCCTCGCCCGTTTCTTGGCTGGTAAAGGATAGATCTGCGCCCTCACATGCCCCAACTGTAAGCCCGGTGTAGGCATAACAGGCGACTGTTAGATCGCTTTGTCGTCGGGCGGCTAAGCCCGCAATGAGTTGTACATCATAGCCAAGGCGCTCGCCAACTCGCCATTGCATCAAAAGCGCATCCCCCTGCACATCAGATTCAACCTCAAACGGTTCTCGGTCGCGCGTCGTCGCCGCCGAGGTTGCTTCTCGCTGGTAAGAGATCAGAAGGTTACTCGAAGGCTTATAGCCAACTGAGCCATAGACGGAGGCCGCATCTTTGGGCTTAAACGTACTATTCAATTTGCTCGCAAAATCAAAGACGTCGAGTGACTCCGAGAAGTAAGCATAATCGAGTGCGATGTAGCCACGCTCAACTTCAGTCAGGTCAAGCACGGTCATCACTGAGGACTGCTCGGCCCTCGCTAGGGCTGAGCTTAAACAAAAGAACAAGATGCCGCTAAAGGCCAAGGAACGAATCATAAGACGACTACCTTTCTCTCAGACACTGCTAGTTTAGCTCAAATATTATTAATCACGAGGCAAAAAAAAGAGGCCGAAGCCTCTTTTTTTTAACCATTATCGATTACTCGATGATAATAACCCCTTCAACCTTATTGATGGGCACGCCACCGTAGGTCAGGATATTGTCTACGGTTGTAGCAGCAGACGTTCCGTCAGATAGAACCTCGATCACCAGATCAAAGTTGCCAGCCTGCAACTCGACTGTAACCTCGCTATTTCTGCCGGCCAAGTTCAAGTCAAACAAACTGATCAACTTCGCCGTTAAGGTTGGCGGGTAGATCCCTGGGGCGGAGATATCCAAGGTCTCGGCCGTCGATTCCAATGTGAAGGTACAACCGCTCTGACATACACTGCTATCCGTTACGGTCACATCCTGTGTCTGCGAGGGCACGGTAAAGTCACTGCCGTTGTAACTCACATCGACCATTGAAGTCATCGTCAATCCGCCGCCCCCTACGGTCATTTTGAGCGTGAATGCGCCGGAAATCGTTGGCACATTGGCCATCTTAAACTGCAGCGCCGGAACCAACTCCCCAGCATCAGCCGTGCCATTCAACAACCCGTTGATGTGCGCCTTCTTAATGGTCATGCTTGGACCAAAGTCGAATTCCATCGTCTTGCCATTGACAGCAGGATGCAGCCGGATTTCTTCCCTTGGGGTACCTGCTGGATAGATCACATGCAACTCAACTGGACTGCTGCTCATGGTTGACCAATCATCTACCATAACGTCGTACTTATCCGTTGTGGTAGCCGCTTCACCGACCGTAAGCGAGGCTTGCAGGCTGGTTAGCAACGCTGCGTTCTCTGCCCGACGGTAGTACAGCACTTCATCAGTGCCCTGATCAATCGTCACCATCACAGTGTAGTCACCGGCCTCGAAGAAACCCGCCAGATCAATCCCAGCGAACTCCGCACCCGTTTTAGTGGCCGCTGTGAACCAGTCAAGGATCCTTACCTCTAGCGTCGCTGGAAAGTTCTCAAACGCCTTACTCTGGCTCAAAGTGATCATGTCCGCAGCACCGTTCGCACGAGTGACTGTCGCGATAGTACCACCTTTGGAGTAAGTCATAGACAAACTCTGAGCAGGCACCGTGACAGCGACATCTCCACTTGCGTCAGCACTCCAATTGGCGGTAATGCTACCGGTCAGCATGCGTTCTGAACTCGACTGATCCGCATCAGCACCTTCAAGTAAAGTGATCGTCAGCCCCATAGACCCACTTTCGCCCGATGCAGGTACACTGTCCATGGCCAAGAGCAATCTCGGCGCCATCCCGGTAGTACCGTTGCTATCGACTAAGCTCTTCAAGTTAGAAAGGTCAACAACATTGCCCGTGCCCATGGCAACCGACAACTTACCAGCCGCGCTCACCGTTGGTGAAAGACCGTAAACCACGGCCTTGTTGCTCATACCATCGACATAATCCAACAACCCAACTCGATGAAGGTTGAACCGACCAGGTACTTCACCCAGCTTCAGGTTCGCCATGATCTTCGTGATCAGTACATCTGAGGTTTGATAGAAGAAATTGCCAAGGTCCGCTCCTTGGGCGATCCCTACCGAAATGTGGTAGTTGTTCGCACCATCAAAGAAGCTACCGAGGTTTAGCCCTGAGAAATCAGCAGCCTCGGCATTCGCGGCAGCCGCTGCAGCAAAGAAATCTATTGCACGCACTTCGATCGATGCTGGTGTGTTTGAATATTTGTCGCTCTGGTTGAAGGTAACGACATCGGCTGCGCCATTGACTCTGGATAATGCATAGCTATTGCTGTTATGCGCATAGCCTAGAGTCGCTGTTCCACCAGCCGGGACGGTCATTTCAACGTTGGTCCCATCCGACTTCCAATTCACCGTAACATTCGCAGTAAGCTTACGCTCGGTAGTCTGATACGTTTGATCAAGATCATCATTTTCCATCAACATCAGTTCTAGCGTCACGGTACCGGCTGTGTCAGCAGCTGGCACGTTGTCCAGGGCGAGCAATAGTTTGGGCGCGGTACCCGTTGTGCTGTGCTTGTCCACCAAATTCTTCAGGTTTGATCGATCAATCACGACGCCATCTGCTAAGGCCAACGTCAGGTCGCCTCCGTCCATCGTTGCAGCCGTTGCGTAGGTTGCCATTGTTCTGTCCTGATCAACATAGTCAGCAACCCTTACGCTGTTTAATCGGAAGGAGGAGGAAAGCTTCGCATTCAAAGGGAAGTCGTCTGAGGTATCTGCCACGCCGTCTTCATCATCGTCTGCATCACAAGCGTTACCGCCATCTGCTAAACCATCGGTATTAACCTGGTCCGCATTCGCAACGGCAGGGCAATTATCGGCATTGTCGCCAATCTTATCACCATCGGTATCAGCGCTTTCGCCACTATCAAGCGGGAACACATCATCATCATTCAAGACTGTATCGCCATCAATATCGGTGTCACAAACATCACCAACCCCGTCAGTATCGGTATCAAGCTGGTTTGTGTTTGCGATCAAGGGGCAATTATCAACGCCGTCGAGGATTGTGTCTGCGTCATCGTCGGCATCACAGGCGTTGCCGGCTAAGTCACCATCGGTGTCAAGTTGGTCTTTATTACTATCAACTGGGCAATTATCGGAAGTGTCGAGAATCGTGTCGGCATCGTCATCCGTGTCACAAACGTTACCCGCCTTGTCAC
>Ga0302138_10000299_pt1 | contig 28800 bp, 43 predicted proteins | sample CBN3_321_MG_FD_203110 | JGI IMG/M metagenome (GOLD analysis project Ga0302138, IMG submission 203110) | Marine microbial communities from Western Arctic Ocean, Canada - CBN3_surface | ecosystem: Environmental > Aquatic > Marine > Oceanic | place: Canada: Western Arctic Ocean | collected 2017-09-15 | reverse complement strand
TAGGTACTGCTGCAACCATAGTCGTAAATACCCCCACAACAACGGGTGCCGCTGGAACGGACGCCTCTGTTACAAACACGGGTTCGTCTTCGGCTGCTACGTTGAGTTTTACGATTCCGAGGGGAGCCGACGGAGCTGACTCAACTGTACCCGGTCCTATAGGTACTGCTGCAACCATAGCCGTAAATACCCCCACAATAACGGGAGCTGCTGGAACGAACGCATCTGTTACAAACACGGGTTCGTCTTCGGCTGCTACGTTGAGTTTTACGATTCCGAGGGGAGATACCGGAGCTGACGGAACCAACTATTTCACTTTAAGTGGGAGTGACATTTACAGGTCCTCGGGGAACGTCGGTATCGGGACGAATAGTCCTGATGCTAAACTACATGTAAATGGATCAATCAAATCGGGGACAGCTATGAATGGTTCCAATTCCCATGTCGCCGCATTAGATGTTAGGGGCAGTGGAACCGGAAGTGAGCAACAACCCGTGGCTATCGTGAATTCATACGCGGAATCGGATACTATCATTTTCTGTGATAGGAACCCTTACGTAAATTTCGCTTTTGCGCATGAAAATAGTTCTAACGATTTTTTGATGACAGGTGGTGGTAACACCAACCAAATATCCAACTATAATGTCAGAGCTTTTGATGGTACACAAAAAGTTGCTTATGTTAAGCACCGATTCGACGTGGATAACGCACATTTAGAAATTGGTGGATTGTTAAAAGCAGGTTTGGGTAACGGTGGTGAACTCATAAGTTTTGGAACTAGGTCGGGACAGGCTGCAGTTTATATGGAGAACGCCAATGCCACCAACTCTTGGGGCAGTTACCCGGGTTTTTATTCACCGGGAGAAGCCGAGATGAGATGGCACGGAAATCCTAACGCTTTAAATATTCGTGCGGATGGATGGATTCATGCAAATGGTGGATTTTCACCGTTTACGGGTGTTCATACATGCAATTCATATTTTAGTGAAGATCGGATAGGTTTAATAGTATGTGCGGATGGAGATTATTGTACCGATGATAAGGAGGGTAAAGCGTGGTTTAATGATATTAAGATCATGAACACGTCTCCACTCATAAACTTGTGTTCCAAAGAAAAGGATAAATCTGTGTTTGGTGTCGTTGGTAAAATCCAAAACACGTATAAAAAAATTGAGTTCATAAGAAAATTGGATTATGATTGTTTACCAGCTGATCAAAAAGAATTATACGATCCAATTGTAACAGGTTATAAGCATAGAAAAACACAACAAGAGATAACAATAGAAGAATATGATGCCCTCGAGAATAAGAAATATTTCAAGCCCATATTTGAACAAGCTAAAGCCATAAACTATGATGGTTCAACTAAGTTTCAAGTAACCCACGTCAACTCATTAGGAGAAGGTGGTATGTGGGTCACAAATAAATTGGGAATTTTCGAAAATGGAGACTACATCACTTCATCCAGTGTTCCTGGGTATGGTCAAAAACAAGATGATGATTTGTTACACAATTACACGGTGGCTAAAATAACAACAGATTGTGATTTCACAAAAGTAACATATACGAGACGTCATATTCAACAAATTAATGGAATTCATCAATACGATGAAAATAACAATCCAATATACATAAATGAACTAGATGAAAATGAAAATATAGTCACCGATTTGAAATTCAAACTCCGATATCTCCTACCCGACGGCACACAAATATCAGAGGAAGAGTATACGACAAGGGCATTGGCTAATGAGGAAGTATACCTAGCAGCATTCGTTGGGTGTACATATCACTGTGGATAATTTGTGATGATATAGTAATGATCATTCCAGACATTGTCAAAGATAAATGGAAACCTCAACCGACCACTTTAGATATCTTGAAAACCGAACTCCAAGCCGAAAAAGCTAAGGTTGCTAAGTTGGAACTGCTTATAGAAGGGATCACCACTCGCATGACCGAACACGAACGACAAACGGGGTTTAGGATGTAGTCAGTGTACCAAACGGGTTAAAGTGCGTTCTTTCACTGACACGTATATACCGATCACGGGTTTGGAAATCCATCACTTCTCGTGACAGGGGCGATCATTTCCAAAATCCCGCTATTCCGATGCTTAAAAATAAAAACATAGTATAATATAAATGTCTGGTGGTATCGCCCAACTCGTCGCAGTCGGAGCTCAGGATGCTCACATCGTGGGTAACCCCGAAGTCTCTTTTTTCAGATCCACATACAAACGTCACACAAACTTTGCCCAAACTGTTGAGAAACAAGTTATCCAGGGTAACCCCGCCACGAACGGTATGTCCACCGTGCGCTTCGAGCGCAAGGGTGACATGCTCGGTCACGTGTACATCACCAACCGCTCACCCCGTACTTCATTGACACGGGCTAACTGGAAGAATGAAATTAAAAAAATTGAGCTCTTGATCGGTGGTCAGGTCATTGACACGCAAACGTCGGAATTCTCACAAGAGATCGTGCCTGTCATGCTCTCCCAAACGTACTCCAAGTCTCTCGCGGCCGCCACCGCGAACAAGTCCGCGGTCTACCCGCTCCGGTTCTCGTTCTGTGAGAATGCACAGTCCGCGCTCCCCCTCATTGCTTTGCAATACCATGACGTTGAGATCCGTATTTCATGGGGGGATCTGACCACCTCTCCAGCACCGGCCAATGCTGATTATGAAGTACACGCCCAGTTCGTCTACCTCGACACGGATGAGCGCACAGCTCTTTCGTCGGCTCCTCAGAACATGTTGATTACCCAAACCCAGCAGTCCATCGCTTCCGATAATACGCTTCAAGAGCTTAACTACAACCATCCTATCAAGTTCATCGCAAGTTATAGGTCGGCTGGTGTCGGCGTCGCCGCAGGTAACGTGAAGCTTCAAATCAACGGTACGGACGTTGGCGATGCCAAAAAGGCGAATCCTCACTACACGTCTACAACGCTTTACTACCACACACCGTTCAGTACCCTGGACAGTAGTGTCGCGACCCACTTCATGTACCCCTTCTGCCTGGAAACTGCCAAGCTTCAGCCCACGGGTACGCTCAACTTCAGTCGTGTCGACTCCGCTCGTCTCGTAACTGATGCTGGTACATTCAACACTGACATGTACGGTGTGAACTATAACATCCTCCGCATCGAAAATGGCATGGCTGGTCTTATGTACTCCAATTAATTCCCTTCTAATAATAAATGTGGGGACTTCTCTTTCTCCTATTTTTCGTTTTTATGATCACCTACGATCCTAAATCCGGAACGCTCAATAAGTATATCCCCGTTCAGAACGCAGAATGTAAGGATGGTCACTACCAGGAACTTCAATTCGCACAACCAGGATACCAGTGTCCTAAAGATGAAAGATCTAAAATGGGTGCAATTGTATCTACTTAAAAACAATGGCTGTTATCTAATCACAATGTTTGCTCTCGATCGTGAAACCGCTGTTTTAGCTGCAGTGGTCGTGTGTGTCGCTGCATCTCTTTACATGTATAACGAATTACGTCAGTCGAAAAATGACATTACCAAAATCAAAACTTTCCTTGACCATGTTCAAGAAGAATCACAGCAGGCGCAAATACCTCAGATGGTATATGCACCGGTAGAACCCGAAGAACTGGTAGAACTCGAGGAAGAACTCGAACTGACACAAGCACCCGAAGTGGTACCCACCAAACCCAAATCCAAACCGGCTGAAAAGCGTGTTACCCGAGGTAAATCACCTGTGGACATTTCTTCGGAATAAACTTATCAGGAGATTGTAGAAGCTAATGAGCAATGAAGAAACATAAAGCTATAGCAATTCCCGTCACCTTTGTAGGTGACACCCCCCGATTTCTGACAGTGAGAGATAAACGTTTTAAAGAATGGATTTTCGTGACCGGAGGTTGCCGGCGACGAGAAATATGTACACCGATACGCACGGCTTTACGAGAGCTTGAAGAAGAAACACGTGGTGTTGTTTCACTAAAAAATGGGGAATATACAACGTTTACATTTGATGTAAAAGAAAGCCCGACGGTCGATCTCGTGTATTCGGTATTTATATTTTTTGTAGATTATTCGAGTATTGAACAACACGAACTTGTACGAAAATTTAACGATGAAAAATATAAAATGTATACAAAAAAAATACACATGAAACGTACATACGACGAAAATGATTTTATGAGTTTCGATACGTTACCTGAATTTAATTCCCGAAGACGATGGGAAAGAATTATACACAACGTGATTGAAAACCCTGAATTTTACGCGTGCATGACTTCTCTCAATAGAAAAACATTTTCTATAAAATAATGAAGTCAAAGAACTATATTCTCAGACAGATTAAAGATATTCTAATCGACCACAAATCGTACAGCGAAGGACGGGCTGATACTTATATCGAAGGGATAAAAGATAAAACTGTCTACGAACTGCTGGTCATGAAAAAGGAATTATCTACGAGTGAAGAGGAGTTTAGAGATGTATCGTGTAGAACGTCAATATGGCACGAAGAAGAGTATTAAAAAAATAACACTACATACAAATAAGTATGTTTAGAACATGGTGTCAGAAACAAGGGTTTTCGAATGGCTCCAATCTATCACATGTGCTCATGGACGGAGGTAAACTCTCGGTGCCATTTGATAGATTGAACGAATTTTACGATGTATACATCAAAGCTGTGAAGTCGGGGGAAAAGGTGTGCGTCGTTGAACAAAAAACGGATACGTATAACTTTTTCGTCGATTTAGATTATAAAGATGACGAAGATATACCGTTCGAACGGTTAGAAGAATACGTACAAACAATATGCGATCGCGTGACCCATTTTGGAGGGGAAGATGTTCTCATTTCCGTTGCAGAACCAAAACCGCATGGCGATACAATCAAATATGGAATTCACATGAACTGGCCCGGGTTTATAGTTGACCACGGTTCCGCGATGGCGTTACATTCACATATCGTATCATCACTTTCACTACTCTTTCCCGGAAAACCGTGGAATGATATTGTCGACACGGCGGTATACGGTGGCGGTAAGCGTAACGTAAAGGGGAGTGGATTTAGAATGCCGTGGGCACATAAATATGTAAAGGGTGAATACCAAGGAGAATATAGACCGGTACTCAATTATACACACGAAAATGGCAAACTTTCCCGTATTTTTGATCGGGAGCCAAGTGTCGAAATCATGCACATGGCGACACTTCGAACGGAGCGTACGGATGTTGTGATCGTCGAAGGCTCTACACGCGACGAAGGCTCGTTCACTTTGAAAGAAACTAAGAATGTTTTACAAAATGAAGCGGTCGTTCGAAACATAGAACTTTTTATTCAAAAAAACATGGATGGACAGGGGCGTGCAGAAGTTACGAAGATATTTAGCGATAAGCAATCATACCTCGTGTCGACGACATCCAAATATTGTGAAAATCTTCAACGGGACCATGGTTCTAACCATGTATGGTTCCGGATAGACGGACACGTGATCATACAAAAGTGTTTCTGTACATGCGAAACGATGAAAGGGCGGCGATACGGGTTCTGCAAAGATTTTTACGGTAGAAAACATACACTCCCGAGTAAGATTTTCGAACAATTGTATCCCAAGGGGTATACACCCCCGATGTTTTCATCACCTCAGAATATATGTAGCCCGTGTCCAGAAGAGAAGAAGGTTGATTCCGTGGAACTGAGTAATTTACTACAATCGTTTATAAATCGTCACATGGTTAAGGATACGACCGTACGTGTCGCCAGTATTACTAAAAAAACTAAAAATATTCAAATGTTGAACACGGATTTAACGTGTAACGACTGTAAAAATGTGAATATTCAATTTAAAATAAACAAAAAACGAATTTTACAAACGTGTCCGTGTAAACTACGCGAACATAATTTATCAGATAAAATCATTAGACTATTATAAGATGATGTTCATTCTATTGATCGGCGCATTCGCGTATATCTTATCAAAGATCACGCGGTTGGATACGTCTTTAACTACTGTAGATAGTATCATCAAGGAAACCCATGTATATTCTGGTGTAGATGAAAGAACGTATCGAGCATTCCTGGCATTGATTCAAATAGCGAAAGAATACAGGACAGATGTCAAGTTTTCGCAAATATACCTCGAAAAGGCGTTAAAAATGTTGAATGATATACCTCTTTACATGTCACCGATGGATGTTGACGTGATGAACGAACTCGGGGGGATTTCGTACCGTTTAGGGTATGAATTTGAACAACTACTAATGAAAGAGGCGCTTAATCAACAAATTGAATTCAATCCTAAATACATTTAAAAGAAACGCGCACTTTCAACCTATAATGACCAAACAACCAGTCGTTAGACGTTCGACTAGGGTTTCGAGAGCGCCCGAGCGTATGAAACCTACTGAAACCAACGTCGAAGATGATTTCGGGGACGATGAACATGACACTGAATATGAAGTATCTGACGACGACCTATGTGAGACGGAGTCGGAAGATGAATGTGATGATAGCGATGAAGATGAAGATGGGAATTTAAAAGGTTTCGTAGTTGACGATACGGATGAAGATGAAGAAAGCGATGAGGAAATTGAAGCTTAAAAGATAAACTGAATAGTACATATATGGAAACAGAACTTGGAAATCCTATTGAATATAACGCACAAGTATCTGACAATGAAAACGAGCGTGATGACAGTGAACCCATACAAAATCATCTACAGCAGCCAGACGAAGACCCCCAGTATTACTACCACCCTCCCCCGCAATACATGCCCCCTCCACCCCATGTGAGCGAACCATTTAAAACGAATGATATATTATCATCCCTAGATAAAGTTGCGTATATTGTTATATTTGTAGCGTTTATACTAGGCTTCTTTATGGGAAAAACTATGCAACCAGTTATCCTTCGCCATGGGTGAGAATGGTGCATACTCATTTACAGGTTCTGTAGAATCGACAATTACTCTACTGGTAATTACTGGGCGGATAACCCCCTCATTAATTATTTCAGACGCTACACGTGTTTCATCATCTAAATCAACTATATCTGTAATGGGTAGATTATGTGACGCCTTTTTATACACGGATATATAGTCGACATTCATCGTATTATTAAAGGGAGATATTTTAATAATATGAAATGCAGTTTTATTTATTTTTAAATTTATACAACCTCGACGAATTTTTTTTATTTTTTATTTATACTACTCCGAGTACTTCGATACAATAATTTTTTTTGTGTCGACGATTCTTTTTTTTATTTTTATTTTTTATTCAGTCTCTTCTTTATTTTCTTCAACAACTTTTTCTTCTTCTTCATCACCTTCTACAATAGTAAGTGCAGCTTCCCTCTGTTTGCGTCGCTCCTCAATTTCAACTGCCACAATTGCATCAGCTTCCTTTACCAATTCTTCCATGGGTGCATCAGGCTTCTCACGTTTCAGTCGTTCGATGATCTCACCCGGGTGACTGATCGGAGCTTCATCAGGTTTGTTGTAATACTGTGAGTTTTCATCTCCAGCTTTGAAGTACACCTCCTTACCATCGGGACCAGCCTTAACAGCTGACATGTCACGCTTACGCTCGGAGAACATCTGTGCAGCCATAGCCTGGTTTTCCTTGTACCCGGACATCAACTCTTCCAGTTTTTCGTTGGTGTAATGCGCATCTTCGATCTTGGACGGGTCGGGTGGAATGAGAAGCCACTTGTACAGGTCCACGACGTAAATGTCGAAAGTCGCATCTTCTTTCTGAAGTCGCTTAGCATGACTCGCGGCTTCATCACGTGTGGCAAATGCACCTCTGATCTTAATCCCGAACTTATCATTCTTCTGGGGAGCCTCGGGGCCGACTACAGAGAGGCATGCGTACAGTTGACCGGGTACTGTAGTATAATCTTGTTCCAAAGACATTGTATTTTATATAGAACTATAAACTTTAAGCTATACGACTTAAGTTAAAGTTTGTGTTACTAATAGTATCATGGAAGAATTACGCCGGTTACATAACGATGAGAAGAGGTCACTGATTGAAAGTGTGACACGAGAAGGTGATAGTATTCTCGACGTGGGATGTGGGTTCGGTGGTGATCTTCAAAAATGGTCCAAGGTGCGTGCGAATATAAGTATGTGCGAACCAAGTTTAGAAGCGTTAAACGAGGCGCGAACACGGGCTAAAAATATGAAAATGCATGTAAACTTCTACCATGGAGATATTCGTGTGTGTCCTAATAGAAAGTATGATGTCGTGTGTTACAATTTCGCACTTCATTATATTTTTCAGTCTCGTGCATTATTTTCGGATACACTCAAAGAAATAAAAAAACGCGTCAAACCCGGTGGGGTATTTATCGGTATCATTCCAGATTCCGAACAGATACTGTTTAAAACACCGTTTACAGATTCACATGGCAATTTTTTTAAACTGAAAGGGACGAGTAACGGCGATTTCGGTGAAAAATTGTTTGTCCACTTAGCGGATACACCGTACTATGCAGACGGTCCAAAAGCAGAACCACTCGCACATAAAGATATGTTGATCACGCACTTGGAAAATAATGGATTTGCTATGAAATTATGGAAAACACTTCGTGGGAACCCGATATCCGAACTCTACAGCAAATTTATATTTGTATATAGAAATGATAGCACTGATCGTATTGTTACTAGTTAACATAGTATTATTTTGTAATTTCAAAGAAGATCCCGTGTTACTCGAAGTGAGGGAAAAGTATAAAATATTCAGGGAACATTTGAAAACGAACGGCGATGAGAAATACAAGGTGTTACACAATGAGATACCTATCGTTGCATACAGGGGATCTCTCTTATCCGGCGTTGGATACAATTCAAATAAAGGTGGAGAGATTGGTATCTGTATAGACGGTACATCTAATAATGTATTCCATGTACTCTTACACGAACTCACGCATTGTACCGTCACAGAGTATTCACATAGTAATGATTTCTGGGATAACTATACCGAACTAAAAAACGAGGCTATACGCATAGGTATATACGAAAACATAGATCAATTGACCCCCTTTTGTGGTAAAAAGATCGTTGATAAATAATGTTACATAAATGTATATGACTGAATTTAATCTCAGACAACCGACCGCGTCCAGGGTACTCATATCCTTACTCATGTGGTTCGCGATCATGGCAAGTGCTTTCACCACGCGTATTAAGATGCCTTATTATGTAAACATGTTGAATTTAACTGTCGCGATACCGGCGCTTATCTGGTATTTGGGGAATACGAATTTGCTTGTGAGTTTAAATACGACGAGTGTGGTCATAACACTGACGATAGCTACTGGAATTCTCGTTGGATTAACTGAAGGAGCTAAATGGTCTCAGTTAAAGCAGGGATATGAGAATTACGGTGAAGACGTGAAAACAGCGTGGTTACCCATGGTCGCGACAATGGTCGCGTTACTTTTGGGATTACTAACGGCGTATGGTGTCACAGGTGGTCGCGTACTCGATATGTATTAAAAATACTTACGGGCAATGTAGAAAACTATAGCAGCTACCGTCCCTGTAGAGGCCAGTCCGACCAAACTTCGGTTTCCTTGGGCGTTCAAAAACCTAGGCACAGAGCCCGCGAGTTTCTCTTGAATGGGCTTGCTGATGGCGACACCTGTCGCTAATACAACGATGAGTGCCTCGAGTTGCTCGTCTGTCAAATCGAACGGGTTCTTTTTCTTCTTGTCAGATTTACCGCTTTCCTGAATGGCTGTAGCAGCCTGTGCGGGCTGGGGTGCCATCAGGACCTGTTGGTGTGCCATCTGAACGGCACGGGGGTCGGCACCCATCATGGGTGAATCGAAAGATTGGTCTTGAGATTGCATCATAACATCAGATATAGGAGTAGAATCCATATCGTCTTTATAATCACTTACATTTTTTTTAGGGTCCTCTGCCACGAATGCATTCGATCTAGAATTTGAATCAATGGGAACCATTCCGTCAGCTTCGTCTGATAAATTTAATGTGTATACCGGCTCAGGCATTTAATGTACTGTTAGTTTTTTTAGAATTTAAAATGTCGCATTTTTTACATACAGGATATGTATCTAAAAAATGTTCCAAACGGGGCTCGAACCCATGACCTTGGCGTTATAAGCACCACGCTCTAACCAGCTGAGCTATAGGAACGGTGCGTTGGGCTGTATTACCAGCCTCGTGTATAACGGGTGTGGTTGGAACGCCACACATTGAATATACGGGTATACTCTTTAAGTGTATAAAGAATAGTGTACATTGTATACAAATGATACACGAATACGTCGCCGAGATTTATAACATTCTTGGACCAGGTTTTAGCGAGCGTGTGTATCACAATGCCATAGAGGTACTTTTACGTGAAAATGGTATTTCATATGAAACGGAACGTATAATACCCATCACATTCAAGGGGCATACGATAGGAAATCTTCGTGCGGATATTATCATCGATAAAACGACAGTCGTTGAACTGAAGACGGTTAAAAATATTACAGATGTAATGGTGTCACAAGCGAGAAATTATCTAAAGTTATTGAATTTACAAGAGGCGTACCTTGTCAATTTTCCACCGTCTGCTGGGGCACATTCGGAAGTGATCCGAGTTACTGTGGATTAAATCGTGGGTATATACTCCCAATGCAATTCTATGCATATCCTTTTCCATATGATATCCTGTTGATGTAACTTTTCTTTCGATTTCAAAAGAGGGAAGTATTTTAGATACGAATCTTCACTCAAGAGTTCGCAAAATTTATATAAAACATACGAATAACTCAAAAAGTTTTTACGTTCTACTGGACAGTTGTTATCGAATGGTTTCTGAATATCTTTAAACATCATACGTAATTGTTCCTCTAATTCGACGGGCATTTTAGGTGGTTTTATTCCACTCAAAATATTCGAAATATAAGGTACGTGTTCATAATATTTATTAAGTTTCAGTTTTTTTAATAACCCCCTCACTTTAGCGTGTGTGATCTCATTCAAATTCTTAATCTTGATCTTTTTGAACTCATTTCGCAATTGTTCGATGACTTCTTTAGGTATCGTTGTCATTTCTTGTGCCTGGAATTGTGATAACCATTCGTTGAAATGATTATCTCGTTTATATGAATAATTTATAACTTTCTCCGAAGTCTCCTGCTCTTCCCTATATGTAAGTTCCTGACTTATCAGAACGTCTATGATCATACCACAAGAGTCACACACCAAATCACTCGTATCGTGATAGTATACGACATTACTACCCGGGCAATTGTGGCATATATCAGTTACCATGCGTTCGGTCACGCGTGGTAACGATTTCTTCTCTACATCAATTAGGTAATCTGTGTATATATCCTTTTTTTGTAACCCGGTGGTTACCTTACAATTAAATGCGTTATCGGTGCTAACTTCAATATTCGTATCTTCTGTCATATATTGTTGAATGTACGGCATACACTTGGCTATATAATCCGATAACTCGCTTTGATATATATTCTTATTACATGGATCATCATCTATTTTTGACATCCATTCATCCACTCGGTTATTATACCGGCTTAAAAAATTACCTTCCATGTATATCAATGATTAAACTACTCCGCTCGCTTTTAATTAACACAATCTACACGTTTAAAAACGTTATGAATTTTTTATTCAGTAAACATGATTTCACGATCGTTGATAGGTATGTGGAATATTACGTCGATCACACGAAAGAATACGAAACGAGCGATGCTTTTTGGTTATGTGAACATGAACAAATTGAACCGAGTACATCAACATATCTTGCACGTGTGGGTATGAATGAGACAATTCCGTCGCCACCAGATGCCGTGAATAAGCTTATCATACGAGTTAAATTTTGGTACAATAATAAAATCTATAAATTTCTAACGTCTAAGACTGACTATACATGGCCACCCAAAAAAATGAAAACCATGAGTTTCCATATACCTTTATCGAGTGCGCAGTTGTTAGATACGGGTGATAAGCCTGTAAAGGATATTCTCGAAAAAATCAGACGGTATTCCGGTCCGTATTCAGATTTTTACGGTGAAAAGATGAAGATAAGTGATATGTTTTATTATGATGAGAGTTTCATGGCGACGATGTATCCTAAAATTAAAATTAAAAATTGTTTTGGTATGATGAAAACTGTTGATACGGCGACCGGGTATCTTACTGATCTTCAACTACCTTAGTTGATAGGTAGAATTTCAAGTCTCCTAAGTTTGCGACGTTATACTTCAAAATGAGAAAACGGTTCTGATCTTCTTGCATAATTTGTACTGTAGAACACATACTAGTCGCCTTTGTAAAAATGTTCATGTATCTGAGCGAATATGCACCTGACATGGTCGGGCAATCATCAACGCATTGAATTTCCGTTTCCTGGTCAGCGAAGTCACCCCTGCACAGTAACCGTAATACCTTACCACTTCTCGAGATTTCAATCTCATCACCAATATTAGACATGTCCCTACAAATTCTCTGAAAATCCACCGATGGTATAGGTGTGTTTATAGTCATGTGCATTTCAGGAACCTCGATTTGATTTTCATTAATATCGAGTAATTTTAATGCAAACTTTGTTGATGTTTTCTTTTGTTCGCTATGGATTTCAATATTCATGAATTCTTTCGAATTAACTGATATTACAAGAACGTCGTTGACAGTGATAGTTTTGAGAAGTTTGTACATATTAGTCATATTGATACCACAATCCACCTCTTCCGTGCATACATACTCTTCAAAATTTTCAGCTGGAAGATACATGTCAATGAGTGATGCTCTAGCTGTATCGAGAGTTACAATATACACCCCATCTGGCTTAAAATATAGATTGACATCGTTTAATATATCTTTAAGGACTTCAAATGTAGACTTGATGGCCGCAGCTTGCACGGTCACCAGTTTCATACTCGATTACTTGCGTATTATTTCTTTATATCACTATAAGGTTCATCTTCAACTTTACGACTTATTTTATCTTCCAATTCACGTGTCATCGCCGGTTGGAGTGATTTACCATAATCATCTAGACCAAACATATCACTACTTGGTTCGCCGTCCAGAGTTGATGAAAAAATCGAGCCAAAGTCGCATGTTTCCAATTCTTGGACTGGTAGGAGAGATTCCAACCAATTATGTATTTCACGCCCCACTAGAATCTTTCCATTTTTTGTCAACATGGTTGGTACACGTGTGATTTTTGTCCTGTACTCGGGGGGTATTCCGGAAACGGTGACATTATGATATTGGACGATTTGCTGCAACTCCTTATGTTTCTGGATAAACTCGAGTACTTCTACACTGTGTTTACACTTTGGGCTGAAGACCAGAAGGGACATCTAATGTAATTTATCAAAAAAAATATGAATGATAACGCACTTTTTTTGTACTGTATATTAATGTACAAACTGTTACTGTTAATTGTATTGTTAGTACTTATATTTGATACCAGGAAGGAAACGTTTGTTACCGGGGGTGCCCAGAAACCAATTCATCAGATAATATTAAACGACCCCACGCCTAACATGAATGAATACAGGAAAGTGCAGACAATCGAGGTCAATAGTGATATTATATCGAAATTGGTTCATAAGACGAGTAATTATATACGCGAAAAGACAGGTCTACCTAATTATATAATTGAAACGACTAACATCCGACAGTATAAACACAAAACCAAGAACCACGTGCTGTATCAATGTATGTTCATGTGTGTAAAAATGGGTGGATTTCCATTCGGATTTTCTGCTACATCTAACGTTATATTAGTGTCAGGTGATATGCGTGTTATCGGTGTTCAGTCACAGCCAATGGATATAAAACCACCCAGTGACAAGACACCTTTCGAAAGTAAGATTGAAGGATCTCAATATATAGAGTATGACACTATTCGACAGGGTGAGTTAGATTTAATAAAAATTTAGTCCAAGTACTATTAATGATAAACGTGGAAGAAATTTCACAAATTGTCAATAAACGAAATCGTATGAAAAAGGAAACATACGTAGAACTCTATAAACAAGTCACACGTAAAGTGCGTCGCGCCGTTGAAACTGGGCGTAAATATGTGGATACGGAAATTCCTTCTTTTCTCATGGGGTATATAGCATATGACAGGTTACAGGCGACCAATTATATTAAACGGCAGTTAGAAAACGCTGGATTTGATGTTGCTGTCATGGGACATTTCGAAATTCGAATAACATGGAAAGTTAAAAAGACTAACAGGACAGATGAAAACGGTGTAGATTCTATAGATGAATTTCCAACCCTTATCAATTTAAAGAAGGCTGCGAACCGGTACAGGCGAAATGCGCAAAACAACTGATAATAAAAGTCCGTATACTCATAATGGATAACCTGAACATTTTGGTTGAAGCTAAACGCGAATACATGGAACAACTCTCTATTCTCATATGTCCAGTCATGATCGACGTATTTGATGCAATGTACCGCGAAGCGCATACATTGTCCAAGAACCGTAAAGTTCTTCTAATGTTTCAAAAATTACTGAAAGACGTACCAGAGTGGAGTGAAACAATGGCGAAGCAACACACGGATAATATTGCGGATCGGTGTGCGTGGTTCAAGGATTTAGTGGCGGCTGTGTTTGTGAGCTCTGTAAAAATATTATCAGCTGTTCGTTTGAGCAAGGATACTAAGAAAATGGCAGTTAAATTACCAACGAATGAAGTGTTTATTCACACGTGTTACAAAAATGCCGCAAAAGATTTATACAAAAATCCATACGTGTTTACCGAAAATCAATCCGAGCACGACAGAAACGATGTCTTGTATGATAGGTTTGCCCTCTGCGTTGAAAACACCGTCAAGGAACTGATACCTGTTCAACAGATTTTGCAAACGTATATGTCTGCAGGAGCCGAAGACTATGTCGAGGGTGAAGATGCTGACATGCAGCACGACGAAATTGACGAAGTTGACGAATATGATCAAAATGGTCTCGAAGGTCAACCACAAACACCTTTAGATGATGGGATGCCTCCTATGGGTGAAGAAGAAATGCCCCCGACGGACGACCTAATGGGTGACACCCGGGAACCCCATGAACCCCAGGGTGAACCCATGGAACAGGAAATTGAAGAACCTTCAACTCCGTTTCAGAACGAGTTTAGAACGATTACTTCAAAGCCCATGAACCAACAACACACAAACCCCCAGGGTGTAGATGAAGGTGAAGACTTGTTTTCGGATGCCGCTGAAACGCGAACTAAAAAACTTGGCTATTAAATATGGACGAGTACCTCAGAGAGCCCGCTTCGGCTGCAATAATAGCCGCTGGATTAACCGCCATGTACGTACACGGCAAAGCTCGTCTTAACGACGAAGGAACACTTTCAACAAGCGCCTACGCAAAACCTGCTGCATTAGTGGGTATATTAGTATATTTCATCGTATCAAATGGAATAGGTAAACGTGAAACCATTTCAACTGACCCGTTCTGACCAACTTAAAGATTTATCTCATGTATTATATATAATGACTTCCATCACTGCGTTTAATGACATGATGGGACAATTTCTTACGGAATTACATTCGGCATTTCCAGAAGAAAAAGGATTAAAAAAATACATGGCTGCATTCGAACTCATGCGAAGCACTAATGGAAGGATTATCGTAGAAGGGTTCATGGCGAACATCTCACCCCACGCGGATAAGATTAACGCAAAGGATGAATCATTTTTTCTCGAACAAGCTGGTACCATCGACTTTCTAAAGGATATTAATTTGGCTCGATGCTGGCCGAAAGCATCAGAAGGTACGCGCAATGCCATCTGGCAGTACATCCAAACCCTCTATATGCTAGGTGCGACGATCACGGCTATCCCAGCTGAAACACTCAGTATGATTGAAACGGTCGCAAAGCAGTGTGCCGATAAGATGCAAAACGAGGATGGTGGTATGGAAATCGACGAAGCTCAGCTCATGAAGTCCATGCAGGGCCTTCTCGGTGGCATGATGAAAAAATAAACCTATATAATATAAATGGTATCGCTGTTTGAAGATCCCAAACAAATTGTCAGAGCTGATAAGGTAATTGAATTTTGGCCAACTAAAATTCATACATCAGCGGAACGAGTAAACGCCACAGCTCGTTTTATTATTTACGCTACGTGTATCTTGTATCTTATCAGGCGTGATGTACGCGTTTTCATTTTAGGATCTACATGTTTAGGAGTGTTGTATGTTATGGAAATGAACAACATGATAAAAGAGGGGCAGGCTCGCCCCACGGCCGTAAAGGAAGGGTACGAATCAGGGTGTCAATTACCCACGTATGATAACCCGATGGCGAATGTACTGATGTCGGATTTCACCGATCGCCCCGATCGCCCGTCTGCATGTGATTACCCGACAGTCCGAAAGGATGTTAACCGAATGCTATCCGGTACTATTCCATACGGTCCCCAAAAATCTCGATCCCCGATGCCCGAGTTTCAGCGTAATGCGTATGCCCGGCAGTTTGTTTCGGGTCCAGTGACAAACATCCCCGGCGACCAAACCGAATTTGCCGAGTGGTTGTACGGTGAGAAGAATGGTTCAATCTGTAGAAGTGACAGTCGTTCATGTGATCCCAATGCACGTGGCGCGCAATTAGAAGCGTTCGCCGGTTTAGATTCCAGTGGAGATATGAGGAGTGGTATGTTCGGTGGTGGAAACGGTCCGGCTTAGATAGATAAATATTCTCATGTAATAGTAAATGGCGTACCAACTCCAACCTGGTATGAATTTAGTTGAAAATCCCGCTCGACCACCCGTATGTGCGACTGACGAGGTATTTGTTTATCCCCAGCCCAGCACTCTTAATTACAGTTCGGGTCGCCCTAACACGATGTTGTACGGGACAGCTCCCTACATGGCTGGTAAGGGTTCCCCCGCTCAATACATTGAGACCAGCGACCAGTTAAGACCGCAGTCCACAAGTCAATTTAACAAAATTCTCGCGAAAACGTACGAACAGGGTCTATTCCCTCTCCAAGACATGAAGTGTAAACTCCCACTCCGGACGATGACATATGAGCCCGAAAGTACACGCGCCGATACGCAAAATCACATGTTCGTGACGAGATATCCCAGTCAATAAAAATATTTATAACAATTAAGAATGGCAGACCCTGTTTCAATTATAGCTATCGCAGGATTAGCCTACATAGGAAAAAAATTAAGTGATCCCAAACCTGAATTATATCAGATTGTATCTAAACCCACAGAGGGACCTATTATAATTCAGGAGGAAATGCCCAACATAGCCGCCCCCCGACCGATTGGTCTCGACAATCTCCCGGAACGAAAGCTGGAAAGAGAAAATTTCGGTGATATCGTACCACAAACACGTTCATCTGGTACTGAAGTACTCGAGATGCGTAATCGCATGTTTGACAATGGTCGCATGAATAATATCTCACCCATCGAAAAACAATATGTTGGTCCGGGTATCGCGATTGGTCCAGATGTCGCAGCTGCCGGTGGTTTTCAGCAAATTGTACGTGTCAACCCTGATAATGTCGGCGCGCACCGTCTCACAACATTACCTGGTCGAAGTGGTCCAGCACGCGACGTGTTTGGTGGACGTCGCGGGAAGATGGGCGACATTGCCAATAACCGCCCAGAAAAGACTGCATTTCTCCCCGATCGTCGTCCAGTCGTCGGTGGTAGGTCTCAAGGTTTTGATGGGCATGTTGTTCGCAGTGAACACGTAAACGGGAAGCGTTTAACAAATCGGTCGCAGACTGGATCGCGCGATGATGGTCTTGGGTTTTCGGGTGCTAAGAGTGTGGTAGCTGGTATGAAAATGGCACAAGATCCCACACGAAACAAGAAGGATGGAAATAGCGAACAGTATAGATATAACAACCAACTTGCACCCGGTGTTTCTACATTCTCACACGGATACCTTTCGTCCCCCGCAACAAAGATAGGCGAGGCGCGTACGTACGGAACGGGGCATACAGTAGAAGAATTATCTAAATACGGATTCCGACCCGATGATCGCCGCGGTAAGGCGAACCGTAAGGGTAACGCCGGTCGCATGAACGTTCGCGCGGGTCCTCTTAACCAAGGTGGTATGCCGACTGTCGTGCGCGCGGATACTACACGTGTAGATGGGCGACTCGGACCCGTGAGTGGTGGTTGGACGCAACAATATAACAACAACATGTACTATAAATTTAACGCATACAAGGGTAATTCTAACCCTTACGCGACAAACGAAAGTTTGGGCGTTGCGAAACAACAGCTTCAACAGAACCCTATAGCTCAGCAGATGATGTAAATAAATAACAGTCGAGTAACAACACCCATTAAAATATTATCCATGTATTTTAATGAGCGTATACACGTTAGATATAGATAGTAGTGAACGTGATCCTACTATATACCCAAACCCCGGTGATTATGTGATTGAACTTAAAAACCCTATTTACGATGTTAATAAAATTTCCATCGCCTCTGCCCGAATTCACGCGAGTCAGTTGTTAATTAACGATCGTAACAATACGTTTACCGTAACCAATACGACAAATGCCACGACGAACACTGTAACACTGGCTAATGGAAACTATAGTGGGCGTACACTCGCGGTTGAGCTTCAATCATCACTTACAGCAGCGGTCGGTGAAACTGTAACCACCACATATAGTTCTGATAATAACACGTTTACATTCAATGCCGCGAGCGCCGATTTCCGCTTTGATTTTTACGGTGGTACGAAAGGGTATGCGAATAGTACCATCGGGTATACAACCCCTCATGATATATTAGGTCTCCCACCAAGTAACGTCGCATCCACCGGTACAGTTCTTACATCGGGGGCTATCAATTTACAGGGGCCGGATGCACTTGTTATCAAAATAAGTAGTGGTGCGGAAGAGTTTAACAAAACAGTGTATTCCGACACCCCTTTCTATACTGGTCGTATACTGATGTGTGGTGACGTGATTAATTATTCGGGGAAGGATGATATTGTAGAACATAATTTTGATACAGGAAAGCAGGGGAGTATATCAAAATTACGGGTTCAGTTCTTCTATAGTAGTAATAACCAGCTCATACCGTATGATTTTAGAAACGCTAACCATATTATTAAACTTTCTATCGAGGGTTCGCGAGATAAACTATCGGTCACACCTGTCGTGAAAAAGGACTTTTCACTTCCTGACCCTATTCGCATACCGGAGTTTGAGGATCCGAATAGGTGGAATGCATTTATCTATATATTCATGATAATCGTGACTGGAATATTTTTTTTAATATTTACCAGACCCCGGGGAATTAGCGGGTGACCGCGTAGACGGGGGCGGAGGGCTTCTTGACACGCTTGGAGATGCGGGAGATCACCATGTATACGATGACCGACAAGAGAGTAGTGAAAAGCGCCGTAAGGGCGTAGTTCATACCACCGTTCTTCTGGACCTTGACGACCTGGTGGATGGTCCATCGGACGAGATCCATCCACGACAGGGCGGCGGCGAAGGAGAAACCAGCCACAACGGAGTTGAGAGACTGGGTTTCGAGTTCACGGGAGATCGCGATGAGGGTATCGGTGGCAACTTCGGCGGACATTTTTATAATATATAAACATTTTATTCTGGCAACAACTCTTCGATAAATAGAATTTTATTATATTTACTCGTGCTATATCCCCTGACAACCCCACTGCCCTGATCATCCTCGTCATCGTCTTCATCGGAATCGGAGTTGGATTCTTTATCACCATATTTAAATTCCTTATATTCAGACGTTGTCCATCCCTCCAAATCAGGACATGTTTCCATTACTATCGATTGCATTTTTTATCATCTCTTCTGACGGATTGGTCGGATTCCACCCATCCCACGCGTCATACGCCTCGTTTATTTTCGTAAACCTTTCATCGTCCCCTGAATAAGGTTCAAATGCAGATTCGTCTACTTCATCATCAATCTCAATCTCATCCTCGTCTTCCGAATCTTCGTCAGTGTAAATATCGGGAAAATATGTACCAATTTGCTGACCTACTGTATGCATAGCGCAGTATTTCATACAATACTCCATATCCTTCCCGAGAATAGTGTCACGCCCACACGCCCTGGCGTAGTGTCCGGACAAAACGACTGCACTTTCTAGTACTGGTGTAATAATATTAATCGCCGATTGGGCCATTTGGGAAGATAAGTCGTCCGGCTCCATTCTGGATGCGTAATATATTATTAGTAAGTGCGTAAACTCTAAGTTCTCTTTTATTAGTCTTATCGTTGTTCAAAATCAGACTTATATTCTGATCTTTAATCATACTGAAATTTTTCTGACCCGTTGGATACCATTTCTCTGGTTCAAGTGCGAAACTATATGAGTAAAATCGCCTGAATAACTGCGTTCTTGAATGGTGAATACCACTCTGAACGGCGCGCATGTTTATAACGTTTCCTGTAATTTTATCGAGAACGACCTCATTATCGAGTGTCATTTCTAAACTGACGAGGTGTTCGTAGTTTGTATACCGTATATCACCATCTACTAATACAGGGGGGTATGTTTGATTGGTATGATCGTAATCGAACGGGTGAACTGATCTCACAATACTATTTTTTCTCGCAATTACGAAATAGAGTTCTTTCACGGGGTTTGTGAAGTTGAGCCTACACTTTGTCTCGTCTCGCCCGTGTGCGGCTGATACGGGAATTTGAAAGACGTTACGCTGAAGCTGTGAGATAATGTATTCATTCTTACTCGTTTGAAGTTTCACTCGCTCGGGTTCGTCCAATTGGACCAGTTCCGTGTGGACTGATACGTCGTTAATTTTCAAACTCGATTTATCTATTGGATTACTGTCACCGAGGTAAACCACTCCACCCATAAGAGCGTGCTGTCCACAAAAATAATATAAGACACTCGGTGCGCTCGCGGGTACTACGAACGTGTACGTGGTAATATCACCGACAGTGGAAACGGTAATTCCCGTCGTGTATGTACTTATCGGTGCTCCAGCGCCGCTGGGACGACCATCTTCGTACGTAGATAATTTAAATGGATGAGCCTCGTTTAAAGTTTTCCCGATCGTGAACGTGTAAGTACTCCCTCGTTTCAGTGTGAGCGACGGTCTATCAACACCGTCGATGTGATACTTATTGACTCCGTTAACCTGTGCAACTGTAACCGTAAAATTGGGTCCGGTGTCATATGAATCGGTGAAAGCGAGATGCCCTCCGTAAATGCAGTCTGTAACTTCACCCAATTGAATTTCAATTTCACACTCTTGTTGTGTGAGTGCACATAGGGGTATAGCCAGTTCCGGGTTGTTATGGAAATAGAATGGAATGTCCACTATATACCTTGTCGGGGCCGTCGCCTTTCCTAAATATTCATTTATAATAGGTGGTCCTCGCGACACCCCCGCCACGAACTCCTCTTCCACCTTAATCCCAGACTCTTCTCCGGGATACTTACCGATGAGTTTCGATAGAGTGGTCTGTTTCGTCTGTGTGATATAATGCTCACTATATATCTGTAACCAATCGCGGGGAATGCGTTGTATGAGCTGCCCTCCTATACTTAAATTTACATATTCTATAATCGTATGTCCGATTGATTCATTGTATCCCTGATACGCGTTCAAAGCGGGTAGATCTATATATACTCGCACACCCTTCAACAAATCACCAGAACCGGCTGGTATCGTACACTTTACAGTACTGCCATATGCGATTTCACCACTGACGCCGTGTTTTACATCGTACACTGCAAAATTTGCATGCTTCCTGAATTGTTTTATAAAATGCGTATACTCAGGATTTTCTGTAAAAAAAACATCCTGGGTACCCGTTGTGGCGAGCTGAACGCGTCCCGCCATTTCTATTATTAGATGTTAAAATTTTAAACCCGCTAACCCGCTCTCGATATGCAATACATTATAACTATGTGCGTAAACACCTACGTTGATGTTACGTGTATTAGTCGCCGTTGTTGTACCCGACGTTGCAGTGGGGATGGTGTCGAGTTCTATATCCAGTTTTTTGTGAATAATACGACTCATATTAAGTTGTCCAGTGGGGTAATAGACCTCCGGTTTAAGTGCGAATGAATATGTATAGAATTCGTATGCGGGATCTGGACACCCGGTATGGTATCTGAGTGACTGTTGGTACGCGAGATACTGACCACTGTGATCGAATACGGTTGCACCGTTACATTCGAGCTTGATATTCTTGAGTGCTCTATGATCGGAACACTTTGTATTGGTGACCGAACCTACAGTACCCCCCTTCAGAACACTCGAGAATGATTGATCTGGTGTAGATGTATTTAGAAGGCGGTCTTCTGTATTGAAATTGTTTCCGGTTTCTTCTTTCGCGAGAAACATGAGTTCCTTGACTGGGTTTTCAAATTTTAATAATACGGATTTCTTCAACTCCCCCGGTTTAAATTGCACGGTCGATTTTTGTAACTGTGTAATTACATACTCCATCGGTCGCGTGCGTAGAAAATTCTTTTCATCATCTGTGATGAAGTAGAAATCGGTGATGAGCGAGGCGCTTTTGATCGAACCTTCAGTCGTTTTCTCCCTCTGTACAACCCCACTGGAGCCTAATATATATTTAAATGTTACATCATCATCTACATCTCTAAACGTCACGCGAACTTCTACGAGTTGTTTTGTGAGCGCACACACGGGAACCGCTAAACTCGGGTTCCTGTGGAAGTAAAACGGTAGGTTAATATAGAACGTGTTATACGTATCCGAAACGGTCAGTGTTTCATTGTGACCATTCATAAAGTATAATGTTTGGTCCACATCGTCCTTATTGCTATATAATTGATCATACATGTATATATACTCCCCTGTAAGTCTTTCTATAACCTGACCGCCGATGACCAAATCTGCATATTTTATTATACTTTTACCTAATGGAATGTTATAATAATATTTTGAAACTCCCGCGTGACTGGTTAAATTGCCAAGTTTTACCTTAAGGGTCATCCCTCGTACGAGATCGCCTATATTGTTTGGTATACGACACTCAACGGAACTCCCGAATGCGCTGTCACCGGAAAATGGTATTTCTACCGCTTCGGTAGAAAAGCGTGTATGTCTTTTGAATAAGGTGACAAAATACGAAAACTGTGGATCCCCAGTAAGCCATTGGTCCTGGATACCAGTGACAGCAAGTTGTACGCGACCTGCCATTCTTATTACATGTGAGTAAAATTTTATGAATTAAAACGGGGCGGTATTATAGATGGATTTACGTTTACGAAAATTCAACCCTGCATCAATGGCTGATGATAAGGTTCTTGTATTCATAGGTAAACGTAATACAGGTAAATCTACATTAGTAACTGACATCCTGTGGCACAAGAAACATTTACCAGCAGGAATTGTTCTATCGGCGACTGAAGAAGGTAACCATTATTATCAGCAGTATATTCCCGACCTGTTTATTTATGGCGACTATGACAAGGAAGCTATAGAACGAGTTATGGATCGTCAGAGGAGATTGGTGGGTGCCGGTAAAAAGAATTGTGGCGCATTTTTACTTTTGGATGACTGCATGTACGATAATAAATTCATGCGTGATACGTGTATTCGACAATGTTTCATGAATGGGCGTCACTGGAAGATATTCTTCATGCTAACAATGCAGTATTGTATGGACCTACCCCCAGCGCTCAGAGCAAACGTTGATTATGTTTTTATTCTCAGGGAAAACATTATTCAGAATCGTGAGAAGTTGTATAAATCATTCTTCGGTATCTTTCCAACATTTGACATGTTCAATAAGGTTATGGATTCGTGTACAGAAAACTATGAATGTTTAGTTCTCGACAACACGTCAAAATCGAATAAAATAGAGGACTGTGTGTTTTGGTACAAAGCGAAAATGCATAAAAATTTCAAGGTTGGTGCACCAGAGTACTGGGCTGAACATAAAAGATCATTTAACCCTAAACAAAATGGTAACAAGGTTGACCCTAAAAATGCGAAGGCTCGTACCGCGCTGAAAATCACAAAGACGCGATAATTTTCTACATATATCTCAGATGAGTACTAAGCGTAAGACTACAAATAAGCAAACTGATATAAACTTCAGTCCGGGTCCTTCGAAGACGGTCAAAAGTTCCAAGGTTGTACGAACATTGCCACCTCTACCACGGGGTGTGGGCATGGCGTGTACGAAACCGGGGTATGTTAGATACCTCGAGGAATTGAACACGCGTTTATCTAACGTGCGCCACAACGGGAAGCGAATAAATGTAAAGTTTTTAGAATATAGCGACAGTACAAACCAGGGAATTGTCGCGAATACATCAGCGCAGTTATTGAATGGGAAACCCCCATTGGAATTTAAGAATAATGGATCGAATATTCCCAGACTCAATGCATCGGCGGGAAGTATTCATTTTTTTCTAATTAGCATCACTAAACGTGATAACCCAAATTTAGGACACGCGGTGAACGTCTTAATGGATACGGGTAGACCACAACCGCGTATATGGGTATTTGACCCACATGGAAACCGTGCCATGGAGAGGAATGGGTATGGGAGTATTTTTCGAAACCGGATATTACCAAATATGAAAAAGTTTTTTGGGAACGTGTTCGATACCACTACCGCGAAATATTACAATGGACCCAATTTACAAGCGAATAACACTCGAGGTGTTTGTACAACATTTCACTTAGACTTCGCAAAAGCGATTCCCGGGCTGTTAAACGACACTGTAAATATACGGACATTTAGTGGTGGAAATCTCAATATAGCTGGTCGTTCAGCTTTTCTAAATAATCCAACCCTGGTCGGAACGGTGACGAGTAAACGTGTAACTAAAAAAAATATAAAAACACCACCAAAACTTACTATGACAATGGGTGCTACGACTAAAAAAAAGCGTGGTACTCGGAAGTGAACATACATACCACGAAGACCCACCTACCGTGACCATCTATGAGGATATAGACGTAGCATAGAATCTTCTAATTCGTCCACCTCATGCCATGCCCAGTGACACTCCGATGAATATGCATCCATTTCGCATATTTCTTGTGCTTCTTTTATCGCTTCTGTGAAACGTAAACGAAGTCTCAAATTTTCCTTAATTTTAACCGGTTCCGATATTGACGGTTTTCGATATAAACTTTCTAAAACATTTACACGTGTCTTTGCCAACTTTATCTTGTATAGATTGCTATTTTCGGAAAAGTTTGGAACACAATTCATTTATTATAAAGCTATCTTACTTTTTAAACTATCATTAAAGATAATACACCATTTCATTGCATGAGCTGGTGTTTGAGTAAACGGGTTTTATCTGGTGTAGATGATTCAATCCCGGTGTTCAGTTTGAATAAATACGAAGGTTATGCTAAAATAACGAGTGTATACGACGGTGACACATTCAACGCTGTTATTAGGAAACATGGTCGTGTTCTAAAATTCAAGTTTCGTACTCTCGGGTACGACTCACCCGAAATGAAACCTTTATTATCGTCATCTCGACGAAATGATCACATTTATATGGCCAAATTGGCGCGAGATATGTTTAAGGAGGAGTGTGGTTTCGATGACCGCGAACATTCTCGGCAGTGGAACCCGTTCATTTGCAATAACAAAGTAAATGGGTGGATTTGGATGCAATGTGGTAAAAATGACAAATACGGTCGCACACTGGTGACAGTCTATAGACGTAAAGGTGATTCACTTTCTGTCAACGCGAAGATGATCGCATCAGGTATAGTGAACGTATATGATGGTGGTACTAAACCCAAATTCCAGTTCCAGGTTTAAAGATTTGTATCTATACATTGATATAAGATGTCTACTTACAGTGTTGAACCGTGTACTTTCATTTACCGTGTATCATCTCTCGCGAAGATTGTTGATGGGGATACGATCGATGTTAATATTGATCTCGGGTTTGATGTTTGTACGAAGCAACGTGTTCGCCTTTTAGGTATCGATACACCGGAGTCTCGCACGTCAGACAAGGAAGAAAAACGTTTCGGACTTCTTTCAAAGAAGAAGCTCAAGGAATGGTGTCTAAAGGCGGTTGCTTCTGAGAAGGATGATATCGATATCGAACTCAGATGCCCGGAAGCGGACTCCCGTGGTAAATTCGGTCGCGTCCTCGGAGAAGTTTGGGTTTCCGAAGATGGAGTATGGACCAACGTTAATAAGTGGTTAGTTGACGAGGGGTATGCGGTACCTTATGGTGCGCAAAACAAATCGGAAGTTGAAGGACTTCACCTGATTAACCGCAAGAAGCTGATCGAACGCGGTGATATTGAGGCGTAATTTTATTCTTGTTATATATAAATGATTGGTAAACTATTAATACTATTCATTTTGTCTGTAATCATGACCGCTGTAGTAATCCTTAACACAGAACCAAAAAGTGAAATTCACGCAAAGGCTAAATTCTTCTTGACTATTAGATTGTTTCAACTTCAAAAGATGGTCTGTCCTCAGAAGAAATTGATAGAACAAACCTTAATAGAAACGGATGCTATATCATCGAACACAGTGTCACTCAAATCAAGTGCGGCGCCGATCAACGCATAAACGTATATTAAAGAGATGATGCATATTAAATACACTAGATAGTACGGCTAAGATGCCCGAGTTGGTCTAAGGGGTGCGACTTAAGATCGCATGTGCTTTGCACGCGTGGGTTCGAACCCCACTCTTAGCATACGCTCCTATAGTGTAGTTGGTTAACACTGTGGACTTTGAATCCACCACCCCAAGTTCAAGTCTTGGTGGGAGCTTACCCTTCCTTAGCTCAGTTGGTAGAGCAGTGGACTGTAGTTCCATTTGTCACCTGTTCGAATCAGGTAGGAAGGACACCGCCCCTGTAGCTCAGTTGGTAGAGCGCTTGACTTGTAATCAAGAGGTCACAGGTTCGAATCCTGTCAGGGGCATCTTCTTTGTAATATATGAAAACACCGTATATTACACAGATATAAAATCACTTAAAACATAGGGGTGTATATATAGTAATGCTGAGTTTACTCGCTCCAATATACGCAATTACATATAAAAATCGAAATACTAAAAGAAACGCCTATGTAGCGGATTCACCACCACCTATTGATACACCTAATATGTGGGAATTCGGTAGTTATTGTTGGAAGGTTACAATCGAAGCTACAGATAAGAAAGATGGTCACGTTGAGAGGACTTTTATTGGGTATAGCCAGGATATGGATATCGCAAAAAGGACTGAACTTGCGTGCGATAGGCATAAGAAACCTGGTACAGTTTGTGGAGAGGTACAAATGTCCATGAAAGGTGGTGAATGTGACGAAGTTATATTCATGAAATTAAAAAATGGAAATAAACTGATAAACCTGACAAATCCGTTTAACTAAACAATTCATACGGATATTTGTGTATCCATAAATTACATATCCATTTCTCTCCGGAGAGTACTGGTTTACCACCGTGAATAGCCTTCGCGGTGATACGACCCCAATCATTGAGAGTGTTAAATAATAAAACATCACCCTTGTTTAGCTTGTAATCTTTACCCAATACCGGAAACGTGGTTTCTCCACCTTCATAATCATCATTCAGTGCTACTATACACGTGTATAGGCGAGGATTTTTCTCATTTTCGAATGCATCTTGATGTGGCTTATAAAACCCCCCGGGTGTATACTTAAGAACCTGTAGATACTCTGCATTATCAAATTGACGATCTGTTAAAGATACACATTTCTCCATTAGTTTTTCAACGGATGTGGAATCTTGTGGATTTAGCCATGCGGTCTCACTTTTACGTTTAGTATCATCTACATCTTTACCCCGAGACACGGTTGACGGTTTTAAATCACGGGATGCCAGTTCTATTATACGGTCACACATCTTACCTGTAAAAGCGTTTCGTATGACATGGGGTTCTTGATATTTTGGTCTGAGGAAAATACATATAAGCACAATTGAAACGATGACGAATATGATCATATATCTATTTCTAATATTATATTATGGGGAACGCGACACCTGTATCTTGACCTTATTCGCTCTATCACGTTGTTTGTATATGAAGTTAACTCCTTTACTTCACGTAATATATCATTCTCTATTGTTGTATCCAATACATACTGTCGTAGTAAATCACCTACCGTGTCTGTGTACATAGTATAAATATCTCGTATATCAGCTACTTTCGAATTATACTTATCCCTGAACTGTAATTCACGTTTCATATCTATCTCCGAAATCTCATTAAGAATATACTTCATTCTCAAAAGTCGGTTATCGTCGTATGTAAACCCAAATCTATATGTATTATCATAATCTAACCGGATTACTTCGAGGGAAATCAATTGTATCACGTAAGGTGCTTGTATTTGTCTCAACTCCCTATGTGACGGACGACCACCGCATGGGATATCACCATGCTCCCTTCCGCGTTTTTTGAATTCGAAATAATGAGGATTATGTATTCGACCAGTTTCTATTCGACCAGTTCTCCAATCGAATGCGACGTGACACTGTGTACACCATATTTGCGCACATCCTTCTATTCTGTAAATTGGTACACTGCACTTGGGACACTGTCTTGTTTCTCGTTTTAATAGTTTCATAGTCTTGACTGTATCTTTGTTACATTTATGATTGATTGTTAATTCTTCGTGACACTTATCGCAAAATGATGTACTACATATCTCACAATCCCAATTTTCATCTAAAAATCCATTGCATTCATCACTGGGACACTTCTGTGTGTATACATATTCACTATTCATACCGGGGTTTATGTTAGCTATAACCTGGAGTTCTTCGTATA
>Ga0302138_10000298_pt1 | contig 28829 bp, 22 predicted proteins | sample CBN3_321_MG_FD_203110 | JGI IMG/M metagenome (GOLD analysis project Ga0302138, IMG submission 203110) | Marine microbial communities from Western Arctic Ocean, Canada - CBN3_surface | ecosystem: Environmental > Aquatic > Marine > Oceanic | place: Canada: Western Arctic Ocean | collected 2017-09-15 | reverse complement strand
ACCTTTGACTCAATCGCTGACAAGTCCTACCCAATCTCACGGCCACTGTTCTTCTATGTTAAGAAGGCCCATGTGGGTGTGGTTCCAGGTATAGAAGGTTACCTGCATGAATTCACCAGCGAAAAAGCCTGGAGTGAAGATGGTTACCTGGCGGAGAAAGGCATGATTCCGCTGCCAGATGATGAGCGTGCGGCTATGGCCGCTAGCACTAGAGGATTAGTGCCAATGACAGGCAATGAAGGATTGAAATAAGACGCATAAGTTGTCAAAGTACAGCCCGGTTCTGTGAGCCGGGCTGTTTTGTTATCTACAGATTTTATCCCAAGTGTTTTTTAAGGATCCTGCCTGCCCTATGCAAGCCACAAACATACTGATTTTAATACTAGGCCTAGGGGTCTTGGCGTTCTTTTTAGGCCGTGGACGGTCACTAGCACTCGCCAAGCCATTGGGGGGCATTCGTCAGCTCCACTCTCTGCCCTCCTATTACGGAATGCATGCCGCACTCTGGTGTGCACTGCCTTCATTGTTTTTACTCTGTGTGTGGATGCTATTTGACGATTCGCTGATCAACCGTCTGGTGCTAGATTCTGTTGCTGCCGAAATCGCACCCAATGATACGGCGAGTTACAACCTTCTGATCAATAAAATATCCAACCTGGCCGACGGCATATTGCCGCGCAAAGGTGAGAGCGCGGCACTGGTTGCAGCAGCAGACCATCTGGTGTCACTGCGGATTATCTCAAGCTGGTCATTAACGGCTGTGTTGCTAACACTGTCATCACTTGGCTTGCTGTGGGGCTGGTCGCGAATCTCCGCGTCTTTCCGTGCTCGCCCAGTGGTTGAAAAGGTCATGCAAAACATCTTGCTTGGCTGCGCCTGTCTGGCCATCTTTACCACCCTAGGCATTGTGCTGTCGGTATTATTTGAATCAATTCAGTTCTTCCGCTCCGTGCCCATATTTGATTTTGTCTTTGGCCTAGAGTGGAGTCCTCAAACGGCTATTCGTGAAGATCAAGTCGGCTCTTCCGGTAGTTTTGGGGCTGTGCCCTTATTTGTGGGTACTCTGCTAGTATCCGCAGTGGCCATGGTAGTGGCCGTTCCCGTTGGTTTGATGTCGGCAATTTACCTGGCCGAATACGCGAGCAAGACCGTGCGCACCTATGCTAAGCCTGCGCTAGAAATTCTCGCCGGCATACCCACCGTGGTGTATGGCTTTTTCGCAGCCCTAACGGTAGCGCCGTTCCTACGTGATCTGGGTGCCAGTTTTGGTCTGTCGGTGTCGTCGGAAAGTGCCCTAGCCGCTGGTGGTGTTATGGGGGTGATGATTATTCCGTTTATCTCCTCCCTTGCGGATGATGTAATTACCGCGGTACCTCAGTCCATGCGCGATGGCTCGCTGGCTATGGGTGCCACCAAGTCAGAAACCGTCCGCCGGGTGATTATCCCCGCAGCGCTGCCTGGTATTGTGGGTGGCGTGATGTTGGCCATTTCCCGCGCTATTGGCGAAACTATGATTGTGGTTATGGCGGCTGGTATGGCGGCGAAGCTAACCGCCAACCCACTGGAGTCAGTCACTACGGTAACGGTGCAAATTGTTACCCTGCTAACCGGCGACCAAGAATTTGATAGTCCCAAGACTCTGGCAGCCTTTGCGCTGGGCTTGATGCTCTTTACAGTGACCTTACTGTTAAATATTTTTGCCTTACATATCGTTAAGAAATATAGAGAACAATATGACTGAGTCAATTAACCATCTAGAGAAAATCAAAAACTCTTTAAGTCGACGCAATCGTGCCGAGAAGCGTTTTCGCTGGTACGGGCGTACAGCCATCTTCATCGGTCTAGCGGCGGTGTTGGTGCTGTTTACTGATATCGTCAACAAGGGTCACGGAGCCTTTCGCATTACGTATATCGAACTAGAAGTCACCTATGATCAGGACCGGATCGGCGTGAACAATCTTACCGACCCCAAGGAATTGACAAGGGGCAACTGGGAAGCACTCTCCAAAACTGCCCTGCGCACTGAATTTCCTGCGGTGTCCGGTCGCAGTGACAAGCGTGAGCTCTATGGGCTTATTAGTAGTGGCGCGGGCTTCGATCTAAAGGATCGTCTGTTGGAAAATCCGCGATTACTGGGTGAGACTGAGAGAGTTTGGCTGCTGGCTGATGATGATATAGATACCTATTACAAGTCTTGGTTGGATGGCGATACCTACAGCGCCAGAATGTCGGCCAAGCAACTTGAATGGATTGATGAGCTACACCAGCAGGGCAAAATCCGCCTGCAATTTAACAGTAACCTATTTACTCGAGGGGACTCCCGGGAGCCGGAACAAGCGGGTATTCGCGGGGCTGTCATGGGATCCCTGCTCACTTTAATCCTGACCCTGTTGCTGTCATTTCCCATTGGTGTATCAGCGGCAATCTATCTAGAAGAGTTTGCCCCGCGCAATCGCTGGACAGATTTTATTGAAGTCAACATTAATAACCTGGCTGCAGTGCCATCCATTATTTTTGGTCTGCTGGGCCTCGCGATCTTTATTAACTTTTTCCATGTGCCGCGATCCGTGCCGATAGTGGGTGGTTTGGTATTAACCTTGATGACCTTACCGACTATTATTATCACCAGTCGGGCAGCGATTAAGTCCGTACCACCGTCAATACGCGAAGCTGCTCTGGGCATGGGCGCCTCAAAGTACCAAACGGTATTACACCATGTGCTGCCGCTGTCACTTCCTGGCATGTTAACGGGCGCCATTATTGGTATGGCTCAGGCGTTGGGTGAGTCGGCTCCACTGTTAATGATTGGGATGGTGGCCTTTATTGTGGATATTCCCGGAGGCTTTAGTGACCCCGCCACGGTGTTGCCAGTACAAATTTTTCTTTGGGCAGACAGCCCGGAGAGAGCCTTTATTGAAAAGACCTCAGCGGCAATTATGATCTTGCTGAGCTTTCTGATTGTTATGAACACAGTAGCCGTATGGCTGCGTAAGCGCTTAGAGCGCCGTTGGTAGAAAGGAAAAAATATGACTCAACTCGCATCAGCGGATAAGAAAAAAAGGGCTAACATAGCCAAACCTACAGCCATGAAAAGCCTCGAAGTAGAGGGCCATGAGGCTACGGTTGGTAAGGTTTTTACCGACAATCCAAAAATGACTATGCGCAACGTCAATGTTTATTATGACGACAAACAGGCCATTCATGATGTCAGTATTGATATCGCCAAAAATGAAGTAATTGCGATGATTGGCCCATCGGGCTGTGGCAAGTCGACGTTTCTGCGCTCGCTAAACCGGATGAACGATACGGTCGATATCTGTCGCGTGGAAGGCGAGATTTGCATGGATGGCGAAAATCTCTATGCCCCAAAACTGGATGTGGTAGAACTGCGCGCCAGAGTCGGCATGGTATTTCAAAAGCCTAATCCATTCCCCAAATCAATTTATGAAAATGTTGCCTACGGCCCGAAGATCCATGGCCTTGCTGATACGCGTGTAGACCTCGACGAAATTGTTGAAAACAGTCTGCGCAAAGCTAGCTTATGGGAAGAGGTCAAAGAGCGATTGCACCAGGGGGGTACAGGATTATCTGGCGGTCAGCAGCAGCGCCTCTGTATTGCCAGAGCCATTGCTGTTAGCCCGGAAGTGATTCTTATGGATGAACCCTGTTCAGCATTGGATCCAATTGCCACGGCCAAAATTGAAGAGCTGATTGAGGAGTTGAGTGAAAACTTTACCATTGCCATTGTGACCCACTCAATGCAGCAAGCGGCACGTGTATCGCATCGCACCGCTTACTTCCATCTCGGACGATTGATTGAAGTTAATCCAACCGAACAGGTATTTACCATGCCAGAGCATCAGCTTACTGAAGCTTATATTACCGGTCGCTTCGGTTAACAGGGAGAATAATATGTCAAAAATGTCATTTGAAAATCACATCATGAAGCAGTTCGATGAAGAGCTGGAAGAAATCCGTACACGCCTGATGGAAATGGGCGGCAAGGTTGAGCAGCAGCTGCAAAACGCCGTGCGCGCAGTAAGCGAGGCGGACAGCGCCTTAGCCGAACTGGTGATAAAAGAAGAAAAACGTGTCGACGAAATGGAAGTGGGTATCGATGAAGCCTGTATCTTGATTATTGCTCGTCGCCAGCCAGCCGCCAGTGATTTGCGCCTGGTGATGATGGTCACCAAAGCGGTTAATGATCTCGAGCGTATTGGCGATGAAGCTAAGAAAATTGCTAATCATGCCGTTATTCTTGCCGGTGAGAGCACGACTTCAGAAGGCTATACCGAGGTGCGTCATATGGGAAAATCCGTAATTAGCATGCTCAATAATGCGCTGGATGCCTTTGCGCGCTTTGATGTCGAGGCCGCCATGCGCACCCTTGAAGAAGACAAGCAGATTGATCTCGATTACAAAACTGCGCTTCGCGAACTAGTTACGTACATGATGGAAGACCCGCGCAGCATTAGCCGCGTGATCAATATTCTGTGGGTGATCCGTTCCTTAGAGCGCATTGGTGATCATGCTAAAAACCTCTGTGAGCAGATTGTTTTTGTAGTTAAGGGTAAAGATATCAGACACCAGTAGGTGTCTGTGTACTAACCCAATAAAAAAGGAGGCTTCGGCCTCCTTTTTTATGTTTCTCTCTATACCCCTCGCTTTGTCCCTTTCCATTTCCCGCATCTTATATCCTAGCGTTAAATCAGTGTTCTCGCTATACATTGCAAATGGCACTGTAAAAGAGCATTCATCGCTGTCATATAACTGTCATTTAGTAGTCACATCGTCGTCATTTTGCACTGTTAATTTGCACACTCATTGAAGAAATATTGGTATTTCTTCTGGCCAAAACTATTTGGCTGTAAAACGGATAATGACGTGAGGTTGAGTGGCAGATGACCAATAAATGGTTTTTTATAGTAGCTTTGGTAGTTTCATCCATAGCACCCTGGGCATCAGCTGAAAACGCTTTTGTACTGGTGTTCCTCGAAGACGCTCCACTGCGACACGTGAAAGTGGCGGTCGACGGTAAAATTGTTGGTGTAACCGATGGTAATGGCTTGGTTCAGGCTGCGTTAGAGCCCGGCCCACATAAGCTTTACTTGATTGATGACGATGTGGCTATCCCCGTCAAATTTAATTTGCCCGTGGGCGGAGAAGTTGAAGTATCTGCTGTGTTCAGTGAAGACCAGGAACTAGAGCCCATTGTCAAAAGCCAATCGTTTACAGCCGACACAGATGCGTCTGGCTACATAACTGGCCTAGTCACCTCGCCATCAGGATTGCCTATCATGGGGGCTTTGGTTGAGGTAGCTGATGCCAATGTGTTGGCGACTACAGACGAAGAAGGGATCTACTCATTAAGACTACCGCGGGGCATGCACCGTGTTGATGTCTCTCGAGCAGGTTACAGATCATCCAGCATTGCTGCCATCCGGGTCTTTGCTGACCTTGGGGTCAATGCTCGCTTTAAGTTACTCAAGCGACCACCGATAGAGTCAGGAATTGCCATGCCAACCCCGCGTGTCGAAGAGGTCGTTATTATTGGTGTATTCAATCCTACTGACGGCGCGGAAAATATTGAGCGTTATGCAACCACCATTGTCAGCGCCATGGATGCTGATCAGATGGCGCGTTTTGGTGACAGCGATGTGGCCTTGGCCATTGGTCGTATCGCTGGCCTTAGTGTTACCGAAGGTAAGTATGCCAATGTTCGTGGTTTGGATGGCCGTTATATCGCCACCAACTTCAACGGCATCTTAATGCCCAGTACCGACCCCATGCGCAGGGATATTCAGCTAGATCTGTTCCCTTCAAATATTGTTGAGTCCATCGCAGTACAAAAATCTTTCTCCGCTGATCAGTTAGCGTCGACCACGGGTGGCTCTATTGCAGTTAACACCAAAGGCCTGCCCGATGAGCGCGTAGGTAGCCTGTCGGTTTCTACTGGATTCAATACTGCTTTCACCTTTGATGATGTGCAGGGTTATCGCGATTCCGAAACCGAGTGGGCGGGTTTTGACAGTGGTTTACGTGACATTCACACGGGTGTTTTAGACGCTACCGATGGCGGTACCTCATTGACTATCTGTGACCCCAGTGTCGCTGATATCTGTACCCGCTGGGAAGTGGCTCTTGCCTACGCGCTGACATTTAAGCCTGATTATGATTTACAGGCAGTCGAAGCAAATCCCGATGTTGGCTTCGATGTTGATTTCGGTGACCGCATGGAAATGGGTGAGGGTGAGCTCGGCTACTTTGTGGCAGCTTCCTACGGCCGTTCAACGAACTATCGAGGCGATGCGTCCCTCGATAATCCAATTGGTCTTGAGGGGATGTATAACCGCACCCAAGACACGGTTTCAGTGAGTGGTTACGGCGTGATTGGCTATGAATTCAATCAGGGCGAAATCCTCTCCAAGACCACCTTGCTACGCTCGACCGACGACACGACCAGAAAGACATTGGCCCTCAATGTTGAAGACGTAAATATAGATAAAGCAGTTTTAGAATATGTTCAGCGCCAACTATTCTCGCAGAGCTTTAATGGGCTGTATGAATTTGATACCGCAGCGTTCGAAAGCAAAATAGACTGGCGATTAGGTTATGCCGAAACTGACCGTCTTGAGCCAGATCGTCGTCAGTATTTTTTGCAGGGCGATAGCCTAGCCTCGTCATCATTAGAACGTCGCTGGTCTGACCTAAACGAAACCAGCAACGATATTGGCCTTGATTATACTGCTACCTTTGACTGGGGCCAGAGCAACACAACGGCTTTTGTGGTTGGGGCACTGCTGTCAGACAAGGACCGAACGGTTGATCTGTACCGCTTTGGCATTCGCATAGGCGATAGCCCAATACCTCTGTTGGTGACCGAGGGTGGCGTTGATGAATTACTCTCTGTGAAAAACTTTGCGGCTGATGCTTTTAGACTGCGCCCAGCTACAGCATCAACTGACTCCTACAATTCATCTGAGCGCTTGGAAGGTTACTATATACAGCTGGCCAATGACTTGGGTGACCAATGGTCTGCCGAATTAGGCGCCCGATTTGAAAGCTTCACTCAGGGCATTGCCTACCCAAATGTCGCGCAGAGCAACAGCGGCGAGCTAGAGCACGAAGCATGGTATCCGGCCGTTAATCTGTCATGGCGTGCAAGCGAAGAATTGCAATTCCGGCTGGGTTACAGCAAGACGGTTTCCTATCCAGGTCTCATTGAACGTTCAGCATCGCAGTCCTACGATCCGGCGACCGATGACGCTATCTTTGGTACACCAGAACTCACTGTTTCTGAAATAAACAATATCGATTTTAGAGTTGAGTATTATTTTGGTCAGAGTAACAGCGTCTCACTGGCGGTGTTTAATAAACAAATAAGCAACCCGGTTGAGCGCGCTATTCCAGATGCGTCTGGTTCAGCGGCTGATGGCATTACCTTTAGAAATCAGCAAGAGGCTGTACTCGACGGTATCGAGCTTGACTTCAATGCTATCGTTTTTGATCAGGATGACCATTCTGTGTTCGTAAATGGCAACGTTTCCTACATTGACTCGTCGGTTACTTTAGGAGCCAAGTCACTGCAGTTGGAGGGCATGGGTTCAGACGGACGCCAGCTTCAGGGTCAGTCAGAGTATTTGGCTAACTTGCAGATTGGTTATGACCACTTCCCTTCGGGTCAGAAACTCACACTTCTGGTTAATTACTTCGATGATCGTATCTTCCGCACTGCGAGAGGCGCAGCACTGGGACCCATTATTGAAACTGGCAGAACCCTTATCGATATCAATTATGAAAAGCAATTTGGCGAAGAATGGGACCTTAAATTTCAGATTAAGAATTTGACCGACGAGCCAATTTCATACAGTCAAAACAACCGCGTCATCGAGAGTTATGAGCTTGGCACATCAATCAGCCTGTCGCTCAGCTACAGGCTCTAAGAAAAACTTTAGTAAAACATTAAATACACTTTTATAAGGAATGGTAAGCATGAGAACTAATTTATATATGGGTATACTGCTGGCGTCAGCGGCACTTACAGGTTGTGGTGGTAACAGCGAGAGTACGGGTGACATTACCGTAAATGTAGGCGGTACGACAGCGACAACACCAGCCACGGTAACGCCTACTGCAAGCGCCTGTGACGATGTAACCAAAGCGTCTTTTATCGCTTTTAACGATACCTGTTCCCAGGGTACTGTCACCGGCACTATTGATACTGATTACAGCTTTATAAAAGACGTTGAATATATTCTTAGTGGTGTTGTTAAAGTCGGTAATGGCAATATCGCCATCGCGTCTAAAGCAGAATATGAGGCAGTGGTTGCTGCAGGTGTTACCTTAACTGTTGCAGCAGGCACCAGTATCAAAGGCGCTGCAGATGGCGTTCTCCTGGTGACTCGCGGTTCCAAACTGATTGCTGAAGGCACGACCTTTGAGCCAATTACGTTTAGTAGTCTAGATGATAACTACGATGGGATGGGCGAATGGGGCGGTGTCGTTATCCAAGGCTTCGCACCACAGTATGGCCAAGGCGACACAGGCGCATGTTTCACCCTCGGTGAAGAATGGTGTAACGTCTTAGGTGAAGGCGGTGACTTCGTGCAGGAATACGGCGGCAGCATGGCTGGCGACGACAGTGGTAGCCTGCGCTATGTACGTATTGCTGAGGGCGGCTTGATCGCTGGTCCAAACAATGAAATTAACGGCCTGACCCTACAGGGCGTTGGCTACGGAACCGCTATCGATTATGTTCAGGTTCACGGCAACCAGGACGACGGTATTGAATGGTTTGGTGGCACGGTCAATGTTAAGCACGCTGTTTTAACGAACAACGACGATGACGATATTGATTTCGATGAAGGCTATCAGGGCAATATTCAGTACGCATTGATTATTAAAAACCAAACAGAAGGTGCTGTCCCCGTAGGCTCCAACGATCCACGTGGTATCGAACTCAACTCCTCTGATGCCGATTACACGCCACAGACTGCAGGTGTTATTGCTAACGTCACTATCGTTGGTGGTGATGCAGCAAACTCTGCTGGCGAATATGGCATGCGCCTGCGTGGTTCGGTTACCGCGGCCATTCATAATTCAGCAGTGACTGGTTACGATGTAACCTGTGCGCGTATTGATGATTCTGACCATGATGCGGATGGGACTACTACCAAGCTGGATACCCCAATCACGTTGAATAACTTCCTTTGTGATACTGCAGGTAAAGCCTTTAACAAAGAGCTGCCAATTTCAACGGCAACCGTTATTGAAGAAGGCATCACCTTAAACGACAAGATGGCCATTACGAATAGCTCAGCATTGCTGGCGACCACGCCTACTATCACCGCGCTAGATAATGGTTCTTCATTCCTCTTTGACCAAACAACCTACATTGGTGCTGTTGATCCATCCGCTTCAACTGCCTGGTGGGCTGACTGGACTATCCCTGGTTCAGTGATCGCTTTAGAAGAAGTACAGGCAGCGAGTTTTGTGTCATGCAACGCCTCGAAAACAGAATGTACTGTAACTGGCACCATCGATACTGACTATACGATGGTATCTGGTGTTGAGTATCGCTTGGACGGCGTCGTTAAAGTGGGCAACGGTAATATCGCGATCGCATCTGCGGCAGAGTACGACGCTGTCGTCGCTGCTGGTGTAACACTGACTATCCGCGCTGGGGTGGAGGTTAAAGCCTTTGATGACGGTGTGTTACTGGTTACTCGGGGTTCGAAGTTGATTGCTAACGGCTCACCTGCTAGCCCAATCACCTTCAGCAGTATCGATCCTGGCTACGAAGGCATGGGCGAATGGGGTGGAGTTATTATTCAAGGCTTCGCGCCACAGTATGGCCAAGGCGGGACAGGCGCATGTTTCGCTGTCGGCGAAACCTGGTGCAACGTGCTGGGCGAAGGTGGTGACTTTGTGCAGGAATATGGAGGCAGCGTAACAGCTGACGACAGTGGGATTATTCGCTACGTTCGTATTGCTGAAGGTGGTTTGATCGCCGGTCCAAACAATGAAATTAACGGTCTCACTTTGCAGGGTGTTGGACATGGAACACTGGTCGACTATGTTCAGGTCCACGGCAATCAGGATGATGGTATTGAGTGGTTCGGCGGTACAGTAAACGTTAAGCACGCACTGTTAACAGGTAACGACGACGACGATATCGATTTCGACGAAGGCTATCAGGGCAATATTCAGTACGCATTGATTATCAAGAACCAAACTGCGAATGCAGTCCCTGTGGGTTCTAACGATCCACGCGGTATTGAACTTAACTCCTCTGACGCGGACTACACGCCTGAAACTGCGGGTGTCATTGCCAACGTGACTATTATCGGTGGTGATGCAGCTAACTCGGCTGGTGAATTTGGTATGCGCCTACGCGGTTCGGTTACCGCTTCCATTATTAACTCAGCAGTCACTGGCTACGACGTAACCTGTGCCCGCATCGATGATTCTGATACAGATGGTAATACTGCAACGGATAAGTTAGATACACCGATCACATTAGTTAACTTCCTGTGCGATACAGCTGGTGTTGCATTCAACAAAGAGCTGCCAATTTCAAGTGCTACGGTCATTGAAGAAGCGGTTGTTCTCGATAGCGATTATGCAATCACCAATGCCTCTGCCACTGTTGCCGCTACGGCAATCACTGCGCAGGACAATGGGTCTGGATTTGTGTTTGATTCAACCGATTATATCGGCGCAGTCAAAGAAGGAAGCACCCCTTGGTACGCCGAGTGGGCTATCCCCGGTTCGTTGTAAGTTTTAATAAAAGCAGTTCAAAAAGGCCCCAGCAATGGGGCCTTTTTTTGCCTATCGTACCGGTACTCATACATTTTATTTTTAACGAATAAAATTTTTAATGAGACTAAAATGAGACTAAAATGAGACTAAGCAGTGGAATGACTTAACTAAATTTTGAGTGCTATAGGGTTAGTTATTCAGAGGCTATTTAAGTTCACTGGCTGGGAGGCCGAAGGGCGGAGCGTTGCCCACACCATTGCCTGCCTGACAGTGTTACGCCTTGGCACTCGGGCGAGATTTGACCTCGTCATACCAGCGCTGCAGATCGGTGTGGTCTTCAGGGATAAACTTTTTAACCCATCGGGCAAAGTCGATAGTGATAAAGCCTGTAATGTCCGCCACCGAAAAATAGTCGCCTACAACAAATTGACTGTTGGCAAAATGGCTGTTCAGATCGTGCATTAAATTATCCAGTCTGAGCAAGCCGCGCGCCGTCAATGCAGGAATCTGCTCATAGTCATGCGGGCCTGGCATGGCACGATTCTTAAAGCCCGGCGTCGTATTTCTAAAAGCCTCAGCGACGGCCATCAATCCATTAGAACTCAGCTGATGGTCTGCAGACTCAACCAGTGCTCGCTCTATAGGTGTGCGGCCAAACAATGGATGCTCCGGGTGGAGTTCCTCAAGATAACGACAGATCGCATTAATCTGCGTAATACAGGTGCCGTCATCCAGTTCGAGCAATGGCACCTCTGACAGAGGATTGAGCTTTTTGTATTCAACAGAAAACTGCTCGCCGGTGCTGAGATCAACCTGGCGAGTTTCAATTTGAATACCCTTTTCGGCCATAAACATTCTGACTCGACGGGGGCTGGGTGCTGTAGTGCAATCGTGAAGTATCATCGTAAAGATCCTCTATTTACCCGATTTTTTGGGTGGTTTGATTAGCGTTAGACGTTGTTCAATAGCTACCTTAATGCCCGTTACATCCAATCCCGTAACGGCCAGCTGTTCCTCGTGCTTACCATGATCGACAAACAGATCTGGCAGACCTAAATGCAGCACTGGCATCAGAATACCCTGCGCCGCCAAAAATTCACTGACGGCCGACCCTGCGCCGCCAGCGATACTATTTTCTTCCAGTGTGACCAACAGAGTATGGCGGCTGGCAAGGTCAAAAATTAACGCTTCATCAATAGGTTTTACAAAGCGCATGTCAGCGACGGTAGCGTTGAGCTGCTCAGCAGCCTCAAGGCCATTGGCTAACAGTGTACCAAAGTTTAAAATCGCGACCTGAGCGCCTTCGCGCCGAATAACCCCTTTACCTAGCGGCAGGGCGGTCATGCGCTTTTTGATCGTCGCGCCGGGCCCAGTGCCTCTGGGGTAGCGCACCGCTGCCGGGCCCTTGTGCATAAAGCCTGTGTACAGCAGCTGCCGAGTTTCATTTTCGTCAGAGGGTGCCATCAAAACCATATTGGGGATACAGCGCAGATAGCTAATATCGTAGGCTCCAGCATGGGTGGCACCATCTTCACCAACCAAACCGGCGCGGTCCAGAGCAAACAGGACATCCAGATTTTGAATGGCCACATCGTGAATCAGCTGGTCGTAGGCGCGCTGTAAAAAGGTCGAGTAAATCGCCACAACAGGCTTAGATCCCTCGCAAGCCATACCCGCAGCAACCGTCACCGCATGCTGCTCAGCGATAGCCACGTCTTCAAAGCGATCGGGAAATCGCTCGGCAAAGGTGTTCATGCCAGAGCCATCACACATGGCTGGCGTAATACCAATCAGACGCTGATCTTTGGCTGCCATGTCGCAAAGCCAGTCGCCAAATACCTGTTGGTATTTTGGTCTCACCGCGGCTCGCGCCCTGACCGGCTTGTCCATGGCAGTCGGCAAATCGGGTTTGGGTTCAATTTTATTTAGGGCATGGTAGCCAACCGGATCGGACTCGGCGGGGCCAAAGCCCTTACCCTTGTGGGTAATCACATGCAGTAGCACAGGCCCTTTGATTATCTTCAGCTTGCCCAGCGTACTGACCAAAAGGGGCAGGTCATGGCCGTCAATGGGGCCAACATAATAAAAGCCCAGCTCTTCAAAGATGGTGACAGGGGACACCATGCTTTTCATATATTCTTCGGTGCGTCGAACAAAGTGGGTAGCCTGAGGCATAGAGCTCAGAACCTTCTTTCCGCCCTCACGGATCTGGGTATAAAACTTACTGGCCCAAAGCTTTGAGAAATAGGTAGAGAGGCCACCGATATTATGGCCGATCGACATCTGATTATCGTTCAGCACAACCAGCAGGTTTTTGTCCACATGAGAAGCGTGGTTAATAGCCTCAAAAGCCATGCCCGCAGTCATGGCGCCATCGCCCATAATCGCCACGGTTTTACGTTCATCGCCAAGCTGCGCAGACGCCATAGCCATGCCGAGTGCCGCGCTAATAGAGGTGCTGGAATGGCCCACGCCAAAGGTATCAAAGTCGCTTTCAGAGCGCTTGGGGAATCCAGAAAGGCCGTCTTTGTAACGCATGGTCAACATCTGCTCTCGTCGACCGGTGAGAATTTTGTGCGGGTAGGTCTGATGGCCCACGTCCCAAACCAAACGATCGTCTGGCGTATTAAACACCGTATGCAGGGCAATAGTGAGTTCGGTAACCCCTAGCCCAGCGCCAAAGTGGCCACCGGTTTTACCCACCGAGTAGAGTAGAAAAGCGCGCAGCTCGTCAGCCACCACCAGCAGTTCATCGACGCTTAATTTACGCAGGTCTGCAGGCGCATCGATGCGGTCCAGCAGCGGTGTCTCTGGTCGTTGGTGAGGAATATCGGTAAAGGTTTTTGGCATCAGTTTTTCAGTCTGTTCACGATAGGGGATATTACACCAAATAGGCGCGTTAATAAGCCCGATTAACAATAAAGCTGGCGATAGATCGAAGAGATCCAGCGCGCTCGCCGAAGGGTTCAAGACAGGCCATGCTGTGCTGATAGAGATCGGCTGCCTGACTACGGGCCGCCTCAACCCCTAAAATAGAGGTATAGGTCGATTTACCATTGCTGCGGTCAGAGCCCTGCTGTTTACCGAGCTGCTCGGTCGAGCTCTCCACATCTAAAATGTCATCTTGAATTTGAAAGGCTAAACCTATTGCCTGGGCAAATTCTTTCAGAGCGGCCAGCTGCTCTGGGTCAGCCTGATGAGTGGCCAGTGCACCCATCAAAATACTGGCCTCAATCAGCGCACCGGTTTTAAGAGCATGCATCTGTTTAAGCTGCTCTAGCTCAAGCAGATTACCCGTGGCGGCTAAATCAATCGCCTGGCCAGTGACCATACCGTTGCAGCCACCGTAATTAGCTAGCATTGTAACCAGTTTCAGTGACACCTCAGCGGGAAGATCAGACAGCTGAGTCAGCTGTTCAAAGGCTAGGCATTGCAGGGCATCGCCGGCTAAAATAGCGGTAGCCTCATCAAATTGAATGTGGCAGGTTGGCTTACCACGGCGCAAGTCATCGTCGTCCATGGCTGGCAGGTCATCATGAATCAGCGAATAGGCATGCACCATCTCCAACGCAGCGGCAACCTTGGCTGTATTGCGGTCGCTGTCGGCAATCGCCTCAGCGGCGGCAAAACACAGGGCCGGACGAATACGCTTGCCGCCGTTAAACACCGAGTAGCGCATCGCCGCAAACAGTTGCTCAGCAGGGCCGACTGGGGATGGCAGAATAGACTCTAGCTGAGCATCCACCAACGCCGCACATTGAATAAGGTAGTCTTTCATCAACAGTGGCTACGCATCGCCATCAAAAGGCTGACTGACAAGGTCATCACCCTGGCGCATTAACACCTCGACCTTTTGCTCAGCCTGCTTTAACGCCTGCTGGCAGTCGCGAGCAACTTTGATGCCCTGCTCAAATGACTTTAGCGAGTCCTCCAAACTGAGGTCGCCACCTTCGAGGGATTCCACTAGACCCTCTAAGGTCTCTAGCTGCTTCTCAAAATCCATAGCTTTTATTTCTTTAGTCACGCGCTTTTACCTGTTCTGATATTATTGAGCGGTCGACGCCACAGCGCCACCCTAACCAACCGCACAGGGTGGGTCAATGAAGATTATACCTTGCCTAGGCCGCAGACCATAAAGGGTTATACTCTGTCCCAAGCTAACCGGTTTAAAGGTTTGATATTTAAGGAGCGCTGTTCACTGAATATGAAAATTTTAAGGCTAAATGTTGCAGGCCAGCCCATCGAATGGCTCAACTGGGAACAGGCAGTTTGTTTACACGCCCGCGACCTAGTGGTCTGGAGCCTAGGCGCAACTGCTAGGGCGGTTCATGGTGGAACCCAACGCCGGACAGGATTGCGCTCGGTGGTTGATTTGCCCAGTATCATTGCCTGTGGCGGTGAGCGAATCGCCCGGCCACGCACCAACTACCCTCTCAATAATCCCGCGCTGTTTGCCCGCGACGGCTTTTTATGTCTCTACTGCGGGCGTGATTTCCCCCGCCAACAGCTTACCCGCGACCATATTCAGCCTACCTCACGCGGTGGCACCGACAGATGGGAAAATGTAGTAGCGGCCTGCCGGCGCTGCAACCAGCACAAAGCAGACCAGACACCAGAAGAGGCCAACATGCAGCTAGTCGCGCTGCCGTATCAACCGAACAACGCCGAGTACCTAGCACTGATTAACAGCCGCCGAATACTGGGCGATCAGATGGACTTTTTGCGCACTCAGTTCTCCAAAAACAGCCGCTTTCTCTAGCGACAGACATTAGAAGCCTCAGCCAATAAAGAGCCCTCAGCGAATAAAGAGCCCTCAGCCAATCATGCGCCCTTAGCCAATAAATCCCTGTGCAAGGGTAACCAGAATCAGCAGCGGGCATAAAAACTTCACATACCCTGGCCAAATCTTCCAAAACAGACCCTGTTCAACATCGGGATTACCCGCCTGAATTTCCTGCAAAATGCTATTGCGGTGAAACACCCAGCCGGCAAAGATACAGACAACCATGCTCAACAGGGGCTGCGCGCGCTCCGTAGTCAGCGTAATCACAAAGCCAAAAAGACTGTCAAAATTGGCTGAAATTACAGCGCTCACAGCAAAAATAAGTAGACCCACCAACCAGGTGGCTTTCAGCCGATCCACTTTATGGGCCTCCACGGCATAGGACACCGGCACCTCCAGCATAGAGATAGACGAGGTCACCGCAGCAATAGACATCAGGGCAAAAAAGCCCAGCCCCACCAGCAATCCTGCAGAGCCCATGCCGTCAAACAGCGCCGGCAACACTTTAAAAATTAGATCAGGGCCAGCAATCAAACTGCCACCCTCACCCGTGATGGCGACACCCAGATGCTGGGCCACAAACATCGCCGGCAACACCAACAGACCCGCCAAAAACGCCACGCCCATATCCGTTAAAGTGACCAAAGCACCCACCAGCGGCAAGTTCTCGTCGCCACTAATATAAGAGCCATAAACCAGCATAGTGCCCACGCCCAGAGACATGGAAAAGAACGCCTGCCCCATAGCACTGACAATCAACTTGGGGTCCGACATCTGTGAAAAGTCCGGTACCAAATAAACCTTCAGGCCCGCCATGGCACCTTCCTGAGTCAGGACATAAATAATTAGGCCGGCAAACAGGACAAAGAGCGCCGGCATCAGTCGCTGAGACCATTTCTCAATACCCTGCTCAACACCAGAGCTGATAATCAGCACCGTCAGCAAAACAAACAGCGCCGAAAAACCAATATTGCGCGACAGACTAAAATCTGTCAGCCAGCTGCCCAGTGCTGGCAGATTAAACGCCACCGCGACAGGCTCAAGTAAAAAAGCGATCATCCAACCAGCCACAATACTGTAAAAACACAGAATCAAGCTAGCTGTCACCATACCCAAAATACCAGTCAACTTGCCTACCGACTTGGCGGTAGGCCCCGAGGCAATAGCCTGCATCGCGTCGACCATGTTGGATCGGGTGTGGCGGCCAATAATCAGCTCGGCCATCAGCGCAGGGTAAGCCAGCAAAAACGCCAGTATCAGGTACATCAACACAAAGGCTGCGCCGCCATTTTCGGCCGCATTAGTGGGAAACCCCCAGATATTGCCCAAACCCACAGCCGACCCAGAAGCCGCAAAAATAAAGCCTAAACGAGATGAAAATTGTCCTCTTTGCATGATTGTTACTCTTTATTGTTTTTTATTACCGCATATAGTTGTTATACCAACTAAACACTTAATTAACAAGTATCACCTTTTTAATACCAGCTAGTGTAGGCCATCGACCGACTTAATACGATAAATCCCAAAGTTTGCTAGTCGCAGCGAATGTCTGTGCTAGACTTGCCGGTATTGGGGGCGTTCTGGATTCGACGCCGATTACAAAACCCCCGGTGCATGCCGAGATGGTGACCAATCTCGTTAATCCAAAGTCGCAAACTTATAGTTGCCAACGACGACAACTACGCACTAGCTGCTTAAACCCCAGTGTAGTGCCGTTTGACTGGAGCCGTGCTTATGCGTCCAGAATTCTAAATCCCTAGGGAGGCGGAGTGCTCAAATGTCATATCTCATGAGATCGTAATGAAGCTTGTTCGGGGCGGATTTACTAAAAACTTACCGAAATCGCCTGTTGCGCGCCCTGTCAGTCGGGTTGCAACGGACTAAAACTAAAGACTGAACTAAGCATGTAGAGCCGTGGGCAGCGGATTAGCGGACGCGGGTTCAATTCCCGCCGCCTCCACCAAAATACCAGAAAAGGTCACCCGAAAGGGTGGCCTTTTTTGGTTTCTGGCTGCTACAGGGAATGAACACGCGCAGCGGTAAGATAACGCGGGAGCGCAGCGACGGCGGCCCCTTTTATTTGAGAGGGGGTGAGGGCAAAGCCAGAACAGTTGACAAACCCATGGATGTTCTTGTTATTGTCAATCACGCTGGGATGGACGCACTTAAAGATGGCCTGCTGAGATTTAACTAACATTTTGCTGTACTCGAGTGCCATTTTGAAATCTAATTGTCTACTGGTCCAATAGCCCCTAACGAGAAAACGACTAATGCCCACAGCGTCAACAGAAAAGACCATTATTGGCAGCGAAGAATGGTGCCAGCTTGCACAGCTGGGTATACCGGCCGTAAAAGTTCGCGTCGACTCAGGGGCCAAGACATCGGCTCTGCATGCGTTTAATATTCAGACGTTTAAACGGGGTAATGTTTCCTGGGTTTCGTTTGATGTGCATCCACTCCAGAACAATCGCAAGGTATCGCTGCGCTGTGAATCGCCAATACTCGATCGGCGGATAATTAAAAGCACCAGTGGTGCCAGTGAAAAACGCTATGTCATAAAGGTACCTATGCGTCTTGGTGACCAGTTATGGGACATAGAGCTGACCCTGACCAATCGTGACAGCATGGGATATCGCATGCTTTTGGGGCGTGAAGCGATGGCAGGTCGCGTTCTGGTAGACCCGTCGTCCAGCATGAATCTAGGGCGCATCAGTGATCTTGAGTTGCGGGATATGTATGGCATTGCTCCGATCAAAAAGACCGGACTAAAGATTGCGCTACTGGCCACTAATCCCGAACTTTATAGTAATCAGCGCCTGCTAGAGGCTGGTGAAGAGCGCGGTCATGAGATGGTGTTTTTGAGTATCAAAGACTGCTATATGAAGCTCGATGATGAAAACCCTGAAGTTCATTATCGTGGGGGACATATTGTCACCGGCTTGGACGCTGTGATTCCACGTATTCGTCCTAGCGCTACTTTTTACGGCTGTGCCCTCACCCGTCAGTTTGAGAGTATGGGTGTGTATGCACAAAATAGCTCGCTGGCGATCAGTCAGTCCCGTGACAAGCTATTTTCGCTGCAGTTACTCATTAAAAGTGGTCTGGATATTCCGCTAACAGGTTTTGCAAATTCTCCTATTGATACCAATGAACTTATTGATATGGTGGGTGGCGCACCGCTCATTGTTAAATTGCTCGAAGGCAGTCAGGGTCGTGGCGTTGTGTTGGCAGAAACCAAGAAAGCAGCACAGAGCGTAATCAACGCCTTTAAGGCGGTGAAAGCAAACCTGCTGGTGCAAGAGTTTATTAAAGAAGCAGGTGGTAAAGATCTTCGTCTGTTTGTGATTAATGGCAAGGTCTGTGCGTCTATTCAGCGTGAAGCGGCACCTGGTGACTTTCGTGCCAATATTCATCAGGGCGGTTCCGCCTCTGTGGTGCGTCCCACCGCAGAAGAGCGTCGTTTGGCGGTAAAGGCCACTAAAGCTATGGGGCTGGCAGTGGCTGGTGTTGATATTATTCGTTCGAAAACCGGACCCTTGCTGTTGGAGGTTAATTCTTCGCCCGGTTTAGAGGGGATCGAAACCGCAACCGAAAAAGATGTTGCGAGAATGATGATCACGGCGATTGAAGAGCAATTAAAATGGAGCCGGTAACACCCCCAAACACGGTACGCATTTGATAAATTATTGAAATAAGCTGACGCCAGGTGTGAAAAATCTCCTCAATTATTAAAGTTATTATTGGCGTGTTAAAGGCATGGTTAATAGAGATTGACTTATGATAGATACAAATGATCCATGCTTTGTTTTCGGTCATAACTTAGATTCCGAAGGCGGCGGTACTCGTATAAGAACTGGTGAGCTAAATCAGGCCTGGGTGCATATCGATTACAGCCATCCTAGCGCCGCGCGGTTTCTAGATTCATTAGACATTCAAAAGATAGTTGTGCAGTCACTTACTCAACCTGATACTAGACCTAGGACAGTCAAATTTAAAGAAGGCCTGTTAGTTTTTATCCGTGGGATTAACTTGAATCCCGGAGCTGATCCCGAGGATATGATTTCGCTTAGAATATGGATTGAAGCTGATCGATTAATAACGGTTCGCCAACGAAAACTGTTATCTATTCAAGATATAAACGAAGATATATTAGCTGGCAAAGGGCCGGAGAATATCCCGGATCTTGTTGTCGCTATTATTGGTAGAGTGACGGATAGAATTTCAGATTATGTGGAGGGAATTGAAGATCAGTTAGTGCGATTGGAGCTCGCCGTTCAGTCGGTAAATATGTCGTGCTCAAGATCACAAATATCGATGCTACGATCTGAGATTGCTAGTGTTAGACGTTACCTTGGGCCGCAACGTGACGCACTTGATACGTTGTATACCTATGCAACCACCTCAATGCCTGAGGGGTGTGCATATCAATTGAGGGAGCAAATAGACCGAATGACACGCTATCTGGAGGATTTAGATTTGGTCCGCGAGAGAACGTTGGTATTACAGGAAGAAGTAATGAATATTGCTATGGCGCAACAAAATACGCGTATGTACGCACTTTCAATAGTGTCGTTGATATTTTTGCCGGTGACCTTCGTTACCGGAGTATTCGGAATGAATGTCGGTGGGTTACCTAGTCTGGAGGATCCAACCGCCTTTATTATTATAGTTGGAACTATGTTATTCATATCAATTTCCGTTATTGCAATACTTAAGGTTAAGAGGTGGTTTTAGTTATGACCGACATTCAAAAGTTCTCTGCCATTAAGGCTTTTACGCTAGGCGGCTATGATGTAACAGTTGGGCAATTGGTGTTCATTCCGCTGGTAATTACCTGTGGATATTTATTGCTTAATTGGCTGGTGCGTCGCATTACAAAACAAATGCATCGCCGCAGTATGGATGTTAATTTAGTACAGGTTGTGCGCAGGGCTATTTATATTCTTGGACTAATAGTGCTGTCTATTTCACTGCTTGAAATGCTCAATGTCCCACTATCTGCTTTTGCTTTTATATCTGGCGCTGTTGCGATCGGTATTGGATTCGGCGCACAAAATATTATCAATAACTTTATTAGTGGCTGGATTTTAATTTGGGAAAGACCCATTAGTATCAACGATTTTATAGAGACTGGCGGTGTAAGCGGCACAGTTGAAGAAATCAATACGCGCTCGACAAAAATTAGGCGTGTAGATGGCGTCCATTTATTGGTGCCGAACTCGAAATTACTCGAGGAAACAGTGACTAATTGGACGCTTGAAGACAAGCTATTTAGATGTACTGTGCGCGTAGGCGTCGCTTATGGATCTGATGTAGACAAGGTTAGAAACCTGTTGCAAAAAGCTGTTGTCGCCCATGAATTAATACTGACTGAGCCTCCACCGCAAATAATATTTGAAGATTTTGGTGATAGTTCCTTGGTTTTTGATGCCTATTTCTGGGTTTATTCGGTTGGCGACAAAAGTGCGCGCGAGATTCGTTCTGATATTCGATTTATCATTAACCGTTCGTTCGCTGATAATGGTATTACAATTGCATTCCCACAGAGAGACATTCACATTGATGGTACTCTTAGGCTCCAGGCACCGGGCGAATCATGTTAATTAGTTAGGGTAGTGCCAGCCTATCCTTGAGATGCAAACGATAAACACTATCTCGACCATCTAATGAACTTCCCCTCTTGGGCTCTAAAAGCTAGCCGGCACCGTCCTATACAGGCTCGTAAATGTAATCGATGGTACTAATCGGGACCCAAATAAATTGACGATTGAACCTACAAGATAAGGACTAGTTCTCTTCACTAGGCGTTAGATTTGTGCCAATATAAAGTCACACATCTAGCAGCAAGCGCCGTAATTATGAACCCTTTCATTATTAGCCGATTACCTTGGTTGGGCAGAGTCTTTATACTACTTATTTTTACAGCTCTCTCAATTGAATCACATAGTGCGGCCAGCAAAAAGCTTGCCTTCCTCGATCAGTCTGTCGAGGCGCCATACCCCTTAACTATGGGGGTTATCGCGGGCAACTTTTTATCCCAACCAGGTAAAGAGTTGTTAACTATTTCATTGGATGAAAACAAAAATCGATGGTTAATAATCTATATCTACGATGTGATACTCCAAAAATATACCGTGACGGATAAGACGGCGATTCCGAGGAGCTTTCACAGTTTTGATATTGGTCAGTCTAAGCAGGTATTAGCGAAAAAAGCGTTACAAACAATCTATTTTACTTCGTCATCAGGGCTCTATGAATATCAGAAGGGTCAATTTATTCAGCGGGCAGCAATCAAGTCTCTATATTTAGAGCCAGAGGCGGTCTATTTGATGCGTGGAGATTTTGTCCGAGATCTAAATAACGATACGTTTGACGATGTCGTTGTAACCAATTTTAGTCAAACAGTTCTTTTGATCGGGCGAGAGGATAACCGGTTTTTTCGCCAGGTACTGCCTGTTAAACCACAGATGAGTCTTGAGCAAAAAACTATCAGTTACACACCGGTGACGTTATTTTTTGCGGACGTTAATTTCGATAACCGGATAGATATATCACGGGTAGGAGAGGGCGAGATAGAAGTTTTTCTCCAGCTTGAAAATGGTCAGTTTAATGAGACGGCAGAAACTATCAGCGTAAACGCTTCAATCAGTAGTTTGGAATGGTGGACTAAGCGTGGTGAGAGCGGCGAGCAATTAGACCAAAGTAATCTTGAGTCGCGTATGCTTGATGCCCTGCGAGACCTAAATGGTGATGGTATTGCGGACATGGTGGTGAAATATTCTAAAGCGTCAGGCGTGCTTGATAGAGCCAATGATTATGAGATTTATTTAGGCACAAAGGTGCTCGGTAGGTTAGTTTTTGCTAAACAGCCGAGTAGCGTTATTCGTGCCGACGGCGTGCTGACGGGATTAGATTTTTCTGATCTCGATAATGACGATATGTTAGAGGTGTTGCTGGTTGGATTTGATATTGGACTCACGCAGATTATCGGTGCCTTAGTTTCAGGGAGTATCGATCAAGATGTTTATGTGTTCAAAATGAATGGCGCCAACAACTATGGACGTAAACCTAACTTTCGCAAAGAGGTAGGGTTAAATTTTAGCCTGTCATCGGGTCAAACGGGAACACCCGTCGTTAAACTTGGCGATGTCAATGGTGACGGCCTAAAAGATTTAATATTATCAGCAGGTGATAATAAGCTGCGTATTTACTACGGTAAATCTGATAGTAAGATGTTTGCCAAGCGCAGTGTCAGCTATAAAACTCATCTGCCAAGTGATGGTGATTTGGTGAGCGTCAATGACTTAAATTACGATGGCAAAGATGACTTGCTGATGAGTTTTAGCGCGGCGGATGGAGAAGACAGCACAAAGATCTTTATAGTTCTATTAGCGCGGTAATTGGTTGGTCCTGTCCTCTAAATGTCTGAGCCATACGTTAACTCGCGCGCAGATAGGGAGGAAGTTGATCAAGCATCCCTAGCGTTAATACAATCAACGAGCTCGTACCCATCGTTTGCTAAGGCTAGTTGGCAGCAACAGTGAAACGGCTGTGGTCAGTAGGAGCCGTTCCATTGTTACCTTTAGTCCTTTAGTCCTTTAGTCCTTTAGTCCTTTAGTCCTTTGGTACTTAAGTCCTTCAGGCCGAATCTATTTCCTATCTTAGTTAGCCTGGGCGTGAGTCAATATTATAGCTCGTCGGCTCGGCCTCTGAGCAAGATTGCCAGGCCAACCATGGCCGCTCCGGTTATTAGGGCACTGAGCATGTTTATGCTTAACAGCTGGTCAGAGATGTTGGCTGAGCTGGTGATGGGCATGCAGTGCTGCATGATCCAGGCCTTCATATGATCTTGGTCTGACACTAATCGCTCGACGAACACCAGGGCAATCGGTCCTCCCAGCGCCCAAATTAGTTGGACGCTTTTAGCATAGGCGGAGACTACCAGAAGCCAGCCCCATAGTGGCAGGCACCAAAGAATGTTGATTAGTACCAGAGCCAGATAGTCCAGCCAGTGACTTAGCAACTGCGCAGGTGCCCAAACGGTCTCCCAAGCCGACAGCTCAGTCCCAGCGGTACTCAGGCTTAATAGGAATAGCCAGCTAACTTGGAGTGCCGCAATGCCGGCAAAATAGACTAGCGGTACGGCTATTACTGCGGTAAAAAGTTTCATCAATACCGTGGCCTGATCAGAGACTGGCATCGATTTCCAGAAGAGTATGCTGCGGTCGCGTCTATCGGTTAACAGGCAGTTAAGTAAAAAAGACAGGGTCACTAGGTAAAGAATGACCGACAGAATGCGTTCAATAGTTCGCAGGCCGACCGCAAGATACTTTGCGCGAGTTTCGTTATCAGTGGCCTGCAACTCAGTGACTAATAGGGTTGCCCAAGTGCCGGTGAGGTCACTCTGGTATTCATATTGTTGTTGATTACCGCCGGACGGAATGTTGCTTGGCACGCTAAAACCGTTGGAATCTATGTTGCTTTGTACGCTAAAATTAACGCTAGGTGGCGTATAGGCCGTGCCCAGAAGCATCACAGCGAAAAGCGCCGCAACGACAAGCGCGGGTAGGGCCACGAACGTATTACGGTGCTCCCAGAATTCACGTCGGGTCAACATTGCTAGAGATTTCATTTTACACCGCCGTTATTTCGCATTTTCGCAACAAATAGATCGGCGACGCTGGGCACTGAGACATCACCCAGTATTGCAAGATCGTCCGCGGCTATATCTTCAAAAATCATCGCTTTTTTACCGAGTAGATCGCGACTGTAAATGGGTGCCAGGGCCCCAGCGCGGGCCCAATCATCAGGGGATACTAATACCTCAGCGTACTTGGACGCTAAGTCGTCCATAGCGCTGTCGAGGATAATTTTACCGCCGTCTATGAACAGCAAGTGGGTGAGTAGCGACTCTATTTCTTCGACCTGATGGGTGCTGATAATAATACTGGTTTGCTTGTCGCAGTAATCGTTGAGCAGCCTTTCATAAAACGATTTCCGGTAGAGGATGTCGAGTCCCAGTGTCGGCTCATCAAGGATTAATAGTTCCACATCGATGGCCATAACCAGGCTGAGGTGTAGCTGGGTCACCATGCCTTTGCTTAGTTGTTTGACACGCTTATTCATGGGGATATTAGTGGCGGCGAGTATTTCTTCGGCCCGCTGACGGTTGAACTTTGGGTGTACTCCTGCAGCATAGTCCAGTGCATTGGATACTTTTAACCACCGCGGTAGCACGCCCACATCGGCGATAAAGCACACTCGCTCCATTAAGCTATGGCGTCCCTTTCTGGGATCGGCGCCTAGTACTGACAGGTCGCCATCAAATTGAATGAGGCCAAGCAATGCTTTTAATGTAGTGGTTTTACCAGCGCCGTTGGGGCCAATTAGGCCTACAATTGATCCCGGTTGTATGGCAAAAGAGATATCATCAAGAGCGTTAAAGTTGCCGTATGACTTGCTCATTCCCTGTGCTTCAATGACTGTACTCATGATAACTCCTTCATTAAGATGCTGAGATCAAATCCTAGATCCACAGCGCGTTGGTTAAATCTGGGCCACTCCTGCTCTAAAAATCGCTTGCGTTCGCTGGCTATTAGTTGGTGTCTTGCGTGGGGCGCAACGTACATGCCGAGCCCTCGTTTTTTAATCACTAGCTGTTCATCTACCAGCATCTGAAAAGCCTTGGATACAGTAAGCGGATTAATTTGGTGGTCGGCAGCAATTTGGCGCACTGATGGTATGGCGTCGTTATCGTCATAGATTCCCTGAAGAATCAGCTCACGTAACTTTTCCGCTAGCTGTCGAAAGATAGGACTCTTGTCATGCCATTCAATTTTCATAACGAGGCGTCTGCTGGGTTTGTCATTATTGGTGGTGTGTTGGTTAACTATAACACCATTTTTCAAGGTTGCAACCTACGCGATCTTTGGGCCTCCGGGGCTCAAGCAATGCCCTTGGCCGCTAAATAGGCTGGATCGCCAGTTAAAGCCCTCGATATGGCTTCAAGTCCCAGACCAAAACTTACCTTAACGCCTTCCGAATAATGAACAATACTGGTAAGGTCATACCGATATTAGCGTATTGATTGCGGCTAGCCAAATATTCGACGCAGGCCTTAGACAATTTACTGATTACTGCTTATCTGGCGCCAAGGCAGTGGCTAACTGAGTAACAAGGATTCCGAGTAATGAAAGGGTCATTAGATGTATTTAAAAGCGGTAAAGTCTGGTTAATTCGAGCACTGGTCGCTGGCATTGTCATGATTGGTGCGCTGTCTGTCGCGGATTATTTGTTTTCGCCTTACAAACAATGTATGCGAGCGGAAAAGCGAGAGAATGCCTATTTGGGTGAAGACGACTACCTACGAGCTAGTACCAAAATCTGTGCCCGAAAGGTACGCCAGTCGCGATACTAGTTTCGTGTGTTGTTCACTTAGCTTTCGGGAATCATGCCAAAAAGAAGGCTTTTTGGCATGATTGATCGTATAGTGCCAAGACTCGAAACCTGTTATTTCTTCGGTATCTCTAACCCAGCGCAATAATGTTCTTTGTTGTACAACTCTTTGGTGGATGGCGTAGATTATCTATGGATAATATCTTTTTACGATTGCTTGACGAAAAACACAGCTTGCTAATTGATGGTGCCACGGGTACCAACTTATTTGAACTCGGCTTGCAGTCGGGAGATTCTCCTGAATTTTGGAATGTCGACTTCCCCGATCGTGTGGCGTCGCACTATCGATCGTTCATCGATGCTGGCTCAGATATCGTTTTGACCAATACGTTTGGCGGTAATAGCTATCGCTTGAAGCTTCATGATGCACAGGAGCGTGTGACAGAATTTAATTATGCCGCTGCGCAAATATTAGTCAAAGAGATTGCCGCGAGCGGTCGTGAGGTTGTAGTGGCTGGTTCCATGGGGCCAACAGGCGAGATCTTCGCGCCAGCCGGGCTAATGACGATAGAGGAAGGTGAGGTGGCTTTTGCCGAGCAGGCTATGGCGCTTAAGGATGGCGGCGTTGACATTCTCTGGATCGAAACTCTATCTTCCATCGAAGAATGTCATGCGGCAGTGCGAGGGGCTAGTGTAGCAGGATTACCCATAGTGCTAACCCTGAGTATCGAAACCAATGGCCGTACCATGATGGGTGTGACGCCTGCAGATCTTGTACAGCTACAATCTGAACTGTGCACGCCATTGGTCGCCTATGGTACCAACTGCGGCCTGGGTGCTGCGGAGGTGATAGCTGCTATTGTGAATATGCAGCAAGCTGCCGAATTAGCCGGTGTGGTACCTATACTGGTGGCAAAAGGTAACTGTGGTATCCCCGAGTGGGTCGAGGGCAAAATTCGTTATAGCGGTACGCCAGAATTAATGGCGCGTTACACTCACATGGCGATGGATGCAGGTGCTCGCGTGATTGGCGGTTGCTGCGGCACCTCGCCGGCCCATGTCGCAGTTATGCGCCAAGCTATGGACAGCTATGTGAAAGCCGATAGGCCAGATGTAGAGCGAATACAGTCAGCATTAGGTGAGATTAGCAGTGGCGCCGTGGCTCAAATGGGCGGTGATTTGACGGTTGCCGGTGGTGCTGCCGGGCCTGGCCACAAGGCATCAAACCGTGCACGTCGTCGGCAAAAACCCGATTAATCACTCCTTTAGAGCAGAGCGGTTGCCGCCTCACAGTCGCCGTTTGAGGGCGACAAATATCTAATCTGTTAAGTTAGTGTCGGGGAACTTAAGGCCCAGGCCAACAGTCCATCTAGCGTTCCACATTAATATTGGGCGAGCCGTCTTTGATTCGCGCATCATGGCAACTGAAGCAAACCCTCAGGGGGATTTTTTTGACCGCCGGGTGTGCGGATAATACGACCGCCAAGCATCACGAAAGACACATCCTTTAATGCGTCGATGTTGTCCAGCGGATTGCCTTTTATAGCAATAATGTCAGCCAATTTTCCGACCTCTAAGGTGCCGAGTCTATCATCCCAGCCGAGCATTTCTGCATTGACTCGTGTCCCTGCCTGAATCGCTTCCATCGGCGTCATGCCAATCTCTACCAATGTGGTGAACTCTCGTACAAAGATTTCGGGTGCATAGCCCTGAGCTCCAAAGTCCAGGCCCACACCAATTTTTACGCCCTTCTTGTGGGCTTTTTTGAGCCAGTTTATCCATACCGGCCGTTCGTGCTCCATATAGTAATTGTTGCGATCGTCCTCGCGTAGACCTCCCTCAATGGCATAATAATCGCCGATATAAATAGTGGGAATTAGCCACACGTCACGCGCCGCCATCAAATTAATAACCTCATGGTCGAGAAACGTACCGTGCTCAATACTCCGCGCACCGCCAAGCACGGCTTGTTTTATGCCAGCGGTGGCATGAGCATGTGCCATGACAGGTATGCCTTGCCGGTTAGCTTCGTCCATGGCGGCCTGAAATTCTTCCGGGCTGAACGATACATTTTTTGGGCTGTCACCAACTGTAAGATAGGCGCCGGTGGCCATAATTTTTATCCAGTCGGAACCGTATTTTATTTCTGTACGCACCGCTTTGCGAATCTCATCGACGCCGTCGACGATTAGACCGTCGGCAATCACGCTCTGTTCGGGAGACAGGTAGTTTAGGTCACCGCCGCCACCGGTGATGGACAGATAGTGGTTGGCGACCGCCATGCGCGGACCCATAATAAAACCTTCGTCGATAGCACGACGGATGTCAGTGTTGCCATAGAATACGTCCCCATCACCTGCCACTCTTAGCCCGGTCCAGCCGGCATAGACAAGCTTTTGAAAAAAGGCCGCGGCACGCAGTGACTTATAGGCAGAGCTCTGCGCAAGGTGGCTGGTCTGATAATCTCCAGTGGAGAGCAGCGGGTGAGTATGTGCATCGATCATGCCCGGCATCAGGGTCGCATCACCGAGGTCGATAATACGCATGCCAGCAGGGATCTTTTCACGCCTGAGCAACCGAATAATTTTGTCATCCTCGACTATTACAGCGCTGTCGAGCAGGGGATGATTTTGATTGCCGACGATAATTCTCGCTGCAGTCAGGGCCAGGGTCTCGGCCTGTAGCGCCGGGGCCAGTGGGATTAGCAACAACAGACAGATGAGTCTTAATCTTGAGAAGCAGCGGCCTCTCAGGGTTCTGACTAGCGCTAATAGCATCGTGCAATATTTCTTATTTGTCATTTCACCGCAAGCCTTTTCTTGTGAGCATAACTGATTCAGACGATGCAACGTCAGCATAACTCCCCCATAATCTCTCTCACCAGAGGTCG
>Ga0302138_10000286_pt1 | contig 29487 bp, 24 predicted proteins | sample CBN3_321_MG_FD_203110 | JGI IMG/M metagenome (GOLD analysis project Ga0302138, IMG submission 203110) | Marine microbial communities from Western Arctic Ocean, Canada - CBN3_surface | ecosystem: Environmental > Aquatic > Marine > Oceanic | place: Canada: Western Arctic Ocean | collected 2017-09-15 | reverse complement strand
CTTTCTTGTACGCTTCGGGTACGGCACTTATATTTGTGATAGCACCATACACGGTACCTCTTCCACTTGTTCTTTGTTCCACCGTAAGGCTAACCTCTTCTCCCTTTAAACAATTAGGGTCAAAGGTTGTGGGGAACTCACCTCGCCAAGCTACTACTGCTTTGTAGAAGTTTGATTTAGGAGATCCGCTTGCTTTGTATACATTAGTCTGTACTAGGTAGGGCTTATCTCCATCCTTGAGTGCGAAAAGAAACCGGACTGCCGGTATAGTTTCCATCTCTTCACTTTGGTATTTTTTCCTTTGGAACTTTTCATTAGTGTCCACATCTACGCACCTTGCTAGGAAGGTACCCGATGGGCACGGCGTTATTATTTTCCAACCGAGTATATCTAACTGCGGTAGGTCTCCATCTTCTTGTCTTGTTACTTTCATGGTCTTGATCTATTTATGTTGTGCGTAATTAAGAATTAAAAACGCATCACTATTTTTTTTTGTTACCTTAGTTGGTAACGGAAATAATCTTTTGGCCTCCTCCCAACAGAGGTCCTTCCTTTCTTTATAGGGTTTACCCTTTATGCCTGTATACATAGCTTGCCACGCTTGGGGCCGGACCAAGTGCATACGAATACCGCCGGCCATAACGGCTCCTTTCACGAAGCCAAAGTTTTCCCCAAGGACAAAGCCGGTACTCTCGGGTCTCTTCATGCCTGTAGTTTTAGGAGGGTGCTCAACATACCACTCAACGGTATAGTCGATAAGTCTCTCTTGAACTTCCTGTATGAGATCCACGAATCCTCCTTCCCCGGTCCATGGCCATGCATCTAATTTACCATCCGCCCATTTAATAACGGTTGCCCCATTCACTCCGGGGTCAGTTGCTAATATTATTTGTGCCATTATTATTTTTGGTTGTATTTATTTTAGGTGCATGGTTATTGAGAAACGACATCAACTCGGGTAGAGAACCAAGGTAAAAGGTCCCATGAGTTGAGATAAAAACTTCTCTCCCGCCCCGAATGGTTAGTAATAAATTATCCGAAACATATGAATGATCGGTAGTCTCTTGATTAGTTTCTCTTTCCATATTATATAATATCTAAATCATTTGCCGGGGCCACGATGTCGGCGTAATACTTTTCTGTAGTTGTAACACTTGCATGGCGAAGTGTCTTACTCGCCACATATATACCATGCTTAGATGCGAGCATTGCCCCTAAGCATTTCCTTAAAAAGTGAAGGGGCTTATCAGATACCACGCCCATGTGGTCCCGCAAGAAAGGTACGAATTTACGATCAACTAATTTCTCTACATTAGTAGAGTCGATAACCTTTTGCTCGGGGCCATGACCGTTCTTCATCTCCATGATGGCATCAAAGGTTGATGATGGTATGTTTACTTGTTGCTCTTTATTGGCCTTGGTAGTCTTGAGTATGATAAAGTTCCTACCATTAAAAGAATATAGATCCGCCCATTTAAGCCGGATGATTTCACTACGGCGTAGGCCACCACTACAAGCTAACAAAAATATTTTAAAGAACTCGGGGTGAGTCTCTCGAAGGGCCTTGCCCTTCTCGTAGATCGAAAGGATCTCGGTGTCACTAACTCGGAAAGGCTTTACTACCGGTTGAGCGGGTGAGTAAGCAACAAGGTGAGAGAAACATTCCACGGTAATTTTCTTTTCATATTCTAAATAGTATAAAAAATTCTTTGAGAATATACTCCGCACCTTTCTTAGTTTATTTAAATTACCTACCTCGGCTTCGTACCTACGGATAAAACTTTGACCCCCTTTAGTAATTGCTAGGCGGTCAATAGATCCTTCCGGCTTTATACCATCCCACTCTAATACATCGATGAAGGCATCCCAATTCCTTTTCCGTGTGGCATCGTTAGCCTTTACTATACTACATTCAAAGTAATATTTTTTTAAATCCGGGTTGATCTTACAATGCCTATCCGGATTAGTCAGCCGGGTACGAGCATCTTTGATTAAACCGGGGGCTAATCTTTGAGCAGTATTAAAATCCTTAGTCCCGGTACTGACCTCAACTACATGGGATACCCCCTCAATCTCAAGCGTGAGCTTGACTGAGATATTTCTATTTTTTCTTTGGCACAAGTACATAATTTAAAGGTGTAAACCAAGGGAGTGTAGTCCCCCGGTAGACAAATTTAAACATGGGGTTTGATGTCAACCCCTGCAAGAAAAAACTTTTAGTTTATCTAAAGGAGTAGTGTTGATCAAGGATTCCGGTCCAAGATTTTTTTAATCTTCTTTAGGTCCTGTGATACTTCTTTCCTATTTTGCCTTAAAACTTTACCCTTTGCATACCGGCTTACCTTACGCTCTAATTTTTTGTAGTACATCTGCACCACATCAGACTCCATCTCGGCAATAGGTTGATCTTTATTAGTTACAAGTTCACGCATCTTAGTACCCTTATAATAATTATATAAGTATAGATCTTGTGCTCGGTGCAGATCTGAAAGCTCGTCATCATTCTCCCGGATCTTAGTCGATTGACTAGGTACCGTAGGTATAACTTTATGTCTTATAAGATCTCCGAGAGGTCCTTCTTCTGCCGGACCATCATAGACTCTTGAGAGTATATTAGCGGGCCATTGGTTGTTATATCTTTCCATTGGTTTACCTAACGGACCTAAGTCCGGCATACCCATAGACCGTGCTCCGGGAACAAGTGGTTGTAAATAAAACCCTATAGAACTTTGCAGATCACCATCGGGATATTTTTTGTTACTCATCATAGCATCTACTTGGTAGAACAAATTAGGTACTAGGAATTGAGACGGTGCTTGACTGAATACAGTCTTAGCTTTGGATATAGATCTATCGTCAAACTTTAAAATATCTAAGATGTCAGACATACCTTTAAAGAAAGATTGATCTTTCATTAGAGTGCCATACGCCATGGTTCCCGCTAGGATTTGATTACCCAAGTTAGCGGGCTCATCGTCATACTTAGCTTGGTCTTTCATACCTCCCATGAATGCAAGCAACCCGCCGAAGGGAGTTTCTTTATAGCCAAACTGATGGCCCATGATTGTAATAGTATGAGGCTTCCAATTACTAGCCATTAAAGATTTTTTCTTGGCGTAGTTTGTAGGCCCGGGTCCGGTTACATCGAACATTCTATTCTCTTCGTCTTCTTCTTCCCTAAAGAATAGATGGCCAAACACACCGGCTACTGCACAACCCATGAGGTGTCTCATGTGCATATCTTTGTATGCCTCGGTTGTCATCTCGGACCCTTTATTAGTAACCCTTGCCCCTCCGTGTTTGTGCCATAAAGCTCGAACCGCTCCAAGTCCGGGAGTGAAATCGAAAGTCATATTCTGTACATTGGCCACCACCCGGATGAACGGCATTGCAAATTGACTGACTCCGGATAAAGCTTGCTTAGATAAAGGAACATCTTGACCAACCGTCTCCATCGGATAAGAGGCTTGTGCTACTAGACTAGCAAAGGCACCTAACATACCTTCGGGTTTATTCTGAAAGGTAGTCCTTAACCCGAAGTGCTCTGACTCTGTTTTAATTTCTTGGCTACGGTTACTCTCGATGATCTCATTAACTCGCCTCTGTTTATTTAATCCGGTTAAACCTTCTGTTGTTGCTTGTGCCTCGGCACCTTGTCTCATCGACTCGCTACCTCGTAACGCCTCCATTACATATTGTGTAAGATCCGAGCCACGCTTACCCATTTGCTTACCTTCCATGTGTGCAAGGAAAGAAGCCTTACCTTCGATGTTAGAAAATCTAAACAATGCATCCATCGAGGACATAAACCGGTGGACATATTTTAAATATGAGAAGGGATTCTTAGCACTCAGCCTTTCAAGTACAGGATCGAAGGCATACTTATCCATTTCAAATCCCGCCCTACCTCTTCCGGTACTCATAATAGACTGAGCCTCGGACCATCCTTTAGACAAGCCGTGCAACATATTAAGACCCATCTCGTACCCAAGCCTTGGTGAAGTAGTCCCACCTCGAGCTAAGTTACCGGCTTGCATTGGGAGAGCGGTAAATAAATTACCGGTCAAGTTAATCACTTGAGTCGATGGTCCCGACACAAGGTTAGCTACTCGGATCGCAAGCATTGTAGCAAACACACCGTCACCGGCTTGGTTCTGTATTATATTAAGGAGATCTTGGGTAGCATTGGTTTTTTGAAAACCTTCGGGAGCTTTCTGAACCTTGTTACTAGCATCCATAATCTTCCGGGAAAACTCTTTGGTCACTCCCCCTTTGACCCCTAGCATTTGAGCAAGGGCTGAATACATATCAGTATCGCTAAAGGCACCAAGGTTAGAGAGTTCGATTATTTTTTGATCTAAACTCTTAGCTTTCTTACTGACCTTCTTACCTAGCTGAGTCTCTTTAAATTTCTTTAGTTGGCTAGACCGTTCCTTTACCATCGTCCGATTAAACTGACTGATGAATCGGGTAGAGATTTGTTGAGCCATACTAGCGGGTAGATCTAGCTCGAACATTAGCTCCTTCACTAGGCCATCCCTTGATCTATTCTGTGTGTCAAGATGCTTCCTAGCTAACTCCTTTAGTTTAACATCAAGAGCTTTCATCCGCTCTTGCATGGTTGAGTCCATTAGCTTACCGCTTGGATCCAATGGCATACGCCCGAAGAACTCTTGTAGTTCAGTAAATTGTTCAGCCGTTAGACTCTCATCGTTAAGCGTTTGTTCTGCAAGGTCCCGCCATACATCCGTATACTTTTCAGCATTAAGTAATGCATCCCGAAGTACATCGGACCGTGGCCGTGGCTTCCGTTTGGAACCATCTGCATTCAACCCGGTCCTCTTCCCGATCTCGGTTATAAGTTCATTAGTGAACTTAGCAAGATGGGTGTTAGAGTTTCCTTCCTTATGGTTTTTATTTAACTTAGCTACTAATCTTTTGTGTAACTTATCAACCGCACCTTTTCGGTAGGCCCCCCATAAACTAGGAGCGAATTGTTTCTCGATAGCCTTAACTAAATCGGGAGCACTCTTCCGTAAGAACTCTATGCTCATCTGATCAAACCCGGCTTCTCGGGCTACCTTAATCAGATCCATTAACTCATTAGAAACTTCTCCGTGTTCCGGTAACTTCCGGTTAACTCTAGCTTGAGTAGTCTTAGCAATTTGGTTTCTAGAAAATTTATATAAACTTGTAGCATTAAGGTTACCTAGTTCCTGTAAAACAGATATGGCTCGGCCATGGGATCTAGCTTCTTCAGACATCCGCATGGCTAGATCGATTGCCATGTCATCAAACTTATTAGAGTTTGAGAAGCCGTCTAAGTTCATTTGCCCGGGAGAGTTTTTATTGGTCTTCCGATTGCGGACTAGGTCCGCTTGTTTACTTAACCTTTTAAGTACCACCGTACTAGCCATCATCTTAGCCTCGGGCTCCATATTGGAAGCCTCATCACTAGTTAAGGATACATACATATCCTCCGCCTTTTTCCCCTTGAACTTATCATACCATGGCTTGAGCTTTCTCATCACCTCGGGATGACCTTGAACTTCGTACTCTAGCTCGAGCTCGTCTCTAATCTCTTTAGCTAGATCTTGGTCCGCTTTTAATCTTACAAGTAACTTACTTTCTCCGGTAACCGGATCCACTTTGCTACCCGGCTTCTTAGAAAAGTAAACCATCTCCTCCGGTTTCATCCCGGTTGGTTCAATTGATTGGGGGGCAATATTATACCCGGCCGTTGCAGAGGAGGCGTAAGATTCTGCAATCTGTTTCCTACCCATACGAGGGAGCTTGTTTAAACCGGGGAACATTATTTCATGTGGCTCGATCCTTTTGCGGATCCGATCCCATAGTGTCCATTGAGCCGGGAAGATTGGAATACCTAACTCGTTAGCTTTCTCCTCATTTATCTCGACTGCCTTGGCATAGGCATCAGTCATAAGTTTCAAGTTACTAGGTGTCTCTATAAACCCATTAAAATTTTCCCACTCGGTTCCTTTGAGATTGTCATTTAGGATACCGGTTACTGCATTTCTAAACACAGGAGTCTTAGCAGACATGGTTGCGAAGGTAGCCTTACCAATAGCCTTTTGTATTCTCTCCGAACCAAAAGATTTTTCTTGGGCAAACACATCATCTAAAGTTTTAACTTTTTTTAATTTAGGGTCTACACCTTCAGCTACTTTTGCGTTCCATTCTCCATCCGCTTTATTAATCGCCCTTTGTCTTTGGGCTTCCGAAGTAAGCTTCTGCTTCTCGGTGGTAGCTTTTTTCAACCTATCTGAATTGTCTTTATCTATGACCTTTAATCTTTTTTGATACTTCCCAAATCTTTTTCTAGACTTAGTAAGCTCGGTATTAAATGCCCCAACAATAGTTTTCTCAAATTTGCTCTTTAGACTTTCATCTTTGATTACCCTTTCTGCAAAGCCATTAGCCATGTGTCGATCAATTGCCGATATCATAGCGTTGTATGGATCTTGCCATACCCCACCAAAGGAAGCCGTCTTAGTACCAAACCCGGTTGTTTGACTAGCCACTTTGTTTACGAATGAACTCCAACTCTCGTCATCTTTCTTTATAAAGAAGTCCGGGTTCTTTAAGTACAACCTAGCAAAGTTTGCTAACCTACTAAAGTCTTGGGAAAGCCCTATACCTAAAGCCCCATCTTTCTTGGACCCGATATCGAACTGAGCTTTAGCTTTCTTATTCCATCGTGACATCACTCCCTTATAGGTAGTGTGATGCATATCACCTTGAGGAGGTATAGTCTTAGCTAAGTCAGCTAGTCTCTGTATCCCACTTTCATCTCGAGCGAATATCCTAGCTAGGCCAAACTCGTTAGGTAGGAGGGGAGCGTTAGGAGAAAGGAACCCAAAGGCTAACCGGTTAAAGTGATCGATCTTATCTATCTTCTCGGGTGTAAGAGACTCGGAAAGTTTCTTTGTTATCTGACCGTGTAACTTCTCGGAAATATTTGTGATGTCGGGCTGATTGTTTTTAATCCATAACATATCGTAGTAAGTAAACTTACCATCTAACCCACCGGGTAGTTTAAATTTCTCACCGCTATCCGGATCCGTAATCGTGGTCAGATTTGACAAGCCTCCAAAGTTCTTAATACCATAGAGGTCACCCACCTCTTTGAAGATCTCGGGAGTCCACTCTCTTGGAGGCACACCTTCATAGAATATATTACCATCCTTATCTCGAGTCATCCCTTCTTTGAGTTCACTCTGTTGTTTAGCTTTACGGCTATAAGCTACCGTTTCATGGGTAGCAAAGGTTGCGTTCTTAGCTAGAACAAGTGGACCTATTTGTAAAATCTCGTCAGCGTGTAGGATCTTTTTACCGTGGTCTTTCCTATTATAGAAGTAGGAGTGACGGTGTGGGTCCATACCTACTTGAGTCCATGCCGGATCATTGATAGCTTTATCTGCTAGTTGTTTTATGTTCTTAGGATCTGCCGGAATGTAGTCACCGTTAATACGAGCGTAAGAAGTTTTACTCCTCTCCCCTTCCATTATTTTCTTACCGGTGGGTTCAGAGATAGTAGAGAGGTCAGCATTCTTTAAGTGTGCAACACTATCATTAACCGCAACATTCTTACCGTCCTTACCTTTGCCGTGCATGGTAGGTACCCATACATTATGGGACAAATAGGCCGGAATGTCTAACCGTATACCTACCTTCTGCCCGGGCTTAAATATTTTTTGAGCTATCCCTATTGTTTTAACTTGGTCCGTTTTTAAAGCACCTTGCATTTCCTCAACCGTTGCCGGCTTGGGTACACTATCGTAGGGGAGAACAGGCTTGAACTTGTCTATTGAATTATTGTATTCCTTTTGTGAGATCTGCCCGGCTTGTAACGCATGGTAAGAATTTATAATTGACGGTATTTTATCCGGAGTATTCTTACCTTTCTTACTAAAATTAACTTCGTTCTTTTGAGGCCCTAATAAAGAGTAGGTGTAATTAGTAATCCCCGCTTTAAGTTGGGGGGAAATATCGAAGTTTTCAAATAAAGTTTCCGGGTCTTCTGATAGTATTGCCTCGATTGCTTGAATAGGTTTATCAAACCCAAGATAGTCATCTCTCTCCAAAGCTTTTAAAAGGTTCACCATTCGGCGGGATGTAGTCGTTTGTTTATTGTTATTAACTACATCCGAAACTTCTCCGGCCGTTGAATCATGGTCAAAGGACTCAAGGTAATCGTCCGCCACAAGCGTGTCTACCTCTTGTAATACTTCAACCGACATCTTAGGGTTTTGATTGATTTCTTTCCATGCCTTTTTATGGTAAGATGAATCTTTAATAAAGTTAGTTCCGTTCCTACCCCATGTTGTTTCTTCTAAAAAGTTCTTATCACTAGTCCGCTCGATTTGATTAGGGTTAAAAGCAACCCATGTCTCATTATTACCCGAGGTTTCCATGTAGTCCTCGGGTGATAAATACCCGGTGATTTCCTCGTTACCTTGAAATAGATCCCAACTATCGCCTCGTATTACATCATTGTTGGGGCCCATCGCTTCGTAAGGTTGCTTTAATAAATACCTTGAGCCTACCTCGCTTTCTTTCATGCGAGGGCTTTTAATAATTATTTTATTAGGGTCATCCGTAGGGATTAGTTCATCTCCATCCCACTTAACGCCATCATAGCCACGCTTCTCTAACTCTTTACGAAGATCCTCTTGTCTAAATTCTTTTGAAAGTTCTCTGTACACCTCGGGTGGGGCCGGGTTCTCTATATTTAAATTAAAAGACTTTATAAAACGAGGGTTACTAAAAGCGGGAGATGCTCCTTCCTTATTACTTGTGAACCAAAAGCCATTGAAGGGTGCATCGGGATCCGCCGGGTTAATCTTCTGCTCGTCAAATTTGTCGAAGTCTTGTGTGCTCCCATGGAATACGGTCAAGGGCTCGCCTTCTTTATCTACAACTCTAGTGGGCTTCTTACTAAAGTTAACATCGTCTGTTTTAATCCCTATCTCTCTAGCACTTTTAGCGGATACCGGAATATCTTTAATGCCCGCCATCTGAGCAAGTTCGTAACGATGATTACCATCTGTTATCTCGTAGAAAGCTTCACCGCTTTGTTCCTTTAATTCTCTATTGTGACTGACTTCAACCGGGTTAGCCTCTAAGAAGTTTAACAACTTATCTTTATTCTCCGGTTCTTGCATCAACTTCTTTATGTTATCTGCACTTTTAACATCCCCCTCGATGCCTATGTGCTCAACAAGATCTCCTAGCTGACCTAGTTCCGGGTAATTACCTCTAGCTATTTTTGCATCTTCCTTTAACTCGGCCTGTTCAAAATTAAAAGTAGGCCCTTTAGATAGTAACACTTCCTCCGTTTGACTTTCAACCGGTTGGTTTAGTTTCTTCGACAACCCGGGAGAGTTTAATGTAGCCTCGGCTAACCGGATAGATTTTAAAATATTCTTATCGTTCTCCGGGCTATCTTTAAATTTTTTATTAGTTAAACTATTAAAAGTATCTATGATAGATCTCTTAAAACTATAGTCAGCATTCTCGTGATTCTCGGACACTCGGGCTACAATTTCTTTACCAAGTGTAGCCGTGGTAAAGTTTGGATCCGAAGCATAGTCTCGTAAAATCTGTTTACCTACTGAAGTATTTACATAGTCACGGCCGACTTGATTATAAAAAGCATTTTGCATAGGACCGGTAACCATTTCGGTTCCGAGGTGCCCAATACTTTCGTGGCGTAACACTCGGCTCACATCAGCCTCCGTGTTTAATTGATCTGCAACTAAGATAATCTTCTTAGACTTATTTAAATACATCCCCTCGATTCCCTCTTGGCCCTCGAGCTTACCTTCTAATGAATCATCAATCTTGGATGCATTCGCTAGTGTATCTACAACATGGATATCAAGATCACTCTTACCCATTTGTTTCTGTACAATTTTTAAGATAGCCTGTTGGCTCATACCACCGGTGTCATTACTAGCTCCTTTAGTAGATACACTTTTTATTACATCTCCGTTCTCCTCTACGATGATGGACTCAACGGCGTTGTTATAATCTTCTACATATTGTTGAGCCAACTTGTCCCCATCCTTGCCATCCTTAACGGCTCGTTTGTAAATATCTTTCTGTAACTTTTCAATATCTCCAAGTATAGAGTGTTGCCCCATGGAATCGAACTCACCTCCTATACCGGAGGCTAGGTTAACGGTACTACCTATGATGGTACCTAGTGCAAAGTCTCTTAACATACCCTCGCTAATTTCTTGCTCCGGGTTGATGTTATTTTTTACCATGTAATTCTGTAGCCCGGTAGACAAGGCTTCAGAGGACCCCTCCGCTAATGAACCAATAGTAAAGGTGGCTACTTTCTCGAAGGTAGATCCGGCTTGACCTCTAAACAAATGTCCAACCCCTTTCATAAAGATAGCTTCAAGAGCTAACTCGGGTATAACACTAGGTAAGTTTCGGTACGCATCACCTTTAGCTTCTTGCTTAATATCCGCTATTTCTTGCTCAAGGATATCGGGCTCAACCGCCCTTCCCTCCTTCTGATAAGACTCAAATAACATAGTTGTCCGTTCCTCTAGTGAACGGTTATAGTTACCCTCAAAATTATTGCCTACCACTAAGCCGGTTAGCATAGCTCCCCCGCCAACCGGGCCGGCCACGGCAGTAGCACCTCCAACGGCAGTTACTTGCCCAACCACTTGCCCCCCGGCCGTGAATAAATCGCCTACAAAACTTTCTTCTAGTTCTTCTTCTAAAATATCTGCTTGGGCCGGAGAACTTTTACGAGCCATCTCCATTAACTTCTGTTGATTCATTTGGATCTGCGGGTCACGCAAACTTGATTGAACCATATCCGCACCGGTATCGTTGCCCATCATTCTAAGGCCACCACTAATGGCGTTACCGTACCCGCCAATAAAACCCTCTGAGAACCTACGCACATTTTGAAAGTTATCTACTTCATCTTGAACCGCTTCTTCGATTAGCCTTTTCTTCTCATCTTCCTCGAGATATCTATCGGCCACCTCTAATCTCTCCGCCTCGAGCTCGGGACTTCGGGCTTTATTAAAGATGATACCTTTATTTGCCATTTTCCCACCGTCCGGGGCGGGAAGTTCGTGTGCAAAGTTTTCTAGTAAGTTTGTGCGGTTTGAAGAAGCATCGGGAAACAGATTGAATTCGTCTACCGGTTCCTGTTTAAAGTTACCGAAGTCAAATTTATTCATGGCTGATTCTGTTTAGCTTTCTCGATTAAGGCTTGAAGTATCGAAGGTAATTTAGATACATCCCTCAGCTCCTCATCTTCTTCTGTTCGTATCTGATTCCTAAATGCAATTGTAAGACCATCCACATCCCCCTCTGCAATCATCTTTTGGATGTCTTTATTTTCAACAATCGATGTTGGGATCCGTTGATCCGTTCCACTAGCATCGACATACTGCATACTATTTTCTGTAGTACGCAGACCGAAGTAATTCGGTGTACCGGATCCATCTAGATCAACCGGTACAGGAGCCCCGGGTTGGAAAGGTTTATCTACTTTTTCTTGTTCCGCTTTCCTCGCTTTTCTAAGATCACCTATCTGCATAAAGTTAGTTAGGTCACTAGCTTTCCCTCCGTTCCTAAGCCATGAAGCAGAAGCCTCCGGATCACCGTTCATTAGATCGTCAACATTTCCGGTGAAATTATCTAAAGCGGATCTAGTTTCTTTGTCACCGTGTATACTTTGAACTTGTTTAAGTGCGTGAGTGTAATAACCAAAGGGTTGATTCTCGTGATCGGTGTCAACAAACCCGGCAAGGTTGCCATAGGTTTTTTCCGCTTGTGTGTGATCCCTCTCGTCTCCGTTAACAAAGAATCTTTTAGCGGATAGTTCCTCTGCTTCCACCATATCCACTTTCTTTTGCATGGCATCCGCATCAGTCTTCGCCTTTATCCCGGCCTTGTATGCTTCGTTTCGGTCTTGACCAAGTTTTATTTGTTCGTTCTGCATGAATGAACTAATCAAACCTTTATCTTTAGAACCGGCTTTGGCCACCTCGGGTGGGAGGCCCATAGATAATAGAGCTTGCTCGGCTTTACCTTCCATCGCTTCTTTCTCTTTCTTAGCCTTAAACTTTTGCATCATGCCACCCACGGCTTGACCAAAGTTTGCCATACCTTGAGCCATGTCTCGGGCTCCTTGGGTAGCGACTTGCATATTCATGCCTCGGGATTGGATCCCGGGCGTTTGTCCAAAAAAAGGTTGTCTAGCCATTAAAATAATCCTCCCATTAATCCACCACCAAAGCCCATCAGTCCTCCAAACATACTAGCCTTGTTACTTGCCGTAGCAGTTCTAGCATCTAGTTCACCTTGGTAATTCCCGGCATTAATTGCTTGGGCCATAGATGATTCCGGATTAAATAAACCGGGTGAAGAGTTAAGTGCAAAGTTTGCGGATCCGAATCCTTGTTGAGCCATGGCCGGTGTGTTTCCACTTCGTCCGGTCATTGCTTGAAGTACATCAAAGTTACCCATCTGATAGGCACTACCCGCATTTCTCATAGCCATCTGATCCGCTTCAACCATGTTACCTATTGACCTTGCGTAATCATTTACAAGGCCGGACTCGTGTTGAGACCTACCCCGAATAGCATCTGCGAATTGAGACGATGCCATTTGCCTAGCACCTAATCTATTTGTTATAGCGTTTCCATAATCTTGTTGTCGTTGCCTCCCTATTTCTCGGTTAGCTCCTAGCCTCTCTGATATCATATCCTCCATAGTAGAGGCTTGTCCGGACATCCCTCGAGCAGAAGCCCCTTCTAAAACTTGTTGATCTAAACCTCTTTCCTCTTGGGCCGTCAATCCGTCACCGGCAAGATAGTCTTCCCTAGTCCCCTCAAGTATTTCCGCATAAGGGTCCGCCCCTAAATCTTCCCTTGCTCGGCCTACAACATCATCAAAGTCACCCATTGATGAATTGAGTCGTTGCCTTTGCAACTCTGATATATCATCAAACTCGGAGGTTTTATTAAGACCGGCTTGAGCACGGTCCATTATAGATTGCCTTAACTTCTCCGCTCCCGGATCCGCACTCCTTTGTGCATCGATAAGAGCGGGAGCTAACGCTTTAATGTTAGCTATATCGCCACCCATACTCATACCTTTCATCAAGGATTGAGCCGGTACGATGTCTTCAATCATGGCTTGAAGGATTCCTTTATCGCCATCAATACCTAACTGACCCAATTGGATCCGTCTCTCGAGGTCCGCATATTGCGGACGATACTTCATCTCGTTCTCGAATATCGAAGGTGCTAACTCAACTTGAGAAGCGAGTGCATCTTTTGTCTCTTTTCCGTAGTCCCGAGGTGTCGGAGCCTGTACTGTTGTCTTACTACCGCCCATTAGAAATATTTCCCTATTTGACCTTGCATTGCATTTTCATTAGCTCGGTACCCGGCTAATCCCGCTTTAGGCATTTGTTGATTCCCTTGTCTTCTTCCGGCGGGTTGTCTCCCCATTAAACTTTGTTGGCCTTGATATTGCTCGGGCACAAAACGGTTAGCTGACCTTGGCATATCCGCCGTGTGTATATCTCCTCCTCCCATCCTTCCATCGATTTGAGAGTAACTAGGTGTATTGGGTTGACCTTTCCCCTTATTGACCTTCATAGGATTACCATCGTGACCGGTCTGAGGGCCATTTATGGCGTTGCCTTTTGCACTTTGCTTTGGTGCATCTTGCTTATAATAGTTCCCATCCTTTTGGTACACTTGATTATAACCACCGTTCGCTTGAGGTTTCGGTGCTCGTATCTTTGATGCTCCTCCCATTTTAAAATCTTTCTATTAGTTTATATAACCTAGACCACCGACAAATTCGGTACTCCGTTTCGTGACCGTTCTCTCGAACTCTTTTAAACATTACCCACTCCATAGGTTCTACCGAATCCATCATCTTTTTTAGACCCCCGGTCCCGGAGGCCCACCTTACGAACCAACAATTAGGGTTCTCGGTGAACCATTGGTCGAACGGATCCGTAGCACAATCTACCTTCTTAGCCATAACGAAGATATCTTCACAAGAATGTAAATAGCCATGCTCCAAGTAATTTTGTAGGTCGGTACCAAAATGAGTCTTATCTTCGTAGAGATGGAAGATCTGATCTATAGGTTTTAGACCATGCAATTTTTTTAAAAGGTGTGCTCTAATTTCTGACATTAGAATATCCAACCTAATGCATTTGTATTAACCGCTTCGGGCCAACTATAATAACCCGAAGTTCCGTTTCCAAACCCACCCCTTTGGCCTACCGCATAGATTGCAGTACCACTAAATAAATAACCTTGTCTTTCTTGGCACAACACTATCGATGTGATCGGATCTGTAGGGCTAAACGGACTTGTGTCGGTCGAGCTTGTTTGAATGGCTGACCAAGTGTTGTAACCCGATCCGGTGCCACCAAACAGTAAGCCACTACCGTCACCTCTAATAGATTGATAATTTCTACCGGTGTGTTTTACTTGACCACCCGATGTTAAATACCATGTATCACTACCGGTAGTAGAAACTTGAACCGCATCAGTAGCTATACTTTTTAAAGTACTAGCATTTGTAAAAGTACCATCGCCTAATTGCCCCATTGAGTTGTCCCCTTTTCCGTAAAGAGTAGTTCCTTTAATACAATATATAACGGAACCTCCACAGGCATAACCCTCACAAGCCGTAGTAATTAGACTATTACTAGTTGAAGAACTAGGTCTCTCATAGAGATCTCCTACCCATTTACCCGGACTAGCTTCGCTTAAATTTTTCCGGTAAGCAATAGATCCTTGAGTATAATAAAAGTCAGCCACTCCTGTATCAATTATACGAGCGTAAGGTTTGTAACGATTAGTGGCCGAGAACATCGACTGAGTATCCCCTATTATATAAAGATTGCCACCATCCGTTAAAAAAACACACGCCCCTCCTAGATGTTGATTTCTATTACTATTGTTACCATTTTCTTGACTGCACATGATACGAACTACCCCGGTAATATCGCTATTAGAGGATGTCTTTACGGCACCAAAGGTAGACCGATCAAATAAAGTTGGAGGCGTTCTAGCACCATAGTTTAGTACAGGGATACCGGTTCCCCCACTATAGTTACCCAAGCATCCCCACATATTACTACCCCTAGAATAAATCTTTTTATCCGTCCCGGTAACTTTGTAATAGGTGTGCGTATGGCCGGGGTAAGCTCTACCATTACTATATAAACATCCCGCAACGCTTGCACCATTCATTAGGTTACTCCAATTACCATTAAAACTTGTAGGGTTCTCGGTATAATTACTTTGTGCGGGATACACACTAGGTCGGAAGTAGCTCCCCTCCGCCACGGCAACACCCGCAGGAGCCGTGCTATTGTGAGTCATGTCAAACCTTATATCACTATCCGTTTGTTCGCAGTTACTTTGACTCACGGCCACAGGGAAAACATTGTTCGCCTTAAACATACTATATTCAATAGTGCTCACACCACTCCCACTTGAGTAGGTTTCATACCAACCTACCGTGTTTGCACCTCGGTCACCGGTCCGGTACACCCCGCCATCAGATCTTATAGCTAATGCAGTATGTTTATTTAAACTAGTACCACTATGATTATCCATACCTTGCGAATAAATGAAACCATGGTTATCTATCCCGCCGTTTGAGAGTATCCTAGCCCCACCCACAGGGGCTTGGCTTACTAGAGTAGTCGTATAGGTAACGGTACCGGTAGGAATAGTAATGGTACCGGTAGTGACCTCACTTGAAGCGGAAGCGATAGTTCCCCCGCTCGTAACAGTCCAAGCTGAAAAGGTAGTATTAGCCGGAGCGTTAGCATTAAGGTTGATAGTATCACCAAAAGATTGTTGTGATTGAGATCTACTATTATTTCCCACACCATTAAAATTATTAATGTCAATGTAAACCGTTACACCATACGCAGTTGTATTATAGTTAGCATCAAAATTAGCCCCCGCCCCGCTTACAAGATAAACTTTTGTGGGATTACTAGAGTTTGTAAACCCGCTAACTAAACTAGTGTTTGCCGGAATCGTATAGTTAGAGAAAGTAAACCCGGTTGAGGTAGAAGATTGTAAGGCTACTCGAGTCCCTCGAGCTACTTGCAAAATTTGATTACGGTTTATTGAATCTTGGCCAATAGGGTGACTCACTGTTAATACAGGGCCATTCCCTAGACTAGTACCACCCGAGTTGGGGTTGTAACTAATATCAGTATAATATGTTGTGATCACGGCCTTTATAGTCGTGTCCCGGGTAAGCGTAATCGTAGTAGAAGCAGAGTAAGGGTCAGCAATATGACTTTGATCGACTTGGCTTGTGTCTTCCCACTTCCTAAATTTCCAATACATATCGGGCGTAGCCGTTATAGCTACTTGTGTACCATCTGCATAGGACCCCGCCCCTGTCATAGTTAGAGAGTCCGAAAGACTTTGGTTTGCACCATCCCGAGTTTTATCAAGCGTAAGGTTATAATAAACCGTATTGGTCCACACTAAGGTGGTACCCAAGAACACTTTCTCAACTTGAGTAGAACCTACTTTAACATCTGATGCATTATTAAGTAACGACATAGAGTGTACTAGAGTCGGGGGTTAAAGCGTTGTACTGAGCTTGGGTAAGTTGCCGGATGTTTGTTACCGAGTAAGTATCAGAAAGGTTATACGCTACACTAGCCCCCGCCTTTATTTTTAAGTACCCATTACTATGCACTTCTAAAGTTTGATCATCCGTAGTGTTACCCGAGCCCGCTATAAACTGAGCGGTATCTACATGAGCATTAAGATTTAAATGTGTTACCGTGTCCCCCGAAGAGAAGGTAGTTCCTTTTGTTATTTGTTGTCCCATAGCTTTATTGTTTTGAAGTGGTTGAACGACTAGTTATCCGGCCGTCTAATTTAATTGCACGGACAAAAGGTCTACCCAATGTGGGCTTAACTTTCACGGAAGCAGAGAATCCTTTATGTCTAATTGAAACCCTTAAAGAAGCATCTTCGTCCACATCTAGCGTTGGAGTCTCCAATAAATTACTTAACTTAATACCTTCTAAGGTGCTATCCGGGTCCACCATCTCAAAAGAAATATCTGCATCGCTCTCCGATTGATCAGAACTTTTCATGTGAATCTCAGCCCGGGTAAAGTAAATACGATCAATTGTTTCAAGGTCGTATTCCCTAGTTTTTAACACACTATCTACAGGGATAGTCTCTACGGTTTCGGAACCTTTCTGTACAGAGACCTCGTCCGCTCCCTCTGCCCCTTCTACTTTATGAATCCCACCCTCTTGGGTAGTAATATATAAATTATTTTCTCTACCCTCTCGAGCCACTAAAAGATCTCTTATCTTAAATGCTTCTGAATCTACAAAATCAATTGATTCAAACCCACCATTAATGAAATTATAAACTATTAAATGCGAGTTTTCGACATTTTGGTCAAGTGGCAAAGCCAAGTAGTAACGGTTGTTGAAGTAAACTCCAACTGCATTGTGAACATAGAGTGCATTAATACGATCTATGATTGGTTGAATAGATTCTGAGATTGGCATCTCGGTACCACGCAAATTATATTGGTCATGGAAAGTTAAAGCGTACACGCCACGGTCAGATAAGAATAATACTTTACTGCCCACTTGTACAATAGATCGCCTTGCATTACACCCAAGGTCCGGAGTAATTACATTTACCGAGACATCACTAAGGCTTCCGGAAACTCCGGAGACTTTATGTACGGACCGCCTCGCAAACACCATTAAAGTATCCTCTGTAAAGGGTTCGATACCTACAACGAAATCATTAGACCCTCCGGTTATCCGGAGCCGTTGCCCGATAACATCATAGGTAGTTTCATCAAGTATATCACTCGCAATGATTTCATCTTTATTGCCTCGCTCAACCCATTGTAAACTAGATAGACTATTATCTTCCTCATAAAAGTAAGGGAGCCATAACCTTCTTTGGTTTACTACACCAAAAGGAGTGGCGGGCATATGCACTAAATAAGATACCGGTTTCTTTTGGGCTAATACAATTACCCCACCGGCATTAGTATCTATATTTAAAGTGACCTCGAAATTATTAACATCAATTATTTTAGTTACTCTTACTTTATCTAGATCTGCATCTGCAAAATCACCGGTCCCTTTTATGAAACTTAATTCTTGGCCTTTAATTAAACCATGTGAAGGTTCGTTAATTTGAGCTATGCCATTAGTAGTAGTAACCGTATCAGTTATATGGTTTGGTAAAGTATACTCCCCTGTATCCACGGCCTCAAACTCGGTCCATGTTCCACAAGATCCGGCAGTGCTATTATAACTAAAAGTCGTAGCACTAGCTGAATGATCTTGGTTAAAAGTAAAGGAGTTAGTTGTTACTGCCGTAATGGTATGGACATCGTTAGGGTCCGGGTCGGTACTAAGCTGACCGGTTAACCCGGTAATAGTTACAAAGTCACCAATGCTTAACCCATGGTTTAACGCACCAACGGTTATGTTGTTAGCGGAACGATTAGCCGAGGTTAGGGCTAGAGTAGTTAAGGTAGGAGACATTTGTAAAGTAGTGTACCCCCCTCTAAATATAAATACTTTATTAAAGGCTTGAAGCATCTCGCACCGCTCGGTCACTACTTCACTACCGGGATACTTAGCTTTAAACTTTACCTTGTCCCTTGCCCTAACAATTACGCAAAGGCCATTGGTAGCAGTAAAGATAAAGTCATCCGGTAACTGCAATGTAGGATCCGAGAACACACAGGAACCAAACACCTCTTCCTCTGAAATAGTACCGAGTTCAAAATCTAAGTCTACAGGTAAAGTAGGGAGAGGTTTGCTTATAACAGTTATAGAACCGTTTAATGTAGTTAAACCTTTCCTAGGTTGCCATGTGCCGTCCTTATCCATCCGGCCATTCTGACTTAGTTGAACCTCGCCGGGGTTAAGTTGATTGCCCCTCAAACGAGAGTTCATTCGCTTAAAACTACTATCCCCCTCCCCCGCTATACGGTCATCTACCGGGCCATAGTCTCTGTAATCTCCGTCCGTCATCTCCAATCCTTTTCGAGGAGTCTATCCAACTTAGCTTCAATGCCATCTAACCGGTGAAATAAAGTTTCGTTCTCAGTAGTATTTTTAGCCATGTTTACCTCTAGTCGGTTTAGTCTCCGGTCATTAAAATCTAATCTAGTGAATAAACTTTTCATAATAAACGCCATCACCGTAAATAAAATACCGGCTACCCATTGTAAAACGCTCGAGTATTCCTCCATTACATTATGCACCCCAATAAAAAAGCAATGCCGAGACAAGCTAGGGCGATAGTTATAATCCGTGCATTAGGGCTCAGATTGGTGTAAGCTTCTTTAAGTAATTTAAGGTTCTTCATTTATCTCTAGGTAATGGGAAAGGTGGCCTAGTTGAGTGTTTTACGGCTTCAGCTTTAGAACATTTTTTTGCTACAAATATAGGAATAGCTAGATAAGCTATAAGGCATACTCCGGCTATAAGTAGAATGTTACGGATCCGACTAACAAAAGTTTCAAACAAGGTTTGGTTCTCACCCATACCTTGGGCTAAAAGGGCCTCCACATCACCTTGAGATAAAGCCGTAATAGTTTCTTGGGCCTCCTCTAGTTCAGCGTTCCCTTTTGCCATCTCGCCAAGAAGAGCACCGGACCCGGCCGTAAGGCCGACAATAACAGGGTTACCGGTAAGAGCACCCGCTCCTCCTCCTATCATAGCCCCCGCAGTAGGGTAGAATTGCTTAATAGAACACCCGCCAAAAAAGAGTAGAGCAATTATAATTAACACCTTACGCATAGTACACGCTATCCACGCTAAAGATTGGGTTTACATTTATAGTAGGGTCGGGCCCATTAACCGTAGTAAAGATATCGTCACCGCTATTAGTCGTATGTTTTAAATTCCAAGTGAAACCACTCGCATTATTCACACGGTATAGATAATGGTCACTATCTTTTTCATAGATGGTTCCGGATGCATTCTTTATATAAAGACCGATTGCTCCACTACCGTAACCGCTAGGTACGGTAGTAAGGTTAAACTGACTTACCACTAAAGAAGTACAAGATAAATTTGTCGCTAATCCTTCTCCGTAACTTATAGTATCCCACCGGTTGGCCCAACCGGGATTAGCGGAGGGAGCTATAAACCCATCTATTTTTGTAATCTCTTCGATAACACTAGGGCTAACTAAAGCTGAGTTTTGAAAGACCCAATCATAAGTGCCGGTCCCGGCAGAAAGGGTAATACCAAACACCGCTAACCGTTCTTTCGGAGTAGCACTTGGATCCTTTAAACTCGCAACAAGGATAGCCTCTTCAGTGGCCGTATAAGCAAACTTGACTGAGGATTCGGTAAGACCAATACAGTATTCAGCTACACTTAGAGTACCACCGGGCACATAGGGAGAACTCGAGAGGGGGGCACCACCCGCATTTATACCTAAACCTATACCTAATCTAACCATTGGTATAAAGTATCGCTTTACCCGTTGAAAGAGTTACAGATTTATACCGGCCATAGAGTATAGTCCCGGCTAGAAAAGTTGTTCCAACTAGTTGGGTTACATTACCCTCATAAGCACTAAGTGCTCCATTACTAAGAAATTGGATGGCATTAAAATCACCATCTGTTTTTGTAGATGGACCAATGAGTATTCCTCCGGCTAAACCACTAAGGTTGTTTACATTAACATTCATAATTGTACATATCGTTTTGTGTTAGGGGAAGTGTAGGTTATTACAGGGACTTGAGCCTGTAAGTTTTGGCGTTCAAGCTTATCAACTTGATCATCCAAGGCTTTTTCTGCTCGTTGATCCTCATACATTGCTTTGTTCTGTTGCCCATCCGCACGATAAAAATCCGCTAGAATAGAAGAGAGTAAAAAGTTTTGAAAGATTGCGGGTACCGACTGACCGGCCGAGATTTGAATAAAAGGTTTCTTAGTAAGAATCCAAACTTTATCTAGACTAGCGTAGCTAGGATCCAAATGTACTTGACCATTTAATAATTTAAAGTCAATCGGGGTTGCCCTGTTATCGGTGTAAGGATTTTCAGAGAATATACCTAACACATCAAAGTCGGGGAAATCTAAAAACTCCCACCATTCTCCTTGGTATAGAGGGATAAACTCACCTCTTTGCTCGGCTTTTACCACCCGGGTTTGACTTTCATATTGGGCTTGATTAGACGAGATAACACTATTGTCCTCCCGCCGGTAAGTCTTATTATTTGATTCGCTAATGGATAAAATAACTAACTCCTCGCCTATGATGGTACTTGTACCGTCATCATCCCAAGGGTTAAGAACAATTCTCCTTTCGCCCACTACACCATTTGGTCCGGTTGGCCATTGCCATTTGTAATTACCATAGGAAGTTACGGTTTTAACCGTAGCATAATCACCCTTCAGTAAAGGGTTTTTGTAGAACTCCCAATTTGTTCCTTCGTTTTCTATAAGGAGGTAGTTGCCGGTTCCACCAAAACCAATCGCTAGGTTATCTGAACGGACATGACTAATTGTTTCTCGTTCAAATTGTTTTAAACCGTGCCACGAGGTCTGCTTGTTTATCCATATGATTTGTCTACCAATGTCGGCACTTGAAAATACACTATCAATAGGACCGGGAGTTTCATACATCCACGGAGTATCCTTTAGAAGCCTTATTAAAGCACCCTCATAGATTAAACCTTTTGGAGAACTGTAGTTTATCTCCTTTAGTACAGGCCATTCGGCATAGTCCCAAGCCTCCTTGAGTCTTCTATTCAAGGCGGTTAAAAAGAAAGCTTTTTCCCATGTATCTAATTGAGAGATCCCGGCCGTATACTGAAACCTTTTTTCAAGATCCGCATAAGCGATCTTTTTCATATTTTAGTTTCCGGGTTATCCCTAAAAAATTCTTTACGATAAGTCGAGTCGGACATACATCCGGGGTTCTGTTGTTCGTGACGGAAGTAAGTCTTAGCATCAATACAGGCTGAAGGTCTTAGGTTGTCTCCCCCGGTCTCTCGTTCCATTTGTTTCCTAGCCTTTAATTGACGGTCCATGTAACCATGCTTCTCCCGGGCCATTGCTTCACTATTTTTATCATATAAAGTTCTAGCTAGTTCACCCGAGCTAACACGCTTTTTTCCACCCTTAACAATTATGTTTAAACTCATAATAATGTTATAACTATTTACGGTATACTTTTAGACTAAGAAGGCCGGCCCGCTACGCAGACCGGCCCACTAAGTGTAGCGGAATTTAAATTAAACTAAACAATACTTCCCAAGTGCTTTCCGTTAAGAGCACAAAGAGTACCGGTAAATGTAACATAACCTCTTTTACCACCACCACCAATATCGGGGAGGTCAACCGCAGTCACACCTTGAAGTGTTTTAATACTTACGGTGTCATCTGAAGGTAAGAGATATGCACGATTGGCGACAGATGTAGTTGGTGCCGAAACCGTTCTTCCCAAAAATAAATCCGGAATCACGGTTAAAGTTCCATAATCGCTTTCATATTCTTTGACTGATAATGATACTGAACCACCACCGGAAATCTGCTGATTAAATCGAGTAGATCCTGTTGAAGTACGAGTGAAGTCAGAGATCGCATTTATGATTGAAGGAGATGCGAAAAGCCTAAAGTTGGCTTTCATTCCACTTGCCTCATAAACGGCTTGAAGCAATGCTCTAAGACTGACATCAGTGCCTGCAATCGTACCAAAACCTTCGACAAGATTTCCGGTTGCGGTCGTAAGGTCAAGACGAGATCCGGTTACAGGAGCAAAACTACTTGCACTAGCCCCAAGTCCACCGGAAGCATAATACCCACCCGCAGTGCTAGTGTCACTATTTGTAATGGCACCAAGTCCCGCACAAGTATCACCGGCTCCACCACTCGCAGTGCTTCCGGCTTCATCCGAACCAAGCAACACTTCAATACTTCTTTTTAATTCTAAAGAAGCCTTTGCTTTTGCGTCTGCGTAGAGATTTCCAATACCGGCAATAGCAATCTGCTCAGACAAAGGAGAAACGGTAAAACCGGTTCTAAGTTGTTGAATGCGATTACCCATTCTTGCTTTGTTTGCGAACTTGTTCTCGAAGTGTCCGGTATCACCGGCAGTACCGGGGGATCCGGAGGATGCGGTGGCACTTGCTCCAACAAACTGAAGATCAGTTCCGTCAAGTACAGGGTCAATATTTGGAGCCCCAAGGTCATCTACATTCCATTCTGTGAAGAGTGCATTAGGAGCACTACTAGAAGGTAGTAGAGAAAATAATGGAGTTTCCTGCGGTTCTACCCGGCGTAATTGGTCGGAGAGATCTTCTCTCGCTCCCTTTGCCGAGTTCATGTTGTAAGCTGTTGATTGTGCCATAATAAGTTATTCCTTTTCTGTGTTTAAAAATTTACTGAATGTTTTGAAGTCAACATTACCGGTTCCTAAGATGTCGGATTTCTTCTTCGTTTGAGTTGGAGGTGCCGTATTGTTAGATACATTACTCGGTGGTTTAGGTTTAGCTTGGGCTTGGGTTGGTGCTTTCTTCATAGCATTTGCTTTGCTTTGAATTGCATTCCAACCTTCGGCAAGTAGGCCAAACAAAAAGTCACCCTGTGGCATCGTATGGATTTGCTTTAACTCCGGTAAGTTTCTACCGGTGTGAAAGAACCCATTCACTTTATGCTCCTCGTTATCGAGCCAATCAAAATGAGCGGGCATACTTTGCTGAATCTGTGCTTTTTGGTAGATGTGCTTTTCTCGTTCCGGGATGTGCTTGGTTAAAGCCTCGTCTGCTTCTTCGAGAAGGCTTGAGATCTTTTCAGAATCAAACTCCTCCCCATTACGCTCGACATAGTCTTTACCGATATTAGCCATCGCAAACTTTCTAGCTCGCATTGCGGTGTCTTTGTACTTTTCCAAGTCATCGGGCGTATGTATGTCCGATAACATTTGAGTACCTTCGTCACCACTTGCCATCTTCTGTTGTTGAAGGGCTTCAAGTTTCTCTTCTGCATCCTTCGCTCGGGCGGTAAGTTTCCCTACCTGTTTAACGAGTTTCTGAACACTCTTAGGAACTTGCTCTTCTTCTTCTTCAGATTCGGTTTCCTCTTCTTCTAACTGTGAAAGAACTTCCTCGTCTTCGGTCTCAGGTGTCTCCTCCGTGAGTGACTCCTCCTCCGTAGATTCGGCTTCGTTAGTCTGTTTCTCAAAAATTTGAGATAAGCCTAACTGCGTTATATTCTCTGCATCCGATTCAGTTGGCTCGGTTGCCATAGCCGTGTCTGTGTTATCAGTCATAAATCTACAATTTGGAGGGTTTGTTATCCCTTCTGCTCAGATGAGCCGTAGACATTAATAACAAAGTGTCCTATTTTTTTAGACCGAGGTTTTTAAAATAATGCCAACCCCCTTTGAATTTTTCGTACTTCGCACCACTATTAATATTATCCGGGTACACTTTTACTGTCTTAAATTTTAAATATCTTCTAGGGATTATATACCAAGACTCACCACTATGGTGACGAGTAAAACCGGCAAAGATATCATATTCGATATTAATAACTTTATTAACCCTACCTCGAGCTAGGGTGTATTGAAATCTAGGCTTACCCCCATCTCCGGGAACGGAACCCCCACATCCTTTAATCTGAACCCGGGTTGACTTAGCCCCATTCATTATTACCACATCGTAAGGAAGGTTGTCTCCTAAAGTTAAGCAGACATCTAGACCCCTCTTTAACGCTTCCGCTATGAAAAGTTGTTCATAATATATCCCATCCTTTTTATTCTGATTGGACATTTTTGGGATATATAGGTCCGCCCAATTCCAATAGTATCGTATCTGCTTGATCGATTTTACCCGCAATGTTTGCTAGGCTTTGGGGGTTCTCCATAGCTTGGGGGTCCTTAAAGTCTACAATTAAGTTCTCTCGTAAGATAGTTAAGTGTTCAAGTATAACACGATACTCATCAGTAATCCTTAATCTTTTAACTGCATCATTTAAATTCATCGTAACGAGGTGGCTTGAACATTACCCGGGGGGGTCCCGAGTTTTCCGGTCATACCATTTTTTTGTTGTTGAATCGAATGTTGAAGTTGCCCGGCATATACTTGAAGTCTCTGTTGTAACCCTTCATCTTTTTCAAGCTTCTCTTGGTTATCGGTCCCCGGTATTTCTTCCGTTCCTTGTAACCAATTCTGAATTACTTGTAAGCGTAGTTCTGCGTTAGAATTAGGAGGTGCGTTTACAACTTGACCGGATACGATCTTAGCAATGTCTGCGGATGTCTCTTCTTCTTCTCTCTGAGTGGCGGTCTCCTTCGGAGTGATAAGCTGAGTAGCAAGGTTCGGGTCAATGCTTTCAACGAATATTCTTGTGAACTCACCGAAGTCAACTTGCCCGGACCTATCGAACTGCGACATGATCGTGCCAACTTTTTCAAGTTTCTCGAGTTGCTTTTCTTCGTCCGCATTTAAAGTGTTCCAACTAAGGTCAATATCATATTTATTCCCTGTCTCATCCATGATGAGCTCTACGCCCTTTTCATTATTAGTTACACGAAACCATATCTTATCATCCCCATAAGTTTTTTGAAGGCCCCATATTTGATTTAAAACTTCTTTCCAACCGGTTAGCCAATTGTCCACCATCGTTTGAGTGAGCACATTTGCGAATACTGCATCCGCTTCATCTGTAGCACGGCCTGTCATTTTGTAGGATTGTCTCATTAGACTTTCCTCCACTTCGCTACTTGCCGGAGAATATGTTGGTACCTCCATGTACCCAACTTCTCCACGCCTACGAACCGGTATCTTTGCACCGGGCCCAATCGAAGCGGGGGCCCTTCCAACTATATATTCTAACGGTGGTGTGGTAGATAAACTAGCACGGTCTCTCCGTGCATCACGCTCTGTCTTAATTCCGTACTCATTACCCCGAAGTAATTCGGGCCAACCTCGAGAATCAAATAAGCGTTGGCTTATACTTTCCCGAGGGAATGCGATGAACGGAAACTGAGCCGGGACGGTTTGGATCGTTTCATGTATGGCGTATAGTTCCTCTTCTCCTCTCTCTGTAAACACGGTCATCGACATAAGTGGTACACCATTCTCGTCTACTTCCCGGCGGTAACAACAAACGATTTGAACTAATCCTTCATAATTCTGTTGGTTGTTATTATCTCGGTGCGAGATGTTTGAGTTGGATTGCTGAATGCTAGGACTATCTCCGGTATAGTTCTCAATAGCATCATCAACAAATGTTTGGTCCCAACCATCGGAGTGAACTTTACCCTTTAACTCTTCCGGTGTGAACCAATGTAAACAATAAATACTTCTAGCTGATTGAAGATCCATTACATTAGAATCAATCAGAATATCTCGCCCAAGCTCGTAGGTTTTTACATACGGCCGGTTACAAGTTACAACATTAACGGTATACTTTACATTAGCCTTACCGTCTAAGACTTGCATAATTTTTTCTTCAAGGTCATCATCAACTATACTCGGATCCTTGTTCCGCATAAGCTCGGCTATTACGGCGATATCCCCGCTCTCAACAAGTATAGCTAGGTCCGGATCCCTCATTAAGGTAACCATCGTTAAGGTCTTGTAGTTCTTTTGAATCTCTCGTTTCCAATAGACCCCGAGTATTCCTAGACCTTTCTCTAACACATGGTTGGCTAAAACTTCAGCCTCCCTTGTTAGTTCACCCATTTGACTAAACACTAACCACCTCAGAAATTGAGTGACCATTGATGCATTAGCCGTGTCCCCGGATTCTACAGGCGAGGCGATAAGGTTGGATTTTTTAAGGCTAGACTTTAACATTGCCACCGAAGAACTAATTAAATTATCGGTGTGGAAAACCTCAAGGTCACTCGCATTATCCCATGGCCATGCTTGGGGGCCGTGCTTTCGGCCATCATTCGATTTGTCCGGCCAAAGATTATATCTTACATTCCGGTTCTCCTCGGAACGAGTTAGCCACCAATCTAGTTCATTTCTGACCCGGTTGTAATCGTTCCGCAATTCGTCCACATCCGGTGTCTCCGAAAAGACCCGGGCTTTGTTGTCGTACTCGTTCATTTGTCTTCGGGTAAATATAGCTTTAATTCCGGATTATTAGACCTAACCTTTTTCATGGCCGAGGCTTCCGCCTTCTTGATGACCATAATGTCACAACCCACAAAGTCAGCAATCTCTTCAAGCGTGTAACTTGGGGTAGCACCGCTTTCCACAGTCTGTAGGCCCGCCCGACAAACCATAAAATCCAATAGAGTGTCAATTCGGTTAGATCTTGCTTCAATCTTTTCATACCAATCTGTATAAGTCATCCTTAACCTCCATCACTTTAATTGTAGATCTAACCTTTGGCCGTAGCGTAGGTTGCTTTACCACCCGGATAAATCTGTCACCTATCCTTGCTAACACTAACCTCTCGTTAGGAACTAACTTAATCACTTGGGCCTCCTCTATGCCAACCGTCTTAGGCTCGTTTACTTTTAGATCCTTTAAGTTCCCCTCTTTAGACTCTTTTTTTACACGGTATACCGTGTTTCGACTTGTCTTTAATTTTCGAGCTATCTCGGTAGGGCTTTCACCCGACTCTAACATCTCTACAATTTTCACCCGCTTTCCATTATCCACCATACTAGTATCCCCCTGTTCCGGTTTGTATCATATCCTCCTTGGAATAATACTCGTGATTCATTATCGCTCCATACCTTAAACAATCTATAGGATCCTTGGCACCGTGCTTTAGATTCCCATCGCTCGGCCAATTCTCCATACATATGATTAAATTTCTACACCGGCTAGATACCATTAAGCGGGGCCGGTTAGTCAGATCCATCGGCTTACCTTGGTCCCATGCTAATAATGATTGTATAGATTGTACCCCGGTTTCTATATCTAACCCCTCTGCCGGATAACAAACGATACCCGCTTCATTAAGATCATCTATAATGTTAGATGTTCCCTCCGCTTTCTGATAAGTCGCATTACCTAAACGAGGGTCCACATACCGTATGCAATCACGGCCCTTCTCCATGGTTTTAATTACCCCTACATAATCAGAAATGCCAAATCCATTTGCTCTTGCACCGTCTCCCGGTCTACCCCGGTCACCTCTAGCCGGATCGTACCAAAGTCCTTCCTCCTCAAAACAGGGAAACTCGTCTACTACCCAATAGGTACCATGGGCATCTATACCAAGATGTAAAATAAACCATGGCTTCGCTCCCGCCGGATCCACTATCGTTAACCATATGGCCGGATTGTTTACCGGATCTTCAAGGATTGGTATGTCTTTAGGGGACCGGATGTTGTTCTCCCCAAATTTTGCAAAAACAGTTTGAGCACTCTTGGTTGGTACACCATAAGCCCTACATAAAATTGTGTCACGGTTCTCACCGGATAGTTGCTTCTTCATGTGGGGCCAACCTCCATAAGGGTTGTCCTTGGTATGAAAGTAAACAACTACTGAGGCGGACCGGGTTGGTTGCTGAACTAGTGGGACTTTCTCGTTGTCGAGAAGTTCCGCTTTTCCCCACTTAGTTGTAGTTGCTCCCGCTAGTAAACTCTTAACCGTTGGGCTCCACCCTGTAACGGCGGTAAAGCTCACTAGGCCCGAGGCTCCTCGAGTTATAGTACGAAAGCGTAATGTCTCTAACCATGAAAGAGGTATAAGTTCATCAGCCCAAAAACCTATATTATGTGTACCTTCAGCTAAACCGTTCTCCCATGTAGGTACTCCGATCTCTCCACCCTCTACCGTACTTAAATCTTGGCTCCAATTTCTAAAGATAACTTGACTACCATTAGGTAACGAAAACTTCCCGGCGGTAAATCCGTTACGAATTGAAAACACGACATATCCGGTTTTAGATCTACCGAGGTGCTTGTACTCTTTAGGTAAATACTTGTAGATAGCTTTCTGTTGTACTTGTATAGAGTTCTGCATATTTTCCGTAAGGCACCATATAACCGTGTTAGGATTCTTACATACACACTCTACAACCCGCTTAGAAAAAAGTTCTGTTTTCCCCGCACGATTTCCGCCCATAAGTAAAATCTCATTATGAGTTTTTATCTCATCATCTACCATGGACCAATTAGGAGGCTCGTAACCGTGCCTATAAGGGTCCTCCTTTTCCCGGAGTATAGCTTCTTCTCTAGTTCGATGGAACTCTAATAACTTATTCTCACCCATAGAAAGCATCTCTTCCTTGGAAGGTACCGGTAACAAGGGGTGGTTAGTCCAAGATAACATCTGTACCAAGTGTACCAAAATTTTAAGCCCGGGACAATTGTCCAAATTTTTTATGAGAGCTAATCGATAGGGGTAAAAACCCATCCTCGCCCGCATGACCCCCCCCTCCCCCCCATCGGATAAGAGCGGTCAATTAATTAAAATAGTATGC
>Ga0302138_10000283_pt1 | contig 29606 bp, 30 predicted proteins | sample CBN3_321_MG_FD_203110 | JGI IMG/M metagenome (GOLD analysis project Ga0302138, IMG submission 203110) | Marine microbial communities from Western Arctic Ocean, Canada - CBN3_surface | ecosystem: Environmental > Aquatic > Marine > Oceanic | place: Canada: Western Arctic Ocean | collected 2017-09-15 | reverse complement strand
AACATTCTGAAATCATCGGGGATGTTATTCTGACAGTATTGGGTCAGTACTTCCATATCTTTACGAAGTGTCTTGACACGTGTAGCAAAAGTCATCGTCGTAGAGTTTGTATATTTCCAATGTGTACTCTTCGTTAAAAGTACCTTCGTTTCTTCCCCACCACCAAACACATAGGGATTAGGTTTTCCACCATCTAGGTACTTATCGGGGTGATCGTACAGTGATACATAGTCACCATATACAAATCCCTCATTTAATAACTGTTCACTATCTTTGAGATGTAAATAATCATCCTCAACGAGATAAACTATGGTATCATCAGTGTTATCCTTGAGTGCTTGTTTAGCCGCAAATAAAAATGCACCGGAGTTACCCAATGCGGTTCGTATTATATTATCCATATGAATATATTTTTTAATCATTTCTATAGTAACATCCTCACAGTTGTCAGCTATTATAGTAATATCTCTCGGATCAAAATGTTCACAGAAATTGCGTAGGCAGTTTTCCGTATTGATAAAGATTGGTTTTCCATTACGTCTACCTTTATCACTGAGGCGATAGTAAATTTTCATTACTTATATATATGTTTTCATCTATACCCTTTAAATAAGTCCCGTATATACTCTTCATCCTGTCTTAACCATATCTGATGACATCCAACTGGTACACCTTCACACCTGAAGTCTTGAACACTAAATGAACGTCCTATATCACGTGTAGGTCTTGATATAGCAGACATCATGAAATATAAATCCTCGGCTTCACCTCTCCATGGTTTAGCTCTGCACATTTCTTTCATGGTGGAAACATTTCTCAAAGAGAACCCACCATTGAACATAAATATTTTGTTTGGATGTGTGATAAAATTATTCTCTTTGTATGGATGCTCACCAGCAACACATCTATCACATTTACACATAGAAGAACATATATTGATGATACGTCCATCATGTTGAATATAGTAATGACCAGTTGGTGCACCAACAAAATCATATTCGAAAAAATGTTCAGGAATTTTCTTGAATATATACGAGTCCCATTGATTTATGAGAATATGTTCAAACTCTGAAAAATTATCCCAAAATTCGTAACTCACTAATAGTTTACTGTATGCATTCACATCTTTATTACTTTCAAAAGCCTGGATGTATCTCACATTTTCCCAATCTTTCGTGGTCTCCATGATCATATCTTTATTCTCACCACTGTGAACAATTGTTAACACTGTATCTCCACCACCATACACATTCGCAATGTTCCATAGATTGTATTTTATGATATCCATGGTACGAAACTCGATGAACAACATCCCCAATTTAGAATGTGTAGCCCACTTTGTCGAGGTATGTGAAGGTTCGGGTGTGGACTCTATCACGAGATCAAAATAACTTTCTTTGTTCATATCTTGATATATATATGTATCACTCTTTAAACAATAGTTTTGTAAAATATATCTTGCATTTCCTGTTTTTCTACACTCTTGATGTGCCACAAAGACATATCTGGTGTAGCGTCAAGTGCTTTCATATTAGTAGCCCCACCTATAGTCTCATGTAAACCCTTATTCCATTTCACGAGACCATTGTTTTTATAGACACGTCCTTGATAGTCTGGCCAGTTAATCCAACCCATCTCATTTACTTTGAAGGAGTGTTTATCGAGCCACTTTTGAGTATATCCGGGACAAATGTTAATACGGGGGATGTATACTAACTCAGCTTTCGTATCCGTTATGATACGTTTGATATTCTTAATGAGAGTCTCTCGAGGCATCTCATCCGCGTCAATGACGAAAATGTAATCACCCGTACACAGAGAGGCATGGTAATTCCTGTGATCCGAAAAGTTTCCGCAAAAGGTGCGTTCGGAAATTGTGATACCGGTATACCTTTTCAAGACATTTCGAACTTCATCAGTTACCTTTGAAGCGTCGAGGAGGATGTTAATTTCATCTTCGGGGTCCTTCACACGTTTTAAAAATGCAAGAAGGTCATTTAACTCACGAGCTTCGGTGCATACACAGATCGCATACGATAGGTGCATGTTTAAAGATATCTTTGTAATTATCTTTAAACATGTTCGGTAGGATTTATGGTCGTTTCTTTCTTGAAAAAGATATGGGAATAGAAGATGATGATGAGGTTGGTACAGCGACTCTCTCTGAACTCATAGAGACATACGATCATTGGGAAACTTTTGTTAAGGATGCACGTCAAAAATATAAGAAGGTTCAATTATTCACAATGTTCGAGACAGATGATGTACACCCTCATATTATTGAATGTATGAAACATTTCGACAAGGTTATCGTTCCATTTGACTATCTTAAGAAAATAGTAGAACGCCATGATATCCCATGTGAATCTATGAATTATTGGACATCTGAACTCATTCGCTCTAAACCTAAAGTGATTGAAAAGGAACGAGATCCAAATCGTCTTATATTCTTATATAACGGAACCAATGACGTTCGAAAAAATGTAACCACTCTCACACGAGTCTTCGCAAAGGCATGTGAAGGTACGGAACACACTCTCATTGTAAAAACAAATAAGGATGATGGATTGACCCGAAGTAAAAATATTAAGATTATAACTGATCGACTTTCCAATGAAAAATTAACATCTCTTTTCAATCTATGTGATTATTGTATAACATGTACTCGCGGTGAAGGTGTGGGTCTATTACACCTAGAAGGATCTTACTTCGGGAAGCCCGTGATCAGCCATGATGGGGGTGTGTTTGGGGATTTGAATATTCATCTGATACCTTTACCATATAGGGAAGTTCCTATCGATCTCACATTTGTACCACCCTTCTTACACAAAGTGTTCTATGGAAAATGGTGGGAAGTAGATGAAGATGGAACTGTTACAATTATTAAAGAATTGATTGCGATGTAATACACGTCCACACATCATCCCCAAATACAGTCCTAACCATATTTGTGTTATAATTTCCTTTTACATCAAGATGTAAAAAATTCTTAGATGCGTTCCCAATTTCCATCATGTTTATCATCCACGCATAACAACTATCCATACAGTGCACCTCTTTAGCATTTTCTATGACAGTCAAATACTCAAAAATATTTGAATTCTTTTCTAAAACTTCGGGTGTAATCCTAAAAACATTTGGATGGTCACTCTCTATTTTTAGACCCCGTGATATATCATCATGAATGAATACGTAGTCATCATATTCACATTTGATCTCACTGGGTTTATCCCTAACAACCTTAAATTTGGAGTACATATATTTAGGTGGAATACCAGCTTGAATGTATACACTATGCGCCCAGTTTACCATTTCAGTTGGAGGACCTTCCATTATATATTTCCATATATTATCAGGGATTCTATAGGTCGCCAAAGGTAAAACTTTACCTTCAACTTGTGACCACATATCTTGAGCATTTGTCGTGTTTACTGTTTTAATTTTTACACGATCTTTAATATCCCGATACATGAATTCTACAGATACCAGATGCTGTTTTTGTACAAAAATACAAACCTCTTCCATTTCTGCAAAATGTCTCACCATACCATTGAGCATGATAGCGTCCCCTAAACCAAGATGATGTAATATCGTAATCATTACTTTAATTATAGCTCTTTTCTTCTATAAGTTCAGAACCTTCATCTATATTAATACACTTCTTCAACCTAGAACGTTCATCATTGAGTTTATAGACACTTCTCGCTTTCTGTATAAACACATCGTCAAACTTTCCAAGCTTTTCTAGAACCCTGAGATCATCTTCAACTTCCCATAATTGGCGATTGATATCCATCAACTTTTCTTTTATAGGAGTTGTAAATTCCAATTTTGTTATCATTTCCAGTTCACGGTGAACATTTTTTAATTTTCCAAGGTCTGTGATCTTTTCACTCTTTATTTCGAGTATAGTAATCTTATCGATAAGTTCTCCCTTTGATACCTCAACAAGTATCTTCATATATACTATATAGAGTACATCTTTAAATAATTCATATGAATGGAACTTACTTAAAAAAAATACCGAATATAAGTTATGTACAGCAATGTTATGGTAACCGGTGGTTGTGGTTTTATCGCCTCAAATTTCCTAAACATCATGAAGAAGAGATATCCAGATACACATTTTGTAAATATAGATAAACTCGATTACTGTTCCAATGTTGAAAACGTCGAACCCGGCGTTGCCACCTTTATAAAGGGTAATGTAGGGAACGCCGAACTCATCGAAAATGTTATTAAAATGTATAAATTTGATGCAGTGTTCCACTTCGCAGCTCAAAGTCATGTCGATAATTCATTTGAAAATGCCCTCTCCTTCACAATGGATAATACCCATGGGACACACGTACTCATAGAAGCGTGTCGTCAATTTTTACCCAGTGTTGAATTCATTCACTTTAGTACAGATGAAGTCTACGGTGAATCGAGGACTGATGTCCCTTTTACAGAAGATGAAGGTGTTCTTCGTCCTACAAATCCTTACTCGGCCTCTAAAGCTGCTGCTGAAATGATCGTTCGTTCGTACATCGAGTCCTTTGGAATGAATATCAAAGTCATTCGCTGTAACAACGTGTATGGACCAAATCAGTATCCCGAAAAACTCATACCAAAGTTTAAGAGACTTTTGAAAGAAGGTAAAAAGTGTACTCTCCACGGTAGGAACTGTGTAAACAACAAACGAGCTTTCATGCATGTCGAAGATGTCGTCGATGCCGTCGAAATAGTATGGAAAAGTGGAACACCCGGGGAAGTATATAACATTGCATCAGATGATGAACTCACGGTTATGGAACTCACTCAGCTCATCATTGAAAATATATTGGAAACCACTGACTATGATAAATGGATCACATACGTGGATGACCGCCCATTCAATGATAAAAGGTATTACATATGCTCTAAAAAATTGAAAGCCTTGGGATGGTCACAACGAAAAACGAGGGAGGATCTCATAAATTTTTTAAAAGAATAAGTATGAAGCCAATCGTCGTAAATGTATATGTACTCTTCATGTTCTTGGCCTACGTGATGCGTAGGGCAGGGACATTTTCGATGGAAGAAAAAGTTAAAATGATTGAATTTTTAAGTTACATGGCACTCAACCCAAATATATCATTAATGGGTGCAACTACTTTGGATCTTTCTCCTTGAGTAATATCTTGTTGAGGATATACAATTGTACAATCAATCCTGATGACGTGTAAAGTGTCGTTGCATTGAATCCATATTTTCTATACTGATATGCGAGCCATAGACAACTTGTCAAAATACCTAAAAGAATCGTATTTTTCATATTTATATCAATATCCTCCACCGAACGCACCTGTCCGTACAATTGTACGAAACCGAGTCCCATCGCGGCACTTGAAATGATATCATTCATTTTATTATATATATATATAATAAAATGGATCTCATATTACAAAAATTTGCCGGGAAAATTGATGCACAAAGTCTTATCAAGACAGTCGAAGAACTTAAGATGGAATACATCGATGATGGTCTCACAAAGGAAGATGTGCCCCCTATCTTGGGTCGTCTCATGATGGAGTCTCAAAAGTTTAAGAAACTCCCAGGTCCCCAGAAGAAGAAGTTGGTCATCGGGGTGCTGTTCCACCTGATTGAACAAATCGATGAAGGTGAGAAGGACTCTGAGTTTGAAATTGTTCTCAAATCCCTAGTACCCCCAATGGTTGATAGTTTCGCTGTGATGCTCAAGGCTAAGAAAATGTGCCTCCCTTGTCTCGCTTAAGGTTTTACCTCATAAATAAAATAGAATGCGATTCCCATCGCTAGAGGTTATGATTCGGTATGGAATCTATACAGTGAAAGAACTCGAAAAATTCGCCAAGGGACTTACCCCAAAACGGAAAATCCAAGTCCTAAGTGAATGTATAAGATGTGATTTTGTATACGATGGTCAAATGTGCTTAAACTGTCACCCATGAAATATTGTCAGGTGACGAGTTACATGTCCAAGGGACCGACCATCATCAGCAATAATCATATGTGTGCAGAGAGGCAGCTTATTAGACGTCTCTATCGAGAGTGTCTTAAAAAGGGGTATAAACCCCATCAATTTACAGAATGGTTACATAGGAAACATGGTGAAATGGTGATCGAACGCAAAACCATACACGGTGATGCAGTATCATTACCATGTGTCCTATGTAGGAAAGCTATGGAGAGGCTAAATATATGTTGGGCAGCACATGATGGTGTACAATGGATACACAGTAAAAAATCTGAATATCTACCACCCTCTTTACCAACAGCTAAACAGAGAAGGAATCTAGGATTTGGGTGTAATGATTAGACCCAATGCAGATTCTAGGTTATTGTGACTTCTTTTGAGTGGTTTTACTCGCTTTAGTTTTAGTGCATTGTTATTTGTAGCAGCATTCTTTATTTCATCCATCTTTTTTGTGTTTGAAACAAAGGGTATCACGTTGTCGATTATTGGTACTACCTCCACACTTTTAGGTAGTTCTATATCAACTGTATTATTTGCACGGAATGCTTCAATTGTAAGATCACCACCAAAAACTTTCAAATTGTATCGATTTGGTGCAATTTTTACAGGTCCTATTTGGTTATACATTTTTTTACGCATCATCACAATATTCCCACATATTAGGCCACCTCTACTCAGACCATATTTTTCTATCGCATATGATTTCATACAACTCCAGGAACAGAAATGTCCAGCAGTGTGAAATTTATTCCGCCTATCATCGTGTTTATAAGGCATACTTAAAGGTGTTGTATCAAAATCATGACAACACCACCAACACCACATGTTTTGCTTAACTTTTTTTTCTTTAAATACTATAAGATGGTTGCCCTTTTACTATTCGGGATGCTACTTCTATTATTAGTTATAGTCATTATAGTTGTATTATTGTTGAAGAAACCTAAAAATGATGTAGTAAAAAAACGTGAAGAAGAACGTGCGTCCTTATTCTTGGATTTGAAAACGAAAATATATCAATCTGCAGATGACGTGGGTATTACACAAGAAGATCTAGATACTGAGATAGAAGAACAACAGAATGAAAGTCCGTTAGCATGTTACGTTACACCAGATAATGGTGAATGTAATCAAGACTTTTATGATCTTATAAATGGCTGTTGTCAATTGAGAGATGAAAGTAAAAGTTCCCAAGAACAGACAAATGATATGATACGTGAAATTGTTACTGAGATTGGTGTCCTTTTTCTAACTGAATATATAATAACATCAGTTTTACCGAGATTTGGTAAAGCACTTGCAGCTTATAGTAGTAAAGCACTTGCAAAATTGTCGGTTAAACTTGGTAGGCGTCTTGCTCAAAAATTAGCATTAAGGTTAGCTGCATTCGTTTCAAAAGTTTTGATTAAATTAGGATCTGGACCAGTTGGGTGGGCACTACTGATTTTTGAAAGTATCAGTATGATGTTAGAAATGGCTGATCTTAGAAATTACGAAAGTTATATCGACAATAGCGAAATCATGAAAGCTAGAGATTTATTCATCTATAAACTTCACGAAGCAATGGTAACAACTGGTGAAGATTATCCTATAATTTTTCCATTCTCTATACTATTTCCAGATGTTTCTCTTTCAGTTGTAAAAGAAGTTCTTGAAATAATGATGTACCAATATGGTGATCTCCTGGCAACGGTCGATGGTATACAAGACGCTTTTGACTTAGAGTTTGAGTATATGGACAATGATCTCGAACCAACCCCTGAAATGGAAGCGGAAGGTGACAGAATATTCGGAGATTTTATAACCTTGATACGTGAAGATGATGCGGTATACCTAGATAAATATATATTCGATGGTTTACAAGCTGCATTACCCCTAGAAAATAAGAATGATGTTATTTTAATACCCTCTATGTCTACGGTAAACAGTTTTGGGATTGGTATCAGTGAAAGTGCAGCAGAAAGATGGAACAATGAAAATAAAGAAGCTTGGTTTCAATATCTCGACCCATTCCTTCCAGTCAGAGCACCTACGGAAGACTGGTCACCTCCTCTCACTGCAGCTTATACAGATACGTATTTGATACCAAATTCACTTAACCCGGGGAGTATAGATTCACCCAACCTAATCACAAAGACATTACCAATGAAAGTCACACTCGCATATCCATTTGGACCAATGGTTAGTATGTGCGAAAGAACGAGAACATCTGCGCAATACAAAGATCCAATTTCTCCTTTAGATCACGGTGTAACTTTCAATTTTAAAACTGGTGTGTGTAATTATACACGTGATTATTGCGATCGATACGTAATTGATTATAAAACAAAGACGTGGAAAGATGGAACACCCTATACAGAATGTGAATTGTCTGATGCTCAAAAAACAGCTGAAGATTTCTTAGGAACTACTGTTGTGAGAGATGCTAAGCGATATTATGCGGATCCAGGTGAAATAATAAAGGATTTAGACACTTTATATAATGACCGAGAGGATAAACACGGGAAAGCTGGAGCACTAGCCCTGACCATTGTAGACCCTTTAGGTTTCACTGAAGCCGCAACTGGATTTGTTCAGAATATCGAGGAGAAAATGGCTGGTAAAACGAAATTCTGTAGAACAGGTAATACATGTAAGTTTTTCCAAGCTAGACATAATGGTGGTAATTTTATGACATGGACCGCCAAGGGTCCAGATGGTGATATATATCCACATCCATTACTCGGAGTTCAAGGTCAGGTTAAAGTTGGAGAAGATCATACATTCTTTGTACCTGAAGGTGGGAGTTTTAGAATAAAATGTGACCCAGGTGATGGTGAAGACTTTCCATATGATGAACTTCCACAGGATGGTTCTACTAAGGGTTTCACATGTTGGAATGGTAAAGTCAATAAACCGTATACTGTAGGAGATACAGTTGAATCTACTGTAGAACTTGCAACAGATTATGGTGTAAATGTAGGAAATGAATGTACTAATGGTTTTGCTGAATGTACAATGGCCATTTTTGGGGGTGAAAACTCACCATTTGTAAATGGTGGTATTAGTCCAATAAATTGGATAGTTGGTGCGACGGGAGCCGATACATCTGGAGGTAATGCAGGTAGTTGGGGTGGTGGCAACAACTCAACGTTCGCGTATTCAGATAGAAGGCTCAAAAAGGACGTGAAAAAGACAAAACTCAAATCACCTATATCAGGACTTGATGTCTATACATGGAAATGGAATGAAATCGCAATGTCTACATATGGTTTGAACGGGGGTGACTTTGGATTTATCACAGATGAAATTGATGATCAATATGTCGCCAAGGATGTTTATGAATATGAATACATATTGGAAAATACACCAGTTCACAAAGCTCTTCTAAAATTAAAATCTAAATACTTAGTAAAGTAGAACATGCCACCTAGAGCTCCTTCTTCTAACATGTTTAAATCATCAGCGAAATTAACCTCTGCTGCGAACATGTTTACCATATATGCACCGACCAAGAGGTTTGGGGGTTTTGATTTTAAGAAACTAATCACAGATGTGGGGCCAGAAAACTATACCAAACTGATTATGTCTCAACCAGGATTATATAGAGGTGCTTTTAAGAATATGGCTGACGCCGATTTAATAAGAATTATCGATGACCTCACCCTCACAGGAAAGGCAGCTTTTTTAAAAAAGGCAGATGCTGCGACGAAACTTAGACTTGGTTTGACTGACGATGCAGCTGCAGCGGCAAAAAAAATTGATGAGTTCGCTACAACCGGCGGTAAAACCGTTAAATCTGGTTCAAAGGAGTTCTGGACTGCAATTGGAAATGGTACACTGGTTATTGGTGGACTTGCTCTACTTGCATGGATTGATGATAAGTTCGAAGACGCCGAGGAAGAATATAAGAATTGTATGGCTGGGTGCCTCCCACATAATTGGGATGCTTATGAACAAGAGGTTATCTCATCCTCTGAACTCTTATACAGTAATGCAACAAGCCTTACAGAATATCAAATCACCCCAGTCCCTAGTCAACCCTATTGTGTGAAACCGAATGAAAAATGTGAGGAATATTGTGATCCAAAATGTGGTGAATTGTCTAAAGTGGATCTCCCATTCGCTGATAGTCCATTAAATCCTTTGAACCCCGATAGTCCATTAAATCCTTTTAACCCCGATAGTCCATTAAATCCTTTTAAATGGCTCGAGAGACTTCTACCCGATGGCTTTGATATCAAACTAATAAGTGGTGCTTCGAGCGCGTCTTCGTTAGCCGTCGTCATCTTAATAGTGATGTCGATGGTGATGAAGAAATAAATTAAACTTAAAGACTTTTACATCCTTTATACCAATGACTATTCTATCGATCGATGTTGGTATAAAGAATTTAGCGCTGTGCCTTATCGATGAGGATGCAGGTAACCTCGTGCGGGAATGGGATGTCGATGGTATCCCACCCCAACATGCAGATGGTGTGTACATATCTTTAAGGGATCACCTAGATGCGAGACCGTGGGTTCTCACAGCCAAGACCATTCTCATCGAGGAACAACCCTCTTTTAATAAGAAAATGGTCTCCGTCATGCACTTTTTACATTCCTACTTTATCATTAAATGTCCAAAAGCTGAGACAATCATTTATCACGCCTCTAATAAGATTCCAGACATCGCTGGTCCGGGGAAGGTACAATATAATAAGAGGAAGAAGGCATCCATAGAGAGATGTGAAGCCTTTATCCGTACAGGACCGACGAATGCACATTGGGTAGACACCTTCGTAAAGTCTAAGAAAAAGGATGACCTCGCGGACACGGTGATGCAGGCACTTTCCTTTGTAAATAGGACTGAAGTCATATCAAAATCCAGAAAGAAGAAAGTTACAAAATTAGTAGCTCGTCGTCCAAATGAAAATCAAAAGAGAACAAAGTATTCCAAATCAAACTTAGCTTGGATTTATTTGAATAAAGTTGAATGTGAAGTTATTGAAAATAATAAAAGATTTATGAAAGACCTGAAAAGGTATTACAGAGACCTAAGTGAATTGATCAAAGAATTAAAATAAACAATGAGTCTCACTATCCGTATGTGTGCTGTGAAGAGGCCGAACATTGACCAGCTGATTAAGGGTAATAAGCGTCTCAAATCCGCTTTTCACTCAAAGAAACCCCTGAGAAATACCCACCGTGTGGCCCTAGATGAATTGGATACATTCTTGGAACTTGTGGATGAAGCCATCGATGCCATGGATGATGCACAAGAAAAGTTAAATAAGCTGTATGATTTCTGTGGAGAAGTTCCGATGGATGATGCTTGTGATTATTAAAGATTAAACCGGTTACATATGTATAATGGAAAAAGTCCTTGATCATGGTTTCGTTCGTCTTGTGGATCACATGCCTCAAAAAGAATTGGACTCATCGATCGTCCAGTCAGCCAGAGTTTCCTATGGTGACGGTACCAAAACCTCTCGTGGAGACCGTGGTCTCATTCGTTACCTCCTACGCCATTGGCACACAACCCCTTTTGAAATGGTCGACTTCAAATTTCACATCAAAATGCCCCTCTACATTGCCCGACAGCACCTTCGACATCGCACCGCAAGTGTGAATGAATTATCCGCTCGGTACTCGGTAGTACCTAAAGAGTACTACGAACCTGATACATACCGTGGTCAGTCCGAAGTGAATCATCAGGGTTCGGAGGGTACTATCGAACTCAAGGACAATCTTGACGATAAAGTGTCCCAACAATTGAGTCAATCATTTGATGTGTATGAGGAGCTCTTGGAGAATGGATGTTGCCGAGAACAGGCTCGGGGAACCCTTCCACAATCCACTTATACAGAATTTTACTGGAAAATTAACCTTCATAACCTTCTTCACTACCTTCACCTCCGCATGGATGCCCATGCCCAACAGGAAATTAGAGAGTACGCGACAGCCATATTCAATCTCGTGAAGCCCCTAGTCCCAATCACGATGGAGGCATTCATGGACTTTAGGGTCAATGCCTTACAACTCACGGGGCCAGAGATTGAAGCGATCGCGAATGGTACAGAGATTCAATCACCCGGAGAACGTCGCGAGTTTCTGGACAAGTTGAAACGCTTAAAATTAAATATCCCTTCATAATAAAAATTTTTATTTTCTTAATATATATAAATGACTAAAATCGCGAATGCGTTCAAATTCGTTACGGGACCCGCTGAAATGTTAATCAAAACGCAACCCATTGTTTTCTCATTAATCATCTTGTATCAGGGTCTTTTTTCGGGTAACGCTATTCAGATCCCAGAGAGACTGAAAGTTCTGTTCGATAATCAAGTGTTTCGGTTTATGTCTCTCATGCTCATAGCCTTCAGTGCTACCCAAGATATTGAATACGCTCTCCTCTCGACGTTAATATTCGTATCTGTTATATACGCTCTCAAAACACCAGAAGAGCGTAAAAAGTCTGGACTTATTTAATATATCCTCTAAAAGTAGAATGAAGATTCATATAGTTGGAGCCGGACCAACAGGCATGTCCCTCGCATGGGAACTACTAAAATCAGGTGATCATGAAGTCACAGTGTATGATAAAAAACTTTCAGCGGGTGGTTCTTGGTGGGAACCCGATGAGAATACTCGAGATCTTCATGCACACCGAATCGTATTCGATCGTGCGTTTGTGAATACACACTCACTCTTTAATGAAATGGGTATCCAATGGAATGATATATTTGAACCTGTTGATAAGAATATATATTCTTTCTTATTTGAATCCCTCCGGGTAACAGATTACGGAGCCCTCATGTCTCTCGCGGCACGAGTACTCACTCAACCCACGAAATATAAGGGTATATCCTTAAAAGAGGCAATGGGAAACCTCTCTCAGAAAGGTCAAACATTTGTTGAACATCTCCCACTCATAATGGATGGTGTAACTTGGGATGTAATGTCCGCCTATGAATTTGTAAAGAGTTTCGATCATGTCGCAATGTCTAAACCTCATACACAGTCAGTTTCTGGTAAAGTGATGTGTGATAAAATGGAACAGGCGCTCATAGATGCTGGTGCGAATTTCATATTTAACACGGAACTCGTCGATATAAAATACGAAGAGGATGCTTTTGTAGCTACATTTTCGGATGGAGTGGAACTCACTGATGATATATTATTTCTATGTCTCGATAATAGTCCTGCTCTTAAGGTGCTTGGAAACAATTGGGGTTCAGATGCAGATAAAAAGGTGAGAGAAAGTACATACGGTGCCATCAATATTCTCCTAGATTATGATGATCCCATGACTCTTTCTGATGATCTAGAAATTGCTGCGAAAACTGAGTGGAACCTTCAACCAGTGGTTCTTGCGGATGGTAAGACTATCTCATGTGTTATATGTGATCTAACGGAAGAAATCCTTAAGACTGACCCGGACACTCTCAAGGTAGAGGTCCTTAAACAACTCAAGCTCCCTGATCCCAAAGTGATACGCATTGGGTGGGGTGCTGAATGGAAAGGTGATAAATGGGAATTCAGTCAGTCTTCGGGTGTACTCAGTCTACATGGACAGCTCCCATTCTTCGGGAAATGCACCAAGGTTGCGATGTGTGGTATGATGTCACCTAGGAATACACCATATTCCAGTATTGAGGCGGCTATTGAAGTTTCTAGGGCCTTAAGTCATGCACATTTTGGTACGAGAGAGCCTCTTCAACCTTTAGTCATTTCACAAGTTATCACATTTGCACTCGTGTTACTTATAGTTTTAATTCTTATGTACCGTAACAGGAATCAATGAAGTTTGTAGCCAAAGTACACGAACCGATGTATGACTTTAATAACAAAAAATATATACGCTTGATCATTCCCCAAAAAGTTTCGGACATCATCGAACGGATGCATATTTCTAAGAACCATCTCCTCACGAATCAAAATGTGGATGACCCCCTTATTGGTCGTGTCCTTACGATAAAAGTTCCATTCCGATATAGGAGAGTGATGTGTGAAGTCCGTGGACGACCTATACAGTCTCTTATAAAGGGTGATGAAATTGAAGTTGTTATAGACTTCAAGGGTATTTGGAACGTTGGAAATTATTCGGGATTCTCTTGGACACTCTCAAGTTCTTCAGCCTGATTGGGATCAACAGGGAGTTCGATGGTAGTAAGACCACCTTTCTTGAATCCTTCAAAGGTTTGGAGCATACCCTGAAGCCTAAATACTTCTTGGGTCAATTGTTCGATATTCATACGAATCTTCTTAATGTTCTCTTCAACGTCTACTGTAGGCATCTTATATTCATTTAAAGTTTATCCCCTTTAAATAAGTAAACCATGAACGTTCTTACTAGAACTGGATACCTGGTAAGTGAGGGTCCAATCCAGGAAATTAAAAAAGAACTTACGGTAAGACCGGTAGTCAATGGCGACTATGGATTTCCTCCACCACCTTTCAAAGTTTTCAGACCAACTAAGAATGGAGTGTGCGTCCCAAGATTCTACGGAACTACTAAACTTGGGGAACCACAAGAAGACAAACGACCCGAACCTGTCCGTATCAAAGCCACTTTCGTTGGACAGCTCAGAGACGCAACACATCAGAATGAAGCACTCGCAGCAGCAATTCAAGCAGGTCATGGTGTCCTTTCTTTACCATGCGGGTACGGCAAGACGACGGTATCCTTGGCTATAGCATGTAAACTTGGGTACCGAACCATGATCGTCGTTCATAAACAATTCTTAGCAGATCAGTGGCGGGAACGTATTCAACAGTTTTGTCCCGGAGCCACTATAGGTGTTGTCCAACAGAATAAGAAGGAAGTGAATTGTGACTTTGTCATCGCGATGCTTCAGTCCCTTTCTCTTAAGGAATATAACTTCTCTGATTTCGATACCGTTGGTACACTCATAGTGGATGAGGCGCATCATATTTGTGCTAAAGTATTCAGTCAAAGTCTCTTCAAGATGTGCCCCAAACATATATTTGGACTTTCAGCAACTCCAGAAAGGAAGGATGGTCTTACAAAAGTACTTCATTGGTTTATGGGTCCCACCTTTTTTGCAGTTGAACGAAAAAATCAGGAACAGGTTGAAGTTTTCCAGGTTACATTTGAATCCCCAAATTATAGAAACCCCCCACCATCTATGCGAAATGGTAAGATTTCTATGCCTAATATGATTACCCAACTTGTTGAGGACAGGTCTAGAAATATGATGTTAGTGGAACTGGTGAAGAAAGCCTCCTCTGGTACGAGACAATTATTGGTTCTCAGCGACCGTCGCTTTCATTGTGAATTCCTTCACCAGTGTTTCCCTAAAACATCTGGACTGTACATGGGGGGTATGAAAGAGGCTGCCCTCCAGGAGTCTTCAAAGAAGAAGATCATTTTCGCAACGTTCAGTCAAGCGCACGAAGGTCTAGACATTCCAACACTCGATACAGTCATCCTGGCGAGTCCGAAATCAGATATCACACAAAGTATTGGAAGAATCATGAGAGAAACCAAAGGGAAGAAGAATGAGCCTCACATCTACGATGTACATGATCCATGGTCGATCTTTACAGCGATGTATTACAAACGAATGAAGGTGTACCGTCAAGGTGGTTTCAGGATACAGGGAAAGTCTGTGGAAGAGAATAAGAGTGACTTCCCTCAGGGAAAGTGTCTATTTTTATAATCTGATCTTCTATTAAATGTCTGGTGCATTAATACAACTCGTCTCTAAGGGAATACAGGATATGTACCTCATAAGTGATGAAGGACAATCTTTCTTTCGAATGAAATTTACTCGTCACACAAACTTTTCTCAGTCACCCAAGCTTATCAAAACGATATACGCTGAGGATGAAACAATAACTATACCCATTCTTGGTGATATTATAAACGCGGTATGGGTTCAGGGTTCCAATAAATTGATGGATATGTTTGTCAATTCCACAATTGATTTATACATTGGGGGTCAAAAGGTGGACTCACAACATTTTGATTATTATTCTGATATATGGCCAAACTATTTAGCTGATACATATACCAAATCGAAAGAGTTGAATACGAAAATGAGTTCTGTAAATTCGGGGTTCTTACCACTTCAGTTTTTTTTCTGTAATCATAAAGCATTCTTACCCCTTGTCGCACTTCAGAGTCATCAGGTTGAAATAAAAATTAAATATGATCAAACGAGGTTTCCTGAACTTGAACTTACTGAAGATGAAAAGAAGATTGAAGTGTATGGAAACTATATATTCCTCGATAAAGAAGAAAGGGAAAATATCGTGAAACGTCAGATGGATTTGGTTATCACACAGGTTCAGCGCCTAGAGCACCCACTCAATACGAGTGATGGTTACAACTCTGTCGATATAAGTCATTTTAATCATCCGGTAAAATCTTTATTCTTTGGATTTGAATCGAAAACGAATACATATACGACCGATTTTTTTACATTTTCTGGTTTAGATATACATTTAAATGGTACACCTTTACTCGAAAATATGAAACCAATGTATTTTCATACGATCCAGAATTACTATAAATCCAAATTTGGTACATCTGAATTCGACAATACGAATAACATACCAGTCTATACGAGGTACTACGCGTATCACTTTTGCATGAATGCATCACAATATCATCCATCCGGCTCCTGCAATTTTAGTCGCCTCGATAATGCAAAACTCATGATACGTGGTGCATCCGTAGCGGCATCTAGATCTGGTGACCCATTGCATATATATGCTGTTAACTACAATGTGTTACGGATAAAGGATGGTTTAGCAGGAATACTATTCGGAAATTAAATTTACCACAGGTGTTTTAGACCCATGGTAGAATTAACGTTTACATTTACGCCCTGATGGAATCAGAGACGGCGAGTATCATCACGCCGGCAATGAACGCCATGATGACGTAATTTAATTCAGTCTCTTCGAGACCAATCTCAGGCTTCACATTTCTCATGATGGGTGCCTCCTCCGTCTTTGGCCTGACCGGAGGAACCATATCCTCTAGCGGGCAATACGCTATCATTTATATACTAATTAGAGATTAATTTCTGTCTTCTTCTTTCGCCTGGTACGCTTGGTCTTACCTGCATCGACGTTAACTTCCTTAACGTCACCACCAGTGGAATCACCCGATATCGACATGATATCAGAGAGGTCGTCGTCAATCTGAGTCATAGTTGTGTTCATTGGTGGAGGGGGGGGCATCATTATACCACCCATGAGACTCGAAATATCCACCCCAGGTCCTTGCATCTCATACTGACCACCGGTACCACCAACGGGGGCCTCTGTTGCCGGACCCCCAGGGGCCCTAGTTGTACTCTGTACCGCAGCCATCATATTTTTGACGAGGTCGGGATTCTGCTTCATCACATCATTCATATTGGGCATCACAGACTTGAACATACTGTTCGTGAGGTGAAACATCATCGCCGAACCACCCAACATCATGATCATCTTGACCTCGGGAGCCACGTTGACCTTGGATCGGTACTTCACATAGAGTTCCTCAAAAACCCCATCATAGTCATCAACATTCTCCATCACGGACTCAGACCAGCCTTCCAATTGGATCTCGAATGGATTATATCGCTTATTCAAAAACTCGAGACCAGTCACACACGCCACAAGCATTCTCCGAGAGAAACGAACTGACTGTTCCACATCGATACTGTAGGTGATTCGCTTCACCTCGGAACGAAGTTCGTCAACATTAGAGTATGCGTTGAGTCTTTTGTTCACAGCGAACCCTTTCTTCTCTAGACGCCCCAATTTGTTTATGAGGTCTGCCTTCTCTTCATCAATTGAGGTGTATCCTTTAGAAGGCTGTTCTTCCTGGGAACCCATCCCTGGTCCCATCTGGTCATCATCATAAAACATAGGCTCATCCTCACCATAATCAATTTCTTCATCTTGCTGGGGTTGTGCGGGGGCGGACTGTTTGTTGGGATTCACAAATGCATCCATCGCTTCTTGGTGTTGCTGAGGTGCCGACTGTCGCATGGGCTGACTTGGTCGGGGAACTGGTTTGTGTCGTGGTACCGAAATATGAATTTCATCCATGAGAGCCTGTTCGTCGGCGTCTAATTTCATTACATTCGTGGTTCCTCTATCGAGTACGATTTCTTCGTCCATCTACTCTCTATATGGAAACTAAAAAAATATCTTTAACGCACTTTAAAAAAATCTAAACCTATACTAAATGTTAAACCTTAACAAAGTCAATCGTAACGCTCTCATGTCGATCGGTTCGCTCGTGTTGATTATTTTCATTTTGTCAGCAACCCGAAATACCAGTATGTACCAGCCCAGGCCTATTGATATCAATGTAGTGACAGACAAACCTATGTCCAAACTTGAAAATAAGATTGAGTGTACCCCTGGTCGAAAGAAAGGTAGTGCGTATACCAAGGGTCTCACCCCTGGTGGAATCTGTGGCGCCCAAAAACACGTGGCTAAATTTGCTGCATATGAAATTATAGGTGGAATTGGTGGATCTTTAATCTAAGTTAATAGAAATGGCACTCATCACTTATCCGTCTGAGACTATTCCAGATATCAATTATGAGTATCACACAATAACTATCGATTCCATTGGACAGGGCAGTGCAAATACATTCACGTGTCATCTCCAAGATCCACTAAAAAATGTTGTTCAGGCTAGACTGTTAGCCACTAATATTAATACGACAGCTGCTACGAAACACTGTTATATTTCCATCAATGAACTCGATACAATTTTCAATGATAGAGCTTCAAACGTATATGATGGTCAAAGTTCGATGAGTATGCTAAGAAGTTCGTTTGCGAGTATCGTAGGTGAAGGCACTACATCATTCAATTTTAAAGATAATTATCCCATTGTGACCCAATATGTAAATCCTATCCGTAGCATTGATCGATTTACTATAAATATTAGAAACCAAAATGGTGTACCTATTACACCATCTAGTCCTGTGAAAAATAATTTTTTAATTATTCGATTCGTGTGTAGAAAACCCAATTTGTAATTTTCTCTCGTTAAAGTAGTATACCATGTCTGCTGGTATTGTTCAATTGATCGCTATCGGTGCCCAGGATGAATATATCATGGGTGATCCCGAAATATCTTTCTTTAGTTCAACATTCAAAAGACATGCTAATTTTTCACAGTCCATTGAAAAACAAACCATCCATGGAGAAGTGAAAAACAATTCTATGTCCAGTATTCAATTCGAACGTTCTGGAGATCTTCTCAGCTATGTGTATTTCACACTTGATGATACCACCCAAGCCCTCGATATTCAACGTTGGGATACAATTATCGATAAAGTGGAACTCTATATAGGTGGTTGTCTCATAGATAGCCAAGACGCCATTTTCACCGAGAAAATCGCTATCGATACGTTCGCTCAAAATGTATCAAAGAGTGCGAATGGTACACACCCAGGTGTAAGCGCTCGATCTTATTTTTACCCTCTCCGCTTCTTCTTCTGTGAAGGACCACAATGTGCACTTCCACTCGTCGCATTGAACTATCACAACGTCGAAATTCGTATTCATTGGGCAACTGCGGCATCTCAGTACAATGTAGAGTGTTTCGCAAATTACTTCTATCTCGATAATGAAGAACGTGGAAACATTGCCTCAAGAAAGCATGATCTTCTCATCACACAAGTTCAAAAAAATATGGCTTCTGGAAGTCTTATTCAAGATCTCACGTTTAATCATCCCGTGAAGTATATCGCGTCCTCGGATACGACAACAGATGGTGCACTCACTTCCCCCACAAACAAAGTAAAATTGAATATTAATGGTCTCGATGTTGGTAATTATAGGTGGGGTAAACCACATTATATCGATGTCACGAATTACTATCACACAAATTTTGTGACATCACCAGATTTCTTTTTGTATTGCTTCTGCCTTTCGACGAGTTCCCTCCAGCCCACTGGAACTCTCAACTTTAGTCGTCTCGCATCAGCTAAAATTATGAGTGAAAAGATGCTTATTACACACCCCATATACGCAGTTAACTATAACATCCTCCGCATAGAGAATGGTATGGCAGGCCTTCTTTACGCGAATTAAAATACCAGACTATATTAAATGGTCAAGAATTTGCCGACGGTGGAGAGATCCACTAAAATTAGATTTGGTAAAAACGCTCTAGAGGATCAGGCAGAGAATACCATTGTTTTTAACGCGAGTGATACAGAATTACAAGCTACTCGAGCTGGTGCCGTATACCTGTCCCCTATTCGTTTTAGAGAAGACTTTTCAAATCCTGAAATTGTACTTTTAATGTACGATAAATCAACTGGAGAAATAACTGAATCTGGATCAAGTGCCTCTACAGCTGTAGAACCACCACTCCGCCTTGTTACCGGTTTCGGCAACACAACGCCACACACCGTCGAATTTCATAACCCATCCACATCTTTGTTTGCCTTGTCTAATGCGGAATTTTCGAATACCATATCGATTGGATCACTCACTCAGGATTTTATCCCTATTGTTGGATCGAATAAGATGCTAGAAGATTCTAAAATCAGACTTAATAATGGATCTACAGTAATCAATTCAAATCTGGAAGTTGTGGGGGATATAACATTTAGTGGTAACTCGTACGTTATAGAATCACAAAGTTTAAACATCAAAGATAAAATTATAGGAATTTCTAATAATAATCCAAGTAATATTTCTGATGGAGGTTTGATAATTGAAAATACGGGACATAATGTAGGACTCATTCATCATGGGGATGAAGATCGATTCTCAATGGGATACACACAAAATGTCGCAAGTGATACTCATATTTTACATGATAGTAATGTATTTTTACTTGACGTTCTAGGAAATTTACAAGTTCAAAATAATATTACTGTTACAGAAACTGGTACTTTTGACCATCTTGTAGCAGATTCTGTTACCATTAAAACAAATTCCTTTTACGTGGATCCCACCACCTCTAACGTTGGAATAGGAACTAATACACCTGAGTTTAAATTAGATGTACATGGTACTTCGAATGTTGGAACGCTTACAGCCCTATCTGGTGCATTCACTGGTCCAGTTTCGGGGACCACTGGCTCTTTCACGAGTAATGTTATTGGAACCAGTTACACTGGTGGTCCAATCTCGGGAACCACTGGAACTTTCACTGGCGATGTTTCGGGGACCACTGGCTCTTTCACGAGTAATGTTATTGGAACCAGTTACACTGGTGGTCCAATCTCAGGAACCACTGGAACTTTCACTGGTGACGTCTCTGGTGTAGCGGGAACATTCACAAGTGCCCAAATAAATGGTGTAGTTAATACCACAGGAAATCTCACAGTTAACACAGACGCTATACTAGTCGATGCCAGTAACAAAAAAGTGGGTATAGGAAAGACTCCTACCGCAAATCTGGATGTTGTTGGTAACATTAACTCTTCTACCGGAATTACAAGTGCATCTGGGGGTATTACAGCAACGACAGGTTTGTTCACTGGGGATGGTGGTCTTATATCTAACGTACAGGTCTCGAGTGTAACAGGAGATCTTGCATTAGGAACAGCTACATCCGGAGACTACGTTCAATCCATGTCCGGTGGTGATGGTATCACTGTGACCAGTGGATCCGGTGAAAGTTCCACTCCGAGTGTTGCGGTCCATCTGAAAGCGAATGGTGGTCTCGTCATTGAAAGCTCCAATGTTGCCGTCGATCTTGGTGCTTCAGCTATAACCGGAACCCTCGTAGTTGCTGATGGTGGTACCGGTGTTACAGATAGTACGGGATCTACAAAAGTCGTATTATCTCACAGTCCTACACTCACTGGAACGTTGACTGCCGCTACTGCCGATTTTAGTGGTGATCTAACTGTGGGTGGAAATGATCTAGTTGTAGACGTTTCTACTTCTAATGTGGGTATAGGGACAGCAACACCTGGTTACAGTTTAGATGTTCATGGTACAGCGAATGTTGGTACACTGACTGCTACAACTGGTACATTTAGTGGTACACTTTCAAGTGGTGCTTTCACCGCAACAACTGGACAGTTTGATGGTACATTAACATCCACTAATGATCTAACAGTGGGTGGCAATAAGCTATTTGTTGATGTTTCTACTTCTAACGTGGGTATAGGGACAGTAACACCCGCTTTCAACCTGGATGTACATGGTGCATCGAATACTGGTGCGTTTACTACTACAACCGCGACTCTCACAGGTGATCTGTCTGTGGGTAGTAATAAGTTATTTGTAGATGTTTCTGCTTCTGGTGTAGGTATTGGGACTACGTCACCAGCTTTCAATCTGGATGTTCATGGTACAGCAAATGTTGGTGCGTTCACTACTACGACCATGACTCTCACAGGTGACCTAATTGTTGATACAGATACACTCTTTGTTGATGTTTCCGCTTCAAGTGTAGGTATTAGGACTACGACACCCGCTTTCAACCTGGATGTCCATGGTACAGCAAACGTTGGTACATTTACTGCTACCACCGCAACGCTTACAGATGATCTAACCGTAAATACGGATACACTCGTTGTAGATGTCTCAGCATCAAGTGTAGGTATCGGGACTACCTTACCAGCTTTCAACCTGGATGTCCATGGTACAGCAAACGTTGGTACATTTACTGCTACCACTGCAACGCTTACAGATGATCTAACCGTAAATACGGATACACTCGTTGTAGATGTTTCCGCTTCAAGTGTAGGTATTGGGACTACCTTACCAGCTTTCAAATTGGATGTCCACGGTACAGCAAATACTGGCGCGTTTACGACTACAACCGCAACTCTCACAGGTGATCTAATTGTTGATACAGATACACTCGTCGTTGATGTTTCTGCTTCTGGTGTAGGTATTGGGACTACCTTACCAGCTTTCAAGTTGGATGTCCACGGTACAGCAAATGTTGGTGCGTTTACTACTACCACCGCAACTCTCACAGACAACCTAATTGTTGATACCGACACCCTCTATGTCGACACTTCTGTCAAGTGTGTGGGTATAGAAACGACAACACCCCATGCAAATCTCCATGTATCAGGTAACGTATACGTGACGGAAGAGATCACGACATCTAGCAATGTTAACGCGGTCAAGGTTTACTCTAGTGAGGGTATGGTAATTAACACGGGTTCAGTGTGTAAAAAATTCTACGGTTTTGATGGGACTATAGCAAATGGAGCAACAACAACTGCAGCCGAAATCAAACTCACGTTTTCGTCCAACATCTTTTACGCTAAAATTGTTGCACACTTGGTCGAGGATTCCACTGAGTTTAGTAACATGTCTCTCGAAGTTGGTGGTGGGAGTAGATTAGGTGGTACAAACCCAGATCTCAAATTAGGATCTGTATCAGTTTTTGGTAACACGAGCACAAATCCATGGAATTCTACACCAATTTTGGGTGCTTCTACAATTATAATAAAACCATCCGCTGACATCAACTCTGGTGGGGGTAGTTCTACCGATCCAGCTCTATACAATCTGTTTATCGAATATATAACTCCTGACGCAACTAACGGTGTGTTAAGTAGTATTCATTTAGGGAATAGCCTTGTCAAACAATTTGATTATTAAAATATATTTAGATATAAATGGATAAAATCCGTGATATTGAAGTGGGAGAGTACGACTTCGAATTTATATCAACAAATGATAAAATGTATGACAAGTCTTTACTACGGAAACATGAAATCATTGAAAAAATAACTCCACCGATTCCTTGTGAAACGAATGGTCGTTTAATAAAAATGAATACTCCATGTAAATCCATCAGAGAAAATTTCAAGGTTATTTTCCGTGATCATGGAGAGTTTATTGTAAAAGAAGTTATCGATGATTCAAATTTTACAATAGTGATGTCTTCGGATTTACCCAAGAATGTTATATTAGAAGATATTGGTACTAAAAATGTTAAAGTCATAAAAAGTGAATATAGAGATGTGTTACCTATTTATGCAATAAAAGAAATTGATAAAGAGATACTAGATATAAGAAGTGAAATTGTAACAAATGTGAAATATAACACACTGAATTCTAGAATCAGTATGTTAGAAAATATAATTGTATCACTTTATAAGCGTATTGACGCATTAGAAAAAGTATAAACTAATGATAGATGAGCAGTGACATTAACGTTCAAACATTCTCAGGGAAGGTTAATATTACAAGTAATTTATTGGTGGGCTCCTCACACCTCTTCGTAGACACCATAAACAATAGGGTTGGTCTTGTCACTAACACTCCCACTGCAGGGCTCCATGTGAACTCAAATGCATATGTACACACCAACTTTAGGGTTGGACCATCGATTGTGATGAATGAGACCAGTGGCCTAATCACAGCTGGATCCTTCGTGGGGGATGGGTCGGGTATAACCTCTGTCAACTCCGATAGTGGATCGTGGGTCAATGGGACCAGCTCCAACGTTCACTTGGCCACCACTGGGGATTCAGTGGGGATTGGGACGGTGAGTCCGACTACGAGACTTCATGTTCAAGGTTCTTCGGGTGAACTATTCAGATACACAGATGGCACAAGAACTGTGTATGGTGGATGCGATTCAAATAACCCCTGGTTTGGTACGAGTACGAATCACTCTCTACGTATCACAACGAATGGTACAACACGAATGACTATCGACGAAACCGGTAACGTCGGCATCGGGGGTGCGGCTTCTGCCACGAATAAACTCAAAGTGACCGGTACTGTTGAGGCGACCACGTTCACTGGGAGTGCTGCAAGTCTTAATAGTTTTCCAACCCTAAACCAAAACACGACTGGGTCGGCTGCCACATTGACGACAGCACAATACATTGGCGGTGTTTCCTTTAACGGGAGTGCAGCTATAGACCTTCCAGGTGTTAACACAGCTGGTAACCAAAATACGACTGGGACTTCTGGTGGTATCACATTCACCGAACTTGATGTAACTGCCCCTGATGCAACATCAGGGGCTTCCATTGATAGTGGATCGGTATGGTCAGTGAGTGCTAGCAGCGACAATTGGGGCCCCCCCAAATTTGACACGACATACAACAAGTATGCGTACGCAGATTATAATACTCCCGCTGGTACTGCAGTGTATCGACAATGGAACATTCCAACTGGTATGAAATCTGCCTACATGTCCCACCTACCGTGGAGTAATTGTGGGTATGTGGATGTTCATGGCGTTCGGAGTGACGGTGCTCTCGTGTTCTTGAGAAGAGTTAACACTCTTCAAAGTGTCGAAAATGACAATCATGGTGGTGATCATGATGGGAGCACAATATCATTCATTGGATCTGGTCTTGATTCATTCTCGTCGATACGCATCACCTTGAAAGCGGGGAGACTTCACTTGACTGGTTTGGCTTTCACGCCAACTCTTGACGGGACAGAAGGCACTGGTATGGTGCACCCTCAACAATTGGCCACAACCCTCTCAGCGTCCCAAATCCCAACCTTAAACCAAAATACAACTGGATCTGCTGCAACGGCTGGGGACGCCGACACCGTCGATAGTCTTCACGCCAGTAGCTTCTTACGTAGTGATGCAGATGACACAGTGGGTGCGGGTGTTACATATACTTGGTCTGCGACTGACACACAAGGGTTAGTATTTAAGAACTCTAGTTACAACACCTTTTTATATCTAGGGGGCTGGGCATATACAAATAGCAATGATATCTCTCGTATACGAACCTCAAGTGGTAATTTACATATTGATAGTGCTGCTAATGGAAACTGTTATTTAAACTGGTACTCGGGTGGGTCGATACAACTCGGTAGAAACACGACTGTTCGAGGTTATGTTGATGTAGGTGACGTGTATTGTCAGTATTATATTCGAATGAAGGGTGATACCGGGATTTATTGGCAAGGTACGTCAGTTGGGAGCGGTTGGCACATTTATCCCAAAGATAGGGCCGATATGTACATGAGAACCGGTAGTGGTAACGGTGGTTTAGCATTTTGTATCGCAGATAACAATGTACGTGGGTATATTCATTGTACAACCTCAAACGAAATAGGATTTCTGAACTCGGGACGTGGTTGGTCCCTTCGTATGGACAATTCCAACAACTGCCAGGTGTATGGTCGAATGTATGCTTCTGGGAGTGTTAGTGAGACAATGACTGCTAGATATTATAACGTTTCTGGGGGTAATGCTAGCTACACTACTACTCGAGCAATAAGTGTGTACGCACTACAGATGATGAGATGTTCCGAAATGCAAGTGACAAGTGATCGTCGCATTAAAACGGATATCGTAGATGTAGATGACGGTTCTGCATTAGAATTACTTCGTAAAATACAACCTAAAACATATGGATATGTAGACACATTGGAAAAGGGAACTAAACACGTTTATGGATTCATCGCACAGGAAATAAAAGAGCTGATACCAGAAGCTGTTGATGTGGGTGAAGGGGACCTACCGAATATATATAAACATGCGACTATTGACATTCAAGCAAATTCTATTACAATTAAAGATTTTGACACGAGTACTTTGAATCAAACAGATAGTATCATATACATTGACCAAGATGACCAGAGACAAACTTTGAAGATAAAGTCGATCATAAATTCTACACAGCTCGAAATAGAGGAAGATCTTGAAAAACTAGTAGAAACTTTTAAAACTTCTAAAATGGAAGAATACACTTTTACAGGTGAAATATTCATATGGGGACAGAAGGTTCAGGACTTCCATCATCTCCAAAAATCTGCCATTTTCACGGTGGCAACAGCAGCCCTCCAAGAGGTGGATCGACAACTCCAAGCCGAAAAGATCAAGACCTACGAACTTCGACAGAAGGTGGAACTCTTGGAGATGTCCCACGGGGCCCTCATTCAGCGCGTAGAAGCATTAGAAAAATTGTAAGGTAATTGTAGATGAGTGGTGATATTAACGTTCAAACATTCTCAGGGAAGGTTAATATCAGCAACAATCTGAAAGTTGGGTCTGGTCACCTCTTTGTCGACACTCTAAATAACCAAGTGGGTCTAAACACCAACGATCCCCAAGCGAATCTCCATGTCAATGGAAATACTTACGTACACACCAACTTTAGGGTTGGGTCTGGGATCGTCATGAATGATACCACAGGGCGTATTACGGCTGGTGCCTTCCATGGTGACGGTACCAACATAACAGGTATCAACTCCGACAGTGGCTCTTGGGTCAATGGGACCGATGTAGTCCACTTGGCCACCACTGGGGATAAAGTGGGGATTGGGGTGAACCCACCCCTATACAAACTCGATGTTGATGGTGACATTAACTTTACTGGAGCTTTGAAATACCAAGGCTCAGATTTCGTGAGTACCCCTTGGAATATTCATACCTCCCCAGACGCTTTGAGTTACACAGCTGGTAATATCGGCATCGGAGGTGCAGCTTCTGCCACGAATACACTCAAAGTGACTGGTACCATCGAGGCTACAACAGGGTTCACAGGAATTCAAACCAGTGATGTACCAGAATTAGCCGCTGGTAAGATCACCTCAGGTACATTCCACGTTGACCGTATTCCATCACTTTCAGCATATGCGGCACTAGCTGGTTCTACGACCCAAGCTTTCTCTGTGAGTACTCTCACAACCACCGGCAACGTCGGGGTAACTGGTGACATCGGGAAGAATTGGGGTACTGGTCGATTTATCATGAACTATGACGATAGTTATCGCCAGGGAATCCACTTCAGCACAGCAGATCGCACTATGAGTTTATTTTCAACCACGAACGATAGTGGGGGGGCAATAGCCTTTAAGACGAGAGGGGGGACAGGTTCAAGTGATACAGATTACGGGACAGAGAGAATGCGAATAGACAAAGACGGCAACGTCGGTATCGGGACGATAAGTCCAAGTGCGAAACTACACGTATACGATAGTGGTGCCGCATCGGGTTGGCAAAATTTTTATGTGCGACCCACATCTTTATGGGGTGATGGACTAACCACTGCTTCAGAAACGGCGGGTACGAAGTATATGACGATGAATATGGTTATGATACAAGCACCCCATATCACACCTTCAAGTACAGGACAGGATGCATATATTCGTTACGGACGAGCGGGTGGGATTCAGAGTGGTATATGGTGGGAAACTGCATGTGTAACAGATGGATCGTTCAGAATTAGACGTGAAGCGAATAACTCATATGGTATGACAATAGATTCTAGTGGTAATGTCGGTATCGGAGTGACTGATCCGGATAACAAGCTAGAAGTTCGAGGAACAATACAAGCTTCAGCTAGCGACGCCAACCATGGCATGTTTCTGGATCATAATGGAACTATTAGGCGTGATTATGGGTTTGGTGGTGTGGGGTTGCACTTTACTGGTGACGCAATCTGGCCAACTGATCGCTATGGAACTTACGCAAATAATCAAATAGACTTAGGTAACACGCTTCGCCGATGGAAAACTATTTGGACTACTAATGCACTTAATTCAACGAGTGATGACCGTCTTAAACATAATGAAGAAGAAGTCGTAGATGCTTTAGGAACTATCAAGAAGCTTAAACTTCTCAAATATGATAAAACGGGTGAAATGTTAGCACCTGATTACAACGGTGACCTCACAGGCATATCTCACAGAAAAGAGTTAGGTTTCATCGCACAATCCGTTTTAGAGATACCTGAATTGTCTTTCCTCGTAACCGTTCCAGGTGATCCTGAAGATGAACTCGAACACGGTGTAAAAAGAGGTGTGGAACCTTATGGTATGGAATACCAAGGTATTAACAATCTTTTAGTTCAAGCTGTTCAAGAGGTGGATAGACAACTCCAAGCGGAGAAGGAAAAAACCCAACAATTGGAAGTGCGACTGAGTCTCCTTGAGTCAACCCTAGCATCACTTATTTCTTAAACTACTATAGATGAGCAGTGACATTAACGTTCAAACATTCTCAGGGAAGGTTAATATTACCAGTAATTTATTGGTGGGCTCCTCGCACCTCTTCGTAGACACTATAAACAACAGGGTTGGTCTCATCACCAACACCCCCGCCGCTGGGCTCCACGTGGAGTCAAATGCCTATGTACACACCAACTTTAGGGTTGGCTCAGATATTGAGATGAATGTTACCGCTGGTCGTATCACGGCTGGATCCTTCGAGGGGGATGGGTCCGCCATGACCGGTATCAACTCCGACAGTGGCTCTTGGGTCAATGGGACTGATGTAGTCTACTTGTCCACCACTGGGGATAAGGTCGGTATCGGGACGACGAGTCCCACTGCGACTCTTGAACTTTTTAAAGGGTTTACCGCAACAGGTCTATACGACACGGCCACACTTAAGTTTTCGACTACTAATATAACTAGCAATTGGGATGTAGGTAGTATTCGTGGAGCCGTTAAATTAAACGCGGGTGGAACTAGCGGTTATCCAGGTGGTCTCGTGTTTGCTACGAAATCACCCAGTGTTGGTGCCGCTGGTGGTCTCACTGATAAAATGGTAATCGACGCCAATGGTAACGTCGGTATCGGGACGACGAGTCCGAGTTCTAAACTTACGATAAACACAGAACCCTCACATGACGATTCATTTGATTTTAGTGATATACCTTTACAGGTCAATTACAATACAACCGTAACATCGAATAGCAATCTCAATGATCCAAAATCTGTTATGATATTGACACGTCAGGGTACAAGTGGTCAAGCATATGCTG
>Ga0302138_10000255_pt1 | contig 30988 bp, 25 predicted proteins | sample CBN3_321_MG_FD_203110 | JGI IMG/M metagenome (GOLD analysis project Ga0302138, IMG submission 203110) | Marine microbial communities from Western Arctic Ocean, Canada - CBN3_surface | ecosystem: Environmental > Aquatic > Marine > Oceanic | place: Canada: Western Arctic Ocean | collected 2017-09-15 | reverse complement strand
AGTTTAAGTTAAAGAAACATTTTTTTATCTGGGATTGAAACTTCCCAAAAAAATCTGTAACTGAACATCAATAGCGGCGCATTGGCTTCCACCCCCAAGGCTCCACCGGAAAATAGCACGGGCCGCGCGCCCGTTTTTTTGTGCCTGAAAGGTACCTATGACAGATCTGATTGCAAAAGCAGCGATGGACCAACGCCTGTTCAAAATCCTGAATCCAATGATTGAGGGTTTGGGGTATGAGATTGTGCGGTTACGTCTGATGACAGGCAATACGCCTATCCTGCAAATCATGGCACAAAAGCCTGATGGCACCATGGAAGTTGATGGTTGCGCTGAGATCAGTACAGCAGTTTCTGCTTTGATGGATGTCGAAGATCCTATTGTTGAGGCCTATACTCTTGAGGTATCGAGCCCTGGAATTGATCGGCCGCTCACGCGACTCAAAGATTTTGACCAATGGATTGGCTGCGCCGCCAAGGTTGAAACTGAACAGCTAGTCGATGGCCGTCGCCGTTTTAAGGGCGAAGTTGCAGGCACAGAAGGTGACGAAATACTGATCACCATCGACGAAGGCACGATAGGACTGAAATTTGACTGGCTTGCAGAAGCGAAGCTGATCTTAACGGATGATTTGATTCGCTCGGTCTTAAAGGGCCGGAAAGATGCGGGTCAGATTGATGAAACCCAATATGATGAAGTGCAAACCATCGTTGATGGAGAGGAAGACTAATGGCTATTACATCTGCTAACCAGCTTGAGCTGTTACAAACCGCCGAGGCTGTTGCTCGTGAAAAAATGATCGACCCAGGATTGGTGATTGAAGCAATGGAAGAATCCTTGGCACGTGCCGCCAAATCTCGCTACGGCGCTGAGATGGATATTCGTGTTTCCATTGACCGTAAAACCGGGCGGGCAACTTTCACCCGTGTTCGGACAGTTGTCACAGAAGAACTTCTGGAAAATTACCAAGCAGAATTTACTGTTGAGCAAGCAAAGCAGTATATGGAAAACCCTGAAGTTGGTCAGCAATTGGTGGAAGAAGTTCCTCCAGTCGAGATGGGTCGCATTGCAGCGCAAGCTGCAAAGCAGGTGATCTTGCAGAAAGTCCGCGAAGCTGAGCGGGACAGCCAATACGAAGAATTCAAAGACCGGGCCGGCACCATTATCAATGGTTTGGTTAAGCGCGAAGAATATGGCAATGTAATTGTTGATATCGGCCGCGGTGAAGCCGTGTTGCGCCGCAATGAGAAAATTGGTCGTGAAGGCTACCGCCCCAACGATCGTATACGGGTTTTCATCAAGGAAGTGCGGCGCGAACAGCGTGGCCCACAGATTTTCTTGTCACGGACCGCCCCAGAATTCATGGCTGAGCTATTTAAAATGGAAGTGCCAGAGATCTATGATGGCATCATCGAGATAAAAGCTGTGGCGCGGGATCCAGGTTCGCGTGCCAAAATCGCAGTGATTTCATATGACAGCTCAATTGACCCTGTTGGCGCCTGCGTTGGTATGCGCGGTAGCCGGGTTCAGGCTGTAGTTAATGAGCTGCAGGGCGAAAAAATTGATATCATCCCTTGGAATGAAGACCAGCCAACCTTTTTGGTGAATGCGCTGCAGCCTGCGGAAGTTACCAAAGTTGTTTTGGATGAGGAAGCTGGTAAAATTGTCGTTGTGGTGCCAGATGAGCAGCTGAGCCTAGCTATTGGCCGCCGGGGCCAAAACGTTCGCTTGGCCAGTCAGCTGACTAGCCTTGATATTGATATTATGACTGAAGAGGAAGAATCTAAACGGCGCCAGGCTGAATTTGAAGTGCGTACCAAGCTGTTTGTCGACAGCCTTGATCTTGATGAATTCTTTGCCCAGCTCTTGGTATCTGAAGGGTTTACGAGCCTCGAAGAGGTGGCTTATGTCGAAGTTGATGAGTTGCTGGTGATTGATGGTGTTGACGAGGCGACGGCGGGAGAGCTGCAAGCTCGTGCCCGTGATGTGATTGAAGCCGAAAACACCCGTGCAATGAAACGTGCACGAGAATTAGGTGTGGAAGATAGTTTGGTCAGCTTTGAGGGTTTAACTCCACAGATGATTGAAGCCTTGGCTGATGATGGCGTGAAAAACCTTGAGGATTTTGCTACTTGCGCTGACTGGGAGCTGGCTGGTGGCTGGACCACCGTCGATGGTGAGCGTGTGAAAGACGAAGGTGTACTTGAGAAGTTCGAGGTAGATTTGGCTGAAGCGCAAAATATGGTGATGACAGCACGGATTATGCTGGGTTGGGTTGATCCTGAAGAGTTGGTTGAAAATGTGGTTGAAGCTTCTGATGATGACACGGTTCAGGAGGACTAAATGAGTCGTGGTGGTACACATAATTCTGAAGATCTAGCCGAGCGTAAGTGTTTGGTTAGCCAGGAATCTGGTCCTAAAGCGGGTCTAATTCGCTTTGTGACCAGCCCAGATGGGGCGGTAGTACCTGATATCATGGGGAAATTACCAGGTCGAGGCTATTATGTGACCTCTGATTTGAACGTTCTGGAAGAGGCCGTAAAGCAAAAAGTTTTTTCTCGCGGTGCTAAGACTCAAGTTACAGTTCCTGAAAATCTCATCATAGAGATCGATCGGCAGTTGGCACGCCGTGTCGTAGATTTGGTATCCATTGCGCGCAAGGCTGGTCGAGCGGTAACGGGCTTTGAAAAGGTAAAGGGTTGGCTGGCCGAAGGCCGTGCCAAAATTTTACTTCAAGCCAGTGATGGATCTGAACGTGGAAAGGGTAAGCTATGGACACCCGAGGGCGGTAGATTTTTTGGTTGTTTGACTGCGCAGGAATTAGGTTTGGCATTTGGGCGTGGGCATGCGATACACTGCGCACTCTCGGGTGGCAAACTCAGCGAACGTGTAGTACAGGAGGCCGCAAGATTGCGCGGATTACGAGAAGCCACTAAAGTGGCATAGGGCATTTGCCCTCTGAAAAGGACGATAGAGCTTTATGAGCGACGACGGGAAAAAGACATTGGGTTTGCTGGGCGGACCACGTTCGGGAAGTGTGAAACAAAGTTTCAGCCATGGCCGAACTAAGAATGTTGTAGTGGAAACTAAACGTAAACGTGTCGTTGTGCCAAAACCAGGTGCAGCTAAACCCGCAGCACCTGGTGCTGTGCGTGGCAGTGATCCTGCGCGGCGCCCTGCTGGGATTTCAGATTTAGAAATGGACCGCCGTCTGAAGGCTGTTCAAGCTGCAAAAGCACGCGAAACGGAAGATACAGAGCGCCGCGCTGAAGAAGAGCTCAGCCGTGAGGTTGAGCGCAAGCAGCGTCGTGAAGAAAATGAAGCCAAAGAGCTTGAGCTGCGTGAGCGTGAAGTGCGTGCCAAAGCTAAAGTAGAAGCCGAAGCAGCCAAAGCCCGTGAAGCTGAGGCCGCCGCAATCGTTGCCGCTGCTCCTCCGCCAACGCCTGAAGAGCGCGCTGCAAAGTCTGGTGTTCTGCGCAACAAGGTTGCGGAGCCACCACGTCGTGAAGAACCTGCACGTCCAAATCGCAATAAAGGCCGTGAGGACAATCGTCGCTCTGGTAAACTTACAGTAAATCAAGCGAGCACAGGTGGTGATGGTCGACATCGTTCGATGGCTTCGATGAAACGAAAGCAGGAGCGGGCACGTCAAAAGGCTATGGGCGGAGCAGTTGAGCGCGAAAAAGTTGTGCGAGATGTGCAGGTGCCTGATGGTATTATGGTACAAGAGCTGGCTAACCGAATGGCAGAACGAGTAGCTGATGTTGTGAAGTCATTAATGCAGATGGGCATGATGGTGACACAAAACCAGACAATAGATCAAGATACTGCTGAATTGATTGTCGAAGAATTCGGCCATAAAATGGTCCGCGTTTCAGATGCTGATGTTGAAGATGTTATTGACCAAGTTATTGATAATCCTAAAGACTTGATGCCACGCGCACCAATCATTACTGTGATGGGTCACGTTGACCACGGTAAAACGTCGATTTTGGATGCGATCCGGAATGCGCGAGTTGTTTCTGGTGAAGCAGGTGGAATTACGCAACACATCGGTGCTTATCAAGTTGAACAAAACGGTGGATTGCTTACCTTCTTGGACACTCCAGGCCACGCGGCCTTTACATCCATGCGGTCTCGTGGTGCACAGGTTACAGATATCGTGATCTTGGTTGTGGCAGCAGATGATGCGGTTATGCCGCAAACTATTGAGGCGATTGCCCACGCCAAAGCGGCTAAGGTGCCAATGATTGTGGCGATTAACAAAATGGATCGTCCTGCGGCTGATGCCCAAAAGGTGCGTACTGATTTGCTGCAACATGAAGTTATTGTTGAGCAAATGTCGGGTGAAGTTCAGGATGTTGAAGTTTCGGCTTCCACAGGTCAAGGACTGGATCTTTTGCTAGAATCGATTGCTTTGCAATCTGAAATTTTGGAACTTAAAGCCAACCCTAATCGCGCTGCATCTGGTGCTGTGATTGAGGCCCAACTTGATATTGGCCGCGGTCCAGTTGCAACTGTTTTAGTTCAAAACGGTACTTTGAAACTTGGCGATATCTTTGTTGTGGGTGAGCAGTGGGGTAAGGTTCGTGCATTGATCAATGATGCCGGCGCTAGAATTCAAACTGCCGGTCCTTCGACTCCTGTTGAGGTGTTAGGCTTGAATGGTACGCCGGAAGCTGGTGACGTTATCAACGTGGTTGATACTGAAGCGCAAGCGAGAGAGATTGCAGAATACCGTGCACAAGCTGCTAAAGATAAACGTGCTGCCGCTGGTGCTGCGACAACGTTGGAACAATTGATGGCTAACGCAAAGGCTAACGAAGACGTAAGTGAGTTACCTATTATATTGAAGGCTGACGTCCAAGGTTCGGCTGAGGCGATCGTTCAAGCCATGGCCAAGATTGGGAATGACGAAGTACGGGTGCGTGTTCTGCATTCTGGTGTTGGTGCGATTACAGAAACAGACATTGGTTTGGCCGAGGCATCTGGTGCCCCAGTCTTTGGCTTTAACGTTCGCGCTAATACATCGGCTCGCAACACGGCTAACCAGAAAGGCGTTGAGATTCGCTATTATTCCGTGATTTATGATCTAGTTGATGATGTAAAAGCCGCTGCGTCTGGTTTGCTGAGTGCGGAAATTCGTGAAACATTCATTGGTTACGCGAATATTAAAGAGGTATTTAAAGTGACTGGTGTTGGTAAGGTTGCCGGTTGTCTTGTAACGGAAGGGGTGGCACGCCGGTCTGCTGGGGTGCGTTTGCTCCGTGAGAATGTTGTGGTCCATGAGGGTACCTTAAAAACACTAAAACGTTTCAAAGATGAAGTTTCTGATGTGCAATCAGGTCAAGAATGTGGAATGGCGTTTGAAAACTATGATGATATTCGTCCAAATGACGTGATCGAAATCTTTGAACGTGAAGAAGTTGAACGCAATTTGGCCTAAGCCTGTTTTATCTGCTATATTATAGTAACTCTTGGTTGCCGCTTATAGCCAATCATATAATATTGGGACGAGTGGTACATCCGCCGCAGGCATTTCGTATGCTCGTAGGTCCTGCTTCCTGACCCATTTAAGGGTTTGGTTCTCGTGTGGACGTGGGACGCCCTCCCATTTGCGGCAGGCAAATAGTGGCATCAACAAATGAAAGTCGTCATAGGCGTGGCTCGCGAAGGTCAGCGGCGCAAGGCAACTTTTCCAAGTATTAATTCCCAACTCTTCTTGAAGTTCCCGGATTAAAGCTGTTTCTGGAGTTTCGCCTGTCTCAACCTTACCGCCGGGAAATTCCCAAAGGCCGGCCATTGATTTGCCTTTAGGCCGCTGTGCCAGTAGCACGCGGCCATCTTGGTCAATTAGCGCAACAGCTGCGACCAGTATAGTTTTCATGAGCGGTAATCCGCGTTTATTTCAACATACTGGTGGGTCAGATCGCAGGTCCAAACTGTGGTGATGGCATTACCTATCCTTAGATCCACACGAATAACTAAGTCGTTTTTTTTCATATAAGTAGCGCCTTTTTTTTCGGTATAGCTTTTAGAAACCCAACCTTTTTCAGCCACCAAATGTGGCCCAAACCAGATGGAAAGGCGATCACGATCCGCTTGTGCCCCAGACTTTCCAATGGCCATTACGATCCGACCCCAATTTGGATCTTCACCAGCGATGGCTGTTTTTACTAGGGGTGAGTTGGCAATCGACATTGCAACTTTGCGCGCGTCACTGTCTGAGGCGGCACCTGTGACCTCCACGGCAACAAATTTTGTCGCACCTTCTCCATCTTTAACTACCTGATGGGCTAAATCCAACATCACATGCGCCAGCGCCTTTTTGAAATCTTCATTTTTGGTAACGTCCACTCCAGAAGTACCTGTCGCGGCGCAGATCACGGCGTCAGAGGTTGAGGTGTCGCTATCAACTGTAATGCAGTTGAAGCTTCTATCGGTTAAATCTGTGAGTAGGTTCTGAAGTTCTGATTGTAAAATTTTTGCATCTGTAAAAATATAAACCAACATTGTAGCCATATCTGGAGCAATCATTCCAGAACCTTTGGCGATCCCGCTAATTTTTACGGTTTTACCAGAGACCTCCACTGAAGCTGTAGATCCCTTTGTGAAAGTGTCAGTAGTCATAATCGCCTTTGCTGCATCTTCAATTGTGTTGTTATGCAAAGACCTGGTCAAACCACCAATACATTTGGTGATCTTATCGTCTGGTAGAATCTCGCCGATCACGCCTGTTGAAGATGTGAAGACAGCACTGACCGGCAAGCCAAGACCTGCTGCAACGGCGGCACAGATTCGATTGACTGATTTTTGACCCGCTACGCCAGTAAAAGCATTAGCATTGCCTGAGTTGACTAAGATCGCAGCGCCACGTGAGGTATCTCCGCCAATCTTGGATTGGCAGTCCAGCACACAGGCAGCGCGAGTGGCGGACCGTGTGAACACCCCTGCAACGGTTGAACCTGCGGCAATCGACGCAAGCATAACATCTGTGCGGGCACGATATTTTATACCTACTGCGGCCGTTGCAAATTTCACCCCGTCGATGATTGGAAGCTTAGGAAAGGAATTAGGGGCTAGAGGCGACTTTTTTATCATTTGGAAGTAAAATCCAATGTTGACAGGATAGAAGGATTAATTTCCTCAGTTGGCATCACAACATCAGCATTTGCCATTAACCCACGTAGATGTGCTTCAACGGCCGCATTTTGGATTTCAACTTCAATTTCCCCACGTACATCTTCAAAGGATGGTGGAGATGTCTCGCGACGGTCGTTTAAAAAAATTAAATGATAGCCAAACTGCGTTTTCACAGGGCCTGTGTATGTGCCCGCTTCCATACCCATAACGGCGGATTCAAACGGTGCAACCATTTGGCCCTTACCAAACCAACCTAGATCTCCGCCACTTGGAGCTGAGGGACCAGTGGAATGTTCAATCGCTAAGTCACCAAAATTGGTGCCGCCATCTAGCAACGCCAGGAGATCTTTTGCTCTTTGTTCTGTTTCAACTAAAATATGAGAAGCTTTATATTCCTGTTCGCTTGAGTCAGCTGGATATTTGGCGGCATATTTATTTTTTAAGATATCTTCTGTAACGGAATTGGTGCGAAGATCGTTGATTACAACGGAGGACAGAAGGTTGCGGCGCTGGTTCTGCATGGCAATGGCCAACCAGCTAGGATCTTCAGTTATTGAACTGGCCAACAGCTCTTGTTGCAGTAATTGATCTATAATGCCGTTGAACAATACACTGTCCTCAAGAGATTCATACTGCTCTGGTAGCTGGCGTTTCACGTCAAGCATGTGCGCTATGGTAATTTCTGTGCCAGCAACTGTGGCAACCACTGTGCTGATATTTATCTCCTCGGCGGCTAGCGAAGATGAAAATATTATTGCGAACGCCATTCCATGCAAAATAGAGTGTGATTTTACCATTGTTTCATCCTTTGTTACGCGGGGAATAGCCCCCGCCGTTGACACTGTAATGCAGTGCCCATACATCGATTAGGCGGCCATGAGGGCATAGCGGGTTCGGTGTATACGCCTTTCACTTTTAATAAGCTGAGGCGGCGCAGTGGGCAAGCAGATCCTTTATATGATTTGAATAACCATGTGGAGCGGATATGCTGGGTTTAGGAATATTTGCCAAAAAAGTTTTTGGCACACCAAATGATCGTAAGATCAAAGCCACCCGACCTTTGGTCGATCAAATCAATGCACTTGAAGTAGAATTTGAAACCTTAAGTGACGAAGCGCTGATCATAAAAACTAAGGATCTTGGAGATCGTGCCAAGGCAGGTGAGACCCTAGAAAGCCTATTGCCTGAAGCCTTCGCCAATTGCCGGGAAGCCGCAAAGCGCGCATTGGGCCTTAGAGCCTTTGATGTGCAGCTCATGGGTGGAGTCTTTTTGCATCAAGGTAATATTGCTGAGATGAAAACGGGGGAAGGTAAAACTTTGGTTGCTACCTTCCCAGCCTATTTAAACGCGCTGACTGGCAAGGGTGTCCATATCGTAACGGTTAACGATTATCTCGCGCGCCGTGATGCAGATTGGATGTCAAAAGTGTATGGTGCCCTGGGTCTGACCACTGGCGTTGTGTATCCTCAGCAGCCGGACGATGAAAAAGCAGCTGCTTATGCTTGTGATGTGACTTATGCCACAAACAACGAGCTAGGTTTTGATTACCTACGGGATAATATGAAATCTGAGTTGAGCCAAATGCACCAAAGGGTTCACAATTTTGCTGTTGTTGATGAAGTAGATTCGATTCTGATCGATGAAGCGCGAACTCCGTTGGTTATTTCTGGCCCGGCGCAAGACCGCTCTGAGCTTTACCAGACTATTGATCTATTGATACCGGACGTACAGGTTAGCCATTATACACTAGACGAAAAAACTAAAAATGTGACTTTTTCTGACGAGGGTAATGAGTGGCTTGAAGAAATTTTGAGCGAAAAAGGGATTTTACCAGAGGGTCAGTCTCTCTACGATCCTGAAAGCACAACAATCGTGCATCACGTAAACCAAGGCCTCAGGGCTCATAAATTGTTTGCCCGTGATAAGGATTATATCGTGCGCGACAATGAAGTTGTGCTGATCGATGAATTTACAGGCCGAATGATGGCAGGCCGTCGCTTGTCAGATGGTTTGCATCAAGCGATTGAGGCCAAAGAAGGTTGCCAAATCCAGCCAGAAAACGTCACATTGGCCTCTGTAACATTTCAAAACTATTTCCGCCTTTATGATAAATTAAGTGGCATGACTGGCACCGCGTTGACCGAGGCAGATGAGTTTTCTGAAATCTATGGCTTGGGTGTTGTGGAAGTTCCAACCAATCAACCGGTGTCACGTGTAGATGAAGATGATCAAGTTTACCGCACAGCGGCAGAAAAATATACTGCGGTGGTTGAGGCGATCAAAGTTGCAAACAGTCGAAATCAGCCCGTTTTGGTGGGTACAACTTCGATTGAGAAATCTGAATCTCTTTCTAGTCTGTTGACAGAATCAGGCGTGATCCACAATGTTTTGAACGCACGTCAACATGAGCAAGAAGCACAAATAGTGGCTGATGCGGGCAAACTTAGTGCGGTGACGATTGCAACTAATATGGCGGGTCGTGGGACTGACATAAAGTTAGGTGGCAATGTCGAATTTACAATCATGGAGGCGATTACCGCTGACCCAAGTACCAATCCTGACGAAATCCGCAGCCGAATTGAGATAGAGCATATCAGCAATGAGAAGGCCGTAAAAGCGGCTGGTGGGCTATATGTTTTGGCGACAGAGCGGCACGAGTCGCGGCGTATTGATAATCAGCTGCGCGGGCGTTCAGGCCGGCAAGGAGATCCAGGGCGCAGTTCGTTCTTCCTATCGCTTGACGATGACTTAATGCGGATCTTTGGCTCAGAGCGCTTAGAAAAAGTTCTAAATACTTTGGGCATGAAGGAAGGTGAGGCGATTGTGCATTCTTGGGTCAATAAATCTCTGGAGCGTGCTCAAGCCAAGGTGGAGGGCCGAAACTTTGATATCCGCAAGCAGCTATTAAAATTTGATGATGTGATGAACGATCAAAGAAAAGTAATTTTTGGTCAGCGCCGTGAAATTATGGAAGCAGAAGATTTGGCTGAAATAACACAAGATATGCGCCACCAGGTTATTGATGATTTGGTGACCCAATTTATGCCGCCGAAGTCTTATTCGGATCAGTGGGATACTGAGGGCTTGCAAGCCGCAGTTGCTGAGGATTTGGGGCTTCAAGCCTTAGTGGTTGAATGGGCTGCTGCAGAAGGTGTTGATGATGATGTAATCCGCGAAAAGCTGGAAGATTTCAGTGATGAATTTATGGCGAAGAAAGCTGTTGATTTTGGGCCTGAGACTATGCGGATGATCGAAAAACAAGTTCTGCTTGAAACAATTGATAGAAAATGGCGTGAGCACCTGCTGACCTTGGAGCACTTACGCTCTGTTGTTGGATTTCGAAGTTATGCCCAGCGTGATCCGTTAAATGAGTATAAGTCTGAAGCCTTTCAATTGTTTCAAAGTCTATTAGATGGTCTGCGTGAGGGGGTAACCCAGGTGCTTGGGCATGTACGCATGCGGTCAGCAGAAGAACAGCAAGCATTGACGGAACAACAATTGCGTCTGCAAGTTGCTCCAAAACAGCAAGTAAAGACAGTTAGCGCATCCAGTGTATTTGACGAAAAAGACCGCACCACTTGGGGTAATCCTGGGCGCAACGAAAGCTGCCCTTGTGGATCTGGTAAGAAGTTTAAGCACTGCCATGGCAAGCTTTAAAGGGCTGTTATCAAAAAATAGCGTCGTTTTACTCAACTTATTGATAAAGACGCTCAGGTGATTGCAAAAAATTTAAGTAATAAATAACCCGTGCTGTTAGTACAGCACGGGTTTAGTATTATAAAATATTGTTTTAAAGCAATATTTTCTAATATATTAGAGTTTGTTCATTTTAGTTTCTGATGCAACCGCTGGTTCTACCATTGCATTTGGTGAGGCACACGCTGAAATAGCAAGTGTGCTACAGATTAGAAGAAGAGTTCCAAGTTTCCGCATTGTTCGTATCCATTTATTTTTTCTACGTAATATATTAATAGCGGTTATATAAAATCAAAGCAACTCCCCTGCATGTTCTGATAAAATTCAAGCCAATTGGATATGATACCTCAATAAGCAATTGAAATTCTAAGGGGCGTGAAGGTTTGGGGCTGCTGGCTGACTTTGTTGGACAGCCTTTGCAGGATTGCATCTCCCATAAGCATCAAGCAAACAGTTATTAGAATAATTTTCTACGTGGCACGCGTTGTTTGACGAAGTGTAAATGTTGGCCTTATGTCGCCTTACGCACCGCCTGAGATACATCCTCGGCAACCTGCATTAGCAAAGCCTCATCGTTGGCTTCAACCATGATACGGATTAGTGGTTCAGTGCCTGATTTGCGAATAAGTAACCGGCCGTTGCCGATCAAAGAGGCTTCAGCGTTTTTGACCACGGCCTGCACTTTGGCTTGTTCGAGTGGTGAGTTACCTGGTGTAAATCTGATATTCTTCAAAACTTGTGGACAGGGCGTGAAGACCTTGGCCAAATCACTTGCTGATTTATTAGTTTCAACCATAGCAGCTAAAAACTGTAGTCCTGCGAGCAGGCCATCGCCGGTTGTGGCGTAATCGCTCATGACGATATGGCCAGATTGCTCACCCCCAAGATTAAATCCGCCTTGGCGCATTGCATCTACTACGTAACGATCACCTACGTCTGTACGATGCATGCCAATGCCTTGGCCCTCCAGCCACTGCTCTAAACCAAGATTTGACATGACTGTGGTAATCAAGGCGCCACCACGTAAATTTCCAGACCTTGCCCAACGTGACGCAATCAGCCCCATAATTTGATCACCATCGGCAATCTGGCCTTTTTCATCAACAATTGCGACGCGGTCAGCATCACCGTCTAGGCAAATCCCAAGATCTGCACCGTGTTTCAAAACTGAGGCTACTGCTGCCTGTGGAGCAGTAGATCCTACAGCCTTGTTGATATTGTAGCCATTAGGTTGCACCCCAATGGGGATAACCTCTGCACCTAATTCCCAAAGTACTTCTGGGGCGGCTCGATAAGCCGCACCATTGGCGCAGTCAATAACCACTTTCAGCCCATCTAACCGCTGGCCTATGGGAAAAGTAGCTTTGGCCGCTTCAACATAACGTCCTGTTGCGCTTTCAATACGGTTTGCACGACCAATATTATCAGGCAAGCAAAGATCAACACCGCTGTGAAATAGTGATTCAATTTCTGCTTCTGCCGTGTCTGAAAGCTTATAGCCATTGGGGCCGAAAAACTTAATTCCATTATCTTGATGGGGGTTATGGCTGGCTGAAACCATAACGCCAACATCTGCGCGCATTGAGTGTGTAAGCATGCCAACCGCTGGTGTGGGGATTGGGCCCAGAAGCACTACGTCCATTCCAGTAGACAAAAATCCGGCAGTCAGTGCGCTTTCAATCATATAGCCAGACCGCCGCGTATCCTTCCCGATAACAACCTTATGACCCTGCGCTTTGTCTTTCCTAAAATATCGCCCGGCAGCCGCTGCCAACCGCAACGTAGCCTCTCCCGTCATCGGATAAGTATTCGCGGTTCCGCGCACACCATCTGTGCCAAACAGGGTACGTTTCATTTTTATTCCTCTCAGGCCTAATAAGGACAGTATCCACTTTCAGATTGATACATCCTATGTGGGCAGATTACTATCTGGGTTGTTGATACAAAATTACTAAAACTCAAAGTAGCTGCGCTGCGATCCAGCCGACAGATAGGCCCAAGGCAAGTGCTAGAAAAAACCAACGTTTTATGTGAGTGGAACGCTTAGGGCCTTTATGAGATGTGTTGTATGTTTTAATTAGTGCTGCTTCTGCCATTTGTGGAAGTTTGGGACCAAAGCGTGACAATATACGTGCGGTTTTTAACAGATCTTTCATCAGGGCCTTGGGCCCAATGCTTTGTTTGATGTAATCTTCCACAATTGGATGGGCCACTTCCCAAATATTGATCTGAGGGTGCAAACTGCGAGCTACGCCCTCCACTACGACCATGGTGCGCTGTAATAAAATTAGCTCCGTGCGAGTTTCCATGCCAAACTGTTCTGTGACGTCAAAAAGATATGTTAAAACTCTGCCCATACTTATTTGGGTGGCATCCATACCGAAAATTGGCTCACCTACGGCCCGAAGCGCACGGGCAAATTCGTCAACATCCTTATCAGCCGGAACATAACCAGCTTCAAAATGCACCTCAGCCACACGTTTGTAATCACGGCGTATAAAGCCAAAGAGGATTTCGGCATAGACCCGGCGAGTGTATTCATCAATGCGTCCCATGATACCAAAATCATAAGCAATCACATCTCCATTAGCTGCGACTTTAATGTTTCCCTGATGTAAATCTGCGTGAAAAAACCCATCGCGCAGCGCATGGGACAAAAATAATTGTAAGATTCGCTCACCAATTTTTCTCCGGTCGTGGCCCGCTGCATCCAACGCGGCATTATCTCCAGCTGAGATGCCTTCGGCCCAGTCCATTGTCATTACATTCTTGCCAGATAGGTTCCAATTGATCTTTGGCAATTGGAATCCTAAGTCGGCTTCAGTATTGGCCGCAAATTCCCCAGCCGCACTGCTTTCCAGTCTCAAATCTAGCTCTCCCATTACCACCCCTTCAAAGTGGGCAATCACATCCAGAGGACGCAGGCGTCGGGCGCTGGGTGCTAAGGTCTCGATCATTCTGGCAGCAAAGTAAAAAGCATCAATGTCGCGTCGAAAGGCTTTTTCAATTCCAGGGCGAAGTACTTTGACGGCAACATTAGACCCATCAGAGATCAGCTTGCCACGGTGAACTTGTGCGATAGATGCGGCTGCAACAGGTTCACTAAATTCGCTAAAAAGTGCTTCCAAAGGCTGTTCAAGCTCAGCCTCAATCATCTGTTTGGCGTCCGCCGTGGGGAAGGGGGGAAGCTTATCCTGTAGCACTCGCATCTGAACGGCTAACTCTTCGCCCACCACATCAGGCCGAGTTGACAGGATTTGCCCAAACTTTATGTAGGCAGGTCCTAAGGCTGTAAGCGCTCGGGTTGCCGGTGGCATGGTGGTATCGCCCTTGTAGCCAAGCCATTGGAATGGCCAGCCTAAAACTTTTGCTCCGAAACGTACGCCCCAAGGGGCATTATAGGCATCTAAAATAACATTCATTGCGCCTGTGCGCTCCAGAGTGGCGCCCGTACGGATCAAACGAAATATATTATGTGGACCGCGCATCTAAATTTTCCAGCCTGAATGAAGTGCCGCAATGCCAAGTGATAGGTTTCGGTAGCTAGTATTTTTGAAACCTGCCTGCTGCACCATGCTGAGAAAAGTTTCTTGATCTGGGAATTTACGAATCGATTCGACTAGATATTGGTAGCTACTACGATCATTGGCGATCAGTTTTCCCATAGTTGGGATCACATTGAACGAGTAAAGATCATAAGCTTTTTGCGCTAAGGGAACTGGAATTTGACTGAATTCCAACACCATCAAACGCCCGCCGGGCCGCAAAACCCGAAAAGCTTCATTCAGTGCTTCCTGCGGTTGCGTGACGTTGCGGATGCCGAAGCTTATTGTGTAAACGTCAAAGCTGTTGTCGGCAAAGGGCAGGAACATTGCGTCACCTACTATCCAATCCAATCTATCCAGAATTTGATCTGTCTCTGCGCGTTTGCGACCTTCAATTAGCATATTTTCAGTTATATCAAGCACAGTGGCATGCCCAGAACCAGAACGTTTAAGGAATTTGAAGCTAATATCGCCGGTGCCACCTGCAACATCGAGCAGCTTTTGGCCAGGCCTTGGGGCCAACCAATCCATCATGGCTTCTTTCCAAATACGATGAATGCCCACGCTCATAACATCATTCATAATGTCGTATTTACTGGCAACAGAAGTAAAAACATTCTGCACTTTGCCAGCCTTTTCGACTTCTGGGACGGTTTCGAAACCAAAGTGAGTTGTTTGCTCAGCAGTGTCTTGCATGGGACAGACCCTTTTGTGTGTACAGCGCCCCTTATAATGATCGGGAACGGCTGATACAATGTGAACTACTATAAGGAAGCGTTTAGATGCCCGAATTGCCAGAGGTTGAGACAGTCCGCCGCGGACTGGAACCTGCTATGAAAAATCAACTGATTGCTAAGGCTGATGTTAACCGGCTTGATTTGCGCTGGCCCTTCCCACCGAATATGGCAGATCGTTTAACCGGTGCGCGGGTTCTTGGATTGCGTCGCAGGTCAAAATACATCCTCATTGATCTGGATTCGGATGAAACATTAATTGTGCATCTTGGAATGTCTGGTCGGATGTTGGTGTCTGGTATTCAGCTTGGGCAATTTTTTCTAGACCACCCTGCAGCTGAAAAACATGACCATGTTGTACTTCATATGGGAAATAATGCGCGGGTCACCTTCAACGATGCGCGCCGTTTTGGCATGATGGATTTGGCATGTACGGTTACGTTGGGGGAACATAAGCTCTTGGCATCACTTGGGCCGGAGCCTTTGGGGAATTCTTTTGATGAAGCCTACCTCATATCCGCGTTTGAAGGGAAAAACGCTCCAATAAAATCGGTGCTTTTGGATCAAAGAATCATTGCAGGTCTTGGCAATATCTATGTCTGTGAAGTGCTTTATCGCGCCAAAATTTTACCGATGTATAAGGCGGGGGCGCTTTCCAAGTCTCGCATTGGCAAAATATTACCTATTATACGAGAGGTCCTTGAAGAGGCCATTTTGGCAGGGGGCTCAAGTCTCAAAGATTATCGCCAAACAGGTGGTGAATTAGGCTATTTTCAACATAATTTCCAAGTTTATGACCGGGAGGGTTTACTCTGCGCAAGTGAGGGCTGCACTGGAGTTATTAAGCGTGTCATCCAAGTGGGGCGATCCAGCTTCTACTGTCCTATCTGTCAAAGATAACTTGCTATCGAATGTGAACCTGATAGGCGTTGGTATCTTAAAGAAGCAATTCAGGGGCCAAGCATGGCTTATGAGACGATCATTGTCGAAATAGCAGATCACATCTGTGTAATAAAATTAAACCGTCCAACGGCACTTAATGCTTTGAATAGTCAACTAATTGCTGAACTTGGTGATGCTGTAACTCAAGCTGAGGCCAACCAAAAAGTGCGCTGCATGGTTGTCACTGGATCTGAAAAGGCTTTTGCCGCTGGCGCTGATATAACCGAAATGGCAGAAAAATCTTTTGTTGAAGTTGTTACCGGTGATCTATTCGGTGAGAGCATGATGCCAATTCAGATTGCTAAAAAACCCGTTATAGCAGCCGTGTCTGGCTACGCGCTGGGTGGTGGCTGTGAACTGGCGATGATGTGTGATTTTATCATTTGTGCTGAAAATGCTAAGTTTGGCCAGCCTGAAATTAACCTTGGCGTTATTGCAGGCATTGGTGGCACTCAGCGACTGACTCGCTTTGTAGGTAAGTCTAAGGCAATGGATATGAATCTGACTGGGCGATTCATGGATGCAGACGAAGCCGAGCGATCAGGGCTTGTTAGCCGCGTTGTACCGGTTAAGCGTCTAATGGAGGTTGCGCTCGAAGTAGCTGCTAAAATAGCTGAAAAATCTCAACTTTCTACCGTGGCTGCAAAAGACGCTGTGAATAGATCTTATGAGACAACATTGGCAGAAGGCTTGTTGTTTGAGCGCCGCGTCTTTCATTCGATGTTTGCAACCGATGACCAAAAAGAGGGTATGTCTGCCTTTGTAGAAAAACGCGAGCCGCATTTTCGCGATAAGTAAGTTTAGAATTACTTTGCATCCTTAGAAAAACTCGCTATACGCGCTTCAATTAAATGCGCGTGTGGCCCGCTTGGCTTTATTTGATCCGGTCCAATTCGGTATGGGCCTAGCGGTAGTACGTGTGGCACAAGATCAAAATAGGACCTAATATCATGGCAAATTCCCCACAAGCTAAAAAGAGAGCGCGTCAAATTGAGCGTCGCACCGCAGTAAACAAAACGCGCAAATCACGTATTCGGACTTTCCTTCGCAAAGTTGAAGAAGCTATTGAATCTGGTGATAAAGGTGCAGCAGTCGCTGCTCTTCGTGCAGCTCAGCCTGAGCTAATGCGCGGTGTGACAAAAGGTATATTCCACAAAAATACAGCCTCACGGAAAGTTTCACGGTTGGCATCCCGGGTCAAAGCAATCTCATAACGGTTGTTATAAATTTATAAAAAAAGGCGCTGTAACAAACCAGCGCCTTTTTTTATTTAAACCTCAGAAAGTAAATGATTTTTTTTACCCCCCCCCAAAGGTTAGTATGCGAGCTAGAGATTCTTTTTCTGAAAAGACCGAGTCAAGAATTAAGATCTATTGCAGAGCATGTTGTCTCGAGGATAAAAAGTAGTACGAGTCACATGTCGTATTCTGGGGGATGATGGATTTTAGGGATTGCCACTACTGCACGGCGACAAAACCCTGGTCCAGTAATTTACTAAATTATCCATTTTGGTGGATAGATTTAAATGCATTGCCTAGGACGGGATTTGTACCATTTTGGTAGGTGGCTACTTTGTTGTTTGTGATTCAAGGTAATTGTAGATGACTGTTTAAGCCGTAATTTGGCTATAAATTTGGGGGGTCAAGAGAAACGCATGACATTAGAAATTTGGGACATCGCTGCTGACCGTTTACGCAAAACTCTTGGCCATAATAATTTTAAGTCCTGGATTGAGCCATTACAATTTATTAGTGAAACTGGTGGGACTGTAGAATTCTCTGTGCCCACAAGCTTTTTTGGAAATTATGTACAGCAGCATTTTGGGGACCAAATATTACATCAAGTATGCAAGTCGGGCTTACAAGCCCAGCGTGTTTCTTTTTCTGTTGGCCGGGCCGACCGTTCCATTCCGGCAGTTCATTCAGCGCCGACCATGTTTGAGTCCATTAAGCTGCGGGAGATCCAAGGTGCAAAATTGGACTCAAGATTTGTGTTTGATAATTTTGTGGTTGGAAAGCCCAACGAGCTAGCGCATGCCGCGGCCCAACGGGTTGCAGAAGCCGGCCCTGTTACGTTTAACCCACTTTTTCTTTATGGGGGTGTTGGTCTTGGGAAAACCCACTTGATGCATGCCATTGCTTGGCAACTGCAGTCAAACCGACCCGATATCAACGTTATGTATCTGTCGGCGGAGCAATTCATGTATCGTTTTGTGCAATCACTACGCGAACGCAAGATGATGGATTTCAAAGAATTATTTCGTTCGGTTGATGTTTTGATGGTTGATGATGTTCAGTTCATTGCGGGTAAAGACAGCACCCAAGAGGAATTTTTTCATACGTTCAATGCGCTGGTAGATCAAAATAAGCAGATCATTATATCTGCAGACCGGGCCCCTGGTGAGATCAAACACCTGGAAGATCGTATTGCTAGTCGTCTGCAATGTGGATTGGTAGTTGATCTTCATCCTACCACATATGAGCTGCGATTGGGCATCCTGCAGTCAAAAATTGGATTGTATCAGTCTAGCTACCCTGGCATCGAAGTGCGTCAGGATGTGGTTGAATTCCTAGCCCATCGTATTTCTGCAAACGTCCGAGTCCTTGAGGGGGCTTTGACACGCTTATTTGCTTTTGCATCGTTGGTTGGTCGCGAAATTACTGTTGATATGACTCAGGACTGTTTGTCAGACATTCTTCGGGCCTCTGACCGCAAGGTTACAGTTGAAGAGATTCAACGCAAAGTAAGTGAACACTACAACATTCGCTTGTCCGATATGTTGGGCCCCAAACGGCTACGCAGCTATGCGCGTCCTCGGCAAATTGCGATGTATTTATGTAAAAAACTTACAAGCAGATCTTTGCCTGAAATTGGTCGCCGATTTGGTGGGCGAGATCACACTACAGTAATGCATGGGGTGCGTCGAATCGATGATCTTCGTAACCAAGATAGTCAAATGTCAGATGATCTTGATATGCTTCGGCGTTCATTAGAGGGCTAAAATCTTTTCAAGCCCCACAACTTTCAAAAGCCGTCGACAAAGCCTTGTGTCCTGTGGAAAACTCTTTACGGTTTATCTTCAAAATACGTTACGGAGAACGGCAATGAAACTGTCTATTGAACGCGCAACTTTGTTGAAGGCTGTGTCCCAAGCGCAGTCCGTTGTGGAGCGCAGAAATACGATTCCAATTTTAGCGAATGTCTTGATCGAAGCGGATGGAGACCATGTGTCCTTCCGAGCTACTGATCTTGATATAGAGATCGTTGATCGTGTGACTGCAATGGTAGAGCGTGGGGGGGCCAGCACGGTTTCTGCCGTAACGTTGCATGAAATTGTTCGCAAACTGCCTGATGGCGCGCTTGTGAATCTGGTTGATGATGGTGCATCGGGTCGCCTCACAGTGGAAGCCGGTCGATCCAACTTCTCGCTGGCTACGCTTCCAAAAGAAGATTTTCCGGTTATGGCCTCTTCAAAATATACTTCTAATTTTACAGCTCCAGCCATGATGCTGCGACGGTTGTTTGATAAATCAAAGTTTGCGATTTCTACAGAAGAGACCCGCTATTACTTAAATGGTGTCTACATGCATATCGCTGAAGGTGACGGTGGCCAAAAACTTCGGTGTGTGGCCACTGATGGTCACCGCTTGGCGCGGATTGATGCTGACCTGCCTACAAATGCCGAAGATATGCCAGGCGTTATTGTGCCGCGTAAAACAGTTGGTGAAATGCGCAAACTTTTAGATGATGATGATGCGCAAATCGCCGTGTCTGTCTCTGAGACTAAAATACGGTTTGCCACACCGAATGTAACACTGACTTCCAAAGTCATTGATGGCACGTTTCCTGATTACACCCGTGTTATTCCATCTGGCAATACACGCAAGCTTGAGGTTGATGCCTCTGAATTTGCAAAAGCGGTCGATCGTGTGGCCACAGTGTCGTCAGAGCGTTCACGTGCTGTGAAATTGTCATTGGATGAAGATCGTTTGGTTCTATCGGTAAATGCGCCAGACAGTGGTGCTGCTGAGGAAGAACTGGCGGTAGCTTATGGTGATGAGAAATTAGAAATTGGCTTTAATGCGAAGTATCTTCTTGAAATTGCTAGTCAAGTTGATCGGGAGAACGCGGTTTTCTTGTTCAATACTGCGGGTGACCCTACCTTGATGCGAGAAGGTAATGATACTTCGGCGATATACGTCGTTATGCCAATGCGTGTTTAAGTTGACAAAATGTGAAGGGCGCAAATGCCCAATCTTTTCTTTGAATCCCTAACCCTATCTAATTTTAGATCACATCATGTGGTTAACATTGCCTGTGATGCGCGTCCTGTTGCTATTTATGGTGCTAATGGGGCAGGCAAAACCAATATCTTGGAGGCTGTGTCGTTGTTGTCGCCTGGTCGCGGTGTGCGCCGTGCTAGTGCTGAAGACTTGACTCGTCGGCCAGAGGCTCTTGGCTGGAAAGTAAAGGCGATTCTTCGGTCTCAAGACCGCATACATGAAATTGAAACCTGGTCTGAGAATGGTGCTGCACGTAAGGTCCGTATAGACAGTAAGGCCGCGACACAGGTGATGTTAGGTCGTATTGCGCGGGTGTTGTGGTTGATACCAGCCATGGATCGTTTGTGGATTGAAGGTGCGGATGGTCGCCGTAGGTTTTTGGATCGTATGACGCTGTCTTTTCACCCTAGCCATGCCGAAAATGTTTTGAATTATGAAAAAAACATGCGGGAAAGAAATCGATTATTAAAGGAACAAGTTCAAGACGCACACTGGTATCGGGCCATTGAAGGACAGATGGCGGTGGCGGGCGTAAAAATATGGGCCGCGCGTAAGGAAGCATTAATGCACATCCACGCTTCTCAGGAGCACGCTGAAACAGCTTTTCCCACTGCAAATTTGACACTTACTAATGCTGAAAATACTGAAACACCTAAAAATAGTGAAGATTTAGCTGCTATTTTAGCTGAATGCCGAGGGCGCGACATTGTAGCGGGTCGAACCCTTGCTGGGCCACATCGTGATGATGTTTATGGTGTTTTTTCAGCAAAAAATGTCCCAGCCAAAGATAGCTCAACTGGAGAGCAAAAAGCGCTGTTGATCTCTTTGATTTTAGCCAATGGGCGCGCGTTAAAGGAGCAAACAGGCATCCCACCTGTATTGCTTCTCGATGAGGTCGCTGCCCATTTGGACGCTGGTCGCAGGGCTGCTCTTTATGATGAAATTGGCGCGCTTGGGGCACAGGCTTGGATGACTGGCACGGGGCCAGAGCTTTTTGAGGAGTTGGGTACCCGCGCGCAACATCTATTGGTCTCCGAAGCGGATGGAAAGTCACAGGTAGAGTTTCAGTGAGTATGACACTGGAAGCTTCGGATCTGGCACTCTATGCCATAGCCGTTCTAATTTTATTTCTCACTCCTGGCCCAGTCTGGGTGGCGCTTTTGGCACGCGCAATTTCTAGTGGGTTTCAAGCGGCTTGGCCTCTGGCGGTAGGGGTAGCCATTGGAGATGCGTTGTGGCCGACACTCGCTATTTTAGGCGTAAGCTGGGTGGTTAGCGAAATAGATGGCATCATGACTATTCTGCGTTACGTGGCCGCCATGGTGTTTTTAGTTATGGGTCTGTTGTTAATTCTAAAAGCAGAAAACGCTTTGGGGAATGATGGCCGCCTCACCCGCCCTGGTATGTGGGCAGGTTTTATTTCTGGGGTTTTGGTAATTTTGGGAAACCCTAAGGCGATTTTATTTTATATGGGGGTCTTGCCTGGATTTTTTGATTTAACTAAAGTGGCTCCTATGGACATCATTGCTATTGTTATGGTTTCCATTGCAACACCACTTTTAGGTAATTTAATTTTGGCTAGTTTTGGGAATAAGGCGCGGGCATTTTTGCAGTCACCACGCGCTGTGCGGCGCATTAACATCGTATCTGGTATGCTGCTGATTGTTGTTGGGCTGATGATCCCATTTGTCTGAAAGATTAACGAATATTGCATTTATTAGGCAATTTTCTGTGGACCGAAAGCAAGAACTTACCACACGCAGCCACTGGTGTGGTCTCTTTGGTGGTTGTTTATGCTTCCGAATGGGATCACGTTAGTCTTTTTATGCTTGACCACCAATTCAACCATAACACTCCCTTTGCGCACCGCAATCTTAATGTAGGGATCGGCTATGTGTGTGGTCTTGTGCAGCTATTACCGTTCCATCGGCCTTGGCATTTTCATTTAGAGCATCACAATCTCCCCGAATACCACGCTGATGTTGATCGTCACCTGGATAATGCTCGCTGAAGCTATACGGAATTCACGCGTATCTATTTGCGCTGTGGTGGCAAAGTTCAGAGCTAATAGGCCATTAAAATTTGGCAACACCATTTGTTGAAAAAAATACACGCGTAGACCACTATCTGTTGTGCCATTAGCGTGACAACGGCTTCGAAATACGCTATTTGTTGTGTAACATAGAAAAGGTGAGCAGTATGGCCGAACAGACCCCAACTAAAGAAGAGTACGGCGCTGATTCCATTAAAGTTCTCAGAGGCTTAGAGGCTGTTCGAAAACGCCCAGGTATGTATATTGGTGATACTGACGATGGCTCAGGTTTGCACCACATGGTTTACGAATGTGTCGATAACGGTATTGATGAAGCTTTGGCAGGTCACGCAGATCACGTTTTGGTGCGGATCAATGCAGATAACTCGGTTTCGGTCGCGGATAACGGCCGTGGTATACCGGTTGGTATCCATGAAGAAGAGGGTGTTTCTGCAGCCGAAGTTATTATGACCCAGTTGCACGCTGGCGGTAAGTTTGACAGCAATTCTTATAAAGTGTCAGGCGGCTTACACGGTGTAGGCGTGTCCGTAGTTAATGCACTTTCTGTTTGGTTGGAACTGCGAATTTGGCGAAATGGCAATGAGCATTTGGCGCGCTTTGAGCATGGTGATACTGCTGAGCATTTGAAGGTTGTGCGTGAGTGTGGAGACCGGACTGGTACCGAGGTGCGTTTTCTTGCTTCCACAGGTACCTTTTCAAACCTTGAGTATAAATTCGAAATTCTTGAGAAACGCTTAAGAGAATTAGCATTTTTGAATTCTGGAGTGCGGATCATTTTGGAAGATTTGCGTCCCGCCGAGCCACTGCGGAGCGAGCTATACTATGATGGTGGTGTGCGTGAGTTTGTGAAATATCTTGATCGTTCCAAGTCGTCGATCATGGAGGAGCCAATTTATGTAAACGGTACCCGTGATGATATTGGTGTTGAAGTGGCTATGTGGTGGAACGATACCTATCACGAGAATGTCTTGCCCTTCACCAATAATATTCCACAGCGCGACGGCGGTACTCACATGGCTGGGTTTCGTGGCGCCTTAACACGGACCATAAACAATTATGCCCAATCTAGTGGCATCGCGAAGAAAGAGAAAATAAGCTTTACTGGAGATGATGCCCGTGAAGGCTTGACCTGTGTTTTGTCGGTAAAAGTGCCTGATCCAAAGTTCTCAAGCCAAACTAAAGACAAATTGGTGAGCTCTGAAGTTCGCCCTGCTGTTGAGGGCTTGGTGGGAGAAAAACTGGCTGAATGGTTTGAAGAAAACCCGGCGCAGGCCAAAATAATTGTTGGTAAAATTGTGGAAGCTGCGATGGCCCGTGAGGCTGCTCGCAAGGCCCGAGATTTGACACGTCGTAAAACGGCTATGGATGTTAACTTCCTGGCTGGTAAGCTCAAAGACTGCTCTGAAAAAGATCCATCAAAAACAGAAGTTTTTCTGGTAGAAGGGGACAGTGCTGGTGGTTCTGCTCAAACTGGCCGAGACCGGTTGACCCAAGCTGTATTGCCGCTGCGCGGTAAAATTCTCAACGTAGAGAGGGCTCGGTTTGACCGAATGCTGGGCAGTCAGGAGATTGGCAACCTAGTGATGGCGCTTGGCACGGGTATTGGGCGCGATGAATTCAACATCGAAAAGCTGCGTTACCATAAAATTGTAATTATGACTGACGCGGATGTTGATGGAGCGCATATCAGAACCTTGCTCCTCACCTTCTTCTTTCGGCAGATGCCAGCGTTGATCGCAGGTGGATTTCTATACATTGCGCAGCCACCACTGTTTAAGGTAAGTCGTGGGCGGTCTGAGGTCTATCTTAAAGATCAACCTGCGCTGGATGAGTATCTGATTGAGCAAGGCATTGAAGGTGCGTTGTTGCGTCTGAGCAATGGTGAAGAGATTTTGGGAGCTGACCTGATGCGTGTGGTGGATGAGGCCCGCCAGTTGAAACGTATTGTTGATGCTTTCCCTACCCATTATCCACGGCATATTTTGGAGCAAGCGGCTATTGCCGGGGCTTTTGTTCCGGGCGCTGTTGATCGGGATCTTCAGGGTATGGCTGATGCCGTAGCTCGCCGTTTAGACCTTATTGCTCTTGAATACGAACGTGGCTGGCAGGGCAGGCCAACCCAAGATCGTGGTATGCGATTAGCTCGTATTTTGCGCGGTGTTGAAGAAGTGCGCAATCTTGATGGGGCAATGCTACGTTCTGGTGAGGCGCGCCGCACGGGACAGTTGAGTCAAAGTCTGCAAGATACCTATGGCGGTCCGTGCACATTGGTCCGCAAAGACCGTGTCCAAGTTGTAAATGGGCCGCTCACCTTGTTGAGTGCAATTTTTGAAGAAGGTGAAAAAGGTCTATCACTTCAGCGCTACAAAGGCCTGGGCGAAATGAATCCAGATCAGCTTTGGGAAACCACGCTTGATCCTGATGCGCGAACGTTGCTGCAGGTGAAGGTTGAAGATTTGGCTGAGGCTGATGACTTATTTACCAAACTAATGGGTGATGTGGTTGAGCCACGTCGTGAGTTTATCCAAACCAACGCACTGAATGTTTCTAATCTAGATTTCTAATCCTACCAAAACCAGGATCTAAGAACGTGGTCAGTTTGATTTTGGTATATGAAGTTGGGTGGGCTGCTGCGGCCCTGCCTGACTTTGAACAAAACTATACCTGCCGATGCCCGATTGATTGGTGAGACTGTACTAGGCTTGGATGGATTATTATCTGAAGAAAGCGGATCCAGTCCTAAACATTATCATTTTAGATAAAATTCACAGGGTTTAGTATATCTGGTCGTGAGGCGCGTAGTTGACTATTAATTACACATATGATGCTGCGGCGCAGATCTCCAATTTCTAAGCTTGAGAAATGGCTCAAGGGCGCTCTAACTATACTTTCTTAGATACTGATCGATTTGTCTCTGACGTTCGCCGAACCGGGCGCGGTCCTCGTCTGTGTACTCGTCTACACATTGATGGCACTGCATACCTTTGACATAATCGAGGCGCTGTTTGTCAGTAACAGTTATTGGGCGGCGGCAAGCATAGCATTGATCATAATTGCCCTCTGCAAGACCGTGGCCGACGGAAACTCTATTATCAAAAACAAAACATTCCCCAACCCAAGTGCTTTTTGCTTGCGGCACTTGTTCCAGATATTTCAAAATACCACCCTTGAGATGGTAAACGTCCTCAACACCTTCGCCCAACAAAAAGTTGGTAGATTTTTCACAACGGATACCGCCCGTGCAAAACATAGCTATCTTTTTGTTATGAAATTGATGCTTGTTCTTGGCCCACCATTCAGGAAACTCACGAAAGGTCTTGGTTTGTGGATTAATGGCACCTTTAAAAGAGCCAATTCCCACCTCATAATTATTGCGAGTATCAATTACTGCTACATCAGGTGAGGTGATTAGGGCGTTCCACTCGGCTGCTTCCACATAGTGGCCCGTTGCGGCGCGCGGGTCTACATCAGGCTGTCCCATTGTGACTATCTCTTTTTTTAGGCGAACTTTTATACGCTTAAAAGGCATGGATTGGGCTATACTTTCTTTATGTTCAAAATCTGAGCAGCCTGGCAGTGCTCCGATATGCTGCCACAGTCGAGCAATTCCTTGTTTTGGACCTGCGACGGTACCGTTGATGCCTTCTGCTGCAATCAAGACGGTGCCCTTAATGCCTTCATACTCGCACAATGACAGCATTGGTGGGCAAAGGGCAGCAGGGTCATCAAAGCGGGTGAAGTGGTAAAGTGCTGAAACTGTGAACATGCGCAGGGTCATAGTCTGAAGTCTGGCATCCCGCAAGATCAGTTGCAGGTTATCTACCGCTAACTACTGTTGCCTAGGCTTTGAAAATAGGCTGTTATGTTGTCGCAGGTAATATTGACCTTAGGGACCGTGATCTTTAACTCTGGAAATAGGCTAAGGCGGGAGACCTTAATGCGCGCCTTAATTGTAGTTGATGTACAAAATGATTTTTGTCCCGGTGGCGCTTTGGCGGTGCTGGGTGGAGATGAAATTGTGGATCCCATTAATGAGGCGATGGCAGGTTTTGATGCTGTGATCTTAACTCAAGATTGGCACCCCGCGGGGCACTCCTCATTCGCCAGTGGTCATTACGTGGAACCTTTTTCCAGCATTGACATGCCCTATGGTCCCCAAGTCCTTTGGCCGGATCATTGTGTACAAGGCACTACTGGTGCGTTGTTTCACGGAGCACTTAGAAGTGACCGTGCAGATTTAGTTCTCCGCAAGGGCTATCGTTCAGCTATCGATAGCTACTCTGCCTTTTTTGAAAATGATCAAATAACGCCTACAGGCTTGGAGGGTTATTTAAATTCTAGGGGCTTGCGTGATCTCACTTTTGCGGGTCTGGCCACTGATTATTGCGTTGCCTTTTCTGCTTTGGATGCCGCACGTCAAGGATTTCAAGTAACTGTTGATACGGGATTGTGCCGCGCTATTGATATGGGCGGATCTCTGAGCCTTGCGTTAAGTAAAATGAAATCAGCAAAAGTGAGCGTCGTCTAATGGTTGATATTGCCACACGTGTCTGGAGCCACAAATGGAAAATTGATCCCATTGTACGCTCCCTGCTAGATACCGATTTCTACAAACTGTTGATGTGCCAATCGGTGTTTCGTAGCAAACCCAGTACCCAGGTTACCTTTAGTTTGATCAACCGCTCTAATGATATTCGTCTAGCGGATTTGGTGGATGAGGGAGAATTACGAGAGCAGCTAGATCACGTCCGATCTTTGTCTTTAGCTCGTGGGGAAAGCACCTGGATGCGTGGCAACACATTTTATGGTAAGCGCCAAATGTTCTCGTCGGAATTTATGGATTGGTTTGAAACCATGCGCCTACCGCCCTATCATCTTGAAAAACGAGATGGGCAGTATGAACTCACTTTTGAGGGTAGCTGGCCTGAGGTGATGCTTTGGGAGATCCCAGCGCTAGCTGTATTAATGGAACTGCGTGGACGTGCTGTTTTGGGTGGTATGCGGCAGTTTGAGCTACAAATTTTGTACGCGCGTGGGATGACTAAGCTTTGGGAAAAGATCGAACATCTATGCACGATCGATAATTTGCGACTTGCAGATTTTGGCACTCGCCGGCGCCATTCTTTTCTTTGGCAGGATTGGGCGGTACAGGCGATGACTGAAGGTTTGGGTGATAAATTTGTAGGTACCTCCAATTGTTTGATTGCGAAAAACCGTGATTTAGCTGCCATTGGTACAAATGCACATGAATTACCGATGATCTATTCGGCATTGGCTCAATCTGATGAGGCTTTGCGGCAAGCGCCCTATGATGTGTTGTCTGACTGGCACGACGAACATGATGGTAATTTGCGCATTATCTTGCCTGACACTTATGGCACTAAAGGATTTTTGAACAATGCCCCGGATTGGCTGGCGAAATGGACCGGAATTCGAATTGATTCTGGAGACCCAATTTTAGGTGCTGAAAAGGCTATAAGGTGGTGGAAGAGCCGTGGCGAAGATCCAACTCAAAAGCTGGTGATTTTCTCGGATGGACTTGATGTTGCTAAGATTTCTGAACTTCAAACTATGTTTTATGGGCGGGTGCGGGTGTCCTTTGGCTGGGGCACTTTGCTCACTAATGATTTTCGTGGTCTGGTCCCAGATGATGCTTTGAAGCCATTCTCTCTAGTTTGCAAAGCAGTCAAGGCGGACGGTCAACCGACGGTTAAACTGTCTGACAACCCAAACAAAGCGATGGGGCCAGTAGATGAGATTGAGCGATATAAAAGGGTATTCAACTTGGGTGAGCAATCATCACAGCCGGTTGTCGTTTAAGGTGTGGTTAACCACTGATGGGCCAAATGCAAGGCACGTTCAGCATACCTTCGTTGCGCAGGGCTTTTTTTGGCTTGCCGCGAGATAACCCAACCGGATGAGGCAAAGCAACGCAGCATTAAGAAAAATTTTATATCTTCAATGCTAGGGGCCTTACGGAGTGTGCCATATCCCGTCTGAATTGCAACAATTAGATCGTCCAGATATCGCAAGGTGTAATGCTGCGACATAGGCACCCCGAGATCATAGCCCCGATAGCCGAACCCAGCGTCGTCAAAATCTATCAGTGTAAGACCGGCCTCATTTATAAAGACATTTTCTTGTAAGGCATCTGCATGTATTAATCCAAAGTCTGCATTTTTCATGTCCCTTAAATGAGCATATGCTGTGTCTCGGGCATAGATCATGAAATTCCTTTCATTGGCTGAAAGGGCAGGGTTTTCCCAAAACCTTCCCCAAAACGGAACTTTTCCAAGTAAGCCGGATAGATCCCAAGTGGGACGAGTAATGTTGTCTGTATTAATACCATCGCTTGTGTTGTGTAGCTGAGCCAGTAGGCGACCTAAGTTGTGATAGAGATCACAGTGCTGCGTAATGCTACCTTCAAATGGTTCATCTGCAGCCCCAATTTGGGCGCCCTCCACCCAAGAGATCACTGAAGCGAAGCGGCCATCCGCAAGAGGTGTGAGAAACGTTCCATCTGTCTTTGCTATCGGCTTTGGACAGGGAAAGCCCGCTTCAACCAAGCGTTTGGTCCATTGTACCTCAGATAGGATAGAAGTTTCATTTTGATAACCAGCTCGATGCAGGCGCAGGACTGCTGGCGCGTCAGTCTGCATTATCCGGTAAACTGCATTTTCTCGGTCTGCGATCAGCTCAACTGGGCCAATTGCTCCCCATTTGGCTGCAATCTCATGTAGATTTATCATACTTTAGTAGCCTTAAAAGCGCGGGCCAAAATGTCACGGGCCACTATGGCGTTAGAGACACTGAAGGGCATGGGGGGGCGCAATTTCAACACATTACGCTTGCGCCCAGTTCGACCCATCAACATGCCGTTGTTGCGTGCATATTCCACCACATGGGCTGCTAGCGCTTCGTCGGCAACACCGTCAGTTTCCAGCTCCAACGCTATGAACAGCCCGCGACCTCGGATATTGGCAATACTAGTATGGTTGATACTGTACAGGTTATGCAAAAACTCTGCACCAACTTCTTTGGCATTTCTCATAAGATTGTCTTGCTCGATTACATCCAAAGTAGCTGCGGCGGCGGCACAGCTTACTGGGTTTCCGCCAAATGTGTTGAAATATCCAAAAGCGTTTCGAAATGCGGCCATAACTTCTGATTTTGCCACAACTGCGGCAACTGGGTGACCATTTGCCATGGGTTTACCCAATGTCACCACATCTGGTGATAAGCCAAGCCAATCATGGCCCCACCATGTGTCACCGGTACGGCCAAAACCGGGTTGAACCTCGTCAGAGATTAAAATACCTCCCGCCGCATGGATCACCTTGGCTGCAGGCAGCATGAAGTCCTTGGGTAAATCTGGTAGGCCTTCATTTGCAAATGTCGGGCAGAACAGAAAACCTGAGAAGCCGTAACCAGACGCCTCCAAGTCATCAATTTTGGTTTGAATTTCACGTGCGAAGGCCTGTGCTTGGCCATCTGCAGTTCCCCCGACCGGACGCAGTGTATCAGGCGCGGGTACATGACGAATGTTCGCCGCATATCCCCCGATTGGTGGCTTGCGTGATGAAAGCTGTGACACCGCCATCGTATTGCCGTGATAAGTGTTATCAGTTGAAATTATACCAGTTTTTCCAGTCATAGCCTGTGCCATCCGTAGCGCAATATCATTGGCCTCTGAACCACTACAGACCATAATTACCTGATCCAATTGTGGCTGAAACTTGGCTGTGAGACGTTCAGCATAGTTGATGATCCCATCGTGCAGGTATCTGGTATGGGTATTTAATATTGAAGCTTGATTGGCAATTGCAGCCACAACATGTGGGTGACAATGGCCCACATGAGGCACATTATTGTAGCAATCAAGATATTTATTGCCCGCAGCATCCCAGGCCCAAACCCCCTTACCCCTGATTAAATGAACTGGGGTCTCGTAGAAAGTAGGTACATTTGGGCCCAATACGGCCTCGCGGCGTGCCATTATATCATTCGTCATCTTTTACCTTCCCACGGAGAGATTTCACTGTGCCACGTTGGACCTTGCTGGCCAACCTACGTTTTTGAGATCCGAGTGTTGGCCGAGTTGCGATGCGTCGTTTTGGGCGGATGGCTGCTTGGAGGATTAACTCTTTTAGCCTATCACGGGCAATTTCGCGATTGCGGGCTTGCGAGCGAGTGTCTTCCACTCTCACAATCAAAGCACCCTCAAGGGTCCATTTTCGGCCAGCCAGTTTTTTGAGTCGTACTTTCACATGGGTGGGAAGGCTTGGGCTGCGGGCGGCTTCAAACCGTAGCTCCACGGCAGTTGAGACCTTATTGACGTTTTGTCCCCCCGGCCCTTGGGAGCGGGTGAAGTTTTCAGTCAGTTCCCAGTCGTGAATCACTATCTCATCATTAATTTGTAACATGTGTGTACTATGCCATAAAGAAAAAGGGCCGCCCAGATAGGACGGCCCTTCGAAAGTTGTGCGGAGGCCGGGTCGTTTAGGACACCTGCGCCCAAGTTTGGTGGTCATCCACCAAGGGTTGCCTCAGAGGGTACCCCCCAAACCTGTTACGACACCATTCTCCAATAC